>Ga0351848_1002_pt1 | contig 123652 bp, 118 predicted proteins | sample TotcelHFGM3001M6_FD_206757 | JGI IMG/M metagenome (GOLD analysis project Ga0351848, IMG submission 206757) | Enriched cells from coal bed in the Powder River Basin, Montana, United States - Total cells FGM rep1 HSBNCT.FGM.300.1.M6 ...
CCCACCAGTCGGCGCTCTCCGCCGTGATGTATTGCAAGAAGCGCAACTTCTCGGCCGGGACGTTTCCGGCATGCGCGAGGAAGGTCTTCCGGGCGTAACCCTCCCAAGAGCCCTTGGCTCCGGGACCGTGGACGCTGCGAAGCAATTCCTCCTCACGGGTCAGTCCGTTCTCGCGCAGGGCGTCGCAAGTCGCCGACAGGCTATCTCCGCGCATATTAATGACCTCGGCCCAGACGTGTTCGCACCGGTCAACCCGGATGGCCTCGCACGCCATGCGCGAGAACCCGGCGTAGTCATCCTGTGGCAGACTGGGGCAGATCATGCCGAAAGTCCGGAAGCCGCGGTCCTGCAACCAATGCAGCGCCTTGAGCCGTTGGGCGACCCCGGCGGTTTCCTTCTCGATGGCGCGGCAGACCCGGTCATCGAAAGTGCCGGTCGAGAATCCGAAGATCAGCCGTTGATGGTGCTTCTCTGGAACGAGCTCGACGAGCTTGGAAAGCAGGCTGCTTTTGCTCAAGAGCCGGATGTGCCAGTCCGTGTGCTCCAGGATGAGATTGCACGCCTCCGCAGTCTCGCGGAGCAGCGCAAGATTTCCGGCGACATCAACGAGCGTGGAACTGTAAACGACGCGGTGGTCATCAGGGTCCGGGTATCGCCTCGATCCGTCCTTACGGACGAGCTGCTGTGCCAGGACGGATAGCGCACCTCGGCGACGGATCACGACATCTTGAAAGCCAAGGTCCATGTGGTCCGGGCTTATCAATCTCTGCTGCGCATTGTACGCGTCCAGGATCGTCTTATCGACTTTCCGCATTTGCTCCTCGACATAGCAAAAGGTGCAACTGAACGCGCACGAGTCGCCAAGATTAAGTGTCAAGCCATCGCAGAGGAGCTTCTCCGCGAATGCTGGACTCGGATCGGTTATCACCGTCCGCGTGTTTTCCCGGTAAAGAACCGGCTTTCCGTTCATGGTGGCCCGAGTGGGCTCACCGTTAATGACATGGTTATTTTCCATAATTATAGTGTGTGAGTTTTGATCTCGGGCCGGGACAACTCAGTCTGCCGCTTCCTCGGCGGTAAATTGGCGTCTTCCTCCCTCGATCTGTTTTCAAAAAAAAGAAATCTTTCTTCGAGGCAGGGTAGCCGACAGGCGTGCCCTGAATCGCTCGCTATCCGGTCAGGTCCGTTCACCGGCCTGGGCCTGCCCGCGCGCTTGCTGACGGGCGGCACTTGCAAGCCGGGGGAGGCTCGGACTCGCCCCAGTCTGCGATGACCCGGCTTAGCCGAGCGGAAGGGGCTTCAACCACGGCAGCTTCGGCACGCGCCGCGTGAATGCCCGCAGAGTCGCTACCTTTTGAGGCCCTTTCACCCACAGGGTGAGAGAGCGCTCAATCGGCGACGGATCGGCCTCGGGAAAGAATCCCAAGACCGTCGTCGCACAGCAGCACAGTGAATATGGCGTGTCCGAATAATCCTCGAAGAGGAATTCGATGGACAACTTTCCTTCTGCGGGATCGCGGATCGTAGACACGATCACGTAGTCACAGTTACGGATCATGTCCGGGATCTCGTTTTCGCAGTTGGTCGGTACCAGCAGCCGCATGGTGCCCGCATTCGCGCCATAGGCGAACTTGGTGAGTCCTTCCGGGGTATCCCAGTAATTGGTGGAAACCAATTCCGGGCCATCATTGGCAATTTTGATTAGGTTCATGTTATTTTACGAACCGAGGTATTCGAGCTAGGACGGGGTAGGTTCATCGTGAACTCCCCGTCAGACCAAGCTGACGACGCATGCAACCTTGCCGCGTCCTCAAGTTGGCCTCTCTTTCCCTTCAGTTCCCAGGAACCGTGTTCTCCCGTTGTCGCCACACAGCCGAAAGGCGAAGGGGAGCAACGGGACCTGCCGGGGACACCCGGCAGAGGTCTGCCCGTTCACGCGATGCGTGATGCAGATCTAAAAAAGACGGTTGGGGGCAATCGCTCCCTCCCTTTTTTCTATTTCCAAGTAGGGCGGCCGCGAAAGCGGCAGCCGCCCACGCTCGTGCCAAGGCCGCGTCAACGCGGCATCGATAGATCTATGGGTAGGGAGTCCACGCGCATTGGAGCAGGCCCACTCCCAGGAAAACCAGTTGTCTCTCGCTCAAGATCCTGATCGGATCGCGAGCGTCCGGTTTTCCGCGTGACTTTACAGCTGTTTAAGCACTTTTCGGGAGCCGACGGCATCCCGGCTTGAATGGGCCGACGCATAGCGTCGCGCCTGTCTCGCACTGGGTGGAGTTGCAAGTAGCCTCCGCCCTATTTCTCTGGCCGCGACCGCAGCCTCAGTCCAGATTTGCCTTCCGGACGGGTTTCCTGGGTCGGCATCAGCCCCCCAGAATCGCCGATAAGGCCCCTTCAGCCGCCGCGCTAATCGCGGCATGCAGGAGATCAAGGGTCAGGCACCCCATCCGACTCGCCGGCGGGGGTGCCTTGATCCCAGTGGAAAACGAATCAGCGCTTACTCAAGTTCTCACCGAACGGTGAGCGCCCGGTTTTCCAACGAGGCATTCAAACTGCCGCGCTTGAGAAATCTCTTCTACAGGCGGCATCATCAAATTTGATGATAGTTCTTACACACTGGCCACTTGAAAGTGCCAGTGCAGGGGGAAATAAATTATTATTGGGGGATTTACCACCACTACTACAACAAACTGTATTAGTACGGGCGTTGTAGTGGTAGTGGATCATTGCAACTTTTTACCGATTGCTTTTTTTGTCGGCCTCCGTCGCGCATCCCGTTTTTTCGATCGAACCCTCGGCCCCCTTTTTAATTTGGTTGCCGTCGGCTCGGACCCAGTTTTGCGGCTTCCTCGAACTCGGGGTGTCCTTGGCTTCCGCGGTTTCCTGAACTTCGTCTTCTTCACCGAGTCAGGGGGCGGAGGAGTGGCTTCTGGATGGGAGCGCCTCCAATCGGCCATGATCTCCTGCATCCAATCCGTCTTCATCCAGGGTGAATCGTCATGAATCCAATACAACTCGGTAGGTTTATCCGCGTTCTTGAGCAATGGTCCGGAGGTTTTGGCGGTTTGCTTTGTATCACCGCTTGCGAGGATGAAGTACCCTCTTCCCGCCGCCTGCTCGGCAATGAGCTCTTTCATTTTAATGGCCCATCCCTTTCGCGTGTTCATTTTCCCCACCACACGCGCAAGCAATTGTCCGGCGCTCATTCCTCTCACTTTCGCTTTGGAAAAAGCCCTGACGATCTTTTCTAGCCTGGCTTCCTCTTGGCCCAGGTCAGAAACGTCCGGTTCCGCTTCTGCAAGAACAAACCGCCGTCCATCGAATTTCGTCGAGACGTTTTCTCCCGCCACGTTTCTCGCCTCGAGCAGGAGCCAGCGATCGGGCTTTCTGGAATGCCCGCTCAGGCCGAGGCTTACGTCTACTTCCGCACGGATGGACGATCCTCCTCGAATGGCGTCTGCAGTTTGCCCTCCCTTCTCGCGAAAATTCGGCTTGCGGGAGTGATGGACAATGACATGCGCGATAGGTTCCTCTGTCTGCCCATCCTCTCGAAGTCGAACAGAGAGTTTCCGGACAAACGTCAGGACCTGCTGAATCGTATTGTTCTCGCTTTCGTTCACGCTGTGCATTTTCGACAAGGTGTCAAAAATGAGAAAGTCAGGCCGGAGTTGCTTAATTCGTTCCTTCCACCGGTTGAGAATTTCGGGTTGCTCTCCATCGAGAGCCTTTTGAGTAACGTCCATGGTGCGGATTCCGTCGCTGAAATGGAGCCAATCCTTGATTTCCCGGTTTACCAACTGGATGTGGTCGGTATGGAGAACCACGCGGGCATTCGGCGAATCCACCTGCTCCGGCTGTTCTCGCTTCCGATCAAATTCCGCCAGCACATGGTCGGCCAGGCGATTCATGAACGGATGCTCGTCGATCTCAAAATTCACGTAAACGACCCTCAACTTCCCCGCCGTGTTCTCCCACTTTAGAAAGTTTTTCCCCAGCGCCGCCGCCACGGCCATCTGCAAGGCAAGTTGGGACTTGCCTACTTTAGGCTCCCCGTAGATGAGCATCTGCTCTCGCTCCGCGATCAATTCCTGAAAAATCCAAGGGACGGGTTCATTGATCGTCTCATCCAGGAAATCACGAAAATTCAACGGCTCTTCCGGCGTCTCGGCACTCGCCGTTGAATCCCCGTTCCCGCTAACCTGCGCAACCATTTCTTTTGCCATACGGGGTTCGTTTTTTAACTGAACCTGGGGCCGCAGACAAGCGCTCCCTGATCAAGTCTCCGTTCAGAAATGAACGCGTCACCACAATTCCAATCCCGGGCACAGCCGCCCTTTCGGGCGTCCTGGCCCCACTGATGGAAGAAATCTGACTGAATGTCATCTCAACACTCTGATTCAGTTTTCTGTTTCTGAAGTGAAGTCGTTGGGGTGGCACAAACAAACCGGGCCGGCCTCGCCGGCCCACAACCAAAAAAGTACCAATGAAAAATCCCATCGAATTCGCGCCTCATCGCGAAATCAACCTCACCGAATCCCTCTGGGCGAAACCGCAGCAGAGCACCTATGAGGATCTGATCCTCAAACCCGAATATGCGGAGCGCCGCCTGCGCTTCGAGGTCGGCCAAACCTGGCTCCGGATCATTCCGGCGCTGGCGAAAAGCGTCCATCCCTGGGTGCTGCCGCTCTATGTCCTTGAGTTCAACGGCGGACGTTTCGTCCACCCACGCTCCCTGACCCCCCGTGCGCGCAGCGTCTATGATGTGGCCTACGGTTGGCTCAAGGAAAACGCGCCCGATAGCCTTTTCTCGAAGGCAAACAAGGAAGGAACAAGGCTCCTCGGCGATCCCGTACTGCTGTTTTGGGCCCTTGTGGAAAAGGATGGTCGCTACACTCCGCGGCTCATCCTCGAACGCGCCTACGACGGATCGCGTGGCGGTGTTCCCGGCCTCGCCCACCGCATTCTGAAACTCACCCAGGAGCTCGACGAGAATGGCCGTCCGGTGGCTGATGCTATCAGCCCGGAGGCGGGTGTGCTCCTCGGCGTGGAAAAGACCCAGGCACCCGGGGCCAAGTATCCGGGTTACCAACTCAAGCTCGGGCGTCAACCCCGCCCGATCGTCCCGCTGCTGGAGGAGATGGCACCAGAGGAGCGCAGCGTCATTCGCCCGCTCGAAGAAGTCGTCCGCCCGCTGACGGACGAGGAGCAATGGACTTGCCTCGCCAAGCTCATGACGCCAGAAACGGTCGCCAAGATTCGAGAAAGCGTCGGGAAGTAGCCCGTCGGTAAACACCAAACGGAATACGGCGGGAGATGGACTTCTCCACCTCCCGCCTCCTTTCCTCCTCGTCATGAAGAACGCCTCCGTGGACCAACGGTCCACTCCGCCTCCGCTCATTTTCGCCCATCAAAAACCCGCTTTTGAACGGCTGCTGGAAATTGGCAAAGCGTGTTTCGCCATTCAGCGGAAGACTCTGCCCTTGCGGGCTCGCACCAACTGCCTCCTATTGGGACCGACCGGGACGGGTAAGACCCACTTGGTTAGCGCTGTCGCCAAAGCACTTGGTGTCGATTGCGAATTGGGCGTCGGCTTCCTCCCACTGGCCCTTTCGAACTGGATAATTTTGGGCGGTCAGGATCGTTCCGCCCAATCCACGTGGACGACGATCTTCAAATTCCTTCGTGGACACCGAAATCACACCGGCGTTGTGATCTTCTTGGATGAGATCGACAAGCTGGCCGAACACGACACAAGCTGGGGAACCCACATCCGGGTCGAGGGGTTCACTCTTTTGGATCTCAAATTGCCGACGGGCCTTCGCGATGGCGAGGGTGATCCGATTCCGGATGACGCCCTCGCAATGGCACAGGAGGTTCTGACGGAACGGACCTTTATCGTCGCGGCCGGCGCCTTTCAGAATCTTTGGGAAAAACGAACCCAATCGCACATTGGTTTCAGCCAGAAATCAAATTCCCTCCCGCCTCCAACTCCGACGGATCTCGTCCGAATTCTCCCGCGCGAAATCGTGAACAGATTTCTGAGCACTCCCCTGATCCTGCCGCCGCTCGAACCCGACGACTATCTCACCATGTTGGAGACGGCGGCACCGCAGATTCCTGGTTATCTCCGGGAAACATTCATCCGGGTCGGTCTCGAAAAAATGTCGGCCGCGATCGCCATGCAACAGGGATGCCGATTCTTGGAAGAATTGGTTCTGGAAACCGTTCTCGCCGAACGCGCGTATTTGACGAAAGAGCATCCTGTGCAGGTCGCAGACGAATCGCTCAAATCCATTTCCGGGAGATCTCGCGAGAAGGAAGTCTCCGCCGATTAAAACCGCGCCATTTTTACCGCCGGAGCCTTTCGTCCCCGGTGGAGAAAAAAGAATGTGACCCCATTGATGTTATGTCACATACACCTACACAAAATAGCACCTTTGCGGATTGCACCTTCTTGATTCCGCCTCACACGGGAAAAACTTCAGCGGAAATCGAACGTCAACCGGACGTTTTGGACTTTCAAGGCAAGGAGGTTTTCACCTTCGCTGCCACGCTCGATGAAGTGGAAAGTCTGGACTATTCCCGCATGATGGACACGTTCGGCCCCAACGCTCATCCAGACGTTCTTCGCCGGTATAAAGGCAAAGTTCGATTCACCATTTCCGGATACGAGCACCTCCAAGTGGAGCTCTATGAGATTCCTGTCGTTCGGGAATACTATCGCACTATTCACCACTATTGGCCGTGTTGGCCATTTTTTGCCGAACGGAACAGCGGCTGCCTCGCGCTGATCGCTGCCTGCATCGTGCCGAGCATCGGCACCATCAGTTTCCAACGCGATGCCGTTGTAACGCTGCGACTAAAGCACAACGAAGTATTGAAATTCTTTGGGGAATGTATCCTACCCAGTTTCTTCCTTCACGCCTTGATCGGCGAAGACGAACACCAACGTGTCGGTCAATTGCTTGCCGTCGCTGAATACCTGCAAGTTTTGGAGCCATGACCGTCCTATGATTATCGTCCTCGAAATTCTCTTTGTGATTTGGATTATCCGCGAGCTTTGCTCCGTCCTCTTCGGTTTCGCAATGCTTCTCCTCGCCACCGGTGCCTGCCTCGCCAGCTATACCCTAATCGGTCTGGCGGTATTGGTGGAGATGTTTTTCCGACTTTGGCAAACGGCCTTCTTTGACGAAGAGGGGTAGTCTGGGTTTCACGCGCCACTTCAACGCCCGGTTCCGGTTCTGCCTGGACAACGCGAGTCGTTGCCCGTCCCCTGCGCACTTTTGTCACCTTATGGCAATGCCAATTCCAGCTTGATCTCGATGGTTTATGACCGATGAGAAATTAGGCAACGCCTGATTGGGTCCTAGCTCCGGCTCCGATACCCGGCCTGTGGTGGTCAGGTCCACTCCCGACGGTTCGCCTTTTAGCCAAATAGAAGATGACCGGGTAAATGAGCAGTTCCAAAAGGAAGCTGGAGGCGGTGCCGCCGATCATGGGCACGGCCAGGCGGCGCATGGTGTCCGCGCCTGCGCCTGCGGCCCAGAGAAGAGGTAGCAGGCCCATGAAGATGGACATGACGGTCATGGTCTTGGGTCGGATGCGTTTCACGGCTCCATCATGGATGGCATGCCAGAGATCGTCGGGGTTCTTCATTCGACCTTCTGCGGCGAATTTCTCGTAGCTGGTATCGAGGTAGAGGAGCATGACCACTCCTGTTTCCGCATCCAGTCCGGCCAAGGCAATCAGGCCCACCCAGACGGCCAGGGAGAGATGGTAATCCATCAGGTAGAGAAACCAAATCGCGCCGATGAGGGAGAACGGCACGGCCAACAGGACGATGCAGACGCGCAGCCAGCTTTGGGTGGAAATATAGAGGAGAAGGACAATGCCCACCAGTGCCAGGGGGATCGCGACGGCCAGCCGTTTGGCGGCCGCTTGCATGTATTCGTATTGGCCCGACCAGACGATGCTGTAGCCCGCCGGTAACTGAACATTGCGGGCGACAGCTTCGCGAGCCCGCTCGACGTAGGTGCCCACGTCAATGCCAGTAATATCGACATAGACCCAACTCGTGAGACGAGCGTTTTCGCTCTTGATCATGGGCGGTCCTTTGTGGATGGAAATGTCGGCCAATTGCGCTAGGGGAACCTGGGCCGCAGAGGGGGTGGACACCAAGGTTCGCTTGATGGCGTCGATGTCTTCCCTGAGTTCGCTCGGATACCGCACATTGACCGGATACCGTTCCAGGCCTTCGACGGTGGAGGTGATGTTCATGCCCCCGAGGGCGGACATGATGATGTCCTGGACGTCGCCAACCGCGAGTCCGTAACGGGCGATCTCGTCTCGATTGATGGCGATGTCGAAATAGTTTCCGCCCACGGATTTCTCCGCGAAAGCACTAGCCGTGTAGGGGCTGGTTTGGGAATTGGACTTTACCACGTTGGCCACCTCATTGGCGATTTCGGAGAGGGTCTTGAGATCCGCCCCCATGATCTTGATGCCCACCGGGGTTTTGATTCCGGTGGAGAGCATGTCGATGCGGGTCTTGATGGGCATGGTCCAGGCATTGGTTAAGCCGGGAATTTGTAAGGCATCATTGAGTCCCGGGGCGTGGAGCATGCCTCCTTTTCCATCGGGTAATTCGTAGCCGTAAACGAGTTCTTCCTGGGTGATATGGCGAATCCCGGGCCAGATCTGGCGCGGCAGCCAGGAGAGCCAATGCGGCCAGCTGTCATAAAAACGCTCCACGGGGCGTTCCCGCCAGCGGCTCTTGTCGCGCTGGAGGCGAATGGTGGTTTCCACCATGGAGATGGGAGCGGGATCGGTGGCGGTCTCGGCCCGCCCGATTTTGCCATAGACGGACTCCACTTCCGGGAATATTTTGATGAGCTTGTCGGTTTGCTGCAAAATTTCCCGCGCCTTGGTGATGCTAAGCCCGGGATCGGTCGTTGGCATATAAAGCAAATCGCCCTCTTCGAGTGGCGGCATAAATTCGCTTCCCAATTGACTGAAGGGATACCAGGTCGCGGCCAGAGCAACGAGCGCGAGAATCAGAGTGAGTCCCTTGAAGCGCATCACGAGTCGGAAGGCCGGGTCGTAGAGGCGTTCGAGGATTCCGCTGATGGGATTGTGTTCTTCGCTCGGAATCCGCTGGGGCAGCAGGATCATGGCACTAAGCACCGCCCAGCCGCCAGCCAGCCAGAACCGCCAAGCCTCGAACCCGCCCAGGGGGAGAATCATCAACAACACGGCCGGAAGGAGAATGGTCGCCAAGGAAACACCCAACCGCCGCCTTCGGCTCCACACGTCGGGGAGGGACCGTTCGGTGATGAAGAGCGTCATGAGCACCGGAATTACGGTGATGGCCAGGATGGCTCCCGCCGTCATGGCAAAGGATTTGGTGAAGGCGAGCGGTTTGAACATTCGCCCGGATTGTTCCCCAAGCACAAAGATGGGCAGAAAGCTGACCACAATGATGAGAAGGGCAAAAAACAAACTGGGCCCGACTTCCTTGGCGGCGTCTCCGATGAGTTGGAGATGCGGCTGCGGGGCTGCCCCGGCGGCCACGCGTTTTCGGTCGGCTTCGAGGAATTTATGGGCGTTCTCAACCATGATGATCGAGCTGTCCACCATCACCCCGATGGAAATGGCGATGCCGCCGAGCGACATGATATTCGCATTGACCCCAAAGAGATACATGATGGTGAGGGTGGCGAGGACACCAAGCGGGAGGACGCAGGCGGCTACGAGGGCGCTGCGGGCATGGAGCAGAAAGAGCATGCAAACCAGGCCGACGATAAAAATTTCCTCAAAGAGGGTGTGCTGGAGCGTCTCGACCGCGCGTTCGATGAGGTCGGAACGGTCATAAGCCACTTCGATGGCGACACCTGGTGGCAGGCCGCCTTCCAACTCGAAGAGTTTTTCCTTAGCGTTTTCAATGGTGCGTTGGGCATTTTCGCCAAACCGCATGATGATGGTCCCGCCCACGACTTCGCCCTCGCCATTCCACTCTGCGATACCCCGCCGGATTTCCGGCCCGATCCGGACGTCGGCCACATCGGCTAGGTAAATGGGCGAACCGTCGGCGTTCACTCCCAGAGAAACTTTGCGCAAATCGTTCAGCACTTTGGCGGATTGGACATCTTCCAGCCGCCGGCCGGATTCCTTGGCGGCTTCGGTTTCTGATGGTGAAAGCGTACCCAGATAGCCCAGGCCACGGACCATGTATTCATTTTCACTTTGCTCAATGAGGCGGCCACCGACGTCGTTGTTCGAGCGCTGGATCGCCATTTTCACTTTTTGGAGCGGGATGTTCAGGGCCAGTAACTTCACCGGATCCACCACAACTTGGTATTGCTTCACGAAACCACCTGTCGGTGCCACTTCGCTCACTCCGTCCACAGAGGTCAGTTCGTAGCGGAGATACCAATCCTGCAAACTCCGAAGGTCTGAGAGGTCAAGGTTGGGTTGCGCCAGCGGCGAGCCGTCTAGTGGGCAAGTCGTTCGTCCCGGAAAAATCCGCTGGCGGACAAGGTCTTTGCGGAGTTCTGCCGGGGCCTCATCCCGGCGGCCATACCATTTGTCGTTCGCAGGATCGTGAAAGAGGCCCTGGGGAAATTTTTTACAATAGGGGCCGGTGGTGAGGATATATTGATAGACCCAACCTACGCCGGTCGCGTCGGGACCGAGCTGAGGGGCGACCCCAGCGGGCAGGCGGTTGGTGATGGAGCTTAATTGTTCCAGCACCCGGCTGCGGGCCCAGTAGAGGTCTGTGCCATCTTCGAAGATGATATAGACGAAGCTGGTGCCAAAGAGACTGTAGCCGCGAACGACCTTGGCATAGGGCACTGCCAGCATCGTGGTGGTGAGCGGATAGGTGACTTGATCCTCAATGATACGGGGGGCTTGCCCGGGGTATTCGGTGCGAATGACGACTTGCACATCTGAGAGATCGGGGATGGCATCGATGGCGATGTTTTTAGCCGACCAGATGCCAGCCAGAACGAGGAAACCCGACAACAGCAAGACCATCACCCGATTGCGGATGCAGGCATCAATAATCTTAGCAATCATTTCTCGGTCTCTCCAGTGGCGGGGATGACCTTGCGCTCGTCAAAACAACCCAGCATGGCCGAGCCCATATAAGGATTGCGGACTTCGTCTCCGGTTTGAAGCCAGACCGCCCCGCCCTGGTCCTTGGCAAACATGGGGCAATGCATGGCCAACACTTTCCGGGGAAAATCCGCAGGCGTGCCGGTGGCGGTCACGAGTTTGCGGAAGGCGACGCTTAGGTTACCAAAAGCGAGGCGCGCGGAGGCAATATCTGGCGCGGTCGCCACTGCCGCGCTCTCGCGGGTGATCTCTGCGAGGGGATCAGCAAGTTGATGCCAGAAATGCGGATTCTCTGGCACCTCCACTTTCTGGATGGCTCCGATGGCGGCGGCCAGCGCCTTTGCAGAGGACGAGACACCATCGGTCGTATCCTTGGCGAGTGCGTCCTGAATCGTAAAATACGCTTTGAGGGCGTTGGTAAGTTCCGCTGCCAGAGGAGCCGGCTGAACGGTCAGCCCGCTGCTGCCATCCATTGCAATTTTCGCCTTTTGTTCGGCCGCCGACTCGCCAGTCACCATTTTGGCCAGTGCCTCGCGCATATTAGCCTCACTATCGAGGAGGAACTGACCGGAGGTGACGACCATCTCCCCCGGCTTCAATCCGCTCAGGACCTCGACTAAACCATCATCGGTCGCCACTCCCATTTCCACCTTGCGCGGCTCGAATTTTCCTTCGCCCAAACTCACGAAAGCGACTTGGCGGGTTCCGGTGTCAATGACTGCACTGCGCGGTACGAGGGTCTTTTCGGCCGCCAACTGTCGGCGCAATTCCACGGTGGTGAACATGCCGGGTTTGAGGATGCCGTCGGCATTGTCAAACTCGAGGCGGACTTGGGCTTCCCGGGTCTTTTTGTCGAGGTAGGGATAGACGTAAATCACTTTTCCCTCGAAGGTTTTCCCCGGAATGTAGGGCAGGGTCATCACTGCTTCCTGTCCTTCCTCTACGTAGGGAAGTTGATATTCATAGACCGTGACCAAGACCCAGACCTTGGATAGATCGGCGATGCGGAAGACCTGCATGCCCGGCTCAATTTTCATGCCTTCGTTGGCGTGCTTGGCGATGACGATCCCCGAATATGGGCTTCCGACATCGAGAGCTTTTTGGGATTTGCCGCGCTGGCCGAGCGAGTCGATTTGGGCCGCCGTGATGTCGAAGTATTCCAGCCTCGTGCGGGCGGATTGCAGCAACCCTGCACTGGAGGCACCGCCTCCGCCTTTCCTGGCGATCAGGTAATCCTCCTGGGCGGAGTAGAGCTGGGGCGAATAGATCGAAAAAAGAGGCTCCCCTTTTTTGACTTTTGCGCCGAGGGAATCGACGTAGAGGTCTTCGATCCAGCCGGCGACTTTGGTATTCACATCCCGGACTGTTTCCTCGTCGTAATCCACGATCCCCACGGTCCGAACCGTTTTTACCAGTGGCCCAGTGGTGACCTCCTGGATGCGGACTCCCATGTTTTGCACCATGACGGGGCTGATGGCGATTTCGCCTTGGAATTTCTTCGGATCGAGAGGAACCAGATCCATCCCACAGATGGGACAGGGGCCGGGTTCTGGAAGAATGACCCAGGGATGCATTCCGCAGGTCCAATACTGCGTCGTGCCATGATCGTGGGCGTCGGTCGTTTTCGAGTCCCCGTTGGAGAGCCAGCGCGAAGCGAAAAACCACGCTGCGAGCGCAACCAGAATCAGCGTGGCACAGGAGAGGATCCACCGGGAACGGCGGGAGCGGGGAGCGGTTTGAGATGGGTCATTCATGGCTTTTTTGGTGATTGGGCCAAGGGGAGGGCCGGGTGGTCGAGCGGTTCGCCGATCGCGCGTTCGAGGTCGGCGATGGCACGTAGGTAGCCTGCGGTGCGGTCGATAAGCCCGAGTTCCGCGCCGAGGTAGGCGCGTTGGACATCGAGCAAATCGGTTAGCGAGGTGACTCCCGTGCTGTAGGAGGAGGTGACCGATTCGTAGGCCAGGCGTGCGCCAGGAATAATTTCCGACGCGTAGCGATCTCGCTGATCGCGCATCGCGCGCGCCATGGCATAGGTCGCCTGGACGTTAGCGCTTACATCGGCCGTAAGTTGGGCCTGCCGGGCGGCGGACGATCCGTGGCGGGCCACCGCAGCCCGCTTTTGCGCTCCAAGCTTGTCCCACCAGATTGGGACGTTCAGCGAGATGGTGCCCATGATCGGATCGTCGCCATTTTGCGGCGTCATCGGCAGCACGGTGCTGCTGTCGATCACGGTGTAATCCAGGCCGAGTGTGATGTCTGGGTAATACTCCAAGACGGCGGCGCGAATACCGAGATTATCGCGGGCCACTGCGGCGCGGGCGGCTTTCAGATCCTGATTGGCCCCGATTGAGCGACGCATGAGGGTTTCGAGCGAGGGCAACTCCGGCAGTTTTGGACTGGGATAGCGCGGAACGGCCGTCGCGGGGTCGGCTTCGCCGCGCAAGGCTGCCATCCGGGCGATCACGCCCTTTCGCTCAGCCTCGATCTGAGAAAGCCGAGTGGCGATCTCCTCGGCGGCCACCTGGGCGCGAATGGCATTGGCGAGCGAACCTTGATTGCTCTCGACCAGCGCCTTTGCGGAATCGCCCGTCTGGCGCAGGAGGGCTTCCTGATCGCGGAGAACGAGAATGGCTCCATCGGCGCGATAGAGGTCGGCGAGCAAGGTGCGGCCTTGGGCGAAGACATCGCGCAGGGCCGCGCGAAACTTCCAGTAGGCGACCTCGGCGTCCGCGGTAGAGCGCGCCTTGGCGGTGCCGAGCTTTCCGGGAAATGGGATCTTCTGCGAGACCCCGAATCGTTGCCTCATGGCGCCGGTTCGTGTCTGCACACTCGTGAAATAATAGCCGTAGCTGATCATTGGATCCGGCAACGAGGCGACGACCTCGGGCATCTCCGCCATCGCCTCCCATTCGAGCCGGGAGGATTCCACGCCGGGATTGGCCACGAGAACCTCGGACAGAAAACGGTCGGCTATCGGTGAGCCGTCATCACTGCGGGCGGATGCCAATGAAGCGACAGCGACGACGCCACAGAACAGGGTTCGAAAGGATAAAATGGTTTTCAATGATTGAGATTGGGAGCGGTCTGGAGAAAACCAATTGAGAGTGTAACAATGGAGGTGCCGCACGAGCAAGCCGCCCCGGCATTTGCCCGGTTCGGTTCGCGGTTCGATCTCTGTTCTCCGTGCTTGACCCACTCCCCTTTCAAACGACGAAAATCGCCAAAACCCTCGCGGTTTTTGCAAAATATTTTCCACCGGGCCGGATTACCTGCGCTCAATTCATGCGTGCTTCCCGCCCCGCGCGACGGGCCGCCAGTTCACTTGCGGCTTACAGGGCTTTCACCATCATCCACACCGACATGGCGATCATCATGAGATTTTCGGTCAGCGAAATGAAGCCAAGGGGAACACTGCTCCCTCCGCCCACGCAGGCGCAGTTGATGTCGCGTTTCTCGACGTACACATCCTTGACGACAGAAATAGCTCCCACCGTGCTGACGAAAAGCGCGGCCGGAGCCGCAATCCATGTGCCCAATCCGGCAATCATGAGGATGCCTGCGCCGGCTTCAACAAAGGGGTAGAGATACGAATACGGCACATACCGGCGGGCGATGATGTCGTATTGGACGAAGCCAGTCGCGAAGGAGAGGAGGTCCTGGAGTTTGAGAATTCCCAGGACGCACATGCTGAAAGCGATAAAGAGTTCCAAGACGCGGATAATCGAGAGAGAACCCTGCATGGCCCAGCAGGTCGTGAGCGCCATCAGGAACGTGACGGTGAAAACGGCGATGACGGGTTGATACGTCTTACCCTTTTTGGGGTCCGGGCCCTTTCCCAGATATTTGCGGAGTGCGTCGTAACCGCCGAGATGTCTACCTTCCAAAAAAATCTGCGGCGTTTCGTTGTAGCCGTGCTCTTTTTTGTAGCTCTCATTCTCCTCCATCGTCTGGAGGTGATGGTCTTCGACTTCGTAGCCGTTGCGCTTCAATAGATCCCTGGCTTTGATGCCCCACGGACACAAATGCTCCGGGGTCACCATGCGGTAAATGGTCGACTGCTTTTTTGTGGAGCTTTCAGCGGGTCGGTCACTCACGGCTGTTTGTTTCCAGGTCTTTGATGAGCGACTTCATTTCGGCAATTTCCTTACGTTGCGTCTTGATGATGCCGTCTGCGAGTTCTCGCACTCGCGGGTCGGAGATGTGGGCGCGCTCACTTGTGAGAATCGCAATGGAGTGATGGGGAATCATTGCTTTCATCCAGGAAACATCTCCAACCGTCGCCTGACTGCGCACGAGCCAGAGTGAAACGGCGAAGGCGAGAACACTGCCGACAAAAATACCGGCATTCAGGCGGCGATTCCCATACATGCCCAGCATGAACGCCAACATGATAACAGCCATGGTTGCGCCCATCAGGATGGCCATGTAAGCCCGAGTTTCGCTGAAGAAGGCACGGTCAAGCGCATAGGTGTTCAGATACATGAGCGCGAACATCACGAATGCGGAGGTGGCGATCATCGCGCCGAATTTTGCGTAGTTATTCATGACATTTCAGAGTTGATCAAAAAATAATCGAGGAGCGTGCCCGGTTCGGTTGTCTTTCCGTTCGGTTTTGCTGGCAAAAACCCGAATCCGCCTTGCCCTACTCTCCCCCGAGCTTTGCACGGAGTTTCTCGCGCAGGATGGCGCGTGCGCGATAAAGGCGACTTTCCACCGCCTTGGGCGAGCATTTCGTGATTTGACCGATTTCCTCGTGCGAAAGCCCCTCGTATTCAGAAAGCACGATCGCCTGCCGCTGCTCTTCCGGCAGTGACAATACGGCGTCACGCACGGCGGCAGCCGTTTCGGTCCGTACAAGTTGGACGGCTGCGTCCGGATGCGGGTCGGACAAAGTGGCTTCCAGCCCGGTGCCCGTGCCATCAGAGTCATGGATCGTCACGGTGGGATGACGTTGTTTCCAGCGGGCCAGGTCGCGGAAGAGATTGGCCGCAATCGCGAAAAGCCACGTCGAGAACGCCGCAGTGGGACGATAGCGGGCGCGGCCTTGATAGACCCGCACGAAGGTTTCCTCGGCCAGATCGTCCGCGACCGACTGGTCTCCCGTCAGTCGAAAGAGATGGCTGCGTAAACGAGTCTGCCATCGCGTCATAATCTCGTTCAACGCAAGATCGTCGCCATTTTGCAAACGGAGCATCGACGCCACGTCGGGCTCGGTGGCGTCACCGGCCATCTGCATCGACCTGATTGGCTCTCATAACCTCCGGATCTTGGATAAGCGGATACACCATCGTGAGGTATTGCCGTCGCTTTTCCGCAGGCATCACCGCCGCCACCTCGTAAAAATGGGCGAGCATGTGTGTGCGGCAATCCGTGCGTACACGGTCGGTTTCAGCGAGCGCGTTGCGAATTTCCGGCGTCACACGGTCGCTCGCCGCGAGCAAGTCGGCGAGGCGAGCGTCGCTTTCTCGGATTCGGTTGCACATCTCGGTGCAAGTCGCGGCGTATTCCCGATTCATCGCATCCACGCGCCGGAATTGATCTTCCGTGAGCGCAAAGCGCCGCTGTAGCCAATCCGGGGCCGGCTGGGGTCGATGAAAAATGAAGAACGCCGTGAACGCTGCGACGGTGCCGACGATCAATACAGCGGCCAGGCCGATGATGCCGCGTCTCATTGACCGTTTCGTGCCATGGCGTAGGGATTTACCGACTTCAGATAGGCCATCTCGCCGGAATTCCCAGATGCGGAAATGCTGCCTCCGAGGACCGATCCAAGAACAATGGCCGCTGCCGCAGAGGCTAAGGCAATTCTCGGTTGACTGATAGCGAGCAGTAGGGATTCCAGCCAGATTCTAAAATCGGATTTGGCAGGTGTCTCCGTGTCGGCGATCCGCCTCCAGACGTTTCGCTGGAAGCCGGTGGACTCGGGGATGTCAGGCACCCAAGTCGCGAGAAGTTGCTTGAGATCATTCATGTTTTGTTTGAGCGTTTTTCCGAACCAAGAGGGGCGAGCCTGGATGGGCCTGCCCCTCCTGTGGCATTGGGATACCAGTGGACAACTTCGCAGGGAAGACCCACCGGGTTGTTTCGGTTAGCGGGAAATCGTCATTCCTTCGCACTTGGTGCCGAGCACGACCTTCTGAGGGGCAGGGCTTTTCGAATTTCCCGAGGGGATCAGCTTTGTCCGCTCGGTCATGTTCGGGCAATTTGCCATGCTGGCCGAGGTGGAGTCGTTGCTGCGATAGAGCGCGATGCTGACGGGATTCGACGTCTTGTTCAGAGTGCCGTACGCCGCGTAGGCGTCGCCGGGACCGGCAACTGCTGTGCCGACAAGGAGGCCGCCGAGGGCGAGAGCGCTCAGGATTTTAATGGGAGAGTTCATAACGATTATACTTTCTGTGTTTGGTTTTCTTTTTCCGAGCCGTCCGGTCCTTCCATTGGGATTCCATTCGGTTCTATAAGGTAAAACGTCACGCCGTCGAAAAACCCTCGCGAATTCGCGAATTTTTTTGTTCAACCGGGAAGTGCCCGGCGACTGGTCCGTAAATGAGGACGTCCTAATCGAGGATGACGCGTCTTCCCGGGAAATCGACGGTGACGCAAAATTTCCCAAGCAGTCCGTTGCCGAGCAGTCCGTCTTCGCCGAGGAAGAGTTGCCGCCGGTAAAGGCCAGCCTTGACGCCGCTCATCGTGCGGGTGCCCAGTTGAACGTCGAGGCGAATCGCTCCTTTACCCGCACTCGTCAGCGCCACGGAGGTCTCGTGGCCGCGTTGCGCGCGCGTGTCGCTCACCACCCATTCGAGAGCTGAGTCGCAGCCCGTGTCGAGCCGCAGCCATTGCGAGGAGCGCCCCGCGACCATGGCCGGCACGCAGATCGCGCCATTGCGCAGTTTCATCGGCAGCATCACACTGCCACTTTCGGCTGTCGCCCGGTCCAGAATGTTGATCTTTTCGGCTGCAAAATCGATCCGCACCACACGACTGCGGAAAAAATCCGCGCCGAGCAGCCCGTCAATCGGGCGATGGCAGGTTGCGCTCACCGCTCTCAGGTCCAGTGCGAGCACGGAACGCGGCAGCGCCACTCCCCCGACCGTGGCATCAAAGTGGGAAACGTGAAACGCGGTGCTTTGCCTGCCCACGCCTTGGACAACTTGCGGCCGGCCGAGCCGTAGATCGAGCCGACGAGCGGCATCCGCGCTTACGACGCTGGCCGCCGCTCCGGAATCGACCAGGAAATGCAAAGGCACATGCTGTCCTGCCACGGAAACCTCCACCCACAGATACCCATCCCGAAACTCGAAAGGAATTTCCGCGAGAGTGCCCGCCCGAGCCGATGTTGCGGCGAGCAGCATCGAGCAAGCGACGAGCAGCGATTGACGAAAATTGCAGCACACAGGTCGTGCCAAGCAGATTTCGTGCCGGGGCCGTTTGAATCGCGGCAAGTGAAGTCGACCTCCCTTTCGCTCAGCGGCAACAGCGATCTAAAGGTTAACCGGCCGCCAATTAAGATTCTCTATTATCCCAACCTCTGTAAAAAATCGATCGTATTGACAGCCGTGCGTTCTTGGATTACTCCCTCCTGCGCAATGAAATTCCTCTCGCGTTTTCGCACTCTGTGGGTCGCGGCGCTCGTGCTGCTGGCCATTTCACAAGTGCTGCATGCTTACGAGGATTTTGAAAGAGTCACCCATGCCGAACTTCATGATCATGGTCATGACAGCAAGAACGACGATCATTCTTCAAATGAAGCCGAGCACTGCCATTTTGGCATGGAGCATTCTCATGGTGTTGCCGTTATCACCGAGGTGTCTTTCTTAAGGTCTGTTTCATGCGTCTCAGGCTTGCCTGCTCCGACGACTGTTCTGCCAGAGTCACCGGTAGCCGAGATCGAGTATCCGCCTCAGTTGTCCTGATGATTCACGGGCGCATTGCGTCCATGAATCCTGTTTGAAGGGTTAATTCGACCCTGACTTGATTCGTCCCATCGGGACCGAATCTCTCCATCAAACCCGCCCGCGCATGCTTGCGCGTCGGTAATCAGCACAACCACATGAAATTTCACGCATTTTTTAAAACAATATTTGTTCACTCTCGCTTACTCCGTCTTACTTGCACCGCTTCCACCCTGCTGACCGTCTCAGCTTGTACTTCACTGGATTCGGTTTTCCGTCAGAGAAACTCGCCGCTTCCAATAGAATCGATTCCCGCTGATTCCCGGAAAGTTTCCAGGGTTCGAGCGTATGAAACTTCAGATCGTCTTTTCGTTGCTGGGTCGATAAAGACCGAGTTCGCTCAGTACATACCCGCTTCCGCACACGTTGACGTCCAGCTTATCGGAAGCAGTGGCCGCGTGATCGCCGAAAAGCAGGATGACATTGATCCTGTCCCTCAATCGCGTCTTAGGAGGGGACGGAGTCGGCAAATTTCTTACGTTGCCACTTTCCCGCTGGAGATCGCACGGAAGGCCACTTCGATTCGTGTGACCTATCATCCGAGTCAGCACCCCAGCAACTCCCTGGGTCGGACGCAACATTAAGGGCTTTTATGAATATCCGAAATACTTTATGGACGCTCGCTTGGCTGTCCGTCCCTCTCGCATTATCTGCTGAGGAGCCTGCCAGTGAACCCGCCAAACCGCTCACACTTGCCAACGCGGTTGCGTTATCCCTAGCTGGCAACCCGGCCCTCGCAGCCTACAACTACGATCTTCGGGCCTCGGAGGCTCAACGTATCCGCGCCGGTTATTTTCCAAATCCCGGAGTCGGATTGGAAGTGGAGAATCTGCCCGGCAGCGGCAGCCGTTCGGGCGCCGATACGACAGAGACGACGCTGCGCCTAAGCCAGGTCATCGAACTCGGAGGGAAACGTTCCCGGCGAATCGCCGAGGCCCGGTTAACCGGCAGCCTGGCCGCATGGGACTACGAAACCCGGCGACTCGACGTACTGGCCGACACGACGCAACGCTTTATCGAGGTCATGGCAGCACAAGAACGGCTCGCTTTGACTGAAGAGGCAACAATGCTCACTCAGGCCGAACTGAGCGCGGTAGCCGAGCGGGTGAAGGCCGCGCGGAACTCAGTAGTTGAGCAAAGGCGGGCGGAGATCGCCGTGGCTCGGGCCAAACTCGATCACGCCCAAGCCCAACACGCCCTCCTTTCTGCCCGCAAATCACTCACGGCAAGTTGGGGTAACGAAACCCCGGCGTTTACCGTGGCACGGGCGAACTTTTTCAACACCCGGCGGCCCGAAGCTTTCGGCAGCCTCATGGCGCGAATCGGAAGCAATCCCGATCTCGCCCGGTTTGCGATAGAAGCCCGGCTGCGGGATGCTCAACTCCGTCTCGCCCGCACGCGAGGCGTCCCGGACGTGACGCTCACTGCGGGAATCCGGCAGTTCGCCGATGAGAATGAATGGGCTGGCGTCTTCGGCGTTGCCGTTCCTCTTCCGTTCTTTGACCGGGGACAGGCCGATCTTTATGAAGCCCTGCGACTTCAGGGAAAAACGGAGGCATTGGGACGGGCCATCCGCGTGGCGTTGGCCGTGCAACTCTTTGCCACCTATCAGGAGCTGCTCTATTCCGTGACCGAACTGGAGACGATGGCGAAGGAGATTCTGCCAGCAGCGCAGGAAGTTCTCAAGGCCACCGAGGAGGGCTACCGGCAGGGCCGTTTCTCCTATCTCGAACTCGCCGACGCCCGGCGTTCGCTCATCGAGCTACGTACTCAAAACATTGAAGCCGCCTTCAATTACCACAAATACCAAGCAGAGATTGACCGACTTATCGGCACTGCGGCACTTGCCCCGCTCGACCCGGAGCCCCCAGCGAAATCAAAAAACTAACTCTTACCAATTATGAAATTTCTCAGACCCATCCTCATCATTCTTCTCATTGCCGCCGGTGCCTTCGCCGCGACAAGAATTCTCAAATCTAAAACCGCGACCACCATGGATGCACACGGGGAAGCCAGCCCCGCCGAAGATTATGTCCGGGGTCCGCACGGAGGCCGCTTACTAACCGACGGCGACCTTGGCATCGAGGTCACCATTTACGAACCGGACATCCCCCCGCAGTCCCGCCTCTATCCATTCAAGGACGGCAAACCGCTCGATCCGAACGACGTGAAGCTGGTCGTCGAGCTGCACCGATTCGGCGGGCGCGTGGATACAATCAATTACAAAAAGGAGGGCGACTATTTGATCGGCGACAAAATTGTCGAAGAGCCGCACTCGTTTGAAGTGAAAGTGCTGGCTGAATATCAAGGAAAGAAATCCCAATGGGAATATCCCTCTTACGAAGGCCGTGTGGCCATGGAGGCCGCTGCGATTGAATCAGCCGAGATCAAAATTGAGGAAGCCGGTCCAGCGAAGTTGCGCACGCTTGTTCTGATGAACGGTAAGATTGCCGCGAATCCCGACAAAGTGGCCCATGTCTCTCCGCGCTATCCGGGGATCGTGCTCGAAGCACGCAAGAAACTGGGGGATGTTGTGAAAAAGGACGAAGTCCTCGCGGTGGTTGAGAGCAACGACAGCCTCCGACCCTATGAGATCAAATCCCAAGTCGCAGGACGAGTGATCAAGCGCGACGCCGTTCTGGGCGAGTCCGTTTCGCAAGATACGACGCTCTACGTGGTGGCTGATCTCAGCTCGGTTTCGGTTGATCTAGCGGTGCCGCGAGAGGATTTTTCCAAACTCCGGGAAGGGCAAAAGGTGGTCATCAACGGGGCGGAAGAGACTTCGGCCGAGGCCACGCTCACCTACCTTTCCCCCATTGGCGCGGAGGACACGCAGACCATGATGGCTCGCGCAGAATTGCCGAATCCGGACATGACCTGGCAACCGGGGTTGTTCGTCACCGCCGAAGTGGTGGTTGATGAAAAAGAAGCTCCGATTGCGGTAAAAGCCAGCGCACTCCAGACGTTTCGAGATTGGGACGTGGTGTTTATGAATGACGGCACTTCGTTTGAAATCGCAATTTTAGAGCTTGGCCAAAGGGATGGCGAATGGGTCGAAGTCATCTCAGGGCCACTCAAACCGGGAACGAAATACGTCACGGAAAACAGCTTTGTAGTCAAAGCCGATGTTTTGAAAGACGGCGCTTCACACGACCACTAAACTGCCATCCCGCCATGAAAGAAATCAAAGCATCCATTCAACCACACGTTCTCGGAAGAGTGATTCAGGCGCTTCATGCCCTGCCGCATTTTCCCGGTGTTACCATCATTGATGCCGCGGGGCAGGGCCGCGGACGCGGCGCTGGAGGAGCTTTTCGCGTGACCGAGGAGGAGATCTTTTTTCACAAAAAGAAACTCATCACCGTGGTCTGCGCGGACGACCTCGCCTCATCCATCATTGAAGCGATCCGCACTGCGGCTCACACCGGCCATGCCGGCGATGGGCTCATCTTTGTCACTGACATCACTCAAGCCGTGCGGATTCGCACCGGCGAACAAGCCGACTCGGCCGTTTAACTAAAAACCAATCCTTTCCATGTTAGATCAACTCATCCAAATCTCAATCCGCCATCGGTGGATCGTCCTGCTCGCCGTCCTCGCCGTCGCGGGACTCGGAATCTATAATTACCAACGGCTTCCCATTGATGCGGTACCTGACATTACCAATGTCCAAGTCCAGATCAACACCGAGGCACCCGGGTTTTCGCCGCTGGAAGCCGAACAGCGCATAACCTTCCCGGTCGAGACCGCTCTCGGTGGGCTTCCCGCGCTGAGCTACACACGCTCCGTTTCCCGATACGGCCTCTCTCAAGTAACCGCCGTCTTCAAAGATGGTACCGACATCTACTTCGCCAGACAGCTCATCAACGAGCGTATTCAGGAGGTCAAAGGCAAACTTCCCCCTGGCATCGAGTCGAGCATGGGTCCAATCACCACCGGATTGGGGGAAATCTACATGTATGTCGTCAAGGCAGAGCCCGGTGCGACGAATGAGAAAGGTGAACCCTACACCCCGATGGAACTCCGCACCCTACAAGATTGGGTCATCAAGCCGCAGCTTCGCACCGTGCCGGGCGTGGTCGAAGTAAACACAATCGGTGGTTACGAAAAACAATACCACGTTGCCCCGCGACCCGAAAAACTGATCGCATACAACCTCAGTTTCCGAGACGTGATGACTGCGCTCGCGGCCAACAATGCGAATGTGGGTGCCGGTTACATCGAGCGCAACGGCGAGCAGTATCTCATCCGAGCGCCAGGACAGGTGCTCAGTCTGGAGGATATTGGCGATATAACGGTCGGAAGCTTCGGCGGCGTGCCCATCCATATCAACGATGTGGCGGAAGTCAGCATCGGCACCGAACTTCGCACCGGAGCCGCGACAGCGGAGGGTAAGGAAACCGTGCTCGCCACCGTCTTCATGCTCGTCGGTGAAAACAGTCGCACCGTTTCCGAACGCGTCGCCGCCCAAGTGGCCGAAGTGAATCGGACCCTCCCCAAAGGCGTCACCGCCCACACCGTTTACAACCGCACCGATCTCGTGAACGCCACCATCGAAACGGTGAAGAAAAACCTCTTTGAAGGTGCTGTGCTGGTCATCGTCATTCTTCTTCTCCTCCTGGGCAATGTCCGTGCAGCACTCCTTACCGCTGCCGTCATTCCGCTCGCGATGCTTTTTACTATCAGCGGGATGGTCGCAACGAAAATCAGCGGAAATCTGATGAGCCTGGGGGCGCTCGACTTTGGCATTATCGTAGATGGTGCCGTCATCATCGTAGAGAACTGCATCCGCCGGCTGGCCGAGGAACAACACCGGCTCAAACGCATCCCGAGCCGGGCGGAACGCTTCGACGTGGTTTTTCAGGCCACCCGAGAAGTCGTGCGACCTAGTATTTTTGGCGTCTTCATTATTATGGTCGTCTATCTGCCGATTCTCACACTCTCAGGCATTGAGGGGAAAATGTTTCACCCGATGGCGTGGACCGTGCTAATCGCGCTCACGGGAGCAATGATTTTTTCGGTGACCTTCGTGCCCGCAGCGGTCGCAATCTTCATGAACGGAAAAGTGTCCGAAAAAGAAAATTTCTTCATGCGTGGCGCGAAGGCGATTTACACGCCGTTATTGCGAGGCTCCATCGCCAATCGCTCGCTTGTTGCGACAGGCGCGATGGTATTGGTCGTGCTCAGCGTTCTGGTCGCCTCCCGTATGGGCAGCGAATTTATTCCAAACCTTGACGAAGGCGATCTCGCGGTGCATTCGCTCCGCATCCCAGGAACCAGCCTCACGCAGGCCATCGACATGCAAAATGCGGTGCAAAAGAAATTTCTGGAATTCCCCGAGGTTAAGGAAACTTTCGCCAAAATCGGCACGGCGGAAGTTGCCACAGACCCGATGCCGCCCAGCGTTGCGGATGGATTCGTGATGATTAAACCGCGTTCGGAGTGGCCCAATCCCAAGCGCAGTAAAACGGAGTTGGTGAATGCGATGGCGGAAAAGATGGACGCGGAATTGCCCGGCACGAAGTTCGAGTTTCTCCAACCCATTCAGATGAGGTTCAACGAACTGATCGCGGGGGTGCGAAGCGATGTCGCCGTGAAAGTATTCGGCGATGACCTCGAAGAACTCGTTGGCGTTGGCAAGGAGATCGGCAAGGTGCTCGGATCCATTCCCGGCGCAGAGGACGTGGGTGTTGAGCAGATCACTGGATTGCCCTTGCTCACGATCAACATGAATCGAAAAGCGATGGCCCGCTTTGGTTTGAACGTGGACGACGTGCAGGAGGTCATCCAGATTGCCATCGGCGGCAAGGAGGCTGGTGAAGTCTTCGAGGGAGACCGTCGCCATCCGTTGCTCGTGCGTTTACCAGAGAAGCTGCGCACCGACCTTGATGCGCTCAAACGCATCCCGGTCGAAATTCCACGACAGAAGGGAGCAGATTCCGGCATCAAAGCCGTGAGTATGGAGCATAGTGGCATGCCCTCCTTTGTGCCACTCGGGCAAATCGCGGACTTCAGCATTGCGCCCGGCCCAAACCAGATCAGCCGTGAAAACGGCAAACGACGCGTTGTCGTGACCGCCAATGTTCGGGGACGCGACCTCGGCTCCTTTGTCGCCGAAGCCCAGGAACGGATGAAATCTGTTGAGTTGCCGACCGGCTATTGGATGACGTGGGGCGGGACCTTCGAGCAACTCCTTTCGGCATCCAAGCGGCTCCAGATCGTCGTGCCCTTGTCCTTGCTGCTCATCATTACCTTGCTGTTCATGGCATTCGGCAACGTAAAAGACGCGCTGCTCGTCTTCTCCGGCGTGCCGCTCGCTCTCACTGGCGGCATTGCCGCACTTTGGCTCCGTGACATTCCGCTCTCGATCACGGCGGGGGTCGGATTCATCGCGCTCTCTGGCGTGGCGGTTCTCAACGGCTTGGTGATGATCTCCTTCATCAACAACCTTCGCCAGGCCGGAACTCCCTTGGAGGAAGCCGTCTTTACCGGCTCGCTCACACGATTGCGCCCTGTGCTCATGACCGCTCTCGTCGCGGCGCTTGGTTTCGTGCCCATGGCCATCGCCACGGGCACCGGCGCGGAGGTGCAGCGTCCGCTGGCCACAGTGGTGATCGGAGGGATTATCAGTTCGACGCTGCTGACCTTGCTCGTGCTGCCCGCGCTTTACCGCATTTTTCATCGTGAACAGGAGGGCGAATTGTTCCAAGGTCCGAAGGTAGCTTCGATCGGCGAATGAATAATGACTCAAAGGCGGGGACGGATTCGCTCTGGCGAAACCTTCCGTTTCAACGGCTCTTTTGGGCACACGTTGTAAGCCTGGTCGGAAGTGGTCTGAGTTCGGTCGCCCTCGGTCTGCTCGCCCATCAGCTTGTGGGTGCCTCCGCGTCCGCCGTGCTCGGCATCACACTTGCCATTCGCATCATCGTGATTGTGTTGTGCGCGCCGTGGGCGGGTCTTGTGGCAGACCGCTTCGGAGCGCGCACGACCATGATTGTCAGCGACCTCTTTCGCGCCGGCATCGTCGTGGGATTCTTTTTTGTCGGGGACGTTTGGCATATTTATGCACTCGCCGTTTTACTGAATCTCGGGGCGGCCATCTTTACACCTGTTTACAAAGCAGTCATCCCCGGCATCACCACGGCCGAGCAATACCCTCGAGCCCTCGCCCTCGGCTCCGTCGCGTATGATACCGCCAATATCCTTGGGCCATCACTGGCTGGGCTGACGATTGCCCTGTTTGGTTTTCGCGGGAACTTCGTCGCAGATTCCGCCACCTTCCTTCTCAGCGCGGCGTTGATTTTCGGACTGCCCCGGTTGGCAATTTCAATCACCCCTGCGAAACCAAAAATCTCAATCGGGCACGGTATCGCTGCAATGTTCCAACGCTGGCAGCTACGCGAGACGCTCTATCTCGCGCTCCAAACCAGCGTTGCAGGCGGATTCGTCCTCGTCGCGACAGTGGATTTCATCAAAGGTCAGCTTGCTCTTCCTGATGCCTCCTATGCTTGGGCCATGGCAGCTTACGGCATCGGCTCCGTAATGGGCGCGACAACTTACGGAAAAATGCCTCAGCCGGTCAGAAACCAGCTCGTAAATGCCGCCGCTCCCGCCATGATGGCGGCCCTAGTGGGCGCTGGATTTTTCCAACGCTTCGAGCCCGTGCTGGTGGCGTGGGCCTTCGCAGGGGCGGGACAAAGCATCCTTGGCATCCGGGGGAACGAAATTCTTGCCACAAACAGTTCGTCCGATGAACGCCCACACATTTACGCCGCGCATTTTTCCCTCAGCCACGCGGGATGGGGATTCACTTATCCCCTGGCGGGCTTCCTGGTCAGCGGCATCGGATTCGCCTGGAGCGCCTATATCTTCGCCGCACTTCTCGCTGTCGTCACGATGCCCGTCTGGATTAGCCAATTGCGCCTCGTGGCTGCACATGGCAAGGCCCCGGATCGCGCACACGGACACGCTCACAGTGTCCTTGATCCTCCCGGAAATTACCACATTCACGAACACCGCCACGGCGATCTCGTTCATTCCCATTCGCACCAGCACGGCGTTCCCCATCGCCACGATGAATAGGAAAAGCAGTGAGCTACTTCATTGTGCCGGGGCAAGCGCAGCTTGTGCTCCTCGAAATGAGAGACTTCTACTGCTCGTCATATTTCGCAAATGAAAGCGTTTCATCGCCCGCATTTAGTCCACGTAACGTTGCAGGACGATCAATAGTTCTCGAAGTGAGCGTCTCGCGACCGCCTCGTTTTCGGCGCTCTCGATGCAGTGATGCATGTGCGAGTGGATGAGCTTTTCGGAAAGCGACTTGATGGCCTTTCGAGCCGAGACGAGTTGGGCGAGCACCTCGGCACAGTCCCGTTCGGCTTCCAGCATACGTTCGACACCCTGGAGCTGGCCCACGATTTTTCGCACTCGCGTGCGAAGGGCCTTGGTCTCGTCTTCGGGATGGTGGTGTATGGATTTTGCCACGGCGATTCGGAGAATGGCCAAAAAACCTGTACAAAAGCAAGATTCTCGTTGGTGGAGAAGGGGTATGGGGGTATGCACTATCAATGCAATCGTTCAGCGAATTGATCAATCAGGGGGCGTCAAACGCATGGCTTTTCGTTCCTTCGGCCATTGTACTGGGGGCGCTTCACGGACTGGAACCGGGTCACTCGAAGACGATGATGGCCGCGTTTATCATCGCCGTGCGAGGAACGATCTGGCAGGCGGTGTTACTGGGACTTTCGGCAGCAATCTCTCACTCTCTTCTCATTTGGGTGCTCGCGGCGGGAGCGCTGAAGTTCGGCTCGCACTGGAATGCGGAAACGACCGAGCCCTATTTTCAGATCGTTTCGGGCCTCATGATCATTGCGCTGGCAGGCTGGATGTTCTGGCGGGTTCGTCGGGACGGCCATGCAGAGGCGGCCCACTCCCACGGCGACGAGGGACCGCACGGCGGTCCGCTCATCGACACGGGACACGGTTTCGTCGAAGTGAGCGTCTTCGAGTGCGACGTCACTCCACGTTTCCGGATTTATTTCTTTGATGGGCAACAAAAACCGACCGCACCCGCGCCAGCCGAGAGCGTTGCTTTAGAAACTGTTCGTGGAGACGGGACGCGGCGGAAATTCTCCTTCACCGCGAACGCGGACTTTCTGGAAGCAACGGATGAACTGCCTGAGCCCCACGAGTTTCAAGTAACTCTCACGCTGAGCCACGGCGATCACGTGCACGAATACGAATGCGCCTTCACCGAGCACAGTCATGACAGTCATCAAACATTACAGGTTGGTGATGGAGGTTTTCAGGATGCGCATGAACGTGCCCACGCGTCAGACATCGCCCGCCGTTTTCAAAATCGAACCGTGACGACGGGCCAAATCGTTCTTTTCGGGCTGACCGGGGGATTGCTGCCGTGTCCCGCCGCCTTCACGGTGCTCCTCATTTGCCTTCAGTTAAAACAATTCGTGCTCGGCTTCGCCTTGGTCGCCAGTTTCAGCTTCGGGTTGGCGCTCACGATGGTTTCCGCCGGGGTCGTCGCGGCGTGGGGCGTGCGGCATGCTTCGAGACGCTTTGCGGGCTTCAACGAATTTGCACGCAAGGCCCCCTACTTTTCCTGCGCAGTGCTTGTCGTCCTTGGAATTTTCATTCTCGTTCAAGGATGCCTGCATCTCTCCTCGATTCCATAGTCGGAGGACTCTCTAACTCCCCCGGTCATAGAAATTGCCGGGATTTTTAATGATACTGAGACGTAGTCGCAAAAATTATTGACAGTAAGACGGGAGTGCCGTTTCACTGCGCGAGCGATTGAGATCATGTCTCAATAACCGTTAAGCCACTTTCGAAATATGAAATCATCTTCCATTCTTGCCGCCGTCACCATTTTAACGAGTTCCTTCTTTTTACCCAGTGCAGTGCACGCGGGCGAACGCCGCTTCACCTATGTTTACGAGGCGACGACGGCGGCAAAGGGTGAGATTGAGATCGAGAATTGGATGACGTGGAAGACGCAGCGCGAGGGAGGAAGCCGTGGCAACGTCTTCGACTTTCGTCACGAAATCGAATTTGGCATCACAGATCGCCTTCAGGTCGGAGTCTATCTTGCGGATTGGTCGGTGGAGGACAGCGTGGCAGGGGGCGAGAACGGTGCCAATGCAAGCTTCCAGGACAGCGCGGTTGAACTCATTTATAATCTCACCAATCCGGTCACCGACATCATCGGCTCGGCCATCTATGGAGAGATGAAGATCGGCCCAGAAAAATTTGAATTGGAAGGAAAGTTGATCCTCCAAAAAAACTTCGGCCCGTTTGTTGTGGCCTACAACGCAACCTTGGAAGCGGAATGGGAGGGCGAACGCTTCGGCTATTTCAACGAACGCAAGGGCACCTTCGAGCAGACGTTGGGAGCGAGTTATCAGTTCACCCCGAACTTTTTGCTCGGTGCCGAGTTTCTGCATGAGTTCGACATTGCTGATTGGCAGGATGTGGGCGACTCGGTCGTTTATGTCGGCCCGAATGCCTCCTTCCGCTATGACCGGTTTTACGTTACGGCCACGGCGCTCATCCAAGCGACGGGCATCAGCGCCGAGCCCGATTTTCAACTACGCACCATCTTCGGTTTTCATTTTTAGCCAATGACCACTACCAACCGATGGGCATCCGTTCTGAGTTCCGGGGTGATCCTCACGGTCGCCGGGTGCGAGACGTTCCAAACCGTCGCGCCGGCGGTGACGCCGGAAATGATCGCCGTGGCCGCGCCCGACGGCGGCACTGCGGAGTCGCTGGCTGTCGGGCGTCGTCTGCTTGCCACCCGCTGCATATCCTGCCATTCGCTTGTACCGATCGCAAAATATCCGGCAACCCAGTGGCCCGCGCAGGTTGAAAAGATGTCAAGCCGAGCGAACCTCAGTTCCTCGGAGCAAGCGCAGATCACCGCCTATCTGGTCACTGCGCGCAGAAGCCTTCCAACTCAGGGCACCGAAAGACCGGGTTTGTAAGGAAAATGGAAACTGCATGAGGCCCGAACTCTCTTTAACCAACCTGAAATCAAACCTCCTTTTTTGAACAATCCATGAAAACTGACTCCACCACTTTTCCCGAAATCCCCGTGGCGCTGGGCATCATGGGGCGGCGAATCTTGCCGGCTTTTCTGATCGTTGGAGCGTTCCTTGTCCTCGGAGTGTTGGTCTGGCAGGCGGTGACGGCCGGGGGCAATCCCGATCCGATTGCTGAACCGGGCAGTCATGTCGCAGCGATGTTCGACATCGCGGTGCTCGTCTTTCGCGAGGGGCTGGAATGTGTGCTGGTGTTGGCGGCGATCATGGCGGGAATGGTCAACGATAATCGGGTTTTTCGTCAGCCCATCGTGGCCGGAGTCGGGATCGGACTCGTCGCCACGGTTGTGACTTGGTTCGTCGCGGTCGGAATTTTGACCAGCCTTGGCGATAGCGTTTCCGCGCTCAATCTCCAAGCCGCCACCGGTCTGCTCGCCATTCTCGTGCTGCTCGTCATCATGAATTGGTTTTTTCACAAAATCTATTGGGGCGGCTGGATTTGTCTGCACACGCGGCGGAAGCGCACGCTGCTCCGGGAGGCGGGCGAAGGGAGCGTAACGACCACGGCCCTTTGGCGCGGACTGGCGCTGCTCGGTTTTACCACGCTCTATCGCGAGGGCTTCGAGATCGTGCTCTTCCTCCAGACCTATAATTTGAAACTCGGTCCCGCGACGACGCTTTCCGGTGCTGGCATCGGACTCGTGCTGGTCGGGATCGTGGCCGTGCTAACCTTCGTCCTCGAAAAGCGCCTTCCCTACCGGAGAATGCTCGAATGCACGGGCGTCCTGCTCGGCGTGGTTCTTCTCGTTATGGTCGGCGAGCAGGCGCAGGAAATGCAACTCGCCGGTTGGATTTCCACGACGCCGATTCCGTGGCTCGAGCCCTACGTTCCAGACAGGACCGGCATGTGGTTTGCCATTTTTCCGACTGTGGAAACACTGGGCGGGCAGGCTCTCGCCGCGTTGATCGTGATTGGCTCATTCTTCCTCGCTAAGAAACAGCGTGGTGGCAAAGGCCTTGCGCCCGTCGAACTGGCGGCCCCGGCGGGACAATAAAGAGACTTTTCTGCTCGATCATTCGGATCCGCTTGAAGAAGCAATCCAAGGGATGGAGAGCTACGATGTGGCCATCACGATTCGAACGCGTGAAGCGACTTTCTCGCCGGGAGGAAAGAGCAGAATGAAGACATTGTAGGAGTTGTCGAAGAAATGGTATTGGAATGTTTGATATTTCAGGGCCGGTGTGGTCATGGCGATCTGTCCTTCCTCGTGGTCTCTCCGTCGCCGTTGAATGTCTTTGATAAATTCAAATTCTTCTCCGCAAACGCCCGGCCAGACCAATTCGCCGAATTCCTTTCTGAAGGATCGGGATTCAAAGTAGTTCCTGATTGCTGCTCGGAATGGCAATGTGCGTTCAGGCTTGTGAAGGACAATCAGCGCACATCTTTTGGGAGACTGTTCGACATACCTCCTCAGACTCGCCTGGACCGAGCCTCCGAATTTTTGCGCTAGCGTCCGTGCCGATCGGATTGACAGGGGAAGTTTGGACGCCTCTTCTTCAAACCGCTCAAGCTGGAAGAGTCCGGCGGACGCGAAGAAACTGGCTTCGCGTTCATAAAGTTCATCGACCTCGGGAACGATAGTCGTTTCGTCATCACGACATCCGAGCAGTTTCCTCTGCCAGGGCAAAACATCGTGCCCCACCTCATGGAGTTTGATGAAATTTTTGCGGGGTACGGCCTGGCTTTCATCAAGGTAGATCGTTTTCTCACGAAGATCGATCATCCCCAGAACCTTGCGGCTGATGTTGCCGAAAAAATGAGCGCTGGCCGAAAGGAGATCGGTGGTAATCCGGTGGAGACTTACCCCCTGGGCGAGAGTCAACTCGGCGTGATGGATAATGTCGTCAACAGGTGTTGGAAATTTCCCGAAAGCTTTTGATCCGATCAGGATGTTTCGGGTGATTTTCTCGATCTCGGTTGCCGAGTCCAAGCCTTCCACCTTCATTTCTTTTTCGACTTGGATCGTGAGCGAAGAAATTGCAGATATTCCGCAAGCTGCTGCTCTTCCTGCGGTGATAGCTTTTCCACGCTAAAGAGCGCGGCTCCGGCCAAGGTCTTCGGCGCGCCCTTGGCGACTTGCTTTTTTTGCACATACCCAGCTGCCTCCATCAGGATCTCATATTCGATCTCGTAGAGGGTGGAGAGTTTGTGAAGGAAGAACGGCGAGGGCTTGGCGATCTTGTCGTTTTCAAGCTGGCTCAAGTAGGGATTCGAGATGCCGGTTGCTCTTTCGACATCCCGGAGGGAGAGATTCCGGAGTTCACGAGCGAGTTTGAGACCTTGGCCCAGACTATTTGCAGGCATGGATGATTCCTTTTTGATGGGTTACTTCACTATCGCAGCCTTCGACCCGGATGCAAGCGCCGCTTCGCTGATGACGCAAAATAATAGCGGCGCTAATGAAATGCTTGACATATTTAGCGGTTTGCATAGATTCCGAATTGTTGTGGCCAATTTACCCCGCGACCTCAAAAACGGAAAAAATGAAACAAGAAATCGAAATTTACCTCCATGGGCCCGGCACCCCGGGGGAAACCATCCTGAAACTCTTCGGCGACTCGACGGTTGCAGACCTCATCGCAGCGGCGAAACAAGCAGGATTCGCGGAAGAAAACCTCCGGATCACAATCGAGGACGAAGACGAACCGCTGCAAAAAGACGCGCGCCTTTGCGATTGCGGCGTGAAGCATAAACATCATCTGCACTGCCACGTCTGCGATAAGGTGACTGTGGTCGTGCATTTCAATGGCGAACAAAAATCACACAAGTTTGCTCCAAGCCGCCCGGTCAAGCGGGTGCTGAAATGGGCGCTCGATGCATTTGGAATCACCGGCGTCGACGCAGAAAACAAGGAACTGCGGATTGGGGGCATGGAGGGAACGGTCCTCTCGTCGCAACAGCACATTGGCTCCTACGTGCAGCCGCACCATTGCGATCTTGAACTCTTCCTTACGGGAATTGTGGAAGTCCAGGGATGACGCCGGACGAAGCCATTTTCCGCGACCACCTCACCGCCGCTCCGTTTTGCTCCGGTGCTGACCGGGGTCGTTGGGGTTTGTCAAAGCGCGAACCGCAGGTGGACTGGCCCCATTGTTTCTCATGGGTTCAGTCTGACACGCGGTTCGCGCAATCAGGGCAGGTTGCGCTTCGCTTCAAGTTGGATGGCTACCCGGTGAATGCCCCCAATGCGATTCCTTGGGATTCCGACGGCGACCAACCACTTGCCGTCGAGAAGTGGCCGAAAGGTCCGGGGAATGTTTCGAAGGTGTTCAATCCTGGCTGGAACGCCAGCGGGCTTTATTGCCCTGCCGACCGGATTGCAATCCCCGGTCACGATGCGTGGAAGACAAGTCTGCGCCAGTGGTGCTGGATAGTGGACAGCGACATCACCCTGTATCTGGAATTTTTGCATCGCTGTCTGAATCCACGAGATCATGAAGCCTGATACGTTCCAAATCTCTTATTGGCTCTGGGTCCGCCTGGTCCGGCAACTCCGTAGGCGGGGTGGCGGCAAGAGAGAAAGCGGTGCTTTTCTTCTCGCGCGACGGGGCACGTCGCGAATCGCAAAATTCATCTGTTACGACGATTTGGATCCAAGTGCTTTGGACACGGGTATCATTGTTTTTCATGGAGCTGGCTTTGTTCCACTCTGGGACTATTGCCGGAAAAAAGGGATGCGAGTTGTCGCCGACGTGCACACTCATGGTGACCAATGGACGGGACAAAGCAACGCTGATCGGACGCATCCAATGGTTGGCCAGAAGGGTCACCTCAGCTTGATCATGCCATATTTTGCCGGGCGCAGCCTGTTCTCCCTGCGTGGCGTCGGAGTTTACGAATATCTGGGAAATCACGAGTGGATGCCGCACTGCGATCACAAATTCAACCTGAGCCTTTTCTGATGTCTGGAGTAACTGCGCAAAACTTTGATCGCCTCGCGAAAGCGATGATGCAGCGACATAATGTGACATATTCAAGAGCAATCGAATTGCTAGCTTCCCTCCGTCTCCATCTGATTTGCGGCGATGAAATTCATACTTCGGCAGCCCTTCAGGCGGCATTGCTCACTGCGGTAAATTCAGGCAAACGAGCGTTTCGGGGAGGCGTGAGCGTCGAAATTCCTGGAGAAGTGAAACTTCGTTTTCCTTGGCCCGGTGCGGAAACTTTGGCAGACGCGGTGTCGTCGCTTGGCGCGACGGTCGGCGTGAAGCCGCCGCTTTACGCCAGTATCTTGATTTTTGGAGAAACATTGGTCCGGGAGAAGGGTCTCCGTGTCCTCTGCGACGGATGGCGAGCCGGGGTTCTGCCCTCCGGCGCACGAATTGATTTCGAAGCCGGCGCAGACTTCGCGCTGGCTGGCGTGTTTGCCGGTGGTCTTGCCGTTAGTCGCGCGTTCCTGAGTGCCGCCGGGATTTGCAATCGCGACGTGACCGAGCCCATCGGCATTTCCATTTGGAAGCCGGATACCCACTGGTTGTCTCCCGAAGCCATGGGACCGGCGCTTGCTTTACTGCCGCAAAAACTCTGGCTATTGGGACTCGGGCATCTTGGACAAGCCTACACTTGGACTTTGGGAATGCTGCCGTTCGCGGAACCAAGCCGGACTACCATTTTTTTGCAGGACTTCGATTCCGTCGAGCCGGGAAATTGGAGTGCGGGACTCCTCTGCGAAGCCAATGGAGTCGGCAAAATGAAGACTCGTCTCTGTGCGGACTGGCTCCAGACGCGGGGACTGCAAACGAGGATGATTGAACGGGCGTTCGACGAGAGACTACACCGTCAGTCGGATGAGCCGAGAGTCGCACTCTGCGGATTCGACAATGCTGAGTCGCGCAGGTCTCTTGAAGACGTGGGGTTTGAGTTGATCGTGGAGTCTGGTCTGGGCGCAACCCTTGATCGGTTCGACCGAATTGTTCTCCACACATTTCCAGACGCATCCGACAAAGCGCGGGACATCTGGGCAAAAAATCAAGCCGACGAATCGACTTTCGATTTGTCCTTGCTGGAAGAAGATGAGGAAGAATGCGGGATTGTCCTTCAAGAAATTGCCGGAAAATCGATCTCCTCTTCATTCACTGGTGCCTGCGCGAGCGCACTCGTCGTTGGAGAGGTATTGAGAGCAATCCACGGCGGAAAACGACGCGAGCTTGTCGTTCTTCACCTCCGTGATTTTGAAATTCCGAAGTCTCCCCACCGGGAGGAAAACTATCAACTTCGCGTCGCGAGAAATGGAATAGTTAGTGCCGCTACTGGGTAGGGCGGTATTCATCAGCGATTTTGGCACAATGGTTTTAACGAGTTAATTCCTCAAAACAGGAAAAGGATGGGGCAAGTTGCCCAAAACTTGACATGACCGGACGCAACGACTACATACACCGACCGATGCGTTTCTGTTCGCGGTATGTGCAAATTGTTTGGGTGGTCGCCATCTTGTTGATGGCGGGTGGCCAGGTTGCCCATGCTTACGTGAGCCTCAAGTGTTCCAAGGATCACACGGCAGAAAGCCAGCAATTCCCGGCTTCCGGTGACGACTGTCCCATGGGGCATTGTTGCTGCCACAGCCATTTGCACACGAATTTGGCGATCGTCGATTCAGGGACTGAGTTGGTTCCCGACATCTCGACATGTTCGTTCTCTTGCCGCGATAAGACGGTCATTGATGGCCCGCCTCGCGAGATCGACTATCCTCCTCAATTATCCTAATTGATCGCGGGCGCAGTGCGTCCGCCTTTTCTGCTTAGTCGGGCTGTTTGCCCGTTTCCTTGTCCGGGGTCTGCCCCCCGGCATTCCTGAAACATTCCGTGCAGGTCGTATCTGCGCGCACCTATCGACATCACCAAATGAAATTCTTCCATACACTTTTATTTATTCGAGACCCAGGCCTTATAGCTATTCCCGTCACAATTGCGGCGCTGTCACTCACCGCTTGCACATCGATGGATACCTTGTTCAAGCAGGCGAATTCCCCGCTTCCAATCGAAGTCCAAAATTCTGGAGGAGGTCAGGTCCTAAGCTATCGTGCTTACGAAACGTCCAACCGGCTCCATGTCGCCGGGAACGCCAGGAAGTACAAATTGAGTAACTCAGCCCATGTGGACATTCAGTTGCTCGATTCATCAGGATCTGTCATTGCCAAGGGTCAGAACGACATCAATCCGACTCACCCTGCTCCTGGCGGCGGCAGACGCTTCACAGATTCGTATGTCGTCAGCTTCCCGTTGAGCCAAGCACAGCAGGCGGCAAAAATTCGCATCACCTACCACTGTAGTTCTCACAGAAAAGAGAATTCTTAAACTTATTCCAGAATCATCCGCCGCCAATTTTGCGGCACCAAAAAAACCACTATGAATCGAAAGCAATTACTATTGTGCTGCCTTTGTTTTGCTGGCCGTCTTCTAGCTCAAGACGCCCCGCCTCCGACCTCTGTCTCCATCGACGGCCTTGTTGAGCAGGCGTTGGCAAACAATGCCGAGTTGAAAACCTTCGAGGCGGAGGTTGAAGTCGCCCGCGGGCAACGCACTCAGGCCGGCTTTTTCAAAAATCCCGATGTTTCCTTCGAGGTTGGCGGACGCGAGGTCCGGGACTCAGAGAATATCCTGCAGGGAAATGGAACAACCATGAGCATTTCTGTCACGCAGACGTTCGAGTTCCCGGGCAAGGGAACGCTCCGTAAGGCAATCGCAAATAAGAATATCGAGATTGCCGAGCTTGGTCTTGAGCAGTTTCGACTCGCTCTGGGCGCCCAGGTCCGACTGCTCGCTTACGAGCATCTTGCGGCCATCACCGAGGCAGATGCGGCGGAGTCAGTTTACAAACAAAGCGACGATTTGGCGGAGCAACTCGGCAAGGCAAACAACTACGGTGCGCGCTTCGACATCGAGGTGCGCCTCGTGCAGGCGAGTCTCGTCGAGCTGGGGGCCGCCATCAAAGAGGCGTCGGAGAGGCGGGAGGAGACGCGGACGCGGATCAACGCGCTGCTCGGCCGACCGCAGAAGCTGCCGCTTCGAATTTCTACCCCCTTCCGAGCGCCGGGGAAATCCTTTGACGAAAATGCCCTCGTCTTCGCCGCACAGACGCACAATCCGCTTCTCCAGATTCGCAGGAGCGAACTGGATCGAGCGGCGAAGGAAATCACGGCCACCCGGCTCGACATCGCGCCGGACTTCGCCATCGGGCCGTTCTTCAGCCGCGACGCGGCGGGCGATACCGAGCAAAATATCGGGGCGTCCGTTTCAGCGACCATCCCGGTGTGGGATTGGAACATCGGCAATATCCACAGCGCCCAGGCCCGAGCCGCCGCCGCCGAGGCCCTGCGCGTCAAGGCGGAGCGTGACACCGAATCCGAGATCCTCAGCCGACTGCGGAGCTACGAGTTGACCCGGCGTCAATTGAGCCGAATCCCGTCGGGAATCCTGAATGACATCCGGGGCGCTTCGACGACGGCGAATTCCCAATACCTCAGCGGCTCCATCGGGGCCGTCCTCTACCTCGACTCGCAGTCCGCCTACCTCAACGCGCTGCGCACCTCGCAGAATGCCGTGCTCGATGCGTGGCGCGCTCTGCTCGACCTCAATCTTCTCACCGGCGGACGCCTCGACACGCCTTCCGAACCCAAACCATGAAAATGAACCACATCATCATCACCAACCTTCTCTCTCTGACGCTGCTCGTTGGCTGCGGACCGAAAGGCGGCGCTCAACCCGAGCCAGATCACGAAGGGCACTCCGACCACGCTGAAGAAGCAGGCGGGGCGAACGAAGCCCACGCCGACAAACACCAGGAAGGTGGCGAGGAAGCGGAAGGCGGCCACGAAGGCCACAACGAGGAAACGGAAGGCGGCGTCTTCGTGCCCGAGAAGGGCATCGCGATCAACGACGAGACCCGAGCCGCCTTCGGCCTGGAGATCGGCGACGTCACCGCCGAGCCCGTCGCGGCCACGACTTCGCTCACGGCCCAGGTTTACCGGGACGCGAGCGAGGAGTCGGCCGACACGGGGGGCGAGCGCTCCGGGCGAGCCTACGCCACCGCGACGCTCGACCCGAAGCTGGCCAACGAGCTGACCGAGGGCGAGGAGGTCGCGTTTCGCACGAGCGCCGCGGGCGATTCCGATGCCTCGGTCACCGGCAAGGTCTGGAAGATCGACGACACGCAGGTCCCCGTTACCGGGATGGCCGAGGTGCTGGTCGAAATCCCCGACGCGGACGGGCGTTTCCCCATTGGAACGTTCCTCACCGGCGAGGCGGCGTTGCAATCCGATGGGCTCGGAGCCGCCAGAATTCCGCGCTCGGCTGTGCTCGATACGGCGGCGGGTCCTTTCGCCTACGTCAAAGACGGCGACTTCCTCAAACGCACTCCCATCAAAATCGGCGCGTCGAACGGCGAATTCGTCGAAGTCACCGAAGGACTCTACGAAGGCGACGAGATCGCCGTCACTGCCGTCCAGGCCCTTTACATCACCGAACTCCGCGCCACGAAAGGCGGCGGGCATTCTCACTAATTTCCTACTAATTATATGATCGATAAAATTCTCGAATTCGCTCTTCGTCAGCGGGTCTTCATTCTCATCGGCGCATTTGCGCTCATCGTGGTCGGCGCCTGGTCCGCGGCCCATCTGCCCATCGACGCCGTCCCGGACATCACCAACGTCCAGGTCCAGATCAACACCGCCGTTCCGGCCTTCGCGCCGGAAGAGATCGAGCAATTGATCACCTATCCCATCGAAGTGGAAATGGGCGGCATTCAGGATCTCCTGGAGATTCGCTCAATCTCGAAGTTTGGTCTCTCGCAGGTGACGCTCATTTTCGAGGAGGGTTCGGACCTCTATCGATCCCGCCAGCTCGTTTCCGAGCGGCTGCAAGCCGTGGCCGCGGAAATGCCGCCCGACGTGACCCCGCAGATGGCCCCGATCAGCACGGGTCTCGGGGAGATTTATCACTACACGGTTGGCTACAAGGCCGACGCCAAAGACATCCCGACCGATCCCAAGGATCAGCTCCGGCAGCTCAAGCTCGCGCAGGATTACATCGTGAAGCCGCTGCTTCGCACGGTCGCCGGCATCACCGAGGTCAACACGTCGGGAGGCTACACCCGCGAGATCGTCGTGATGCCCGATCCCAACAAGCTCCGCAGTGTCGGCGTCACCATCTCCGAACTCGCCGACACCATCGGGGAAAACACGCAGAACGCAGGCGGCAGCATCGTTGAGAAAGGCGGAGAGAGCGTCTCCGTGCGATCGATCGGTCGCGTCCAGAGCGCCGAAGAAGTCGCCAATCTCCCGCTCAAGTTTGCGGGCACACCAACGACCCTCCGCGTAAAAGACGTGGCCGAAGTCGCCATCGGCTCCGGCGTCCGCACCGGCGCGGCGACCCTCAACGGCAAGGAAGCCGTCATTGGCTCCGCGCTGATGCTCATCGGCGAGAATAGCCGCCTCGTCTCCGAGCGCGTCCATGAGAAGATCGACGACATCCAGCGGAAGCTTCCGCCCGGCATGGAGATCGTCACGCTCTACAACCGGACCGATCTCGTCGATGCCACCATCGCGACCGTCGAGAAGAACCTCTTCGAGGGCGCAATCCTCGTCATCGTGGTGCTCATCGGTCTGCTCGGAAACTGGCGCGCCGCCCTCATCGTCGCGTCCGCCATCCCGCTCTCGATGCTCTTCGCGCTGACGAACATGGTGCAATTCGGCGTCTCGGGAAATCTCATGAGCCTCGGTGCGGTGGACTTCGGCCTCATCGTTGATGGAGCGGTCGTCATGGCGGAAAATATCGTGCGCATGCTCGCTCACCGCCAGCAACAGGTTGGGCGACTGCTCACCCGCGAGGAACGTCTGCATACGATTCTGACTGCCTGCAAGCAGGTCGGCACACCCACCGTCTTTGGCGTCACGATCATCACCATCGTTTACGTCCCGCTGCTGACGCTCACCGGCGTCGAGGGCAAAATGTTCAAACCGATGGCGCTCACGGTCATGTTCGCCCTCGTCGGTGCGCTCATCCTTTCGCTGACCGTCATCCCGGTCCTCTGCTCGTATTTCATGACCAAGAAAGTCAGCGAGGAAGACAACTTCTTCATCCGCTGGTGTAAGGCGATTTACGCTCCCGCGCTGAATTTCGCCATCCACGCCCGTTGGGTCATTCTCGCGATCAGCGTCGGGATCTTCGCGCTCTCGATGGTCGCGTTCTCGCGGCTCGGCGCGGAATTTATCCCGCAGCTCGACGAAGGGTCCGGCGCGATTCAAATGATCCGCACCACCAGCATCGGCCTCACCCCGTCGGTCGAAATGCAGACCGCCGCCGAGCGCCTGCTCGTCGAGGAATTCCCCGAGATCACGAACATCTTCGCCCGCGTCGGCACGTCCGAGGTCGCCACTGATCCGATGGGCGTGAACGTCGGCGATTCCTACGTGATGCTCAAAAAGCCTTCCGAGTTCCGCGAGGAAAACGGCAAGCCCGTCAGCAAAGAACGTTTGCTCGAATTGATGTCCGAGGAACTCACTGCGAAATTCCCCGGCCAATCTCAGCTCTTCTCACAGCCCATCGAGCTCCGCTTCAACGAACTGCTCTCCGGCAGTCGCGCCGACATCGCCATCAAGATCTTCGGCGACGATTTCGACGAGCTGGAGAAAATCGGCAACGAAGTCCGCGAGATCGTCGAGAAGATTCCAGGCGCCGCCGATGTCGAATACGACGCCGTCGGCAAGGCGCCCATCCTCCAGGTCGAAGTCGATCGCGAGGCCATGACGCAATACAACGTCCAGGCGCAGGAGGTGAACGACGTGATCGAGACTGCCTTTGCCGGCAAGGAGGTCGGCGTCATCGTGGACGGAAACCGCCGTTACCCCATCGTCATTCGTTTGCGTGAAAAAGACCGCGCCGACTTCGCCGCCGTCGAGAATCTGCCGCTCCGCAGCGAAAACGGCGGCTTCATCCCGCTCGGAAAGGCCGCGAATGCCACGATGGCCGAGAGCGTGAACACCATCAGCCGCGAGTCCTTCCAGCGACGCCTCACCCTTATGGTCAACCTGCGAGGCACCGACGTGCAGACCTTCGTGGACGAGGCCAAGCGGCAGATCGACGAGAAGGTGACTTTTCCCGACGGCTACTTCGTGGACTTTGGCGGCACCTTCGAAAATCTCCAGCAGGCCCGCGCCCGACTCGCCATCGTCGTGCCCGCTGCGCTGGCCATGATTTTCCTGCTCATCTTCATGGCGTTCCGCAGCGTTCGTCAGGCACTCATCATCTACACCGGCATCCCGCTCGCGGTGACGGGCGGAATCTTCGCGCTTTGGCTGCGGGACATGCCGTTCTCGATTTCGGCGGGGGTCGGGTTCATCGCGCTTTCCGGTATCGCCGTCCTCAACGGCGTCGTCATGCTCAGCTTCTTCAACCAGCTCCGCGAAGAAGGTGAGTCCGTGGATGACGCCGTGCGTAACGGCGCGATGGACCGGCTGCGCCCCGTGCTCATGACCGCCATGGTCGCCAGCTTCGGCTTCATCCCGATGGCGCTCGGCCACGGCGCGGGGGCGGAAGTCCAGCGTCCGCTCGCCACGGTCGTCATCGGCGGCATCATCACCGCAACGTTCCTGACGCTGCTCCTGCTTCCCTCGCTCTACCACTGGGTCGAAAGCGGCTTGGAACGCAAACGGGCACGGCGGGAGAAAAGCGCCGCCGTCGCGGCGACCGCGGCCATCGTCGTTGCGTTTGGATTGTTCGCGGCACCCAGCAGCCAGGCCGCCGAAGCCCCGACGGGGTCGATCGACGCCCTCGTCGCCGAAGCGATGGCGAGCAATCCCGAGTTGTCCTACTACGAGGCCGAACTCGCCGCGCTGAAAAGTGGGAAGAAGCGGGCCGCGACCCCCGCCGAAATCCCGCAGCCGCTCGACTTCCCGTCGCGTGAGACGCTACGCCGTGCGATCCTCGACCGCGACGCCGATCTCGCAAAGCTGGCGCTCGCAGAATTTCGCTTCGTCCTGGCGGCCACGGTCCGTCTCCACGCCGTTGAGTATCTCGCCGCTCAGGCGACCGGACGTGCCGCGGCCGATCTCGCCGCCAGCGCCGACGCCCTCGTCGCAATGTTGAAGAAGCGCCCGACCAGCGGCTTCGACGCGTTGCTGGAGATCCGCATCCTCAGCGGGTCGAACTACCCGATCCGGCAAGCCGCCGCCGAAGCTAGGGCCGAGCAGGACCAACTCGCCATCGTGCTCAACGGCCTCATCGGTCGTCCGGCCAACGCCGCCTTTACTCTCGAAGGTCCGCCGCCCGGTCCCGCGCTCAACCCCGACGGATCGAGTCCCGACCTCGTGGCCGCCAGCCTCGCCCTCGCGACCCGCCAGGCCCGCATCGCCCGAGGCGTCTTCGGGGTCGATGCGGCCAGCGAGGCCGAGATGTATCCGGTCGGCGGGTGGTTCACCACGGAGGGACTCGGTGCCGTCGAAGATCTCGCCGGGCTCTCCCGCCCCGTCGCCACCAGTGCGACAACCGGTCCGGCCAGCCTCCAGCGAATGCTCGCCGAGGACGCCAGAGCCAAGCTGACCCGCGAATTCGAGCGTCGCAATGTCGCGCTCGCCGCCACCCGCCAGCTCCTCGCGACGATGTCGCCCGAGGCCATCGACGAGATTCACGCCGCGTCGGAACTCGCCGACCGCCAATACCGCATCGGCGGCATCTCCATCAGCCTCTTCGTCGAGATGCAGCGCGCCTACCTCGAAACCGTCGAGACCCGCAACCACGTCCTCGTCCAGGCTTGGCGCAATCAGCTCGATTTCGACCTCCTCACTTACCCCGCCTCCGGGGGCTCGGAAGGAATAATCACCGTCGATCCGAAGAACCAATGATGCCGACTCTCCCATCCTCGCAAAGTCCCTGCACCGTTGGCGGAGTCTCTGCCACCTCTCGCAGCCTCAGCGAAATTCTCTTTACCCGGGCTGCCATCGCGGTAGGCGGGGGATTGCTCACCTACGCCGGCTTCGAACTGATCTTCGACCCGCCGAACGACCTTCTCAACTTCATGACCCACCACTTCGCGCACGTCGTGATCGTTGGCTTCGCCGTCTGGTTCGTGTGTTGGCTGGCTTTGTGTGAGAATGTCCTGCATCCCGTGCACGCCATCGCGCGTCACTTGTCCCGCATTCGAAAAGGACGCTTCGAAAAGCTGGCCTACCGCAGTGCCAACGCCGAGATGGAGATCATCATCGACGGGATCAATCAACTCGTCGAACGCCTGCAAACTGGCGGCTCCGATGACCTGACGGCGGCCCTAACCGCCGTGCAGGAACTGCGCGTCCGGCTGGGCGGTCTCGCCGTCACCGACGCCGAGCGGAAGGTCCCGGTCATGCGCTCACTCACGCGCCTCGAATCCTCGCTCCTTAACCTGATGTGTCACGCCGACACCTCCAAAGTCTGAGCCTTTTTCAAAAAGCCATGCACTCCTACTATCCCCATCCCATCGACTGGCTGGTCATCCTGCTGGTCAGCGGAGTCCCGGACGCCGTGGACCGCGAAAGCGTGCGGTATTTGTTGGAGAACCGCCTAGCCGAACACAACCGCATCTCGATCCTGCTCCAATTCGATCCTCCCGCGACGAGCGCAATGACTTGGAGCCAGACGCTCTTCGACGAGCACACGCTTTCAGGAATCGAACGTGTGGCCCTGGTGATCGATGCGGAGGAGGGAATCATCAGCGATCTGGAGCGTGACTTGCTTCCGGTCGCGGTGCGGCGGTTCGGCTTTTCAGAACGCGAGATCGCTCTCGCGTGGATCCAAGGGGGAAAGGCATGAGGACCGGATCGCCCCTCCGCGTCGCCATGATGATCGCCCTCGGGCGATCGCTGCTGCTGGCGTCTCTCGTGCGAGCGGAGGCACCGCCCGCAGCCGCACCCAATCAAGTCTTCAAACAGGCGACACCCATCGCCACGCTGAAACTGGGCGTCGTCAGCAGCACCCTGCGAGTGAGCGCGGACGGTCAGCGGATCGCCTACATGGCGACGCTGGAGGGTGGCGGCGAGGCCGTCTTCGTCAACGACGAGCAAAGTCCGAAATACGGCGGCATCGTCAACGACAGCCTCAGCTTCAGTCCCGATTCGCAGCGCGTTGGGTGGGGAGCCCTGCGCGATGGCAACAAAGTCGTCGTCGTTGATGGCAAGGAATACTCCGCCCTCAACGGCAGCGCTGAGGGCATGCCCGTTTGGAGTCCTGACAGCCAGCGTTTCGCCTATTTTGCGGCGACCGACGACGGGAAGCTCGCCGCCGTCGTGGATGGCCAACCCGGCGAGTCGTGGGATTCCGTGATCCGGGAAAGCTTCGTTTTTTCGCCCGACAGCTCGCGATTCGCTTTCGTCGCGAAGGACGGCGATGTCGGCCGCGTGATCGTCGATGGCAAGCCGGGTCCGCGCTACCGCAATGTCGCCGGATTCACGTTCAGCCCGAACGGCAAGCACTTCGCCTACGTCGCGATGTTCGAGCAGTCAATGTCCATCATCGTCGATGGCGTCGAGATGGCGACCGGACGGAGTTTCATCAAGGACACGCTTCGCTTCGACGGCCCGCGAACTCTTCACGTCGTGCGGCTCGATGGCAATCAACTCGTCCGCGAGCAGATCAACCTCATCGGGCTCACCGGTCCGTCCGAGGCCACCAGCCCTTCGTCCGCGCCGACCAAACCCGAACCATGACGATGATCGACAATATCCTCTGGGCCGCCTTCGCCGAAGTTCTCGCGAACTGGTCGCTCTGGCTTCTTGTCGCGCTTCTCGTGCTGTCGTGGGGCGGGGTGTTCCATCTGGTCGGGCGAAAGGCGGAGCACGCGTTGGGGCGTCGGCGCCTCATTTACGAAAGTTGGGCCCAAGCTTTCCGCGCGGACGATCCCCGCCGACACCGGGTGCCCGTTCGGCGGCTGCGCCTGCGCATTCCCCGGAGTCGGCCCGCGACTCCGACAATGCCACGGGCTACACCCTCGATCCATCGCTTGCTTTCATCAAGAACTCCGACCCGCCAGAGCCGGAGGCCGCATCGAACCAGGCGCAGTTAATCAGACCGACCAGCAATTATGAGCACCGACCACGATCACCACCATCACGACGACCCCGAGCCAGCCGCCGCCCCGGCCCCGGATGCTCCCGCCAACGAGATCTTCCGCTTCACCGGGATGGATTGCTCGGAGGAAGTCGCCGCCATCGAGCGTGCGCTCGAGCCGCTCGACGGCGTGCTCGGCATCCGCGCCGAGATCGTTTCGTCGAAGGTGACCGTCTATCACGACGGTTCGCTGCAACGCGCAGAAATCACGACAGCCATCAATCGGTCGGGTGTGACCGTCTCGGAAGGAGACGGCGAAGCCGGTCGTCCGATGCTCCCCACGATTCTCGTGGGAGTCTCCGGGACCGCGACCGGACTCGGCCTTCTCCTCCAATGGTTGGACGTCGAACCGGGCTGGATCTCGGATGCGGCCTTCTTCGTCGCGATTGTCGCGGGCGGGTGGTTGATCCTTCCCAAGGCTGTGCGCTCCCTGCGTTCCCTCTCACTCGACATGAACGTGCTCATGACCGTTGCCGTCGTCGGCGCGGTCGCCATCGGCGAGCACGCCGAAGGCGCGGCGGTGGTTTTCCTCTTTGCGCTGTCGGAGTTGCTGGAATCCTGGAGCGTCGGACGCGCCCGCCAGGCCATCCGCGCGCTCATGAAGCTCGCTCCCGAGACTGCGCTCGTGAAACGCGACGGGGCCGTCACCGAAGTCGAGGCCGCCACCGTCGAGGTCGGCGAGACCGTGCTCGTGAAATCCGGCCAGCGTGTCCCGCTCGATGGCAAGGTCACTTCGGGCGACTCCGCCATCGACCAATCTCCGATCACCGGCGAGTCGATGCCAGTTGAGAAGTCGGTCGGTGATACCGTCTTCGCCGGAACAATCAACGGCGACGGCTCGCTGGAAATCGAGACGACCAAGGCCGCAAACGATACGACGCTTTCGCGCATCATTCAGATGGTCGAAGACGCGCAATCCTCCAAAGCCCCCGCGCAACGCTTCGTTGATGCCTTCGCCAAAATTTACACCCCCGCGGTGATGGTGCTCGCCCTCGTCCTCGCCGTCGCGCCGCCGCTACTCTTCGGCCAGCCGTGGATGGATTGGATTTACCGGGCGCTCGTGCTCCTCGTCATCGCCTGCCCCTGCGCGTTGGTTATCGCGACGCCAGTGAGCGTGGTCTCCGGCCTAACCGCGCTGGCCCGGCGCGGCGTGCTCGTCAAAGGCGGAGCCTACCTTGAAGCCCTTGGCAGCCTCAAATCGCTCGCCCTCGACAAGACCGGTACCATCACCGAGGGCAAACCGAAGGTCGTCGAAATCCAGCGCGTCACCGACGCCAGCGCGAAAGAAGTCCTCCGCATCGCCGCCGCCATTGACACCCACTCGACGCATCCGCTGGCCCAGGCCATCGTCCGGCACGCGGAGAAGAAGGGAATTTCCTTCAGTCCGTGCGACGACTATCAGGGCGTCAAGGGGAGAGGAGCCGAGGGTCGGATTGACGGCCATGCCTACTTTGTCGGCAACCACCGATTCGCGCACGAACTCGCAGTCTGTTCCGAAGAACTGGAAGCCCGCCTCGCGAAAATCGAAGAAGCGGCCCGCTCCGTCGTCGTGGTCGGTCACAAACCCCACGATGACTGCAAGGGCGAAGTGATCGGTGTGCTTGCCATCGCCGACACCATTCGTCCCGGCGCGAAGGCGGCGATCCAGCAGATGCACGAAGCGGGTTTGCAGAAAGTCGTCATGCTCAGCGGCGACAACACAAAGACCGCCCAGGCCATCGCCCGCGAAGCCGGGATCGACGAAGCCTACGGCGACCTCCTTCCCGAGGACAAGATCGAGCGCGTCAAGGCCATGGCCAAGGAATTCGGCAGCGTCGGCATGATCGGAGATGGTGTGAACGACGCTCCGGCTCTCGCCGCCGCGACCGTCGGCATTGCCATGGGCGCGGCGGGCACCGACACAGCCATCGAGACTGCGGACATCGCGCTCATGCGGGACGACCTCTCAATGGTCGCCGAAGCGATTCGCCTCGGACGCCGCACGCTCAATATGATCCGCTTCAACATCGCGTTCGCGCTCGGGATCAAAGCGATCTTCCTAGTCCTCGCCGTGCTGGGAATGACGAGCCTCTGGCTCGCCATCCTCGCCGACACTGGCGCCACTCTTCTCGTCATCGCCAACTCGCTTCGCCTACTCCGAACAACCCGCAAATGACCGATGCACCGCCCGCCGAAACACCGCCGCAAACAATGGCGCAGAAAACGCCCTGCTGGCCCGTCCGAACTGTCCCGCAAGGAGCGGGGGGTGCTTTTCTGCGCCGCGATTTTGCTTGTGATTGGAGCCGCGCTAAGCGCGCACTTCGTCGGCGAATGGCAGGGACGGCAGACGCGGGAAGCGTGGCTCGACATGCTGGCGGCGCGCTATGGCGTCACCGAGACCCAGCGCTTCCGCATCCGGGAAATCGAGATCGACTACCACGGCACGGGCAGTATTTTCACCAGGCCAGCCCCCACCTTCGCCGAACACGCGGCCCATCGCCAGCTCATAAGCGAGCAGATTCCGGCGGACACCGTGAAACGCTTCCTGGCCGACCTAGACGGTCGCGATAGTCTCTTGCCGACACCCTGATCAACCTCACACCTCAACCCAAACCAACGAGCCCAAAACCATGAAAAAACACATCCTCGCAACTACCATCACCCTCATTTCCCTGGCCACGTTCGCGTCGGCCCAGGACCATCACGACAAACCTATCCCGGGTCCCAAGGGCGGCAAAGTCATCGAGACCGACAGCGGACACGTCGAGTTCTTCGTTCAGCCCGACGCAAAAGTCAGCGTCACCTTTTATGACGGAGCCATGAAGCCCGTCGCTCCTGCGGAGCAAGTCGTCGCCGTTGTTGCCGAAGCTCCGTCCGGTCGTGAGAAGCTCGAATTTGAGAAATCTGGCGACGCTTTCGTCTCCACCTCTCCCCTGCCCAAAGGCGACGACTACCGCGTCGTCCTCCAGATCAAATCCACCGCCGACGCGAAACCGCAGAATATCCGCATCGACTATCACACAGAAGTGTGCGGCAAATGCAATCGCCCGGAGTACGCCTGCATCTGCACCGAAGAAGCTGGTGGCGGTCACGACGGACACGGCCACTGAGGACCGAGGCATGAAATCCATCATTGCATTCATCCAGCCCTTCAAAGAAGACGCCGTTCGCGACGCTCTCCATACGGTGAAAGGACTCTCGGGGGCGACATTCGCGGATGTCCGCGGCTTCGGTCGGGGCCGCGGGCGTTCCGAAGCCGCCGAAACCGAGGCGATCCTAGGCACGTTGCCCAAAGTGCGCGTCGAAATAATGGCGAGCGACGCGGTGGCTCGCGAAGCGGTCGAGGTCATCGTCAAAGCCGCCCGGACCGGATGCCCCGGTGACGGCAAGGTCTACGTTGCCCCCGTCGATTCCGCCCTGCGCATCAGTACCCAGCAAACGGGAGAAGCCGCCGTGTGATCACCAACCAAGACAGGCCCCGCGCCGCTATGGCAAGAAGCTCGACTCGCCCACGCTCAAGTATGACGCGATCGACACCTACGTCGCCTGGGAAGGTTTCGAGGCGGCGAAAGATGCGAGGGAGACGTCCACCGACCAATCCTGAGATGATGGATTCACTCAAGCAATATCCTCTCCCCGTCGAAAATGGCGCTGGTCTCGTGAGCCTCGTGGCACGGCGCACCTTGCTCGCAACGTTCTGTGGCATGGCGCTCTACGCTGCGTCGCTCGCTTCCGCGCAGACGATCCCCCTCAATGATCGCGTCCGCATCGAGGTGCGCGTCCAGTCCCGGCAGGATCGCAAAGACATTGCACAATCCACAGCCGACACGGTGACGCAGCACGAGACGTTGAACATTGCCCTAAGCGGAAAGGCGAAGAGCCCGGAAACCCGCATGGGAACATGGACGGTGTATGGTCGCAGCTTCAAAGGCAACGACATCGTGGTGATCGAATCCGGTGAGTTCAAAGTCGATTTCTCCGGCGGCGTGCAAAAGATCGAGTCGAAGCAGGTCAGCACCACCTACACGCCCATGCATTCCGTCGTCTCCAAGAGCCGCGGCAAAAAAACGAGCGCCAAGGTCTACGTTGCCCCCGTCGATTCCGCTGTGCGCATCAGCACCCAACAAACGGGAGAAGCCGCCGTGTGATCACCAACCGGGGCAGGCCCCGGCTTCGGCGCGGGGCGACCTGCCCATCCATTGACGACCTTCCAACCGATAACAATCACATGCACGCGTTCATCACCAACACTGATCCGAAGACCGTTCACGTCCGCGTCAGCGAAAAACTCGTCGCCGCCGATTACGACGATCTCGTCCCCACTCTCGAAGCCCACATAGCCGCTCACGGCAAGATCGCGCTCGTCTGGGAGATGCGCGACTTCCACGGCTGGTCGGCTGAAGGTCTCTGGGCCGACACGAAGTTCGATGTCCGCCACGCGGGAGATTTCAGCCGCGTCGCCCTTGTCGGCGAAACGAAGTGGCAGGAGATGATGACCAAGCTCATGTCGCCATTCACGTCCGCCGAGGTGCGCTTCTTCGAGACGACCGATCTCGATGACGCACTCCGTTGGGTCGAGCAGCCAGCGGAGCAATGAGCCAGTCGCACGAGGGCCACGATCACGGGAGCCAGGGGAACCTCAAGGTTGCGTTCTTCCTCAATCTTGGCTTCACGATCCTCGAGATCATCGGCGGGCTGTGGACGAACAGTATCGCCATTCTGACGGACGCGCTTCACGACTCCGGCGACTGCGCGTCGCTCGGACTCGCGTGGTATTTCGACAAGCTCTCCGAGCGTGGGCGCACGCCGCAGCACACCTACGGCTACAAACGCTACCGGCTGCTCGGCGGCCTCATCACCGGCCTTGTGCTCATCGCCGGTCTGGCGTTCATCCTGTGGCAGGCCGTTCAGCGACTTGTCTCTCCGGAGCCCGTGAACGCACCGGGCATGATGATCCTCGCGGTCGTCGGCATCGTCGTGAATGGCGCGGCGGTGCTTCGCGTGAAGAAGGGGACTTCGCTCACCGAAAAAGTCGTGAGCTGGCACCTGCTCGAAGACACGCTCGGCTGGAGCGCGGTGCTCCTCGGCGCGGGCATCATGGCCATCTGGGACGTGCCAATTATCGACCCGATCCTCTCCATCGGCATCTCGCTCTTCGTCCTCTGGAACGTCGGTCGCAACCTGACGAACGTGATGAAGGTCTTTCTACAAACCGCGCCTGCGTCGTTCGACCTGGAGGAGTTCCAGGAGAAGGTCGGGAAATTTCCGAAAGTCGAGCGCACCCATCACGTTCACGTCTGGTCGCTCGACGGCGAAAGCCACGTGCTGTCGCTCCATCTGCAAATGACATCCAACGCCTCGCGCGAGGAGATTGTCGAAACCAAGCGCAAGGTGCGAGAGGCACTCGACGCGGAAGAATTCAAGCACGTTACCGTCGACGTGGAACTCACAGACGAACCGTGCGCATCGTTCGACTGCGGTGAGGAGTGAGCGTGCGACCCGAACACACGGGGAAGGCGAGTCTCCTTCCACTGGCGACGCGGATATTCGGCGTTTTCGGGAATTTTCAACTCCACCGCTTCATTAGATTCCAATCAGCGCACTCAGGCCCACGCCAGTGGCGAGAAGTGCCGGGCTGACCTCAAACCGGAACACACGCCCATTGACTACCGCCCGCTTGACCCACATTGGCACCTTCATCGTAGCATAACGTGTCGCCCGCGTCGATCTCGACCACATCATGCACTGCGAAGAGGTGAAGAACCCTTTCCATGTGAAGGGGTCCGTCGGCGAGATCGGCGAATAAAATTGCCATGATCGCGAGACTCCAACTGTGCTCGGCCGAGTTCTCCGGTCGATCGAGATGAGCCGGGGATCCGGCGAAGAACCGATTTTAGCCTCTCGGTTTCATGCAGGAATTCAATGCGCGCAGTGATGTCTTCGTTTATCGAACTCACACAGATTGATGCCGGATTTTGACGGGATTTCGAGCCGAGCCGTCGCGGATCCCTATCGATCAGCGAGGCTTTGCCAATAGGGGCCGTTTGGTTAGCCCATTGCACCGCAGCACGACATGCTGGTAGTAGCACCTTTTTCGTCGCTCACCATGGAGCCGCATTGCTGCATTTGCTTGCCCATGTAGGGATTCATGACCTTGGTGCCGGATTGCACCCAGCTTGCTTTGGCCATGGGGCAATTCATCACGTGATAGGTCTCGCTGCCTTTGGCAAGGGCGATGGCGGTGGTGCTCATGGCCTTGAAATCCTCACGCGCAGCGTCGAGCGAATCGCTTTTTGCCAGTTTGTCCGCCTGTTCGGCGAGGGCCGCGTTTTTGTCGGTCGTCGCCTGTTCGGCCAATGCCGCCGCAGAGGTCTTGGCCGCAGCCAGATCGTCGTTGGCGAGCGCCGTGGAGACGGTGTCGTAGGTTTTCAGGAGGTTGTCGGCGTTTTGGGCCATAACGGGCAGAGTCAGAAGTCCGAACAATGCCATCGCAAGAGTGAGTTTTGTTTTCATACAAAGAGTGAAACGCCGGATCTCGGGAAATCCCTCGAACTATTTTTCAGGGGGCGTCGATTTTTTGGATGCGTTCACCACCAAAACTAGAGATCCGCGACGAACGCGACCTGGCTGTAGGCTTCGCCTTTTTCACGGGCAAGGTTTTCGGTCTGCCCGAAGCTTCGCAGCCAGGGGACGCCGATGTAGGGTCATCCACAGCAGCAGCCTCCGGACTTGCTGTCCGGTTTGGAATCGGTCGATGCGGAGAGGAACTTTTCGCGACAGTGGTCGCAGCAAAAGTAGAACGTCTTTCCGTCGCGTTCGGCGTGGAGGGCGGTGGCGGTATCCACGGTCATACCGCAGATGGGGTCGATGGCATCGGTTTTCGTCGTATTCATGGTGTTGTTCCTTCTTGTTTGTTGTTACTGCCTTCCGCTCAGAAGCGCACCCGCAGTCCTCCGCCCCAGCCATATTCGGAGTGCCATTGGCCAATGAGAGAGATCTCACGGGTGAGAATATAGTCGAGATGCACGCGTTCCTCCCATTTCTCGTGCGTATCGTATCGCACCTCGCCGCCGATGCTCAGCCGCGGCGTGAGCGGGATGTCCTTGCTGATTTGCACGCGGGCGCCGCCACCTGTGTCGCCCCAGACTGTGAGGTCAATATTAAGCGGAAGTTTATACATGAACCCGAACACGCCGCGGATGCTCTCGCTTTCGAATTCGGCGGGGCGACCGCTGATCGAGTCGAACGCATCAACGCCAGCAATGAGACGGAAAAAACGGTTGAAATAGCGCTCGTAGAGGAAAGTCGTCTCCAGCTCTGCGCCGGGAACATTCTGCCAGCCATCCTCCCATTCGAGGCGGAAGATATTCTGTGCGTTTGATAGTTCGAGATGACCTTGCGTCATGTTGCTCATCACATCCGCGACGCCCCAAAAGTAGAATGGGTCGCGGTAGAGGTTTCCACGAATAGCTTCTGTGTCCGGATAGGGCTCGAAGCCCTCGTAATGCACGACGCGCGCCATGCCGCTATCGAGGTGGTAGAGCAGATGGCAGTGGAAAAACCAGTCGCCCACTTCCTCGGCTGCGAATTCGATCACGGTGGTTTTCATTGGGGCAACATCAACCGTGTGTTTGAGGGGCGAGTAGTTGCCCTGGCCATTGATGACGCGGAAGAAATGCCCATGCAGGTGCATCGGGTGATGCATCATCGAGCGATTGATCATGATGAAGCGCACGGTCTCACCCTTGCGGATCTTGATGGAATCGCTTGCGTAGAGGGTCTTGTTGTTAAGTGACCAGACATAGCGCTCCATGTCGCCTTCCAGTGTGAGACGCACTTCACGGACCGGACGATTCGGCGCCAGTGAGGTGTTTTTCGTCGAACGCAGTTCCTCGTATGGCGGTCCGGGACGCTCCGCCATACCGTCCATCGTAAGGGGCTTCCGTGACGAAACGTCCGGCCCGAGCGGCAAGAAATCCCAAGTGTGCTTTTTGCCGTTATGCGGATCGGCGGGAGCGGCCTGATTCATCGCCATGCCTTTCATTCCTTCGTCCATTGGCATGTCGTCCATGCCATCCATCTTCATACCGGGCTTCATTCCTCCGCCCATCATCTCCTGCATCGTCATCATTCCGCCCATTAAGCCCGGCTTGTCGAATTTTCCGGCCTTCACCTCACGATCAGGCATTCCCATTGTGCCGCCGGGAGTCAGCGCGAAGATGTTTTCGAACGTCAGCTTTCCCATTGCGTTGTAGAGATTCGCGTGGGGCACGTCCGGCGCTGGATGTTTCACGCCATCGCCGATCCAGATGGACGCCCACGCCGAACTGTCGTGTGCCGTTGCTCGCAGTTCATACGCGCCCTGACCTGGAACGCCCACGAGGACGTCGTAGGTCTCCGCTACGCCGATGAGAAGGCGCGGCTTTTCAAGCGGCTGCACATCCTGTCCGTCCGCCGAAACGATCTTTAACGGACCGCCCGCAAACTGGAGATGAAAAAAAGTGGAGGCGGATCCGTCCACAATGCGCACGCGCACGAGTTCTCCTGGTTTCGCCGGGATTTGGTGCTCCGCCTCGCCGTTGGCAAGAAAACGATCATAGGCCAAGTCAGAGAGATCCATCGGAGGCATACGCAGAAGCTCCCGTTTCCAATAGTCGCCAAGTTTTCCTGCGCGGATTGCCCCGAACACCGACTGCGACGTACCCCGCTCCAGCGCCGGCCATTCGCTGCCGCGTTTCAGCCACCGCAGGGCCTCGTGGGGACTCCCATCCATCCAGTCCGAGAGAACAACAGTGCGGTCGAGATCGCCTTTTACTTTGCCTTGCCGTGGAAGAATACGAATTGCCCCGTATAGCCCCTTCTGCTCCTGGAGCTTCGTATGGGAATGATACCAGTAGGTCCCCTTCTGCCGTATGGGAAACTCGTAATCGAACGTCGCACCGGGCTGAATCGGCGGGAATGTCACGAACGGTACACCGTCCATCCGATTTGGCAGCAACAGACCATGCCAATGAATGGATGAGGGCACATCAAGGGCATTTGTGACATGAATACGCGCCAGATCACCCTCGTGAAAGGTAAGTGTCGGTGCCGGAATGCTTCCATTCACGGCAATGGCATGACGCACCTTTCCGGTGAAATTCACCTCCTTCTCCGCAATCGTAAGATTGTATTCCACCGTCGCTGCCACTAGGGGGCTGCTCCCGAATACGACGAGAAGGAGAGCTACGTGACGGAGATTAAAATAACTTCGTTTTGCCATGACGGAGAATCGTAGAAATCGGTGTTTAACTGGGTTTCCCGCACTTTATCGACTGGCTCATGCAATTTGGTCCTGTTTTTTAAGTTGCTTGTGGCGCTCGCGCTTGCGGGGCTGTCGGATAATCAGGACGGCGTCCTAATCGTGTTTTCGCAATCGCAGCGCGTTGGTGATCACGGAAACCGAGCTGAGACTCATGGCGGCGGCGGCGATGATGGGGCTGAGGAGCAGGCCCGTGAACGGATAGAGAATGCCTGCCGCGATTGGGATGCCGAGGATGTTGTAGGCGAAGGCGAAAAAGAGATTTTGCCGGATGTTGCGCAGAACTGCGCGACTCAGGTGGATGGCGCGGACGATGCCGCCGAGGTCGCCTTTGACCAGCGTGATGCCGGCGCTCTCGATTGCGACATCGGTGCCGGTGCCCATGGCAATCCCCGCATCGGCTGCTGCCAATGCGGGGGCGTCGTTGATGCCGTCGCCGGCCATCGCAACGGTCGCACCGCCCTTGCGCAGAGCCTCAATGCGGTCGTGTTTGTCCTGCGGGCTGAGGCCGGCCTCGAAGCCGTCGAGGGCGAGTTTTTCCGCGACGGCTTTGGCGGTTTCGGCGTTGTCGCCGGTGAACATCAGGACCTTCAGCCCGGCGGCGTGAAGCGCCTCGATGGCGGCGGGTGTTGTCTGTTTAATCGGGTCGGCAACAGCGACGATCCCGGCGGCCTTACCGTCGATGCCGACGAGCATGGCGGTCTTGGCTTCTTTGCGGAGTTTGGTCAGGGCATCGGTTTGTTCGATGGAAATGGCGATGCCGTGCTCGGTGAGCAATTCTGGTTTGCCAATGACGACTTTCCGACCGTCCACGAGCCCGGTGACGCCTCCGCCGGTGACGGATTCAAACTCCTCGGTTTTGGTAATTTTCAATTCCCGTTCGCGCGCCGCGTTGACGATGGAGGCGGCGAGGGGATGTTCGCTGTTTTGTTCGATGGACGCGGCGACGCGCAAGAGTTCGTCGTCCGTGCTCCCGTCGAAAACGAGGATGTCCGTGACGGTGGGTTTGCCCTCGGTGAGCGTGCCAGTCTTGTCGATCACGAGTGTATCAATTTTCTCCATCGTTTCCAACGCGGCGGCGTCGCGAACGAGGACGCCCTCGCCGGCGCCGCGACCGACGCCGACCATGATGGACATGGGCGTCGCGAGGCCGAGTGCACAGGGGCACGCGATGATGAGGACGGCAACGGCGTTAGCCAATGCATGGGCGAAGCGGGGCTCGGGGCCGAAGATCATCCAGATTGCGAACGTCACCACGGCGATTGCGAGGACGGTCGGAACGAAGATCGCGGCGAATTTGTCGGCGAGGCTCTGGATCGGAGCGCGGCTTCGCTGGGCGCTGGCGACCATCTCAACGATCTTCGCGAGCAGGGTGTCCTCGCCGACGCGATCAGCCCGCATGAGGAAGCTGCCCGTGGTGTTCAATGTCCCGCCACTCACGGGGTCGCCGGAGGATTTCTCGACCGGGGCGGGCTCGCCGGTGAGCATCGATTCGTCGATCGTGCTTTTGCCGTCGGTGATCTCGCCATCGACCGGGATGCTTTCACCGGGCCGGACCCGGAGAGTGTCGCCGGACTGTACTTGATCGAGCGGGATTTCCTCCTCGGTGTCGTTGTGGACGATACGCGCCGTCTTCGGCGCGAGATTGAGCAGGGCCTTGATTGCCTGGCCGGTCCGGGCGCGGGCACGCAGCTCGATGACCTGTCCGATGAGGACAAGTGCCGTGATCATCGCGGCGGCTTCGAAATACACCGCGACGTGGCCGTGCTCGCGGAAGGAATCGGGAAAGATGTCGGGCACGATCATCGCTACGGCGCTGTAGAGCCACGCTGCACCGGTGCCGATGGCGATAAGCGTGAACATGTTCAGATTTCCCGTCCGCACCGAGCGCCAACCGCGCTGGAAAAACGGGAAGCCCGCCCAGAGTGTGACCACGCTGGCAAGGGCGAACTGCGCCCAGCGGGAGATTTCCCCACGCAAAATCTCTGCGCCGGGGATCATTCCGCCCATGGAGAGCGCCATGACGATCACCGCCAGCGGCGCGGCCACCCAGAGCCGACGAGACATATCGTGCAACTCGGGGTTGTCGTCGTCTGCATCGGCCGCAGGCACGCCCTTTGGCTCGAGCGCCATCCCGCAAATCGGACAGTCGCCGGGATGATCCTGCTCGATCTCGGGGTGCATGGGACAGGTGTAAATGGTCTTGGCGGATGAAGGCTTCCATGCGGCATTGCGTTCCAAGCCCATGCCACAAATCGGACAATCGCCCGGTTTATCAGACGCGACCTCGGGGTGCATGGGACAGGTGTATTTCGCGACTGGAGACGCCGTTGCTTCCGGTGCGGCTTTGGATTCGGATTGACAGCAGGAAGCCTTCGCTTTCGGGGGCGCGGCGGGAAGCTTTTGATCGACGAACGACGGGGGATCGGCGGTGAATTTTTGCAGGCAGTGCGTCGAACAAAAATAGTAAGTTTCACTGCGGAATTCGCGGCTGCCGGCGGCGGATTTGGGGTTCACACTCATCCCGCAGACAGGATCACGAGAAGATGGAGCAGCGTTGGAAGTTTTCATGGTAATTGGGCTTATTTAAGGAATCTCGAGAGCGCAGTCCGGAGTTCGGAGAGAAGTTCGTCGGGGTTTAAGGGTTTCGCCTTGGCGTGGGACGTGGCGGTGCCATGCCCCACGACGCAACATTCGATGTGCCCGGTCAGTAGCTCGACTCCTAGCGCATCGAGTGCGGATCGCACGGCAGAGATTTGGTTCAAAATATCCACGCAGTACCGATCGTCCTCGATCATACGCTGGATGCCGCTGACTTGCCCGGCAATACGCTTGATGCGGGCTTGAGATTTAGCGCGAAGTGTTGATTTCATCTGTTCTTCTCATATACCCCCATGGGGTATAGTGCAAATCGAATCTTTTCCGATCGTGATGCGGGAGCGCCTAAAATTTGAAAGGTTCCGCAAACGGATTCGCGGCTTTGTTATTTGAACAAATTCCAAATCCGGTTTTCCTTCGGATTGCAGCCCTCGCCATGACCAGTTTCCGCGATCACCTGCACGCTACGCACCCCCGTCAGGCCGACAGGCAGGCGCACGGAGAAGGCGTCTCCCCGCGTGCGGTATCCCGGAAGTCGCGGGTGGCCTGTGAGCGATTGCCGGCTTAGGCTATCGCACCCCTTGAACAGGATTTTGCCGCTGGAATCCAGGGCGTATATGCTCACATGCGAGGCGATTGGCGCGGCGTAGCCGGAGTTCACTCGCGCCGTGCCGCGGATTTTCCCCGCCTTGGCATCGAAGCGCACGTCGTCGAGCCGCAAGGAGGGCAACGCAGAGGACGCGGAAATGCTGGCGAAAGATGCAGGCGTTCCCGCGAAAGCGACCACAGCGAAAAGAACCGAAAGGACAGGAAGAGAAAAAAACTTTGCTTTCATACACGGTAAAACGAAAGATTTTGCGAAATCCCTCAAATAATCTGAGGGAAACCCCACGACATTTCGTTCAACGAGGCATGGAACATCGCGATTTGGATAAAATACTGAAACAGCTCGCCGAAGCCCCGGTTCCGCCGCTACCTGGTCACTTCGCTCAGGATGTGCTTCGCGAAATTCGTATTCGGAAGGCGGCGGCCCCCGCGCCCGGCGGCTGGTTTGCTGATTATTTTAGCGCCTTGTTTCGACCGATATTTCTCTCCGCCAGCTTCGCGATCGCCATTACCGTGGGAGTGGCTGTTCCCGTCACGCTACGCGCGGCGTCGGAGACTGCCGCGACCACGGCTAGCCTCGGCCTGCACGTCTTCGCGACCTCCAGCCCGAACCTGCCCTCCGGACTCCTCTCTCGACTGGAATGAAGAAGGCCCCAGCGGTTTTTGTCGCATTGGTGGCGGTTTTTCTCATCGCAGCGGCGGCCTCGATCATCTCCATCGCGATCTATTCGGCCCGGGTGAAGGCAGGTCCTCGGGATGCCCACTCCTGGATTCATACCCAGCTTCGGTTGACTCCGGCGCAGGAAACGGCTCTTCACCCCATCGAGGACCGCTATAAAATCGGAAGCCGGGAACTGGAGGACCGCATGCGAGTTGCCAATGCGGAACTCGCGGATGCCATCCTGGCAAAAGGCCAGGACTCTGCGGAAGTCCGCGCCGCCATCGAAAAAATTCACGCCGCGATGGGAGAGTTGCAGAACGTCACCATCAACCACGTTTTCGAGATGCGAACCGTCCTCACCGCCGACCAATACGACAAGCTCCTGCACCTCACTGCGGATGCCCTGCGCCATCTTGACTCTGGGAATGTGGAAAAATGAGCCCGACGAGGATGTCCCGGACGATAGCGAAAATTGGGAACTCGCGGAGCGCGCCGTGCAAGGCGATGAAGACGCCTACGGACGACTGATCGCAAAATACCAGACGCCCATTCACCGTTTCGTCTTTCGGTCCGTTCAAGACGAAGAAACTGCGCGTGATCTGGCACAGGAGGTCTTCGTCAAAGCATGGTTTGCGCTGGCGAAAGCCAAACGGCGCGGCCGGTTCACAACCTGGCTCTTTCAAATCGCGGTCAACCTTTGCCGCGATTACGCGCGGTCCAAGGCCGCGCGTAATTTGCGCCTCACGTCTTCGCTCGATGTCGGTACTCCCGGTGTGGCCTCCGGCGCTAGCGACCTGGTTTCCCCCGGGCCAACACCCGACCAGCGGGCGGCGAGCGTGGAAGATGTGGCCGCTCTCGACCGGGAAATCGGTGCTCTCCCGGTCAAGTTGCGGGAATCCTTCCTTCTTGGCGCAGTGGATGGCCGACCTGCGAAAGAGGTCGCGCACATGCTGGGAATCTCGCCCAAGGCCGTCGAGACCCGCATCCGGCGGGCCAGACAGCTTCTCGCGACCCGGTTTGATCGCCGTGCGATTATTCCGTTCAGATGATTGCGTCCGTCCGGGCACGTCATAACTTCGCCCCACGACGCGTTCGATTCGATCCCGGATACGGACAGCTTCGTCCGTGCCCGATTGAAGAATGAAGTCGGCATCGCAATCATCGCTTCGGGAAAATAGTCCAAAAAATCTGAGGGTTTTCCGTGGCGATCCCGTTTCACCCAATAGTGAATCTCCCGAATCTGCGGTCCAATTGGAAAACGTTCTTTTGCATCTTCACTGTCTTCGGCTTGGGAATGATTCGCGTCTCCGCGCTCACGCTTGACGATGCGGTCAAAGGGGCGTTGGCCAACAATCTTGACCTCCGCGCCGCCTACTTTGAAGTCGAAAAGGCCCGGGGCCGACTACTCCAGGCGGGTCTCTGGCCGAACCCTCGCGTCGAGATCGCCGCCACGACGGACCGAGCGTTCAACAACGAAGGCCAGGGCTTTAATAGCGCGGGATTCTCCCAGCCGTTTCCAATCGCCGGTCGACTGCGATTTGCCAAACAGGTAGGGCTTGTGGATGTGGCACAGGCCATCGCCGAGATCCGCAATCGTGAGCGTCTCCTCATCGGGGAAACCCAGCGCGAATTTCTCACCGTTCTCGTCCTCGATCAGCAGATCGCGACCCGGGGTGATTTTCTCAAAATCAATCGCGAGTTTGTGCAGGTCGTGGAAAAACGACTGGAAAAAGCCGAAGTTTCCCAGGCCGATGTGACCCTGGCCTCCGTCGAGGCCCAGCGCCTCGAACTCGAAATCGAGACCCTGCAAGTCAGTCGTGCCGCGAGCGAGCTTGCGCTCAAACAGCGGCTCGGCCTTCCCCCTGATGCTCCTTTGACGCTTGCGGGCGATGTCATGACGCTCGCGAATCGATTCAGTCCCGAGAAATACTCGGATAAAATCATTCCGAACCGACCGGATTTACGGCTCACGGAACTCGGCATCGATCGCGCCCAGGCCGAGATCCGGCTCGCCCGCGCCGAGGCGTGGGGCGACTGGGACGTCGGGTTCGACTTCGAGACGGACAACGCGGTGGACGAGCCGGGGGGTCTCAATCGCGACAGCTTTTTCGGTGTGAAGGTTGCCATCCCGTTCCCTTTCTGGAATCGCAATCAGGGCCGCGTACAGGAGCAGCAGGCGGCCTCCGCGCAGTCGAAGGGCGAAGTCGATGCCCTTCGGCTCACCATTCGCACCCAGATCGCCACGGCCCTCATCCGCGCCCGCAAGCTCCGCGAGGTCGTCGGCAGCTATCAGGATCGTCTGCTGCCGGCCATGACCAAGACGACTGACTTGCTGAAGAACGGCTATGCGTCCGGCCTGACTGATGCCACGCAGGTAATTCAGGGACAGCAGCAACGCGCGCTCCTGCTCACCTCTTACCTCGACGTTACCAACGACTACATCCAGGCGCTCGTCGATCTCGACACGGCGGCCGGGGCGTCGCCATTCCTGAAAAAGGAATACCTCGAAATCCCCGACGGCCGCGTGCGCTCCGGCAAAACGACCGCCCCCAGCGCCCAACCCAATCCCCGTAAATAATCGCCATGACAGCACGACCTATTTCCTTCTCACACCAGGCACTCGCTGCGTTCGGTGCCCTGTTTCTGCTCACTGCCCAGCAGTCCCTTCTCGCCCATGCCGGGCACGACAAGGCACCCGGAGAGGACGGCGCGGAAATCACCTCCGGCCCCATCACGATCAGTGCCGAAGCAAAGGCGAATCTTGGCGTCACCGTTGCCGACGCCGAAATTCGTACGCTCGAAACCACGCTGCTAGCCATTGGCCGCATCGAGGCCATTCCCAACAACTCCGCCGCCGTCACCAGCCGGATTCCAGGCCGCGTCTATCAACTCAAAGCCAGCGAGGGCGATACCGTGAAAAAAGGCCAGCCTGTGGTCGAAGTCGAGAGCCGCCAGCTCGGCGATCCACCACCGCGCGTGACCTACAACGCGCCCATCGACGGCATCGTCACCGACCGGCATGTCGTGCTCAACGAAAACGTGGAACCCGACAAACATCTCCTCGAAATCGTCGATCTCTCCGAAGTTTACGCCGAGGGCCAGATCTTTGAAGGCCAGGTCGCCGCCGTAAAAAAAGGCCAGCCCGTTCGCGTCGCCGTCGAGTCGTTTCCTGACGAGACTTTCACCGGCACCGTCGATGTCATCAGCGGCTCCCTCGATCCTGATACCCGCACTCTCAAAGTCTGGGTGCGGGTCAAAAATCCCGGCAACCGGCTCCGGCCAAACATGCGGGCGACACTCCGCATCGTCACCGGCGAAGCCGACTCCGTCACCGCCGTCCCGCACAGCGCGGTTCTCGGCGACGCCGGAAACCTCTTCGTTTTTGTCCAGGATGACGACGCGGGCCTTGTTTACGAACGGAGACCCGTCGTCACCGGCATGTCGGACGACCGCTACGTCGAACTTATCGAAGGCGTCTTTCCCGGCGACAAAGTCGTGACGCTCGGCAACTACCAACTTCAATACGTCACCACGCGCAAACCGGCGGCCAAGGGCGAGGCTTCGGCTGGACACGACGAAGCTGCCACGCCCGCAGCATCCACCAATCCCAAGCCGGCTTGGGTCGGGCCGCTCGCGGTGATGGGCTGGACCGTCGCCGGTTTGCTTGCCCTCAACCTTCTCGCCTTCCTCGTGCGCCGCAGAACCCGTTCGCTCACACCGATCTCCAAGTAAGGCTTGTTTCCATGCTAAACCGCCTCATCGAATTTTCCCTGCGCAACCGCCTGTTCGTGGTTGCCGCCAGCATCCTCATTCTCATCTACGGAGGGTGGGTTGCTCTGCAACTTCCGGTCGATGTCTTTCCCGACCTGAACCGGCCTACCGTCACCATCCTGGCCGAAGCCCCCGGTCTCGCACCCGAGGAGGTGGAAACGCTTGTCACCTGGCCGATGGAAACCTCGCTTAACGGCGCTCCCGGCGTGAAACGTGTCCGCTCGAACTCCGGCATCGGCCTCTCCATCATCTTCGTCGAGTTCGACTGGGGCATGGACATCTACCGCGCTCGCCAACTTATCCAAGAGCGTCTCCAACTCGCTGCGGAAAAGTTGCCCAAGGGGGTCACTCCGATCATGGGACCGATCTCCTCGATCATGGGTGAGATCATGCTCATTGGTCTCTCCAGTGAAGGCGGAAAAACCGCCCCGATGGACATCCGCAGTATCGCGGATTGGACCGTGCGCCGGCGACTGCTCACCATTCCCGGCGTCTCGCAGGTCATCCCGATTGGTGGTGGCGTAAAACAATATCAGGTCCTCGCCTCGCCCGAAAAAATGGCGGCCTACGGAGTGACCCTTGCTCAGGTCACCGAGACTGCGGAAAAATCTCAGATGAACACCGCCGGCGGTTTCCTCGAAGGCGCGAATCAGGAAGCGCTCGTCCGCAACATCGGCCGCACCACATCCATTGACGACATCGCCAACTCCGTCGTCGAGTCCCGGGACGGCGTGCCGATTCTCCTCAAGGACGTTGCCGACGTGCAGTTTGGCAAGCAGGTCATGCGCGGTGACGCTGGCGTGAACGCCCAGCCCGCCGTCATTGTCTCGGTTCAGAAGCAACCTGGGGCCGATACCATCATGCTCACGCGTCAGGTCGAGGAAGCAATGAAGGACATCGAAAAGGGCCTTCCTCCCGACATCAAGATCACCCCGCTCTTCAAGCAGGCAACTTTCATCGAAGCCGCCATCGCCAATGTCGAGGAAGCCATCCGCGACGGCACGATCATGGTCGTCATCATCCTCTTCCTCTTTCTGCTCAACTTCCGCACGACGTTCATCACCCTCACCGCCATCCCGCTCTCCTTCGTCGTCACGATTCTCTATTTCAAGTGGGCGGGCATTACGATCAACACCATGACGCTCGGCGGCCTCGCCGTTGCCATCGGCATGGTCGTCGATGATGCCATCGTGGACGTGGAAAATGTCTATCGACGTCTGCGCGAAAACCGTCACGCAGCCATCCCTCGTCCTCCGCTCCGTGTCATCGCGGAAGCCTCGGCCGAGGTTCGAAATTCCATTCTCTTCGCGACGCTCCTCATCATTCTCGTCTTCATTCCGCTCTTCGGTCTCGGCGGCATTGAGGGCCGACTTTTCGCGCCCATCGGCGTCGCCACAATCGTCGCGATGATCGCCAGCTTCGTCGTCTCGCTCACTGTCATTCCCGCGCTTTCGTCCTATTTGCTACCCAGCATGAAGCGCATGGGCCACGAGAAGGATGGCTGGCTCGTCCGCAAGCTCAAGGACTTCGACCGCTCCGTAGTGCTCAAAACGACCTTGCGCCATCCCATGGCCGTCATTGGCGTCGCCGTCGTGCTCGTTGCCGGCGCCTTCGCGCTCTACCCGATGATGGGCAAGGAATTTCTGCCCGAGTTCAACGAGGGCACCTCGACCATCACCGTCATCTCGGCACCGGGCACCTCGCTCCAGCAATCCAACCACATCGGCCAGATCGCCGAGAACCTGCTCTTGGGCGTGCCTGAGGTCATTTCCACTGGACGCCGCACCGGCCGCGCTGAATTGGACGAGCATGCAGAGGGAGTTCACTACACAGAAATTGATGTGGACTTCCGAAAGTCAGTCCGTACCCGCAAAGTCATCCTCGACGAGATTCGCGACAAGCTCGGCCAGATCCCCGGCACTGTCCTCAACGTCGGGCAACCCATCTCCCACCGGCTCGACCATTTGCTCTCCGGCATCCGCGCCCAGATCGCTGTGAAGATTTACGGTCAGAATCTCGACGAACTCCGCACCGCCGCCGCCGACGTGGAGCGGGTCATGAAAACTGTTCCCGGCGTCGTCGATCTCCAGATCGAGAAGCAGGTCCTCATGCCGCAGGTGAAAATCCAGATCAACCGGGAAAAGGCCAAGCTCTACGGCGTCCAGGCCGGCGAACTCAACGAAGCCCTCGAGACCGCGCTCAACGGTCGCACCGTCGCCCAAGTCCTCGACGGCCAGCGGACCTACGACATTTTCGTCCGCTACGACGAGCACTCTCGCGACAGCATCAAGGCCATTTGCAACGCTCTTGTGGAGACCGAGAACGGCCAGAAGGTTCCGCTTTCCCTGCTCGCCGACGTGCAGGACAGCAAAGGCCCGAACATCATCAACCGCGAAAACGTCCAACGCCGCATTGTCATTCAGGCCAACGCTTCCGGCCGCGACCTTGGCTCCGTCGTGCAGGAAATCCAGAACAAGATCAACGCCGAGGTTCACCTGCCGCAGGGTTTCTTCATCAGCTACGAAGGCCAGTTTCAGAGCCAGCAGGAGGCCACCCGCCTCATAGGCATCCTCTCCATCGCCACCCTGCTCACGATGTTTCTCGTCCTCTACTCGCACTTCCGCTCCGGCATGATCGTCGCGCAGATTCTCCTGAACATCCCGCTCGCCTTCATTGGCGGCCTTGTCCTCACCTACTTCATGGTCGGGACCATCTCCATCGCGACCCTTGTCGGCCTCATCACCCTCGCCGGCATCGCCTCGCGCAACACCATCATGATGATCTCCCACTACCTCCACCTCATGGAATACGAGGGTGAAGTCTTCGACGAAAAGATGATCGTCCGCGGCTCCCTCGAGCGGCTCGTCCCGGTCACAATGACCGCCGCCGTTGCCGGTCTGGCGCTCGTTCCGCTCGTCCTCTCGGCCGGCCAGCCCGGCAAGGAAATCCTTTACCCGGTTGCCGTCGTCATCCTCGGCGGACTCATCAGCTCCACCCTGCTCGACATGGCCGTGACGCCCGCCGTCTTCTTCAAGTTCGGCCGCAAAGCCGCCGAGAAATACGTCCGGCGCGAAGGCACCGACCCACTCGATGAGGATCCGGCTAAACGCGTGTGCGAAGCGCACGCCACCACCCAACCCGCGTGATTCAACCATAAACAGCTCTGGGCCACTTTCACATTTTCCCCGTCAAATGTTGGAGACGTCACGACCCTTGTGGGCCGAGCGGTGTCTTCGTCAACGGGTGGGGGATCGCAAACAAAACCAAAACACAAAAACACCATGAAACTAAAAAACCTGATTCTTACCAGCGGCCTCTGTGCCGTCTTTGGTCTCGCCACGCTACCCGCCGTCTTCGCCGAAGACGCTGATAACGATATGAAAGGGATGGAAATGAAGATGCCCGACACCGTCGAGGGCCTCCTTGCCGCCATCCAAAAACACGATACCGAACTCAAGGAGACAGTCGCCTCCAAGAAGCTCGCTGACGTGCACCACCACGCCTTCGCCGTCCGCGATCTCGCCAAGACGCTGGGTGCCAAAGCCCCCGCCGACAAAAAAGCGCGCGTGGACGGAGCCGTGGCCAATATCAGCAAGCTCGCCGATGCCCTCGACGCCAGCGGTGACGCCGGTGATCAAGCGAAGACCGAGGCCAACCTCAAACAGTTCGACGCCGTGCTCGGGCAGCTCCTGGCGCAGTTCAAATAGCCAACCAACCGCTTGGGGAGGCCGGGGCAGAAGTCACGGTCTCCCGCTCGCGATCACCACATTCCCATTCAACCATGAAACTCACGTCCAATCCGCTCACCCTCACCATCGCGACTCTCGTCCTTGGCGTTTCCGTCCTGTTTGCCCTCGAAAAAGAGGAACCAGCCCACCACGCCGCGAGTGCCGGCCTCTCGACAATCCAGGTGGAGATCCTGCCGAAAGATTTCACCGCCGGACCCGCGCAGGAGGCCGAGATCCGACTCACCGACACAGACGGCAAGCCCGTCACCCCCGGGCAGCTCGAACTCGCGCACACGAAAAAGCTCCACCTCCTCATCATCGACGAAAGCCTCGGTGACTACCAACACGCCCACCCCCAAGCCACCGAGAAGCCTGGCGTTTATCGATTTCCCTTCACGCCTCGCTTCGGTGGCCAATACACGATCTGGGCCGACGTGGTCCCGACCGCAACCGGCAAGCAGGAATACGCCAAAACCCAGATTGCGGTGAAGGGCACCCTGGGGGTCAAGAACCAGACCGTCAATACGACCAACGAGGTCAACGGCCATAAATTCGTCTTCACCGTTGAAGACGGTCAACCGCTTGAAGCCGGCAAGGCGTCTCTGGTCAAAATCAAAATCACCGGCACGGACGGGCAGGACTTCACCGCGCTCGAACCACTCATGGGTGCCTTCGCGCACATGGTTGGATTTACTGGCGCACTCGATTCCGTCACCCATGTCCATCCCATGGGCGTGGAGCCTACAACCGATACCGAACGCGGGGGACCGGAACTCAGCTTCCACGTCGTCCCCGCCAAACCCGGCTACCTCAAGCTCTTCGTGCAAACCCAGGTGGACGGCAAGGATGAGTTTGCCTCTTTCGGGTTTGACGTGGCTGCTCCTGCGACCGATGCCGCAGAACCCACCCCCACAGCCTCTGCGCCACTCACCAAAGAGCAAATCGCTTTCCTCGCCCACTACGAAGCCGTGCGGCGTGCGCTCGCTGCCGATGATCTCGCGGCTGCGCAAACCGCCGCCGCCGCCCTAGCCCGGCTCGCCCCTCACGTCGGAGGCGTGTCCACCCTGGCCGCGAGTCACTCGCTCGACGAAGCCCGTGAGGCATTCAAGCTTGTGAGCGCGGAAGCCGCTAAAATAGCCGCCGGACAACCCGGCTACTATGTAATGGCCTGTCCGATGGTCAAACACGGCGACTGGGTGCAGACCACCAGCGAGGTCTCCAATCCCTATCTCGGTTCAGCCATGCCACGTTGCGGCGCTCGCAAAAAAATGCCGGCCGCCACCCACTCCCACCCGTAAACAAAGAGCATCGTCTGCGACCCGAACAACCAATGCCCCGCCGCCAAGACCAGCCTTCGCCGCAGTCACGACCGGTCGTCGCGGCCACGCTCATCGCGAGCGCGGCTCTGGCGGTGGGCGTCTTTGGCACCTGGTTCGTTATGCGCCCCGTCAGCGAGTCCCCGGTGCCGGAACAGGCAACCATCGCGCCGTCTATACCGGCTGTGGTCACGCTCACGCCAAAGGAAACACTGGTGGCGGCCAATCAGGCCTATGACCAGCAGGACTGGACGGACGCCATCAGGCTCTACCAACGCACGGTGGCGCAAGGCATCGATAACGCTGACGTACGAACCGACCTCGGAAATTGCTACCGCTTCAGCGACCAGCCGCGCGACGCGCTCGCGCAATACGAGCTTGCCCAGAAACAGGATCCCCGCCACGAAATCAGTTTCTTCAATGCCGCCACGCTCCACGCTGAGGGACTCAAGGACTTTGCACGTGCATCCGAGTTGCTTCAGGATTTCCTCCGCCGCTTTCCAACCAGCGCGAATGCAGGGAATGCACAGCGCATTCTGGAGGATCTCGGAACGCGTGCGAATCAGCACGATGGGGTTGCGGAGTGGCTGAGCCGTGAAACGCGCCCTGAGACTCGTCAGCCCACGCCATGAGCAAACGATCTGATGTTTTCGCGCCCTGGTTGAAGCTTTTCGAGGGATGTCCGGCCGAACATCGTTTCACAGAAAGAGATCTTTCGAACCGCATGAAGTGAATGCCTTGGAAGGCCGTCATCAACACCTCACTTAAACAATAGCAACTCCATGAAAACTCCGATCCAAACTTTCTTCAGGCCAAACTCCATTCGCCCGGTGCAAATGACCCGCGTTCCTGTCTCCACTCTCATGGTGGCTATGGTCGCTTCCGCATTGGTCTCGTTCGTTCCGAACGCTCGTGCGGCGGAACCACAACCGGCTGCACCGGCTTGGACGCTTAAGGATGTGGAAGGAAAGACGGTTCAGTCGTCCGATTTCAAAGGCAAGGTCGTGATACTGGATTTCTGGGCGACATGGTGTCCGCCCTGCAAAAAAGAAATTCCCGACTTCATCGAGCTTCAGAAAAAATACGGCGAGAAGGGTTTGGTGATCGTCGGAGTGTCGCTCGACGAACAGGGCCCGTCGGTGGTCAAACCCTTCATCACACAGCTTGGCATTAGTTATCCCATCGTGATGGGAGACGAAAAAATCGTGCAGGATTTCGGGGGCGTCGAAGGAATCCCCACAACCTTCATAATCGACCGTGAAGGCAAGATCGTCGGCCGCCATGTCGCGTTCACTCCTCTGGAAACCTTCGAAAAGGAAATCGCTCCATTGCTTTGAGGAAAACGTCCGGGAAGAACCCCGGAGTCCGATCATTGATCAGTCGGCCGAAACTTCGCCGAAACACGAAGCACGAATCCAAAAACAATCACCGGCCATGGACAATCTTCCGCGCAAAACTCTCGCCAACCTTTCCCGCCTCTCATTGATCCGAATTTTTCAGATCATCGGCCTTGGAGCGCTCGCGGTGCCGACAGCCGCTTTCGCGCACGAGGGAGAGGTCAAAGGGCCATGGATCGATAGAGTCTTGATTCTCCATACTCGGCTACGATTCGATGACGCCTTGAATCGTAGGGTTCCCCCGCCGTGCCTGTCCGACCCGAACCTTGAGATTTGCGGCAATCTGGACTGTGGTCGTATGGTGCGTATGACCACATAGCACGGTGATTTTCGTCTTCGGGAAGTGCCCGCCAATCCGTTGAATAACGGCACCTGCGGAGGCGTTCACGTAATGGGGCAGGCGCAGCGAATCGCAGGTTTGCCCGTTGAATCGAACTGCCCGAGCAAACGGTGGCACGTGCGTGGCGATAATCACCTGCCGGTAACTCGACAGCGCATAGGGCAGAATCCGTCGAAAATAGCTCCCTGATTCCCTACCGAGCATTTCCATTTTCCGAAATGCGGGAAACGTGGAGCGAAACCGCAGGTCACGAATTCCTTCTTGTTCCGGAAATCGGCTGGACGTGCGCCTGCCGCCATAGGCCCGGCCATCCGCCCAGCCACGGTGACCAATCAGTGCTGTAGCGGGACTCAACCGGATCATTTCACCATGGCCAATGTGATTGAGGTTGGGATATTTCTGGCAGCAGGATGCCGCAATGCGATCAACTTCGGCAAAGCTACTCCCGTAGAAATCGTGATTTCCCAATAGAAAATACACCATCCTTGGGGCGCAGGCCTGCGCCAATTCTCCCAAGTGCGTGGCAAGTAAGCGAGCAATGGAAATATCACCAGTGATCAGCGCCGCGTCGAATACCTCCCCACGCAGCTTTTGATAGAGGTTCTGTCGAGAGAATGCCTCTGCGTGATCGAGATGAATGTCGGTGAGCCAAAGGAGTTTCATAATTATTTTTCAGGATGAGGGTTGGTGTCCGGACGCGTGCTGAATTGCATCCAGGCCTTTTCGGGAGCGACATGGATGGTGACCTGCGAAACAGGGGTGACGGCCCATTCCACCGGCTCCGCCCAACTGACGCGTCGAGCCGTGTAGCGGCGGAAGCCTCCAACGAATCGAAAGTGATCGTCCTCCAGCACCAACAAGCGGCAGTAGCCGCAAATGGAACTCGCTTGGCGCTCGACGCTAAAGACGCTGATAACCGTGCCTGGCTTGGCCTCAAAAACGGGATACTCGGTGTTCATGACGATTTCCGTTCCGGAGGACCGGGAAGGCGCATCCATGGTTGTTCCGGCGCCATCCAGACCGCCGCTTTCCCAATTGGCATGCAGTCCCACTCGCAGGGAACAGCCCGGCAATGGGTCAGATCCAGATTTGAAACACGCTTGAATCCCCCAAGAAAATGCAAGTGCGTCGGGGTCTGAATGACGCTGCGGCAATAACCCGTGAGAAAGTGGTGGTAGAGGACTGGAGTATAGATCTCCACGATGTGGCCGGGACCGGGCTGGATGAAGAATGCTTCAAAATTCATGATTCAATGGGTTCATTCCCGGTCCCGCCGATTGTTAAGGCGGTTTGTTCAACCCCGTTCGGATTTTCCTTCCACCCCGCTCCGAGAAACGGAGAGAACGTTGTCCGTTGGGCGTCGCCCGAAGCACGAAAAACGATGGCCTGACCGGTCGCCAGTCGGCGTAAATCCCCACCGCTAAACTGCCGCGCCAAGGATCGTCCCATTCTGCCGCTCGCTCGCCAGCGGGCCACCGGACCAAATTCGTAGTTCGGCAGGCGAAAGGCCGGTGGAGGCGGAACGGCGGTTCGCTGAACCATCCCGCCTTCTTCGTCCAAATCAAATGGTGCGGCGGATTCGAAATAGTTCACCGTCTCCGGGCAATCGCAGCCCATGAATACCTTGGTGGCGCAATTGTTGAGAAGATGATGGACGCGAGTGGACGATCCCGCCCGGGCGGAAAGAGCACTGACGCTCTGAGCCGTTAGGATGCACGAGATGAGGGCGTCGCGGCACTTGTCGAGGAAGAAGGAATCGCCCTCATCTTCTGCGCCCGTAGTCAGGAGGGAGGGAAATTCATCCGCCACAAAATACACGGGGCGGACACAGTTGACGGGACGCAATACCTGTCCGTCGAAGTGAAGCCGATTCCTCCGCTGCAGGGCGCTCGTCTGAAAGGCTGTTTTGATCAAATTGCGAAACACCTCAGCTTCGGGACCGTAGTGAATCCGGCTCAGCGAAACGACCACCACGCGACCATGGTCCATGATTTCATCGGGGGAGAACGCCCATCCTGCCGACGGGGAAAATATCCGGGCGAGTTTGCTGTCCGACAGGCAGGAAAGGTAAGCGCGGGCGTAGTTGACGATCGTGGCCCACGTTCTTTCCCCGAGATGAATGGCGTCGAATCCGATATAATTATGCGCGAGTTTTGCCTCGGCGGCAGAAATCGCTCCAAATCCAGCTGCCAAATCCAGGGTGGTCGTGACGTCGTCGAGGAGTTGAGTATTTCCAAGATCATCATCTGCGTCATCCTCATCATCGTCGCCGCTTCGCCGTTGTTCCCTGCGCAAGCGGACGAGAGTGTCCAAATCGTCGGAAATTCCCTGGATACCCGTTAGATCGCCCAGCTGGCGGGCACGCGCCAACACGGCCGCCACCTGCAGGAGCCTCCGGTTGTTTTCCTTCCAGAAGTCATCGCTCGAACCGCCGCCTTCTCCGGAATGGAGGGTGCGAACCAGTTCCATTAGCCGTTCGGCCACGGTCCGGCTGTCGGTTGCCTGACCCACAAAAGGATCGACCCAGGAGTTTCCGCCGCGCCCAATGACGAGCAGTTCATCCGAGCGACCCGCCGCAGCCATGACGGCCCGGATGTATTCGACCATCTCGCCCTTCACGTCGAAGATCAGGGCGCCCGCCCGCTTTTCCGGATCGTGAGCATCGCGGGCGAGAAGCTCCTTCAACAGCGGCAGCAGCACGTAACGGGTTTTTCCCGATCCGGTGGCCCCAAAAACAACGAGGTGGCGGAAGAGTTCGTCGAGGGAAAGTTGAGTCAGCATATCGTGGGTTCCTTTTCGTTGAGTGAGGCCGGATCGAGACCGAGCGAAATCAGCAACTCCGCATCGGCTCGCAGGCCGTGAAAGGTTTCGAGGGCGGGCGCTCGGAAGAGCAGCCCCGGATCAGCCGCAAGTTTCTGTAGATAAATCGAAGCGTCCTTGAAGTGGGCCGGATCGGTCCGCTTCTGGAAAGCGCGCAACGCGGACAGGAGGGTGCGGCATCGTTCAGGCAACTCGGCGAGCAACGTGCGGGTTTTCTCCGCCCCGTCCGCCGTAATGTCCAAATGGTAGCCGGGCGCTGGCAGGGTGGTGCGCTGCTTGATGAGATAGCGTCGGAGGGCACCTACCTGATGGGATAGGATCGTCAGCTCATCCGACGGATGAAGTTCGGGCTTCTTCGTTTTAGAGGACATGATCAAGAAGGTTGAGTCGCTGGGCTTCTCGGGCCGTCAGAAAAGACTCGGCCTGAATCAATTCCTTGAGGCGCTTCGGGCGCATTTGCGTGGCCTCAAGAATCAGGCGTTCAAGTTCCCGGGTCATTTGCCGCTGGAACCGCGAGAGCGCTTCGATTTCAGAGACACGACCGCTGGCATTGCCCGAAGTGGGGTGAAGCATGAGGCGGGCATGGGGCAACATGTAGCGATACCCGGGTTCCCCGCAGACGAGGATGATCGCGGACATCGAGGCAACCACGGCGGAACCGATGGTGAATACTGGCGCCCGGATGTGCCGCATCACGTCGATAAGAGAAAGCCCGCTGGCCACGCATCCGCCCGGGCCGGACAAATGGAGGGTGATCGGATCGTTGCCTTCGTTGGAGAAGGCCAGCAGCAATTCATTCGCCCGTTGAATGGCGGCGGCATCAATCACCCCGAACAAGGGAATGATCCGCTCCGGCCGGCCATTTGGGAGAATGACCTTGGGCGGGTGCCCGGACGCTGCCGTCGGGCCGCTTTGGAAATTCAAAAGTTCAACATTCATCTTCATAGGGTTCATTCCCAAAGCGCGGATGTGTTAAGGCACTTTCTGAATTTATTTTGCTCCGGGCTGCTGAGACCCGCCCGGAAATCAGGCAGGGATGACCGGCTTTCGCCGGTGCATCCGTAGGTGGAAAACCGGTTGGGGTGACATGAATGAATCAACTCCTTCTTTGGCGAGCGGCGTCATGGATCCGACCGAATACGTGACCGAGGCTTGGCTCGTCTTCGTGCGCAACCCCGGCGACATCGACCCACTTCGTGATCAAATCGAGGCGATGCTTTACCGGCTCCTTTATCCGCGCACCTTGGGCGGGTTTTTCGATGGCTTCTTCGACCACATCGTGCGGGAGGCGGCGCTACTGACTCTGTCCCGATTTTTTGCCCACAACAAAAAGCTCATCACCGCGACACAATCCGGAAATCGCGGCGACATTAACGCGCAGTTGATGCGCAGCATTTGGCTGGCCCTGCAGGCCACCATGTGGCGGACGAGAACCCGCGTCATCCGCCGTACCGCACCTTCACGCGAGGATCAAACCTTCGGCCGACTGCGCCAAATGATTGCGAAGCTGAATCTTCAGTCCGGCAAATAGCCCGATTCTTTCCGCATGAAAGGCCCGTTCCGTCTTTCGACGACACGGACTCCCCATTGAAATCCAAGGCCAGGTGTTATGCCCAATGACACCGAAACCTCCTCTGATGATTTTCCCGATCCGCTCACCGATTCCTGGATTGCTTTGACGCAAGCGCCCGACGACGAGGCTGCGCGAAACCGATTCGCCGTCGAACTCAATGATCTGGTGAGGAAGTTTCTTTTGCGATTCTCCCTTATCGCGCCGTTAAGGCACCTGGGCGACGATCTCTGCCAGGAAGCCAGTCTGCTACTTTTCACGAAGCTGCTTGCGGGAAACCATGAACTCGTCGCAGCCACCCGCGCTGGTCATCGCGCATTGATTGCCGAACAGATTCGCCGCTCCGTTTCAGCCGCGTTGCGGTTTGCCAAATGGAAGCTGCTCAAAATGATCGCCCGTGCTCCGGGCCAACCCCATGCGGAAAAAGACAAAACCGAGGTCGTCACTTACCAGCACCCGGCACATTTCACGGCACTGCGTGAACTCCCCTTTGAAACCCAGCAAAAGCTCGTCCTGGATATGCTGCGTGAGGCCGTGAACGAATGGCGTCTGCCGTCCGACAACGCGGAACTCGCTCAAACTCTGCTCGAAAACAATCTGACCCAGGCCGATCTCGCCCGTTCCCTTCGCATCTCCCGGCAGGCCGTCTCTCAGCGCCTCAAGCCGGTATGGCAGTATCTCCATAAAACCATCGACGACCAGGAATTTCCCCTCTCATGAACCCACCCTCCTCATTTATCCGTAAACGAAAATTTGCCATCGCGTCCGGCAAAGCCAACTTCGAGCTGAACCGCTATACGTCTGGCAAAGTCAAAACGCAGGACACGACGCTGATCGTCATCTCGCGGGAAGAAGTCGAAACCTGTGATCTGACCCGGTTTTTGGGTTCCTGCAGTCCGAAACATCAGGATCACAGGCTGGCTCAGCTTCATGGCAAGGTGCGGTTCACCATAGATGGTTTTGATGACGATCCGGAACCGCTCTGCACAATTCCTAGCGTGCGGACGTTTTACAGCCTCTGCCATGCACGCTGGCCTTGCTGGTCCTTCTTTGCCGACCTAGACAGCGATTGCCTGGGGATGATCGCGGCCTGCATCGTGCCCAATCTGTCCCTCGTCCAACGGCCGCGCCGCAAAGTGGAAGTGACAATGCTGCAACCGGACCTGATTTGTTTTTTCGAGTCCTGTTTGCCAGCCGCGGCCTATCTCCATTCGAGACTTGGGATCGACAAATACGCGGGGGCGAAGCTGCTCCAGCGAGTCTCCTACTACCTTCAACTTCCGGACTGAAACTGACGGCAAACGCACATTTCCAAACCGGCTGTTCCCCTCGCTTTCAACCAACAACACGAAAATCCAACACCATGACTACCAACTCCGAAAACAACCCCATTAAATATCAGGATCTCATCTTCAAACCGGAATTCGAACACCTCCGTCTCAATTTCCCGCAAGGCCTCACTTGGATTCGGATCCTGCCCGGACTCGGCGGCAGCGCCTACGGCTGGATTTTGCCGATTTCCGTGCTGGAATTTCCAGGCGGTCGATTCGTTCACCCCGCAAGCTTCTACCCGAACAAACGCTCCGTATTCGACATCGCAAAAAGGTGGTTTCTCCAGCACGAACCCCGGTTGTTGTGCTCCAAAGTCAACAAGACGGGATTCCGACTTTGGCCCATCAAGATTTGCGTATTCTGGGTGGTCGAGTATTCGGAGGCGGGAGATCATCGCTCGAGGCTGGTTCTCGAGAGTTTCAACGACGGGGCCAATGGTCCAAAGGGACTTGCCCATGAAATCTGGCGCAAAGTTTACGAGAAGGACGAGAACGGCCTGCGCATGTGTGACGCGCTCCATCCTGAAAAAGGCGTGATGATCTGCGTCGAACGTCACAAAGCCAAATCTCACCATGCGCCGCTGGACTGGGTTCGGGTGGGACGCCTCCCACAATCTGTCGATGGACTGCTGGAAAAGGTCGGCCCGATGGAAAGAGAGTTGCTCTGCCCTTTGGAACGCGTGATTCGCGAGCCCACCGTGGACGAACAATGGGATTACCTCGGTCGGCTCATCACGCCAGAATTGGCCGCACGAATCCGCGCTTCGACGCAGCGGCGCAGGAAATAATCCGTCTGCGTGTAAGACGCTGGCGGATTTCGAGGGAAATTTCATTCTTTGCAACACATATTTCACCAAACCGAACCGAATGAAACAATGGCGGGGCGTTGCGCACTATTTACAGATTTCAGAACGGTAACGGCCGCCTTGAATTGCGAATGCAACCTTTGTCGGGAAATGTTGCGCGCCCTTCGCAGGGACCGGGAGACCTGAGCGAGTTGGCCGGGGCTTTCGCCCTGGCCGACCTCAAGCCCGGAAGAAGATTGGACTGAAACTTTTCTGCTCCATGCGTGGCTGCCGTTCCCTTACGGATCTTGAAATCCGCCAACTGCTCGACGCTCTCTCCGCGCCGGCGTGGCGACGGGAGCGGACCCTCATCCACTCGGGATTCGCACCGGTCTGCGTTTGTCCAGCATGCTCTCCTTGTGGATTGGCGATGTGGCCAAAACCGGCGAGCTACAAAATCGGATTCGCATTCGGCGCCACACAACGAAAGGTCGCAGGGCGGGCTTCGACATGCCTCTTCACCCACAAGCCGCCACCATACTACAGAAGCACCTCGACACTCTGTGAAATCGCTCCACCGCCTTGGGCAAGAAAAGCCGGCCCTCTTCGGCGATGCCGAGGCTGGCGAACGCAGTGCCATTCTTTACACCATCGTCGAATGCTGCCTCCGTCGGGGCATCGATCAGCTCACCTAGCTTCGCGACCTTCTCACTCGACTTCTTCGTCCACAACCTGGACTGTCGCCGAACTCACCGCGTAAAACTGGCTCAAGCCCCCCGGGCTCCTCCCAGGCAGAGGCCTGAAAAACATCATAGCCGTCATAGCGACGTCTGTGACGCCTATGAAACATCAAGCAAATCGTCCAAGCCACCTCAAGTGACGCCTAACGCTTGATATTCCAGTAAGGCGAAGAATTTGGACCGAGGTGTCGGTGACGGTCAAGCCGCTGGAAGGAACTGTAGGAAATTTTTATGAATCTGAGCTTCCACCAAATCCGTGGAACAGTCCCAAGTTCTTGAAAGCCATTCAATAACATCTGAAACACAAGCTGGCGTTTCGGGTTTTTTAACACGGGTAACGAAGGGACCATCGGTTTCGGTGAGAATCTGACTTCGTGGAACTGCGCTGATAAACTGCGCCCATTTTTCTGTTTTGATCATTGCGGTGTTGATCGAGATCAGATGACCGCTTTCCACAACTTTTCGCAGTTGCGTTTTCGAGCCCGAGAACCAATGGAATGTCGCTTTTTCAATTCCATGGCGATCTAGTTGGGCCAGAACTTCTGCTTCGGCTCCGCGGGAATGCAGAGTAATAAAGCGTTGCTGGCCTGCCAGACACTCCAAAACCGACACAAACGATCTTTCCTGTATATCACGACCCGGCCGCCCTTGGTTGGAGAAATCGAGTCCAATTTCACCAATCCAATTGGCCTTTCTTGCCAGTTCCGAAAACTTACCCAATTCTTTATGATGATCCTTCCAGGCAAGGGGGTGAAGTCCCAAAGCTGGGCGAACATATTTGAATTCACGAAGATGGCGCTTCGCCATTTCGTAGTGACTCGGAAGATATGTGACCGCGACAACATCAATGGACCTCATTTCGGCCTCAGTGGCTACCGCCAAAGGATTTTTATACAGGTCGATGTGACAATGAGAATCAAGCATTCCGAATTCCACCAAGCTGTCTGGCCTCTTTGGAACCTTTTTCTCGAATCCAGACGGTGACTTCATCTAACATCCGGCGAACGACCGCGGCATAGTTGTCGAGATCCGAGATGGGCAAGCGGCCATTGGCAATCAACTGACGAGCAATCTCCTTCGTCGTTGGGTTACTTCGGATGACGCCAAGCAATGCATGGAAATCCGGATATTTTTGAGGAGGAGCTGTGAACACGTTGTTGCCGTATGTCTCGTCATCAGCACCAATGGCGTGTAAACTCGCCCGCCTAAACAGACACGGCACGCAGGTCCCGCAATTTTTGGCGCCTACTTTGACTTCCCAGTAGGTCTTACGACCAGATTTTCCGCAGGATGTCGTTTTCGCGCTGCCTGCGAGGAGAACATCTCGGGCAGCACATTCCTTTACCATTTCACCTTTCGTTTTGAGAGTGTAGGGATTGGAAATGGGATTTTCAATTCCGGCCTCACCGAGCGCTTTTCGCAGTAAACTCAGGAAGTTTGGATGAACCGTTCGGGTGCTACAGGCCCCCCGACGGCTCGAAGTCAGCGGAAGGTTCAATGCAATCGGGCCATTTTCGGGAATCGCCACAGGTGTGTCGGGACCGATCATTCTTGCGGCGTAAAGTCCGAGACCGAGGAAAATCAAGGATCGACTGCGAAAGCTGCTCTCAAACTTGTATTTCCCAAGCTCATTTTCCTCCTCTTTGTCCTTGTTGACGCCTACCCTTACCTGAACATGGCTGATGCGGCCCGGAAACTTGGAATCCAGCAATATCCGCAGATTCTGTTGGTCAGAACCAGGGCCGGATAAGTCACCGTCGTAATGACTGACAAACAGCAGGCGCTGGCGATCATTGCCGGCCAGAGCATCAATCGCCCCAATAAAAGAATCGAGGCCTCCTGAAAGCAGAGTGACTACGGGTGCGGCCGGATACCCTCTCGGCCGACGCCGCCGGTTTGTGCGGACCGCCTGGAATCTGTGGCCAGCCTGGGTAAACTCAAAATACCAGCTGTCGCCCGTCAGGAAAGAAACTGCATCCTCCAAAGATTCGCGAGCCACTTGCCAGGGCTCGGGGTTCTGCAAGGGGACGGAAAGCTCAATTGTACGGCCCCAATGGTCTTCAGCTGTTTGACGCGATACGAGCTTGTCGGAGGCATAAACGACAGCTGCGATAAACAAAAAGTCGAGCGCCAGAGTCTCGATCTTCCGAGAACGGTCGAGAAATTCGCTGAAGTTAATATCGAGAAAAAACGTCCGCTCCACACCTTCCAAGCACAGTTGTGTTGTGAGGAACTCGTGGTTCGAGGAATTTGCAATCTGCCGTGCTGTAATTTTCATCGGGATCTGCTACTCACCAATAAAGACCGCTATAGTGTTCTCGAGAATGGCATCAATAATCGATGCGCCTTCTTTCCCGCCCCATTCTACCTGGGTTAAATCCTTACCCGCAGCTCTCTCTGCCTGCAGCTTACTGGAAACATAGGAACTGGCCTGGTTGAGCACCTTGTCCGCTGCCTCAAATCCGTACTTCAGGGACTCATGCTCACTGAAAAATGTTTTGAAGCGCTCAATTATGTAGCATTTGAAAAATCGTTCGATTACGTCCTGAAGTCCGTAGGCTGAATCAATTAAGGCTTGTTCAGCAGCCTCGAAGGTTGCTGCATCACGGCATATTTCAACCATCACGTTACTCAGCGCATCCCGCAATTCCGTGTCGATCAGAAGTGTCGACTCGTCGGCAAGCACGTCCGCAATAGCGAGAGCAATTTTATCAGGTGGCAGTCCCTCCACATCAACGCCAGCTCTCAGCAACGCTTCTCGCAGCCCTAGTTTTGGGACATCACTGATGAAGGACGCTAATCTCGTCGCGACAGGACGCACACCAGCGCTTCCGCTTGAGATAGTCCGATCTTTTCCCCCGCGACCTGTTCGCCCCCCACGAGGGGATGCTTTTCCACCTCCAACTCCGCCGCTTGTCCCACCAGACCCACCTCCGTCCTTACCGGAGGGGCTTCTCGGTCGGTCGGCCGTAGCAGGCAACACGGGGAGATCCTGTAAAAGCCCATTCAACTTATCTGCGGCATCTTTCGGCGGAAGAGTGCCAAATCCAGGCGGCACTACGCCGAATCCCAAGCTGGGGTCATCCCGGAGTTGCTGGACAAAATCGCTTACTACTTCGTGGGCGTTCTCCGGGTTGAGATTCTCTGGTTTGAGCACGTTAGTCACATCTGTCATGACTCCAGACCAATTCGGCGTCGGGGTATACGCTGCGGATGTTCCCATAGCTATTTTCTCTCAATTCTTGCTGCTTTAGCGGCCTTTCCGCCGTGCTTGCTCAGATGATCGATCAACTCATCTGCTCCATTTTTGAGCCCAGGCTTTTGCGCCAGGATCGTCAGGAGCGGACTCACCGCAGGCGGCACCTTGGCCACCGGCAGCTGTTTAATCAGAGCGACCAGCTTCAGCATCGTCTCATTGCGCGCCTCTGCCAGCGTAAACAATGCTCTGTACGCGTCGTCATCCTCTGGATCACGCTGAACATGCTTGGCGAGCAAGCCAAACAAACTATCGGTCTCGTCAGCCCTCAACTCCTTGAGGGTCGGCCCGATGACCTTCCGCCCCATTTCTGAAAACAGGCCATCGTAGGTTTTGCGAACCAAAGGCGGAACAAGAGTGAGACCAAGCAACGATGAAGCTAGACGGTCCCGTACCAACCAAAAGTAGTCGGAAAGATCTACCTTCGATAGCTGAGGTTCCATGGCAATCCAGCGTTTCAGATGATCGCGGTCCCAACCTTCGGGAACCGCCCCACTCCCAGACTCCAGGTCGAGTACCTGTTGCGGCGTTTGGTTTTGGGCCTGGTGCCACGCAGCCAGTTCTTTGAAGCGCTCTTCCGCCGAGTACTCCAGAAGCATGAGTTTCAGAAGAACGTCGTCTCGCAGCGACTCCATTCCGGCAACTTTTGACAATTTTCGGCGGAGTGTGAATGCGTTGAGAAATCGCTTCACCTGCCGAGGATTCCCTTTGAGGTTATCCGTAAACATGGGTGCGGCCCCTGCAGTGAAAGACAATGCCTCGGAAAGCTCTCGCGGCAACGCCTCCCCTTTCAAAGCCTCAGATAGATCAGCAAGACCGAAGGTAACGAAACGGTTGTCGATGCGTCGTTTTTCGCAGGCTTCCACACAACGCTTGAAGTGTTCAGCTGAAAGGTCTCTTTGCGCAAAAAGAAGCGTCATGTACGACTCGATTTCCGCAGGTGAAAGTCGGGGCAGATGATAGGGAATCTGAATCAGCTTTTCAACGTAGTCGCGAACCAACTGCTCGCTTGCTTGATCAGGTGTGCCGAATGAGTCGGCGGCCGCTGCCTGCAACGATTCGCGATAACGCACAGCGATCGCATGTCGAACTATCCGCGGATCTGCTCCAATCACAAACGCAGTGTTGCCAACATTGAGGAACAACTTAATCGCTTCGAGGTTTTCGACGATACGTTCCGGCGAGCACCTATCCAGATCGTCAATCAGCACCACCAGCGATTTGAAGCCGGTTTTTTGCAAGAGATCCCCGAAGGCCTCTCGAAAATCCCGCACCTCGGTGATCTCATTTTCGGAGGACGGTTTCAGTAGGCTCTCCATATTATCCGCCGTCAGTTCCGTTGCCGCACTGGACTTTCCTGCCGAGAAAAGCCCTTTGAGAGAGGCCATGAATCCTGGAATGGCGGTCGCCCCTCCGATCGCATAGGCCAATACAGCAGGCAATGCGACGTTGTCCCAACCCATCTTCATCACCCGCATCCAGTTGACTCTACCCAGCAAATTCGCCGCTTTGTCTTTCAGCGCCTCGGGGAAGCGCTTGTGATTGGCGAGCTGCTTGAGAATCGAAGAAATTAATGCACTTTTTGCATCGTCGTATCCTTCAAACAACCAAGCATCAAAATAGAGTACAGCGACATCCTCTCGTTCCCCAAGCCGTGCCTCCAGCATTTTCATAATGCTCGTCTTTCCATTCCCCCAATCCCCAAAAACCCCCATGGTCACAGGGAGCAATTTGGAGTCGGAAACGACATCGGCAATGAGCTCAGCGTGAACACGAAAACCAATCAAGTCGTCGGCAGTTTCGTTGTCAGACCACATAAGTGCCTACACTATTGCTCCTGATCGATGGAGAGAAGAAAATTTGCAGGAATCGGGGACTCCTTTTCAGTAATCCGAATCTAAAATATGGCAGCGTTAGCTGTCGCCTATAATCGGTCCTACTGCTTGGCTCGAAAGGATTGCTGAGTTCTTTATGGAATTCCCTCACGCGCGGCGCCCATTTGTGGCCCAAACCGCGCTGGCGAGAGTCAAGAGGCTGGCCACGCTCGTCCGGATGATTTCCCAAATTATCACTTTTGAGGAAAGCTCATACGCGCTGGCGAGCGCTCCGATTAAAAGAAGAAGACCCAGGAGAACCGCCGCCGACGACACGATCAATCGCTCGGTTTTTCCGGTAGGGCCCTTTGTGCTGGAAATCAAATGGCGACGTTTGGTTTTCACGCAACCACCGATACCCGTTCCTCACTTAAAAGCGGTAACGGCATGTACAACGGGAAAAACCGCGTCAACAGAGAAGCTGTCAACGGAATTTCCGACGAGCTTTCGTCCGTTCACCACCGTCCCTTAATAAGCACTTCCTCAGGTGCAAGCTTTTTGAGCTCCTTCGCAAAATCGTTGAAGGCCTCCCGCCGAATGGCTGTTTCCGAAACCCGGCCAGACCGAGAACGGTTGGCAGCCCGTTGCGACCAGCTTCGATGTTTCCCACCAAGATCCGGCAATTTCAAAAAATCCGGTACTTGCTCGAGAAGCATTTCCTCGCCAAGTTTCGCCCATCGTGCTGAGTGTGACTTCGTAAAGGGGGGCAGGTCCAAGGTCTTTTGTGCCCACTCAGGACAACCTTTCGTAGTCCTGTATTTATTTTTTCGCGTCGCTGCTTGACGGAAATCGAAACGAGTTTGGAAGAGCGTTTCGTAAATCGCTGTTGCAAAACATCGTATGACATTTTCGTCGGCGGTTCTAGCTGACAACAGATACCCCTCGATCTTACTCCCGACATTTAGTTTCTTCACTTGATCAACAACTGCCCTACGCCAGTCCTTTTCCGTCATGTCCGCAAGAACCGGCCACTCGGACTTTTTCGCGGCAATCTGCGAGCAAAGATCCGGAAGTTTTTCCGTCAAATTTTCCAACATGGCAACGGCGGTCTGGGCGACAATGAACAAATTCTCGATAGCCTCTTCAGGCTCGATCCTTGGGCGTTTTTCCCGCAGAATCATCTTATTGGAGCGGTTGTGGTAGCAAATCCACGGAACCCGATGCTTCATTGCGTCATCAAACAATCCCATGATCTCGGGCACCGCGTTCGGAGCTCGTTTCGCCAGCGAAATGCCCTTTCCAATAGTCTTCAATCGCCGCTTACCATTCCGTTCGTCGGTAAGCTCAAATCTTCGGAAGGCTGGTCGAGGCGGAATCTCCTCCCCGTCAGAAATTTCTGGAATGGTCTTGGCGCCCTTTTTCTGACTTTTCTTGGCGAGGGTAACGCGTTTCTCGGACGATTTCTTCAGAGTCATAGTATCTCCTTACGGTGGCATCAATTGGGGGTTACTTCGTACTGCTCGCCTTCCGCAAGGATTTCTTGGTCCAAACGATCACGCTCCGCCGCAAAGAAAAAGAAGCCGGCAATTTTGAAATGAACCACGAATCCAAGCCAGGAAAGAGCCTTCAAAGCATTTACTTCGCTGGAGTACTGCCAATTGTGACCGTGCAAGATCGCATGACGGTTCAGGCGTGATCGCTCAATCTCCTCCGTCCGAATATTGTCTTTTATGGCAAGCGGTGCCGTCAGTAGCCCGTAATACGCGATCAGAACGACATCGCTTTCCTCGGTGTCAAAACGAAGCCTAATCTGCTCTAGTTCCTGAGATTTCTTTGAGTGGACTGAAGCCCCGAAGATTTCCTGCCCAATACCCTCCGTCTGGCAGAGCATTGCGGGAATCGAAAGCTCGTAGTCGCCTGCTCTATGCGCGGCGAATGCCCTTCGGATGATGATTTCTCGGTGGGGAGATGCTTCAATGGCTTCTTTCTCTACGACATCGAGGATGCTCCGGAAGTGCTCGCTCATGATGGCGTCCACAGGCTGCACGTTTCCGGCGAGCAGTTGTCCAGCTGCGCGATGAAGTGTAGCCAGGGCCGTGTGGCTGAGGGAGATAAACCACCCCTGTTGCGCAAGCGAAACGATGTCTTTCCTCTCGCGCTCATTGATTTCGTCGAGCGTCGGCCAGTCTTTTGCAAATGCGATGAGCTGTTGACCGATTGGAGCGAGTGCCTGCTGTATCCGGTTCGACGCTTCCAAAATCTGCTGCACCAGTTCGGGGGGAATAGTCAGGCGGGACATGTTCGCCTGGAACTCCTTCAGGTTTTTGGCTGCCTGCGGTCCAATTTCAAATTTGGGAAAATTTTTCATATGGGATTTCAGTAAGCACCCGTTCCCTCACCTCCGGCAAAATCTTGCGATACATGTGGAGCAAACATTTCTCTTATATCCTGAACCTTGCCCTTGGGTACACGCGACGAAATTTTGCAGTAGGGCCTCGCGCTGCTCTCGCTTCAACGAATCGGATCGAGAAAATTTGCCGCCTCTGATAGCTCTACTTGGATGCAGCCACTCCTCTTCGTTGAATCCTCTATCATCTGCGGGGTGCAAATGGAGAATGTCACCCTCGGGTCTCCCGCATGCCAAGAAAATTTGGAGATTTATCGGGAATCCCTTCGCCTCGTTCTGGGCCTCGCGGCGGCGCCCGGGTTCTCGTCCATGGTCACCACTCAATGGGCGGAAGCTTGTACCAAAGCAGCAATCAATGTTCTGGGAGAGAATTATCAGTCTCGTCTCCAAACGGCCTCCGGGCCAGAAATGGAACGGCTATTCCAACTCGCCAATCGCCTGATGGGCAAGATTGTCTCGGAAAACAGTCCATTGCTCCACACGAACTTGGAACACGCCACACGGCAACTTGAGCAGATCGTGATGAATTGCGGCCCTTATGTTCATGGCATTTTCGAAGGCGTTCTAAAAACCGTCATTATCCAGTCTTGGGCAGCGTTCGAGGCGCTTACTCGCACACTTTGGAGGAAAGTAGAGGATTCCAGTAATGCCTCCGTTTACCGTCCCGACGACAAGGAATGGAAACGGTCTCAACTTGGCTTTGGCAGCCGTCGCACGATTCGACGCACCTACGAAACGGTGTTTCCTTCGGATCATGCGACTATTCTTGCGGCCTTGGCTCCCCAGAGCATCGACCCGCTTGCCATCCTCAGAAACGTCATCGTCCATCACGCCGGAAAGCTCGACAAGACCTTCAAAGATGAATGCGGGCAGTTCCCCATTTTCGCCCCCTTCCAAACTCTCGCTCTCGACTCGCCTATTCCCATTGACGGGGTTCTGGTTCGGGATGTTGTTAATCCGGCCATATCTGGCGGCTATTCCCTGATTTCTGCGGTGGATGATTGGCTTACCCGCCATCCTTGATCTGCCTGCACATGACCACCATTCTAGACATCATAATTTCAAGTAAATGCATGCAGAAACTTGACATTATTTGCTCGAATTTGTGATTTCGACCCCATTTAAGGGTACTCTAAAAGAGACTGGGGCCTTCTTCTACGCCAATGTCTATCTGTTCACTGTCCATCAAGTCGAACACATCTGCATTACCGCGACAGCGGAGATGGGACGATTTCTGGACATTTAGCCGTTCGGCCAGTTGCTCGGCATTGCCGAACAAACCGGTAAGCCGTTCCCAATTTCCCACTAGGCGAATATCCTCCCCTGTGACGGAAAGAAGGACCTGATCGAGACGTTGGCGGTTGGTCAGCTTAAACCTCATATCCAGGCCCACTGGACAAGGGGTACCCAACCCCGGCTGTCTCCGGCACCCCTTTTCTGGTGACACCCCGACCCACGCAACGTTTCCCACTACCGGTTGCGTCAAGCTCGCTCAATTAGAGAATCACATGCGTCAGCTACGTATCACGAATCCATTCTTCAATGGCTTCGGCTACAGTGGTTGCCAGAAGAAATTCCTGCTCGAGCCTGCCCCGCTTGCACCCGAGCAGGTGATTGTAAAGCTCCTGCTCCGGGATCGTAAGCAGTTCCGGCGGCGTGGGCCGCGCGGGAACGGGCTCAAGCACAGCATGAGCGAACGAGTGAGTCTCAAATATTTCGAGGGTCATCAACATCGGATCGAGATGAGGAACGCGAGAACGGGCAAACGCGAGCAAAGTCAATCCCCAGGTATCCACGTCGCCCCAATATCCAACATGCGAGGATTGTACCCACGGAGCGGAAAGCCACTCGAGACTGTTGCCGGAGCCAAGCACTGCAATTGCGCCTGGAATTATACACGGCAGTAGGTGGAGGCATTTCTCGTTTTCCACAAGGAGCACGTAACGAGCTTCTATCGCGGCGCTGGCTAGCTCCTTGCTTCTGACGCGTTGTTGTTTGAATGGAAGAATTGCTCCATCAAGATCGGCAACAAGGAGCCAATGGTCGAACTCCTGCCATGCACCGAGAAATACTTCTAGCCCTTGCCGACCCGCTTCGCCGTCGAAGCGTAAGTCCAATAGTCGGGTGATGAGTGCTTCGTTCCGCTCGAAAAATTTGCTGTCGATGCCTTCGAGGGATAGCAGACGAAGTGGTCGTCCGTTGGCGTAACCAGGTTCCAGTATCGCAGAAATCCGTGCGGCGAGGATAACTTCCTCGATTGGCTTGTTTCGCCAAACCGATCTTTGGCGAATGAAGAATGAGTGGAAAATAGGGAGGCTTGCTTTCACAATTTCATCGAGCACCGCGTGTTCGGCCGCGACTGCCCGGTTCGCTGCTGCGCGGATCCATTCTTCCATGGATGAAATTTCCCAAGAAATTGGGATTTCCACCGGCGCACCCGTGGCTCGATATGTCGATTGCTCCCATTGGATTTTTCCGCAGCGCACTGCGCGCCAGGCTCGGACATGATCCATCAGCCCCGCCCAGTCTCTCGCAACTGCGCCAGCAGACGGACGTCCGATAGATAGCCGGATCGGCCATTCGTTTTCGTCGAGAAGACGGTTCTCACGAAGGTCTGGATTTTGCCATTGCGATGCCAGGCGGGCAGCTAGCTTGGCGGGAGACTTCATGCCGATGCAGCACCGGGGCGATCATGATCCGCGATCTGTTCCCAAGTCAACGAGGTGAGGGTGGCCCGGCGATTCTTATTGTGAACGAGGATGGCAGATCGAGTGTGGGCTTTGAGCAAAACGATCTCCTTGTTCGGAGTCACGAAGAGTGGATGGAGTCCGAAAATCCGGAGCGCTTCGATGATGCGAGACGCGGCGGCAGGCGAGCTTTTGGAGAATGCCTCATCCAGAACAATGGTCGCATAGCGGGGTCGTGACGCTCCCAATGGGCAAAGTGCGTAACTCAATGAGGCGGTAAGAATGTAGCTCGCCATCATCTCCTTCTCGCCGCCGCTCCCGGTTTGGGAACCGGTCCTTCGTCCGTGGGATTGTCCTGTGGCGCGCTCAATTTCCGTGACGAAAAATTGCAAACGATGACGCGGGTCGAGCAGCGCCTGGGCGGCAAGGGTTCTCCTGTTTTCTCCCGCCTCGCGGATGAAACGAATCACCTCTCCTAAGGCCTTGTAGTGTGCTTCACCTTCATCCTCCTCGGCGCGGATCGCGACCAATCGCAGCTTGCGATGGGCTGCTTCAAGCTGACGAAGTGCGTCGTGAGTGATCCTGACCGGCTCGAGTTGCAAAAAGCGCTCCGAGCGGAAATCCACCCGGCTGAGCGTGGCATTCAGCGCACCGACGCGTTCCTCGATCGTGGCTACTTCATGCTCAACGTTCGTCAGGAGCTGAGTCACGCCCTGTCCGGAGGACGTATTTAGATAGTCAAGAAACCGGCGGAGCTTTTCTGGAAGGGCTTCCTGCTGCAAAACCCGCAGCCGTTCGATGAATGCCGGCACATCACGGAGTTCCGTTCCGGTTTCGGCAAGCACCCCAGTGTCTTCCCGCTTGGCGGCTTCCATTTCCCGGACAAGCTTCCGTTCAATGTCGGCCTTCCGTGATTCGACCTGTTTGATCTTCTGATCGATCTTTTCGAGCGCATTGCGTTCGAATTCCGTGATCTGGGTGGCTGTCGCGGATGGCGGGATGCGAAAAAATTTCGCGGCCAGATTTACGTCCTCTGGGGAAATGCCCGCTTCGCAACGCCGGACGGCGGTCGCGTGAGCAACTGCGGCGGTTTCAACGGCTTTGCGGTCCGACCCGAGCAATTCCCGCAGATCTCCCTCTTCCTTCCGTAGCGTGTCCAACGCAGATCGCGCATCCTCGAATTCTTTCTTTGCCACCGCGGTTTCCGAGTTCGGACGGGTAAGGGCTTCGAGGCGATCCCGCGAAGCGGTCAGCTTCCGCTCCACCCCTGGCAGGTCGATGGTCTCGAAGTTCAGTTCGAGCAACTGCCTCCGAATGGTCAACAGTTGACGCAATTCATCCTCCTTTTCGCGCATTGTCTTTCGCTTCCTTTGAAGAGGCTCACGTTCGGAATCTAATTGGGCGAATCGGGCTTTGAGTTCTTGAAGCTGGTGGGTGTTGTCAAAACCGGTCATCCATCCTTCCGAAATGGGGCGTTGATCCTGTTTCTCGAACCGGCCGGCCCGGTCTGACATGGTCCCTTCCGGCGTCATGGCATGTTCGGTGCGGCGAAGCGCCTCGGTCGTTTCGACGCAGTGCCGGTCGCGTCTGGCGATCAAGGCCCGCACATTTCCTTCCATGGCATGGCTTTTGAAATGAAGTTTTCGAAAGAAGCCGTCCTCGAAATGGCGCGGAATCTCGGGTGATTCATCAGCGCTCTGAAGTCGGACATGAAGCCGATTCTCACGATCGTTAACCCAGCCAAGGGCGTCTCTCATGTGAGCCCTTGGAACAAGGATGCGCAATCGCTCAGACCCTAAGGCACGCTCAATGGCGCCTCGCCAGCGGCTCTCTTCGGACCGGACTTCCAGCAATTCCGCGGCAAATGGGATTTGATCGGAGGGCAAACCAAGATGATCGGCGAGTGCTTCCCGAAAAGTTTGCTGTGCCGTAGGGATATTGGAGTGGGGGCGGTTGCGAACCTCCTCGATCTCGCCTTTAAGCTTTTCGGCGTCGGTTTCATGCTGCCGCAGCCGGCCGCCCGCGTCGGAGGCGTCGTCCCGCGCCTTTTCAAGCGCTATCTCTGCAGCTCCCCGTCCATTTTCGAGCTCCTGAAGATTGCTCTGAAAAGTCGCCTCCAGGAGCTCTTCGGGAAGTCCGAAGTTTTGGATGAACTGTTGGTAATTGGCAGCGTGCCCACGGGTGGCTGCGGCGAGTTTTTCAAGGCTGGAGATGCTCTCTTCAATGCCCTGCACGGCGGCCCCGCCGAGTTGCAGGTAGCGCTGCTGGAGAGCGTCCATTCGGCCTTGCTCCTCGTTGATTTCCGTTTCCTTTGCCTTGATCTGGCGCTCGATCTCAATCATGGCCCCCTTGAGCCGCTCGAGTTCGACCTCCCAGAGACGCGCGGCTGCATCGGCGAAATAATTCGGCAGCACGCTGCGCAGATGCTGGCGTCGCTGGATGACTTCCGCAGCCCTTTCGAGCGCCGCCTGCTGGCTTTCGACGGGAAGGAGCGAGTCGCGCTGACGACGCGCTGTTTCCAACTCGACGTAAATTCCCTGGAGTGTGTCAAACTCAGCGGCAACCTCGATCGCCCGGTCAAACATGGAACTGTCATCAAGAACCAGCTCGCGGAATATCTGGTCGATGCTGTTGAGCTGCTTGAGCCCGGCGGCGCGATTCAGAAGCGAAAACGCGTTTTCACTTACCTCAAAGAAACTTCGAACCTGTGCCAGATACTCACGCTTGCTGGAAAACATGCGCAATCCCACGGTTTCCCTCGACTTTTGCAGGACTGCCCTCCGCCCACCCTCGTGGTGAAGCATGAGCAAATCATCCAAGGGGCGTGTGACATCCTTCGCAAAAAACCAAATTTTCTTGAGGTCCTCGGCGGCGTTACTGCTGTCGTCCATCCACAAGATCGCACCAATCGTGACCGGGCTGGAGCCATCCACGTAGGATGCGGCGAGTCCGGTGACCGTGTGGCCGGGTCGAGCGATGTGATCGTTTTCCCCTTGGGCGCTTTCCACTCCGGAAACGCCGCGAACGTAGGAGATCAAATCACGGTCGCTTTCGTGTCCCCCAGTGGACGCGAGGTTATATTTGGGAAACGGAGCGAGCAACGTCATCAAGGCGTCGATGAGCGTAGTTTTGCCACTGCCCGTTGGACCGATGACTGCCGATCCGCCAGGATCAATAGAACAACTGTGCTTGCCGTCGAAGGGTCCCCAGTTAAAAACTTCCAATCCATTGAGCAGGAACACAGGTTCGACGTTTTTCCCGATACCGATTCCGCCTAGCGCTTCGGACCCTAGTTCGCTCATTCCGTTCCTCCCTGGACATTGGTTGCCTCCCGGAAGCGGGACAAGAGCGCCGAAAGGGACTCCGGATTGGCGAGATGGGCAATCAGCGGACGAATGGCGACCTCGCGGTTCGCATCCGGCTCGGAGACGATTCCGTGCGGCTTGAGTTGATCGATCAGAGTTAGGAGCCGCTGTTCGTTCTTAGCGTCACTACCGGTATCTCCAAGAAACCCGTCAAATTGGGAAAGCAAATCTTCGAGCGGCACTTTACTCGGTCCGGCACCGATGCCGACATCCTGTTCGTGAATGAGATAAAACTGTCGAAGAATGGCGACGAGGAGCGATTGCTCAAGTGTGAGCCGCTGCCGACGGACCAGGGGATGTCCCCAGCCCTCTTCGGAGTCGTCTGGGACGGACTCCGCCACAAAAAGGATCGCAAGACCGCGAATCTCGTCGAGTTTCAATACAAGGTCGAGAGGTTCAAGAGCCGCATTGATCTCGGTTCGCAGGCGGAGCGCAGCGGCAAACACGCCTGGCTTCGTCTCGCTTTCTATGTATCCCCAGCGGAGGAGCTCCTGCACAACCTGTTTGACTTCGTGCCTGGTCCGGGGCGTTTCTTCCTGAGGGGGAACGCTGGAATCCATCAGCCGAGGACCTCCGGTTTCACTTGCCCTGCCGTGACGGCGTTCATGAATACGAGGGGAATGTCAAATCGAGCGCGCTCGGAGCCTTCCCCCGGGATTTCGACAGACTCCCGCTCTTTGCCGAAATGAACCTCCGCTTCGCGCGCCATGCCCAACCAGTAGGCCAGTGCTTCGAGGTCATGCGAGGGCGGGAGCAACCCAGCAAGTTCTCCCACAGAGAGACTTCTCCCGGTCGTTTGCAGGAGATCGATCGTCTGCTCGAAAAGCTTCTGGCGATCCAGGCCGTCAAACGCCGCCCAGAAGTCTTCTCCCAGCGCGTCGAGTGGAGCTTCCGACTCCGTGAGGTCTATCTCGCCCGGTTCTGAAACCAGGCCATCCCGAAAACGAAGCCGTTGAATGACTGGCAAAAGCGGGGTCGATATTCCGGTCGGCGGCAGAGGTCCTGCCGACTTTCGCAGTAAACCCGACGACCAATCCACTCCAGTCGCCGCCTCCAGAATATCATTCAGCAGGGCGCCTACTCGATGGTGCTCGCTTGCAAGCCCCGCCTTGATAAAGCCCCGGACATCGCGTTCTCCGCGGGCGCGTGCCTCGATCACACGCTGGGACTCGCGCACGAGGCCAGGCACCAGCCAACGCAATTCGGCGATTTGCTTCCCGGTGAGCGCTTCGGCGGCTGCGGGATTTGAAAGGATAGCCCGCAACTGCGCCATCATTTGGTCGAGTTCGACCGCCAACGAGAGTTGCTCGTAAAATCCATCGAATACCTGTCCCTCCGGTGTCCGCAACAATTCGTCATGGCCGTCGAGCATGCGATCGAGCACATTTCCACGATCTTGATTGCTGCGGATGATTTCCTGTCGAAGCAAATGGTCCGCCTCGCGATAGGAATCCTCTACCCTCCTGAAGTCCGAGCGAAGGCTGACGGCCAGTTGATAGACCTCCCGAATACCTTCGCGGGCACGGGTGCCAGCGAGCACTTCAAAATTACCCTGTTCGACCTGATTCAGTTCCTTTTGCAGTGCCGCGATGCGTTTTCGCAAATGACCAATCCGTCCGGCGCGCTCAGGGTTCAACTTCGCCTCCAGATCCTCAATCTCTCGCTGCACCGTTGAAAGACGCGACGCAGTCGATGTCATCGTGCCGTCATCAAGTCCATTCACGAAATCGAAAGCCTTCTGCAATGAATCGGTTGCCAAAAGTCGGCCATCCCGCTCCACGACCAAACCGCGTTTCAGCCAGTCGCGGAGTTCTCGGCGGGCGACTTGAACGAAGTCGCCATCTGGGAGATCAAATTCGTCAGCATTCGCATGCTCGGCAAACATTTCGGACAGCCGTTGAAGAGCGTCATCCCACGAAATTTCGCCAACGCTGGTTTCAAAAAGCGGAATCAGGCAGCCCAACACCAATGGCGCACGGCGTGACGCAAGAAGCGCCCACGCCGAATTCCGGTTCCGAATATGAATGCATTTTCGACAAATCTCCCGACTCATCGGGAACGCATCCTAGATTTCGCGTCGACCGATTACCAGCTTCAATGAACAAACGTACGGTTCCAGAGCGAACGGATTTTCGGGAGTGGGCTTTTCGTTGGCTTCATTTACCCGCCTGAAATAATCCGAGATCGCTCGCGAAGGCCAGCGAGAGCGGAGTGGGTGCCAAACCGTTCCATCTCAAATGGGCCCGCTAAATCATTCAGCAGTGCCGGCAGGCAGGGGTCGCTCCCTTCAAGCAAGTCGGCACCGTGCCTTTCGACGGGGATCGTCGCCTAAAACTCCGCGATTCTCAGGAAGGCGACTGGAAAGAATGGCCCGCCGACTTTCGCGTGCGGGAATTCCCGGCGTTCGATTCGGTAGTTCAGCTGACTGCGGCGCAGTTATCTGTCGAATTATCGTGATGGCCCCCAAGGCCAGCTCTGGGCAATATTGCCCAGCAGAGCCCTTGAGCTCACTCGCAACGTTAATCCAAACGCTTATTCCGCCTCCGCGAGACCGACTCCGAAAAATTCCGGGGCTTTTTCGGCTTCGCGGAACGCGAGCGGGGTGGCGCAGACTTTTTTTCCCCCTTCTTCTGCTTGGATGGCACCTTTGGAGGACGAATTCCTTGCTTAAACAGCTTATAAGCCTGATCGATACTTTCCTTATCGATTCTGGTTTCCCGCCCGCGGCCCCCTTCCTGAACGATCTCTACCCAGATTCGTTCTCCCTCCTGGGCATGGCGAGACGCATACAGCCAATCCTGAACAAGACTGGGAATGCCGACATATTTGAAGGCCTGTTTCTTTGAGAGGGAAAGTGGCTCTAGACTTGGATTGGGATCCCGAACCATGGTGGGTGCGTGACCGCCATGGTGAAACTGCCGGGCGCGACCCGATCAGAGCCATTTGACGAAGCAGACTGTATAATCTGCCCGAGGGTTTCCAACCCCGCGGAGGTCGTCACCGGGTAACCCCGGCCGATGGACGCCCTCGATCTGACAATAACGAACGGCCGACACCACTTGGTGCCGTTTCCCAAGGAATCGTGCTTTCCTTGCGTCAATACCGTCCGAGTAAGAAACATTATATTCGCTTTTTGGTTCCACGGTCGGCAGAAATCAAGTGATAAACTCTAAAAATCGACACCCGATGGTCAGGCTGGGTCCAAATCAAAGGCTTCGTAGATACTTGCCAGCCAGCGGCAATCTCCGCTTGGAACGGGGTAACTCGATTATTCGATGGCCTCCGGCTTCAAGGACCAGAAGAGCTTTACCTCTGCGGGTTTCTTCAGAGAACGTTTGTAGTGCGCAAAAAGCATTCGAGCATCGCGGTGCCCTAGATTGTGCGCGGTCTCATGGGCCTTTTTGTAAAATGCCAGATGATATGACGCGTAGGAGTGACGCGTGATGTCCTGCGGCCACTTTTCCCAGCCCATCGAATCACGCAGCGCCCATAGCTTCCGCTGGAAGTTCCGCGGCAAAATAGACCCGCTCTTTTTTCTGCACGGTTTGAGCCATGCCGCCAGGACATTCTCCATGGGCCAAGATCGCTCGTCTCCGGTTTTTGACTTGAAGGCAGGAAGTTCCAGCTGTTTCCCGGCAAAGTTGATTTCGGTAATCTTTTCCGAAGGGGTGAGGTTGTAGGTCTCCCAAACAACCCTTTCCGCTTCCTCCGGTCGCAATCCGCCAAATGTGCCGAGCGTCAACCACGGGACGAGTTCCTGCGGTTTGACCGTAATGGCGTACGCGCCGTATTTGCTGTGGAACCTCTCCCTCTTTGCGGGGTTGTCAGCCTCGCCGGGCGCCTTGAGCACAAAACCTTTCTTGGCCAAGCCCAAAATGGTCTTCAGTTCTTCGATGGAAAACACCCGGACTCGCCCAATGGATTCATCTTCCAACGTGTGCTTCTTTCTCTTGGTGCGCCCTTTGGTCTTCTGCATCAGGGGAGCCCAGGGATTCAGCTTGAGTTTGTCCGCATTGACCGCCCAAGAGAACAAAATCGACATGTAGGAGATCTCACGCCTTTTCGCCGAAGGCTTGAGGTGGGGCTTTTCCCTCATATACTTTCTGGCCGAAACTTCAGTAAACCCAGTCAGGTTATCAACCTTGTTCGCCATCGCCCATTTTTTCAGTCGCCGCCATCGCTTCCCGCATTCAGCAGCGTGAGATGGTCGGTTTGCAGCTTTTTGTTCTTCCGAAGCACCTTTGATTGCGTCATCCCACGGGAGCACCTCGCCGTTCGGCTGAAGATGTTTGATGGCGAAATCAGCCGCTGTCCCCAGAGTTATCCCTTCCTTTTCCAGACGCCGAATTACATCGGCGGTCTCCGTCAATCGGTCTGGGGTCCAAAATGTTTCTTCAGCCCCGTTAAATTGACCGCGGTTTTCGTCTATTACCGACAAAATGTTCAGCGACGGCCCGCGGGTTTCTTGGAACTCGGGACCAAGCAACCATTCTTTCAACGCCTTGAGTGTGACGAAAGATTTGGTGATCGGCTTTCCGCCGGTGTAGCGCTTGCCAATCCGCAACTTGAAATAGCGCTCTCCTCGCCCATTCACACCATGGGTGACACCAACCCCCGCAGGCAATCCCGCTATTGCAGCCCGTTTTCGCATCGCATCCAAATTAGGCGACAATTGGGCGACGAAGTCAATAAATGGCTTTTTTCTATGGTAAAGCGAAGAGGACTGAAAATCCTCGTGTCGGGGGTTCGATTCCCTCTCCAGCCACCACTCTCAAACCCCTTCGCATAAAGGAGTTACGCAGGCAACTCCGTCGAGTGTAGCACAGAATGTAACAACAGGTCTCCCTGTTACCCCCTTCGGCGGGAACTACGTTTTTCTAGACCACGGGAAAGGGACTGCGCCAGCCGCGCCAGCGGCGGCGCAGCCCCTTCCTAGTCTATCTAGTAACAACTCAATCGAAGAGGCATCGGGAAAGGCCGCTTGGAACACCCTGCGCGGCAATCACCGAAAGACCGCGATGCTCCTCGGGATGCACGTCGAGAAGCTCGTCGGGATGCACGGCCTGTCCACGATTGGATTTCTGACCTTCACCTTCCCAGACCATGTCACCGACGCGAAGGAAGCCGGACGCAGATTCAACTCACTTCTCACGAACGTTGTTCGGACACGATATCGGGACTACGTGGCAGTCTTGGAGCGAATGCGGAATCTCCGTATCCACTACCATCTGCTCGTCCCGGTCGGGTCAGACATTCGCACTGGAGTGGACTTCGATGCGATTCGTCGCAAGGACTACCGATCAGCCTCCCCGGTTTTGCGGAACGAGTGGGCGTTCTGGCGCAAGGCCGCTCCTCGATATCGCTTCGGACGAACCGAACTCCTCCCCATCAAAAGCACCGAAGCGGCGATCAAATTTTATGTGGGGAAATACATCAGCAAGCACATCGAGAACCGCGTCGAAGCGGACAAGGGCGTTCGGCTTGTTCGCACGAGTTTCCACGCGAAGGCTGGCACGACCCGTTTTGCGTGGAATTCCATTGCCGCACGTCTTTGGAGGGAAAAGGTTCACTTGCTGCTGAAGGAGGCCAACCTCGAAGAAACGGAGTGCATCGGGAAAGCTTTCGGCCGACGCTGGATGTTCAAGCATCAGGATATCGTGCAGTCCGTGAGTCCACCCCTTTATTGGTCGGAGTCCGCAGCGGAGTTGGATTCGATCCCCCCGGGCATGGAGCGGGCCGAGCGAGCGTTAAAATTCTTCGAAGAGCATGGCGCGCTCAGAATGACAGCTCGGGAGGCGCTGCTGGCGATTGGAGACCGGACGGAACGTCGTAGAAGGCGCAGCAGCAAAGGCATGCCAGAGGAATTAGAGCATGAAGCGCGTAAATCAACAGCAGTCTGATCCCTGATGATGGAATCTACGGGAGAAAGTTGTCAAGATCTTGGATGACCATGCCGAATTCTTTTTGGAATTTTGGGTCAATTAAATCCACAACAGCTTGTCGACCTGCATCGTCCGACTTATGAAAACGTTTAGAATTTATACCCAAATGCTGGCAACTTTCGATGTAGGCTACGCCGATTGACGAAAGAACTCTATCGGCCACATAAGCATGGGCTTCTTCTTTAGAAGTAAACTCTCTGTCGATCGGGGACGAACAAGCTGCTGACGCAGTCGCAGTAATTGCCCGCATAAGGTCCTGCGCACATGACAGAAACAGGGCGGTTGAAAGAAGCTTTTGATTTGCCTCGCCAGCAGCTATGCGCTCAACGAGCTTGGCGAAAAACCCCTCAGTAAATCCGTGTTTCTCGTCATTGGTCGGACGGATCAACAAAGTATTGATTTCAAGAAAAGTAATTGCGGAAGCAAAGCCAGCGCGTTTGTTCCCGTCTACAAAAGCGTGATTCCGCGCAATGTGAAAACAATAGGAAGCCGCTAGATCGAAGATGTCTGCATCCTCGTCGTATATGAAAAGGTGTTGAGGGGCGGCTACAGCGGACTCGAGCAGATTGTTATCCGAGAGACCAGGATCACCGCCAAACAAATCAATTTGACGGTGATGGATCAGCTTGACCGCATCCGCGTCCAGGAACACGGGATTCAAAACGAAGATTCAATTACTGTGCGAGAATACGAAAAGCTCCAGCGAACTTTTCCTCAATCTGAGGCAAAACCTCTTGAACCTGCTTTTTGTCCGCGAAAACGATAATTCGATCTTTCGCTGCAGGCTTAAAATCCGCTCGGAAACCACTGCCCGCGATCTTGTAACGCCCTTTTTCTACCTCGGGGTTCTTCGCTTTCATAGGTAGAACATTGCACAGATGGCAGCAGAAGTAGAACAAATATGTTTGTAGTTGATGCAGTAGTTGACATATAGAAACCATTGAGTGATGGTTGATATATGAATACCGGTGCAATACATGTAGAAATCACCTCCGAAGACGAAAGGGTCGTAGGCCCTTCGGATGATGGCACGCGGATTCGCCGCCAGCACGGCAGCGAAGAACAGTGCGCGGATTGGTTCGATTATATCCACGAGCGGTTCGGAAATACGGTGTCACCCGGTGGTGTTTCCATGTTCCTTCCGGTATCAAGGGCCGCAGTTCACAAGCGGCTAAAGAGCGGAAAATTGACCGCGTTCTTATTCCATGTAACTCACCGGGAGCGGACGTTTTTCGGCCGTGAACGCAGCGTCAAAGCACAGCCCTACGTCTATATCCCTGTTTCGGAATGCAAAGCTTGGGCGGCGGAAGTAGCGCTGCGTCCGGAGAATTTACAAAGCTTTCTCCGCTCCTTGGGAGCCAGTGATGAGGGGCAGGAATTCTTGGAGCGCGATCCCGGGGATAAGGGTAACCGGAGCGTTCGCCATGAAAAGGACATGACGATTCCCGAGGTAGTCAAGTTTCTGTTTCCGTGAGTACCAACGGCATCCTCAAAAATATGAAAGAGCTGGCGGCTGCGCTTGGTGTGCCGGCTGTTTTCGTGAAGAGGATGAAGTGGGCGGGATTCAAGATGCCCGGTGGCCGTTCGACCGTCGAGTGGGCTTTGGCTTGGCTACAGGAGCATCCGGAGTTTCGGCAGGCGGATTGGACAAGACCTCGCCGAGGTCCCGAACATCAACCGGCGTGAGGCGCTGGTAAATGGCATGTACCGTATCGCTCGCGTGCCCGACGTAGGCCTTCGTTTTGTAGATCGGCGCACCCGAGCGGGCGAGTTTTGTTACAACAGTCACCCGCGTGCAATGGAAGCTGAGGTGCGGCAAACCAATCCGTTTGAAGAATTGATGCCACTTCTTCGCCGGGTGTTCGGGGAGCTCAACGAGCCGCTTCCGCTTCGCTGCTTGAGCCCGTTTGACCAGAGAATGCAAATCTGGATGCAGCGGAGCGGTATGAATTCTGCCGCCCTTCGCGTCGAAACTGACGGTCCGAGCTACAAGGTCAATGCTGGTGAGCGGCACGCCCGTTTCGGCCAAACGGCACCCCTGCCGCATCGCGACCAGCCAGCAATCCCACATCCAGTCGTCTCGCATTTTCAAGGCTTCCTCAATCTTCAAAACCTCGTCATCGGTGATCTCGGGTTTCTGCTTGGGTGGCGTCCGCTTGAGTCCCAACCGCACGCACGGATTGGCCGTAATGAATCCACGTCGCACCGCCTCTTGCATCAAAGCGGAGAAAACCTTCAATTCCGTAAGTGCCGTATTGTGGGTCCTCGCCCGCATCAAGTTCTTGGGTGGGCTCGTCCGGAATGCCGGATAATCGGTGCAAAGTTTGTAGGTCACCTGCGACGGCGAAATGATGCCGCGATGCTCAAGGTACGTCGCCAATGCGGACCACGCGTTCAAGTAACGCGAAAGCGTCTTGGGGTTCGAATACTTCTGGCGCAGAAAACCCGGAACCCACGCGTCGAATCGATTCGCATTATTGTTCCCCCCGAACTCTTGCTCCTTGAGCGTTTCCTCGGCGACAAGCTGCTTCACCTTTCGGATCGCGCCCGAGGCATTGATGCTGACCCCCGAGGACTTCGCGCCCCAAGTTCCATCCGGCTTTTGAACCCGAAGCCAATAATACGGACTGCCGCTGCGTGTGTAGGAGGACGCCATGTGACTGTAGCATGGTGTAACAAACTTAGTTTTGTCAATGACCGCTCTACACTGTAACTGACCCATCATGACCCGCAAATATACCCTTGATTCGACTCGGGGGTTCGATTCCCTCTCCAGCCACCATTCTTTAAAGCTCGCGGAGCCGCTTAAACAAAAGCTCTGCGGGCTTTTTTTGGTTTTTGGGTCGCGCATATTCGCACGCGATGGAACTCATCTCTATCGGTCTAATTTTTGGCGGCAAGTGGGTGGCGCATTTGGTAAATCTGGCTTTCTTCGAGCGCTCCTCGAAAGAAGAGCAACCTCATTTTCCAGGCGCACGCCTTTCGCTGTCCGTGCTCGGGCATGCCTGAGCTGCCACGAAATCAAAGAGTTAAGTTTACGGTAAAGTAATATACTTTCGTCCTTCGCTTCCCATTAATGAATTCTTTATGCCATCCTGTGATAAACCCGCACGACTGTTGGGCATATTGACCTTATTCAAGATTTAAAATGCAAGGAAGACTCAGGAAGATCCAATGCCCTGCCAGCGCCAGCACGACACAAACGCACCTTCGCCAGAGGAGAACCGTCGCTGTAGATCGCTTTTGACTCTGGCAAAACGGGAGGAAATTATGGCCCCATGGATGGAGGTGTCGCCTGAAAAAATCGATGCAGTTGAAAGATCCTGGGCCGCACGGCATCTCCGCCACTTACTACCTTGATATTTAATGATGCCATTACCAGAAAATCAAAACATGCCAACCTGTGCAGTTCCCGCGCCAGAGGCGACGCTCCATTGTCTGGAAGCCGGCTTTCAATGGCGGCATGAAAGCATGGAAACAGAGGTTTCGGGAGGTGTCTCGGCGGATGTCCTCGCAGGAAACGAATGGAGCGCAAATGCACAGGGCGCGCGTTGTGAGCTATCCATTACCAATTCCGGAACAGCCGCCGTGTCGATCTCGGCGATCCGGTTAAAATTCCGCCTTATCTCCGAGGCGAGTCTCGATAAGATCTTTTTCCAATCCTGGGCCATGAGCGGCGAAACCGGATTACGGGAAGCAGGAGACCAATGCCGCTCCTCGGGAGTCATGGGATGGAGCAATACGCAGGGAACCGCGGCCGCCGTGGCAGGATTTCTGGATCACTCCTTGGCGAATACGCAGGTGGAGGCTGCGCGGATCAATGAGCATACCTGGCAGGTAACGGCAATCGTCCTTTGCGAAGGGAAGCCTCTTGCGCCCGGCGACATGCTCGCCTTGCCGCCTTTTTGGCTGCGGACTGGAGCCGGGCTTTTTGCACTATTGGAAGAATATGCCGAAGAGGTCGCCGCGATCATGGGCACGCGGAAGACAAAAGCCCCGGAGAGTGGCTGGTGCAGTTGGTATCATTTCTACGGCAAGGAAACCTTCGCGGAGGTGATTTCCTGCGCGGAGGAACTCGTCCGCTCGCCATTGGCGGGATCGCTCAGAACCATCCAGATCGATGACGGCTGGAACCGCGCCTCTGCCGACGAATCGCCCGATGCCTGGGGAGATTGGGAGGCCCATCCGGACAAATTTCCATCCGGCATGGCCGACGCCGCCCGGCGAATCCATGAGCTTGGTTTTCGCGCAGGGTTGTGGCTCGCTCCCTTCGCCGTCTCAGCCAGGAGCCGCCTCTTCGTCGAGCATCCGGAGTGGCTCGTCCAGCGGTGGGATTCAGAAACAGCAAAATTGCAGCCTGCGCCCACGGCCGATAATCCGAATGTCTTTCAACTGGATTGCACCCATCCGGAAGCTCTCCGGTGGCTTAAGGAAACCTTTCGGCGGGTCTTTCGTGATTGGGATTTCGACTACATAAAGATCGATTTTCTCCAAATTGGCGCCAGAGAGGGCATTCGGCACGATCCAGCCGCAACCTCCATCGAGGCTTATCGGAAGGGGATGCAATGCATCACCGAAACTGCCGGGGATGACAAATTCATCCTTGGATGTGGTGCTCCCTTGCTCGCCAGCGTGGGATTGGTGGATGGAATGCGGGTAGGGCCCGATGTCGGAGGCCGCTGGGCATTCGATCTCGGATGGCCCGAATGGCCGGTGGGCAATTGCTCTATCCGAGCGGCGGCAATCCCATCCGTATGGAGCCAATGGATGCAGGGAAAATGGTGGCAGAACGATCCGGATTGCCTTGTTCTGCGTGCGACGTCGGGCTTGCTCGAACAGGCATTTTTTAAACGCGTGGAAAAGGATGTGCAAACCTCCATTTGCCTTGCGACGCCACTCGGACTTGCGAGTGAGGAAGCCGGGCTGTGGGCGCGTTTGGTTTGGATAACGGGCGGCATGGCACTTCTTTCCGAAGTATGGAGCGAGCTGCCCGGCGAGCGCCAGGACATGCTGGTCAAATGCTTTGAGCCACATGGAAGCAAAGCATCCGTGCTTGACTGGTTTGAGATACCCGATGCCGCCGCTCTTGCCACCTGTGGAACGCCGGGGTTTGTGGGGGTATTCAATTTTGGCAACCGTCCCTGCCTGCCTGAGCTTTCAGCCAAAAAACTGGGCCTTTCCGAGCGCTGGACTTTGCGAGAGCGATGGAGTGGAGAAACTTTGCAGGGCGAGGGAGCCGTTGTGGTATTTCCCGAGTTGCCACCGCATGCAGGGCGGGTGTGGGAATCCGTTTGCTGCTAACCCGGAACGGGGGCTTGACCCGCGGAGAACGCCCGGAAGTCAGGAGGCATTGCGACGGACAGGCAGGGTGGCTCCGTCCACCCATTTCCCGGAAATAAAAATGCGGGAGGGGTCATTCTGGCGTCCGTACACATGGCGATTCATTTGATCGATCACCAAATCCACCAACGCTCCCAGCTGCACATCGACCCGTTCGTCAATTCCAGCGACCTTCGATTTTCCGAGTTCCAGTAATTGCAAGGCGACAAAGGCCATGTCCTTTGGCACGGAGAGACCGATTTCCCCCAGCAGCTTCGGAGTGTGAGAAAATGGCGCGAGCAAAACATCCGGCTCGTGCTTTTTCAGCCAGCGGGCCACATCCTTGGGAGACCATTCGGAGAGAAGCAGCGGGGGCGGCAGGCGAAGTTGCTTTTGATAGGCAAAAAAATGATAAGCCCCTTCCCTCCAGTGCCAGTTCTGGAGGTAATCATTCGTATAAATAAGCAGCGCGGGTTTACGGTAACCCTTCTTCCAAACTTCCTCCAACGCAAGCAGCGTGCATTGATAATGGTTGCTCCCGGCACTGGGTAGAGCTTGCGACGCCTGGTCAACCGACGGACAGGCACACGAAAACGGACTAAAATCAAACGCCCGGGCGAATTCGTCGTCTGGATGATGCGCTTCCACGATCAACCCTTTAAGCCCTCGTGCGATGAGCACCTTGCGCAAAGCCTTTGGAGTAAGTTTGTCGCGACTTACATGAAACTCCTGCAATTGATACCCTCGTTTTTGCACTTCCCGGGTCAGGCAATCGTCAAACTGGTGTACATAGGGAGCAAAGTCACCGGAGGTTGCGGACTCGTAGAAGCGTAAAGCCGCCAGAATTGGCGGCGCTTTCTGCGAACGGCACTGAATGGATTTTGCAAGAGAGGAAAGTTCCGGGTCGACGAAGTAGGCATGCTTTTTTGCGAGTGCCTGAATTTCCTTTCTTCGGGTTTCCGAAATGGACGGATGATTGCGCAGCGCCAGTGAGACGGTCATCCGGGAAACTCCTGCCATCCGTGCCAGATCCCCCATTGAGACGGAGGAATGCGCAAAATCAGCCATAAGTTTACAGTAAATTTTGAATCAATTTTCTACAAAGCAAATCAGCTATAACGGATGACTTTACAATAAAGTATAATGTCTTTTGCACAGACCTTTCGCTTCGGCGATGCTTAGGGCAGTTCAAAAGACAATCCGCGTGAGAAAAACGATCCTGTTCCCTCCGACAGCCGCGCCTGAAAGCACATCCCATTCGGGGAGGTGCTTTCCTTGCCACAAGGCGAGGCACGAGAAATCCATGGAAGCTGACGCCCGCCCGGCCCGGGCTGCCTTTAGCCTGATAGAGTTATTGGTGGTGGTGGCGGTGGTGGGGATTTTAGGGACGTATTCGGTAACGGGATTCAAGAATATAGCGATTTCGCACGGGGTTGGGCAGGGGGCATCGGAGGCGAGGGGTTTGTTGGAGTTTGCGCGGAGCGAAGCGGTGACGCGGCAGACGTATGTGTGGGCGGCATTTCGAGAAGCGACCAATGGAGGGGTATTGGAAGTCCAGATGGCGGTGGGTGGATCGGCGGATGGGAGCGCGGATGCGGAGGGAGGGAATGTGAAGGCGCTAAGTCCTGTGAAGCGAGTGAGGAATGTGGGGCTGGTGAAGTTTTCATCATTGAATGCAAAGACACAGGCGCTGCTGGGAGGAGGGGTTGTTCCGGCGGAGCTGCTGGATAACAAGGAAGGGATTCATTACAGCGGAGCCGGGCACGCGGAATTTACAGGGACAACGATCACCTTTACGCCGCGAGGCGAAGCAATGCTTGAAGGGAGTCCAGGGAGCGCGAGCGGGTTTGATCCGTGGATAGGGCTTGGGATGGTGCCTGCGCGGGGGAGCCAAAAGGATCCCAGTGGCCGGGACGATGCGGGCATTGTGGTGGATGGAAGCACGGGCATCTCCCGGCAGCTAAGAGTGAACTAATAATGAAATCCCCCGTAACAGCCTTCAGTCTGGTTGAGGTGACGCTGGCCATCGGGCTGGCGGGTTTTTGTTTGCTGGCGATTTTGGGGTTGCTTCCCATTGGGTTGAAGTCGGTAAAGAACGCACGGGAAGCCTCGGCGGCGGCCAATGCGCTCAACAGTCTTGCCGAAGCGATCCGGGATGCGACGAATCCGTCGGGGGTCTATGCGGCAGGAGAGGATTTTCCGAATATCACCTGGGTGTCCGGAGGAGAGGCGGGAACCTTTTCTGGGACGCTTTCCTTAAGCGGTCATGAGACTTCGGGAAGCAGTGCGGATGCGCGGCTGGCCTATCGGGTGGAGCTGAGCCCGCCCTCGGCGGATCGGACGACGCCCGGGCGGGCGAGGATAAGCATTTCCTGGCCGGTTGGGGCGGAGTGGATCGAGAGCAGCAATGCATGGAGCCACTCCGAAGGGATGGTATCCGCGGGGATCCAGTTTCTTCCGCAATGAAAAGGAGAAGGAAAAGCGGACGGCGCGGCTTCAGCCTCGTCGAGCTGTTGGTGGCCATGGCGGTGCTGGCGCTCCTGATGGTTCTGCTTTTGCAAGTGGCCGGGCACACGCTCCAGGCCTCCCGGGTGACCACGCAGCAGCTCGACGCCACGCAATCGGCCCGCGAGGCGCTGGATGTGCTCACGAGCGATCTTGCCCATGGGGTGCTAACGGAAGGGGCGGCGATTCTTTACCAAGCCACGCCGCTCCGACTGGCATTCCTGACGCGGGGACGGGGGCCCGGAGGCACGCCATCGCGATTTCTGGCGGTGGACTACCAGCTGGGCGTTTCCGGAAATGAGGCGGGGCATCTATTGCGCAGTTACGCCGCCGTACCATGGACGAATGCGGATTTGCCGGGCGCCGCGGCGGCAGCCAGCGGAGGCACGGAGGCATTGCTGGCCGAGGGCATTTTGCAATGGAGCATTCAGGCGGTTCTCGATGACGGGAGTGTGTCCACCCTGGCAAATCTGCCCGCGTCCGCGCATGCGGGCACTGGAAGCAACTATGCGGGGAAAGCGCTTCCCGCGGACTGGTCGGCCCTCGTGCCATCCGTTGCGCCCGTGGATGCGGCCACGCCGCGCGTGCGTGCGCTGCGGGTCGCCATTGCCGCCGTGGATGTGCAGAATTTCGCATTACTTGACGAGGCCCAGCGCAGGCTCTTTCCGCAACCGGTGAATGCGGATGCCGTCCAGGACCCGGTGGCCTACTGGGAGGGCATCCTGAGAAACTCCACGCTGCCCGTCTCCGCGCGCTCCGCCATTCGTTTCCATAGCAAGACCCTTCCCCTTCCATGAAAAAAATTTCGCCCCCCCCGGGCATCAAACCGCATGGCCGCAGGAGCGGAATGGCGCTGGTTGTCACGCTGGCGCTGATCGTGCTGCTGACGGCGGCCGTTCTGGCATTCTTTGCCCGTGCCACGGCCAATCGCACGGTGGAAGCCTCCCGGACCCATCGCATCGAAGCGCAGCAACTGGCGCGCACGGCCCGGGACTACGTCGCCGCGCAGTTCCTCCAGGAAATCGTGGCCAACTCGAGCGTGGACACGCTGTATGACGTGCTCATTTGCCAGCCCACGGCCAATACCTTCGCCGTTCCGCAGCGTCCGTTGGCGGATGCCCTGGCGGCGAATGCCGGCTTTGCCAATCTCCTGCGTCGCAGCGTTAATGAAAGCGTCAACGGCGTTGGGGAAACCCATGCATCCGCCCACGGCACGGCCACGGCTTCGCGCAATGGCCGGAGCGTGGGACTGGATCGATGGAATGCTCCCATGCTGCTCTCCGGCGGGGGATTCACCGTCGATGCCGATCTGCCGCATTGGATCTATGTCAATGCGGATGGCGGCGTCACCGGCACGCCGGACACCCATGTCATCGGACGCTTTGCTTACACGGTCTACGATACCGGAGGGCTCCTCGACGCCAATGCCGCCGGACACCCCTCCGGACTTTCGGCCACCGATCTGGCCGGCCTCAAGGGGTCGCTGGCGGGAGCCGACCTTTCCTTCGTTCCCGGCATCACCGATCCCGATGCCTTCGTCGGGTGGCGCAATGCGGGCTCCACCGCCTCCGGCTATGCCGCGGCGGCCAGCACGGCTGCCGCCAGCGGGTTTATGGTGGCCGCCGACGGTGACCACCGCCTCACCAGCCGGCAGGATTTGATCAATCTCGCCCGGGATGGAGACTTTGGCATCACCCCGGCTGCCCTGCCTTATCTCACTCATTTTTCCCGCACGCTCAACGCTCCCTCCTGGACGCCCACGCAGAACGCCGCCGACCTGAAGGATTATGATGCCTCCCTGCGCTCGATCACGCGCAACTACAAGAACGATGCGGAGAACCCCGCCAGCGTCAACCGGAACCTCCCTAATGTGCGTGTCACCCAATCCTTCACGCGCCGCGACGGGACGACCGCTCAGATTGGGGAGCCTTTAATCAAGGAGCGTTTCCCGCTCGACAAGCTCGCCCTTGTCAAGAATCAGGCTTCGGATCCAGACCTCCTGGGTTACTTCGGACTCACCTGGGGCGGCAATGGGTGGAACTATCGCGCCAATACCATCGCCACGCTCGACCAGGTCGCCAACGCCGGACGAGAACCCGATTTCTTTGAACTCCTCAAGGCCGCCATCCTCGATGGCTCCCTCGGCAAGTCCACCGGCGGCGATACCGGCGTGGCCAATCACGCCATTGATACTAATACCGACCTGCAAATCCTGCAAATCGGCGCCAATCTCATCGACCAGGCCGATCTCGACGACGAACCCACGTCCATTTTGCGAGCAGCCGCCGAAGAGACGGTCTTCGGCATCGAAAATCATCCTTATATTTATATGACCTCCCAGACCATGTTCCGGAGGCACGATAAAGACTACCAGCCCGCCAATACCTCCAATCCCGCCCCCTGGGTGACCGCTTATCAACAAATTCAAATTTGGAATCCCAATCGCAATGCCTCCGCCCATCCGGGACGAACCTACCGCATCCGGGCGCTTCAGGGAGAAACACGGGTGAAGGAGTTTCGCATCAATCCATTGCCAAACACGACTCTTACATCCCTCATGACCGACCAAACGGGCCGTTATATTAGCTTTGAAGGAAGCACCGCCTTTGAGGAACCCGTTCTATTGACGCCGGATAATATTTCCGAGGCCAGTCCGGAGAATACTCTCACAACCGAAGGCGCATCGTTGGCCGGGTTTCATTTCGGCGATGTGCGCGCCGATAATAATGTGGACGGCGATAATAATCCAAAGAATGACTACAATCCTGCTGCCGGTGCGCAGGTGTCCTTTGACCTGCCTCTTGTTTACCTGCTCGAGTATTCCGACGGAGACGACTGGAAGCCCATCCAGCGAACTTATCCTCTGAGTTGGACCTTGGGCATGGGCATGAGCGAAAATCTGCAAGACGTCACAGACGCTATTTATTCCGGGAAACAGGATTTGATATTGGCGTGGACCCCATCCGATCCACGGAGCTTGCGATTTGGAAGCGTCGGTGCTGGAGCGAAAAATTATTTGAACAACACGACCATGCGCCCCAATACCACCAAGTATTACAATACATGGGGAAAATTTCCCTCATCCAATCCGGGGTGGAAAATCAGTTATCCGCTCCCGAGCTTGCTGCGTTACTCCAATCTGGGCTACACGCCCGGCGACTTGGCGGACAACCGCACCGACAGCCCGACATATATTGCCGATCCGGACGGCGTCGTGCGTCCAGCGGATGGAACCCGAGCGACCAATATCCTGGCCGCCGGCAGCCAGGCGCGTCCGGTGGTTTTGAACCGGCCTTTGGGCAGCGTCGGCGAGATGGCTTATGCCATGCGCGGCGATCCCTGGAAATCGCTCGATTTCGCGACATCCAGCTCGGCGGATGCCGCTCTGCTCGACCTCTTTTGCGTGACGGCGATGCCGGCGCTCCAGGCGGGCGCGCTCAACCCCAACAGCGCTTCCCCAGAGGTCCTGAAGGCTTTGCTTGCGGATACGGTCACCGACCCGGTGATCTCCTCCGACACATTGTCCGCTTCCGACATAAACGACCTTGCGGACAAAATCCCAACCTATGCGCATACAAATCCTCTCGCAAATCGCGCCGATCTTGCGCGCATGACCGAAGACCTTGCCCTCACCGGAAATCAGCGCGACCAGTTCCTCATCCCGTCGCTCACCCATAAGCGACAGCGGGAAGTCCTCGTGCGTGCGCTCGCCGATGTCAGCAATACCCGCACCTGGAATCTCCTGCTCGATGTGGTGGCTCAGGCAGGCTCCTTCCCCTCCGGCTCGACCGCGGCCGGCGACTTTGTCGTTACGGGCGAACAGCGCGTCTGGACCCAGCTCGCCATCGACCGCCCCTCCGAAAAAATCCTCTCCGAATCCTCCGAAATTTTCCCCCAATGAATCAGTCCTTCTCCTTCGCTTATTGCCTCACGCTTGCCGCCGGGATGCTGGCCACGAGTCCCTCCGCCAACGCACAGGCAGCGCCCGCGCCCCTGCTCCCTCCCCCTCCCTCGCACGGCGGGTGGGTGATTAATTACAAACGCGAGACGGCACGCAAACCCGCTCCAAAAAGCGAGGATGGGTTGCTCGATCCTTCTCAAGTCACTGGCCGGATCGAGAAACGCGACTACACGGTCAATGGGGAGCTGGGAAGGTGCATCACCCATTACAGCGACGGGAAAATCGTTGCGATGTACATCGTGGGCCGCATTGGCGTGGAGGAGAATCCGCAGGATCCCACGGATCTGATCCTCGATAATTTTTCCTTTCCTTTGATGGATGCGGAGGAATTTCTTAAACACTACCCCGGCCTCGAATGGGTCCGTCCAGAACTCTACAAAGGCACCGTCTCCTTCCATGACATTCCCTGCCATTTCTTCGCCGAGGAAGCCTCTCCACTCCCGGAGATTTCCGCGACGCCTTTGCTTAACCCCCCGTCAGACCCCGCATGCGGACGACAGGCATGGTTCGGAATGGATGGACGGCCGCTGGCTTATAAAGATCGCGATCTCACCGCAACCTTTACCTTCAAGGCTCCGGATGCCGTCTCCTCCATCCACCTCCCGGAGCGCTTCCGCGCCAAGTTCCAACGCTATTTCGAGGCCTCCTCTCACGGAGGGAGCGCTCCCTCAGTAGAAAATCCACGCTAAGCGTTGTATTCGGTGGTTGATCTCCTTCGAGGACGTGAATGCAAAGCGTCACTTTTACTTTCCAGTCAGGAAACATCAGCCTCTTTCATTCCCATGAGGCTCTCCGTGTCCTGGTAACTCTGCGCGAGTCTGGTGCGTAACCGTGCGATTCTCCCCGGGTACGGCATTCGCGGGATGTTCTTTGCAGGGTTTCGAAAACTGCTCGGAGCAGCAGGAGGAGACAGGGCGATTATACAGTAAAGTAAAATAGGTTTTGCGGGCTTTGCGGTATTGGTCAAGGCTTTGCGCAACCAGCATACATCTCATTTATGAAAACACACCCCATCCTGATCGCCGTCAGCGTCGCCGTGGCCGTCGTCGCGCTTGGCACCAATCAAGCCGTTGCCGCCGCCCGCACTTGGGACGGCAGCGATTCGGTTAATTTTAACCTTGCGGCAAACTGGGATACCCTTCCGGTTAGCAATCAGGACACATTGGTGTTCAGTGGGACATCTCCGTCCGGGACGACATTGAACAATGATTTTGCCGCCGACTTTCCTATCTTTGATATGCAATTTACCACCACGTCCCTCGCATATACCATCGGTGGAAACGATCTTATCTTGAAGGGGAACATTGTTCTGCTCGGAGTAGGAGCCAGTCCGCAGATCATCAATACAAATTTAAAGCTGACTGGTGGCGCTCATATCATGCAGGCAAATGGGGGTAACATCACACTCCGCGGGGTTCTCAGCGACAACAATGGAGCATTCCCAGCCAGCATTCGAAAGACTTCCACCGGGACATTGTTTCTTCAAGGACACAATAGTTACACTGGAGGCACGGAAATCCAGGCAGGTGCCATTGCAATAAATAAAACAGATGCCCTGGGGACGGGAAACATTACCATTGGCAGTAATACCACCACTGGGACGTTGGTTTTTCAAACTGGGTCTGCAGGCACTTACAATCAGACCATTGACCTTGCTGGAACCACCGGTGGGGCGACGCTGACGGCCTCTCAAACTGGCGGAGTTAATCTTGCCGCTGACTTTACCGCGACAGGGGCGGGGAGCAAAACGCTGACGTTGACCGGCTCTCAAGTCGGCGAGATTTCCGGGGCCATTGTGAATAACAGTGCATCCAATACCACGAGTGTGGCTAAAACTCAGGGCGGCGGCACATGGACGCTCTCCGGACAAAATACCTATACGGGGAATACGACGGTAAGTGCTGGCACGTTGATTCTGGCGGATGGCTCGCAGACGACCTTTGCTATTGGAGCCAGTGGCGTAAACAATCAGGTCATTCAGTCGGACACTGGAATACTGACGCTTGATGGAGCGTTTGTCTTCGATCTTAGCGGTGCAGGGACAACGCTTGGCGACGCCTGGACGATCGTGAGTGGAACCGCAACCTATGGAGCAACCTTCAGCGTGCTGAACTTCACCGAGACCGGTGTCGGCAGTGGAGTTTGGGAAAAGGTCAATTCGGGCGTTACCTATCAATTTGACCAGAGTTTGAGCACGCTTTCCGTAACCGCCGTTCCTGAATCGAGTACTTGGGCGCTTCTCGGTGCGGGCCTCGCAGCCATGGCATTTCTGCGCCGCAGTCGCAGGCTGAAAAGCTGATGCCTTGGGTTCTCAAAGGGGTTCGTTCTGCCGCAAGAGATGTGTGCGGCAAGGCGAGCCTGCCCTTCCCCTCTGGATGCTGCAAATTTCTCCCCAAATATTTCCCAGGGCTTCGCTATTGCTGACAGTACCGTGGATTTTTCCCCGAAAATGGGATAAAATAATATCCTCACACTCAATGGATATTCTTTTTGGGGCCCATTCATTCCGCCAGCTCTATTAAGGAAAAATTTGACCGCCTTATTAAGTGATGTTCACTACGGATTTACTGTCTGTGCCTGACAGGCAACTAGGGGATCGATGGATTTGCGCGACGGTCGGCATCCGCGGAGAGGGCCTGATGTTTTCACATTCATGAACGTTCACGCCTTTCCAGTCGGAATCCGTGTTGCGGCATGCATGGCAAATATCCTGATGGCGGCAGCGTGTTTGTCTCTTTCCTTTGCTGCGGAAGCGCTTCCCACCCCGCGTCCCAATATTGTGTTCATCATGACGGATGATCAGGCGTTTGATGCCGTTACTGGCGGGGAACGTTTTCCATCCTTCCAAATGCCAAATCTTGATCGGCTTGCGCGGGATGGAGTTCGTTTCCGCAATGCATTTGTAACGACGTCCCTTTGCTCACCCAGCCGGGCGACCTGCCTGACAGGGCTCTATTCCCACAAGACCGGCGTTCCCTCGAATGACCCCGGCATGGATCCGGCGGAGAGCATGCCTTTAATTTCCGAAATGCTACAGGAGGCAGGATACACGACAGCATTCATTGGAAAGTGGCACATGGCTCCAACCGACAAGCCGAGGCGGGGGTTTGATTACTGGCTCTCCTTCGAAGGGCAGGGCGTGTATGATGATCCTGTGCTCAATCTCAACGGCGAGCGCTTTCAAGCCAAAGGCTACATCACGGACATCCTGACTGATTACGCGGTGAAATGGATCGAAACACGTCCGGCGGACAAACCGCTGGCTCTTTTTCTTTGGCATAAAGCCCCCCATGAAGTGGTGAAATCCGCGGAGCGGCACCGCAGTTTGTACCGCGACTTTGATTTGACGGAACCGCCGAGCTACCGCGACAGCTATCTTGGGAAGCCGGAATGGTTGCGACGGGGTCTTCTTTTTGGCCTGCATGCAAAGGAATGGAATGAGGCGCGGGAAAGACCGGTTCCACCCGGGATCGGCATTCTCACGTCATTTGAAAAACTCAAGCATTTTGCTCCCGAATACCTGCGCGCTCTTACGGCCGTGGACGAGAGCACGGGCCATATCCTCAATGTACTGGACCGGACGGGGCGCCGCGACAACAGTCTTATTCTTTATACCTCCGACAACGGAATGAACTTCTTTGCCCACCAAAGCCAGATCGACAAACGCACCATGTGGGAGGAATCCATCCGCATTCCTCTGGTGATCCAGTTTCCGAACCTGCTGGGAGCCGGTACCGCAGTCGACGCGATGGTGATCAATGTCGATTTTGCGCCTACGATTCTCAAGGCGGCGGGAATTTCCGTCCCGGCATCCATGGATGGCCGTCCTTTGCAACCCCTCGTTTCAGGCCGCATTCCCGCTGACTGGCGCAAAAGTTTTCTCTACATCTACCGGAAGGAAAGTTACGCCCCCGGTATCGCTACCATGGTCGGCGTCCGCACCGACCGCTTCAAACTCATTTGTTATCCGGAGGAAAAAGAAGGACTGGGCGAGCTTTTCGATCTCAAAGCGGATCCACATGAAATGCGCAATGTGATCAACGACCCGGCGTATGCAGATGTCCGGACTCAAATGCAGCAGGAAATGCGACGTCAGGCAGCGGAGGTGGACTACAAACTGCCCAAAGACATTTTTACGAAAAATCCGAGATTCACAAACCCCTAACGACAGTAGACATCGAATGAAAAGCATGAAAAAAACCCGCAATACCCCACGGAGGGTCATTGGCCTCCTCGCCCTGCTCGCATTTACCGCCTTATGCAATGCACAGGAACTGGCCGCTCACTGGAGATTTGATGAACAGGGCGGGGAATTCCCCAATCTGTCGGGAGGCGGCTTTCCCGCCAAAGTGCAGCCGGTGGAGAAGATGGATTCTGTTGTCCCAGTCCCGGATGAGGTTGGCGAAATCAAAAAAGTTGTGGGATTTGACGGATCGGGGGATTACTGGATCAGCGCACCGGCGCAACTGTCGGGAAACGATTTCACCGTCGAACTCTGGATCAAGGTGGAAGCAAATAACGAGCCCTCTCTCTTGTTAGGCAATCGCAGCGGAGTAATGGTGCAGGCAAAACCCGGCGGAACGCTGCTGTTTTTTCTCGCCCCCGAAGGAGCTGGCGGGCCGCAGTGGCACTGGTCCGTTGTGAATGTTCCTAACGCATTTAGTTTGGGGGAGTGGATCCACGTGATGGCGCGATTTTCGGAAAATGCACAACAACTGTCTGTGGATAACGGCGGAGACGTGCTGCGCTCTGAAGTAAAACAAATCGAAAACCCAGCGCAATATCAATGGCCTCAAACGGTTCTGGGAATTAATACGTCCGAGCATACGCAGGCCTTTTCGGGGCGCATAGCTGCCATGAAACTTTATGAGGGTGCTCTGAGCGAAGAGGATTTCAAAAAATCGATGCCTTAGGCGGAAGCACGGCCCTATCCCTGCACTGCTATGACGAAAATAATTAGGATATCCGCGACGGCATGTCTGCTTGTCCTGTCGGGATTCGCCGGAGAATCGCCTGCCTCCGCGGCAGAGCAGGGCGCTCTTCCCAATATTCTTCTGATCATGTCGGACGATCAGAATATCGACACCGTCGCGTGTTATGGACGGAGCCCCCATGCCGTTTCGCCGAATATCGATCGCCTGGCGACGGAGGGTGTGCTGTTCGAAAATGCCTTTGCAAACACCCCCCAGTGCGCCACGAGCCGGCTATCCATTATAACTGGAAAATATTGCCACCATAACGGCGTGTATAATTTCGATAAAACACACGACGATACCACTTTTTACAAACCGGCGCTCCCTTCCGTCCTGTTTGATCAAAAAGGGTATTGGAAGGGTTTGGTGGGGAAGAGTCACATTAACTTCCTGTTCAAGGAACATTATGAAAACGGCGTGAGAAAATACGACCTTTGGGACAGGACGTATGACAAATCGAGGAATACCGCAGACCGTGATTTCTATATCTACTCGACCGATGCGGAAGGAAACCAGCATATCAAAATAAACGAAGAACCGAAGGACGACAAAGCATACGGAGTCCTCCGTGCATACACTTTCACCCATCCGACGGAAAAAAATATTATTGTGGCCGGACACAGTGATCGAGGGCGGGGGAAGACCATGGATGACTTCATTTTGAAGGATTTTCGCGCCATGCTGGAAGTGCGCCTTGCTGCCCCGGAAAAGCGTCCGAATTTTTTCGATCTCTCCTTTGTATTTCCCCATACGCCGATTCTCCCCCCCGAGGATGTAGCGAGCGCATTTGAGAAGATCGATTTCGATGTTCCCACATTTTCGCAAGAGGAGCAGGAAAGCATTCGAAATCTGGCCCCACAGATGTGGGGTCTTATCCAAGATTTGAAAAGCTATGACATGAAGCCCGAAGACAAGTTGAAAGTTCTCCAGGACTACTATGCATTCAGCGCCTACGGGGACGAACTGGTCGGCAAGGCAATAGAGGATTTCAAGGCGTTCTGCAAAAAACAGGATCGCCCCTGGTTGATTATTTTTACCGCCGATCAGGGTTGGCACCTGCACGAGCACGGGCTGTTGGGCAAGTTTACGATGTATGACGAAAGCGTGCGCGTCCCGCTGATTATCGCCTCATCCGACAAGAAGACATTTCCACCCGGAACCCGCTACGACGGGATGGTCGAGCTGGTCGATCTGGCTCCAACCATTCTGAAAGCCGCAGATATTGATCCCTATACGAATGCGGAATGCAAAGACAACTTTGACGGAATACCTCTACAGGATGTGATTTCCGGCAAACATCCACCCAAAGATCATATTATTTGCGAAACCGGCCACGTGTTCGGACACTGGGCGCTGCATCGGACGGATCGATGGGCCTTTTCGATGAAAACCAGACCCAAGGATTTGGTGTGGGGAAAAGACATGAACTGGGCGAAACGCCAGCCGGATGCCAGCCTCGACATGATGCTCTTCGATATGAAGAACGATCCTGAGCAAAAGCACAACCTTGCTTATAACCCGGAATACCAGGAAATCTGCGACGAATTGAAGGCGAAACTGGAGGAGGAAGTCCTCGGTCCCGACCGCGTGGAATACGACTGGAACGCGCATCCCCTCGATATGAAAAAATGGTGGGGGAAATGAATAAGCGTGCAGAAATCCAAGGATGTTAAACGTCGGCATCCAAGTCAAAGGCAGCAGATGCGTTGTGAAAAGAATATTGTTTATAAGCGGCTTTTTATGTGTGTCTGCCTGATCATAGAGGCTCTTATTCTCATGTGGGAGGGACGGCATGTTCCGTGGCGCAGCGCGGTCCTGGACGAATATTTTATGGAAAATTGGTGCAGGCATCCCTGCGGTCTATGCCGTCCGGATGGAGGACTGGAAATACATGATATATCCTGACATCAATGCGCATGCCGCACCCTGTATGACGCTTAGGGATATGGGTGAACTCCATGCCCTGAAAAATGATCCGAACGAGTTGCGTAATCTGGTGGGAAATTCGGAGTGCAAAGGACTGCTGGATGTGCCGCGGTAATCCCTGTCCCAGTCGAAGATGGCGAAATGAAACGCCCCGCAATCGCCGTCATCCGGCTTCCTTCCCCTCCTTGGAAATCGGGATGAGCCCGTGCAAGGGACACGGAACAAACAGTCAGGGCAAGATGATGATTGTTAAATTGTTTGACAGGAAAATAAAACCAGCAGGAGTCCTGACGCATCGTTGCTTATTCTCAAATCCCGAAAAGGAACCTTTATGCTAAAATACCTCGCCCTGTTCGCAGCCATCGTGTCGGGGAATTGTTTCCCGGCGGAAACCAGCCTGCCTTCCGTTTTTTCCGACCACATGGTTTTGCAACGCGACCGGCCTGTGCCGGTCTGGGGAAAAGCCGATCCGGGCACGACGGTAACCGTCGAATTCACCGGGCAGAAAAAAGAAACCGTAGCAGGTGCAAGTGGCAAGTGGCGTATCGATCTTGACCCGATGCCTGCATCTGCCGAGCCGTGCGAAATGAAGATTTCTTCCAATCGGAAATCGGGAATCACCAATCTTAAATTCACTGATGTTCTCGTCGGCGAAGTCTGGTTCTGCGCCGGTCAGTCAAACATGCAAATGCCGATGAAAGGCTGGCCGCCGAAATGCCCGCTCGACAATACGACTTCCGAAATCGCGGCGGCAAATCATCCGATGATCCGTTTGTACAACGCCCCGATGAAGTTTTCCTCCGTTCCAGAAGAAACCATTAACGCACGCTGGAACGTCTGCACACCAGAAACCGTGGCTTCGTTTTCCGCCTGCGCCTATTATTTCGGGCGCAAGCTGCACCGGGACCTCGGCGTTCCCGTCGGGCTGCTGCTAAGCAGCTGGGGCGGAACCCGCATCGAGCCGTGGACCCCGCCGTGTGGCTTCGAAAGCGTCAGCCTCTTGCAGAAACTCTACCAGCAGTCCACGAATCTGGCATCCCTTCCTAAAATCGACCAACAGACTCCCTCCGCGCTTTACAACGGCATGGTTCACGCCCATATCCCCTTCGCCATCCGCGGGGCCATCTGGTACCAGGGGGAAAGTAACCACGGTGAAAGCCTGCGCTATGTTGATAAATCAAAAGCCTTGATCGACGGCTGGCGAAAACTCTGGGGCTATGAATTTCCGTTTTACTTCGTGCAGATTGCGCCGTTCCAGTACGGCAACGAAGACCCTGCTATCCTGCCGAAGTTCTGGGAAGCGCAGGCCGAGATCGTAAGGGCCATTCCGAATACCGGCATGGCGGTTATCACCGATTGCGCCACGCTGGACAATATCCACCCACCGGACAAAAAAGATCCCGGCATCCGGCTGGCCCTTCTGGCTGAGGCCGAAACCTACGACATGCACGTCGTCAGCAGCGGACCGGTTTTCGAAAGTCTGGAAAAACAAGGCAGCAAGCTGACCGTAGCCTTCAGTTCTGCCGTCGGACTCGCCACGCGCGACGGCAAGGCACCGGACTGGTTTGAAGTCGCCGGGGCGGACGACGCATTCAAACCGGCGACCGCTGAAGTCAACGGGAACAGTGTCATTCTCGAATCTCCGGAGGTTCCAGACCCGCAATTTATGCGTTTTGCCTGGAGCAAACTGGCGGAACCGAATCTGGTCAACGGTGCCGCTTTGCCTGCCTCCGCCTTCCGGGCATCGGTAGTAAAATGAACGGCGCATTCGCCAGGAAGTTTTCGTGAAAATACATCCCTTTATACCGGCTCTGCTGCTCACCGTCGCAGGTGCAACGCTTTCCCCGGCGGCACAGAGCCCGAACATCATTTTCATTCTGGCGGACGATCTGGGTTGGAACGCCACATCAGTCGACATGGATCCGAGCGTTTCGTATTCGAAAAGCGACTACTATCAGACGCCAAACCTTGAACGGCTTGCGGCGGAGGGAATGCGCTTCAACCAGGCTTATTCCGCCGCGCCAATTTGCACGCCCAGCCGCCGGAGCATCCATTACGGGATGACCCCGGCCCGGCAGCACGGCGAGCGTTTTCCCAGTACCTTCAATTTGCTGGAACACGAATCCATTCCACAAGCGCTTAAGAAAATCGATCCACGCTACGCCACCGCCCTATTCGGAAAATGGGGCAGCCAGATGGGTGCGGCTCCGGCAGAGATCGGCTACGACGAAAGCGACGGCCCGACCGACAACTGGGTTGGCGGCATGACGCTTCCCCATCCGGAAAACCAAATTTTGTACCGGATCAAGGACGACCCAAAACAAAGTTTCGGCATCGCCAGGCGCGCGGTCTCATTTATTGAACGATGCACGAAGCAAAATAAGCCGTTCTTTCTGAATGTGTCGTTCTATGCGGTGCATCGCGATGTCGAATGCCGTATGGACACGCTGCAAAAATACAAAGGGCATCGAGGAAAATATCACTTCAACGAAGCGTATGCCGCGATGATCGATGATATGGATGCGGCCATCGGCGAAATTCTGGACGCAGTAAAGACCCAAGGCATCGAAGACAGCACCTATATCTTTTTTACGTCCGACAATGGCGGGGAATCTGGCTGCGGGATCGGTGATTTCTCGACCAACAGCCTGAAACAGGCCGACAGTCTTAATTATCCGCTGAAAAACGGAAAGCAATCGCTGTTTGAAGGAGGGTTGCGCGTGCCGTTCATTGCCGCCGGACCGGGAATCGCCAAAGACAGTGTCTGCGGAATAGCGTTTGCAGGCTGGGACCTTTTTCCAACATTTGTTGAATTGGCCGGGGGAACGGCCGCGGACCTGCCAAAAGATATCGACGGTCACGGCATTACCAATGCGCTCTTATCCCAACGACCGCTTCCGGCCATAACGGAGTCTTTGGTTTTCAATAGTCCGTATACGAATGGGATGAAGATGAGTGTTCTTGTTGATGGGCAATACAAGCTGATCCAGTGCTGGGATACAGGAGCTGTTTATCTAATTGATTTGAAAAAAGATATTAGCGAAACCACAGATGTTTCAGAACAGCATCCGGAAATCACGCGCCAACTGACACAGGAAATGGAGGGTTATTTTCAAAAGGTTCATGCCGATATTCCTGTTCAAAAGAAGTAAATCATGAAAAGGGTGAAAGCATTAACGATGGCACTGGCGGTGATCTTGTCGTCTCCGCACGGGTCCTCCGCCGAATCGCCGGGCGGCCTGCTGGCGGACTGGCGGTTCAGGGACGGTTGCATCGACCAGTCGGGAAACGGGCTGAACGGCCAGATGGGTGGTTTTAAAATTGCCGAGGAACCGGGCACGGCCACCCGCTGCGCATTCAACGACGGCAGTCAGCCCAAGGGCGTTTGGATGACCGTGCCCGATAGCCCGGTATTCAAGCGCCAGTCCGCATTGACAGTGGTGTTCGAGGTAAAATGCCTGCCGTCGAACACCACCGGATGGCTCCTATACAAAACATCGCCGGAAGGTTGCGACTTCGGCATTCTGTTCGACACGGGTCCGATACGAATCGAAAACAAGAAAGACAGTTATGCAAACTACCGCATCGGCCTGAAAATCGCCACGGTCACCAAATGGTTCCTAGTGAACCGAAAGCAGCATCCGCCGACGGAATGGAACCGCTTTGCCGTCACTGTGGATTTGAAAGGCGACCGGATTCCCCGGTTGTACATCGACGGGAAACGAGCGGCTCAAAGCGACTCCTTCGGACTGGACGACTTCTACTCCGACGAAAACGGCGACCGCATCGGCACCGTGGATTTCTACGAGTTCACCGGCTCAACACTGCCTTGCAACGGAATGCCGCTGTGCATCGGCGGCGCAAATATCATCAAGGAAAATTCCTTCCAGGGGTATATCGGCGAAATCATGCTCTTTGGAAGATGCCTGTCCAATGACGAATTAAACTGAGAAACGAAGACGGCCATGAGACGACCTTTGCCCCGCCTGTTGCAGCAAGCAAAAGCGTGTTTGGAAATCGGGAAATGCTATAAAATGAGAATTGCCGGATGGACACTTTGTATGGCGCTGTCAATTAGTGCAGCGGCTTGCTCGCCAAATCATACGAGCCCAATTGGAAATGCGGTCATTCACCGGGAGGTGTTGCCAGAACCGCCGGCGGACAAAAAGATTGCCTGGCTGGTGCATCGCGGAGGCTGGGGCGACAGCCCGGCCTACGGGACGCGAATTGACACATATCATTACGACGGGTTTCAGCAGGATTACTCATCCGGTCTCGACGCGGAATACGGGGCCTTGAAAGCGCTGTGCAATGCCACATTCATTCAGGACTTCGGGAATGCCCGGAAACTGGCCACCGCCGCTTCGGACAAGGGGATGGAATACGCGATCATGAATACGCTTTCTCCGCTGGCATTAAGCAGTCATGGCATTAAAACGCCGGACGACTGTGCGCAGTATTTGGTGAAGCAGATTTCCGTCAGCAAGGAAATTCCCGGTGCCTACCGCATGGACGGTAAGATTGTGGTATTTGTTTTTGATGTGGGAGGATTCACGCCGTCGGAATGGAAAACCATTTTGCAAAAGACGAGGGCGGCCTTCCCGCACGAAGAGTTGCTGTTTATTGGCGAACGTTCGGTGGTTGCGATGCTCGCCCGGCCTGATCCACAGGCCTATATGACGGGGGTTCTCGATGCCTTCGACGGGATTATGTTCTGGAGCAGCCTGACGGATAAAAAACTCCAAAATCTCGAGCTGGCCCGACAGGCCATGAAAACCCTGGGTGAGCAAAAACTCGTGTTCTGGGTGGCGTCCAGCGGTTACTGGCGCCCGGAAAAGGGGATGTTCGTGGACCCTCGTGGAACTGGAATCTGGCGGGATCAACTCAAGCTTTGTTTTCAGAACCAATTCGACGGACTGATGATCGAGAGTTGGAATGATCTGGAGGAAAATACGCAGGTGGTGCCAACCCGCAACGCGGGTGGAGTCGTTTTCGAACTGCTCAAGTATTATTCGGCCATTAGTAATCAGCACGAGTATGGCGCTCCAGCTCCAGGGGTTTTGCTAACCCATCCGCAGGAAATTCTGCTGGGCGATCTGTTGGACGTCGAAGTCATCGCCCTTCCGGTCCAGACGCCACGCAAAACTTTTCGACTGGAACTGGACGACGAGCAGGGGGCGACGGTCTATCGCTCGCCGGAACAGCCTCTTCCACCGGATGCCGCCGAAGTGTTTACGTTTTCGATTCCCACCCGCAGCCTGGTGGAATCCGGACGACTCTCGTATCGGGTCGTCGTTGATGGGAAGTCATTTCCGAGCGATTCGTGGACGACGCTCCGCAAGTCCAAACTGGAAAGTCCCTGGACGCAGGGGGCGGTGTTGAGCGCCAGCATTCCACCGGAGGAAATTTCCTTTCATATACAGCCCGAAGGCGGGCAGCTTAAGGCGGATATTCACATCGAACACGACGCTCCGTTGTCACATGTGGACATCTATCGCAATGGCCGACCGGTCTGGTCGCTGGATGCCGAACGGCTGAACCAGCAACGGCAATGGCAACGCCAGCCGGTCGCCATCGAGTTGGACTTCCAGATGCCGAGTGTCAGCGAGGAAACTCTCAACCGCGGAGGTATTTTGACGGTGGATGGCGGGGTGTTGGTCCGCGGTTTCGACAAAATGGGCCGCAGTCTCGTTACCGCTCCGGATCGGGCGGAATGGAACGATCCGCCGACGCTGGGACACCAGTTCAATGTCAAGTTGCTAGCCGACGCCGATGACGCCACCCGCTTTACCGTGAATCTGCCCGCACTCAAACAGAGTTTCACGTTTACGCTGGGCGAGCTGCGGCAGTGCAAACGGATCGAGGAAAAGACCTCGGCGCACGGACGGGTCTGGATTCAGGAGACTGACCATCCGGTCGCCTGGCAGGCTGAAGAGGGGAGCCTGGGGACGAAGGTGGACGCAGCCGTCTTCCTGCGTCCGGTCGGTGAGCGGTTTGAAAACGAATATGTCCTCTGGGTGATGGATGTGAATGGCAAAACCTTTCGTTCGCAACCCGTCACAGTCTTTTCCGAAGAGCGCAAGGGGCGGACGGCTCAATGGTTTTGGGACGAGTCAGCCGGAGAGCGTTTTTACGCCCCGGTTCCCGGAAATGAGCAAATGGAGGAGGTCTGGTCGTTTGACGGGTTTCCGTCGCGGGTCTATGCGGATGAAAAAGGCAGCGGTGCGCTGGCTCTGCTGGGCGGCGGCATGTATCGCGCCGGGCATTTCGAACCGGATGCCGTACCGGCGGCGGTGGACCGGGACAAAGGCCGTGCGCTGCATTTCGACGGGAATGATTATGTCCAGATCGATGCCGGAGTTTTCCCGCAGGGAGCATTTGAAATAAGTCTGGATGTCTTCCCTGAGAATTTTGCTTCGGAGCGGCAGACTCTCTTCTTTAGTCGGTTGAACCTGACGTTGTTTCTGATGCCGGATGGGCGGATTGGGGTGCGATTCAAAGGCTTGAAGGATATGGGTGAGCCGCTGGAACTGCTAAGTGCGGAAAAAATTCCCCTGGATCAGTGGAGCCAAATCAAAGTGTGCTACGACTACCGTGCGTTGACGCTGGCAGTGAACGGAGCGGAAACATTGGCCCCGCTGGCGAAAGGTCCCGCACGGGATGTTTCCGCCGAAAGCTATCTGGGTGCGGAAGTGGAGGGAGCGGAGAGCACCGACGCGCGAAAATTCTTCACTGGCAAGCTCGATAACCTGAAAGTCCGCGCCGGAGTTTCGGTGAAAGACAGCATGGAATGAAAAAATATTTTCCCCAAACCAGTTGGGTTTTTGTTGTCTTGTCGTGGGCGCCGCCGACGTTCCGGACCGACAGGCAGCCGATGAAAACCGAAGGGAATGTTGCGATGGATATCGACCTGATGCGGGTAAAAATGGGGCAATAGTATGAGAGAAAACGGCCAATTGCCTCGATATCAAAAGCTCGCCTGGGGCATGGGCGGAATGACCAATGATCTGATCAACGTCATTAGTGTGCTGGCCATCCCGATCTACTCGATTGCTCTGGGCGTTAATCCAGCCTTGATCGGCGTCGCGCTGACCATTCCCCGGATTTGGGACGCCTTTAGCGATCCGATTATGGGGTATATCACGGACAACTTCCGCAGCCGCTGGGGGCGGCGGAGGCCGTTGATCCTGCTGGGCGCAGTTTTGTTATGCATTAGTTTTCCGCTCCTGTGGGCCCCGAATCCGGCGTGGGGTCCCAACGGCCTGGCCGCATACCTTCTGGTTATGCTGCTTGGTTATTATACCGCCTACACGATCTGGAGCGTGCCTTGGAATGCGCTCGGATTCGAGATGACGCCGGATTACAACGAGCGCACGCGCGTGCAGGCCTGGCGCACGGTGTTCGCCACGGCAGCGGGATTGTTCATTTCATGGACCTACAAGCTCTGCTTTCTCTTCGACAAAAATGAAGTGATCGGCGCCCGGTATGTCGGCGCGCTTATCGGGTTGATTCTGCTGGTAACCGGCGTGGCCTCGGCCTTCTTTTGCAAAGAGCGGATGGAGTCGCAAAAGCAGGATAAGATTAAATTGATTCCGGCATTCACCACCACGCTGAAAAATCGCCCATTCCTAATGGTTTGTGGTAGTGTATCGTTATTCATTATCGGTGTATTTTTGGTCCAGCCGATGGCGATTTATGTGAATATTTATTATGTTTTCCAAGGTTCGGAAAATGCACGGGACGCCGCTTCGACCATCAGCGGTCTTGGTGGCATGTGCGGTGCGGTTCTCGGACTTTTGATGATTCCGTTAATTTCCTGGCTGGGTACGCATTGGGGCAAAAAGCAGACCCTTCTGCTGGGAATGACGGGTGCGGCGTTCAGTTTCCTGATTCAGTTTCTGACTTTTAATCCCGCTCATCCCCATATGGAGTTGATTTCCTTCTGCATGATGTCGCCAAGTATCGCGTTTATCTGGCTGATCCTGCCATCCATGGTGGCGGATGTGTGCGATGTGGACGAGCTTCATACGGGCCTGCGCCGCGAAGGAATGTATGGTGCCGTGTATGGTTGGATTCTAAAGCTCGGCGTATCCTTTGGCCTTCTGCTAAGCGGATTTGTTCTGACGATTGCGGGCATCGAACCAGCAATGGAACACCAATCGCCGGAAGCCATTCGCAACCTGCGCATCCTGTTTTCGGTGGTGCCGTTTCTCTGCACCATGGGCGCGGTATTTTTAATGATGCGCTACCCGCTGACTGAAGCAGCGATGGATAAACTTAAGGACAAGCTCGATGCGCTGAAAAATAAATGAAAGCAAATGTCGCATAGGGATAGGGAAAGTTAATGCAACGGACATCCATGCTTTTACTTTTACTGGCTTTCTCTGCATGGGCCAAAGAGACCCAAATCGTCCCCCCGGAGAGTCCGGATATCCGGTATGTTGGCAGGTTTACGAACGATTTCCGCTTCGGGTGGACAGGCAGCATGGTGGAAACCGATTTTAATGGGACGGAAATCTCCGCCATCATGGACTTGGTGCAAGGTCAGAAGGCGGCGCTCACGGTAGTAATCGACGGTGAAGAGACATTTGTTCCGATTACGTCCGGCCAGCGAATCTATCCACTTGCCTCTGAACTGCCTTCCGGAAAGATGCACCACATTGCTCTGTTCAAACGCAGCGAGGGATGCACGGGGACTCTTCGTTTCGGCGGGTTTGAGGCTTCAGTGGATGGCTCCTTCGCAAGTCCTTTGCCACGATCCCGGAAGATCCTTGCCATCGGGGACTCCATCACTTGTGGCTATGGGAATGAGGCGGCGACGAGCAAAGAGGGCAACACCATCGAGAATCAGAATGGCTATATGTCGTATGCCGCGATCGCTGCACGCGATCTGGATGCCGATTTGATGATGGTTTGCTGGTCAGGCAAGGGTCTTTACCGGAATCTGGATAGAACGAATGATCGGGTGGCTGCCTTGCCGGATCTTTTTGAGCAGACTCTTCCCATGAGCAAAGACGAAACTTGGAATCACCACCGGTTCATCCCTGACGTGATTTCCATTAATCTGGGCACAAATGATATGGGAAGGCTGGGTAACAAGGAACCCCTTAAACAGGAGGACTATGAGAGAGCCTATGCAAAATTCATTACCCGGCTTCGCTCGTTTGCTCCCAACGCAAAAATCATAATCAGCATTGGCCCTATGACAAACGAGCCGGTTGCCACATGGCTCCCGAAAATTGCTGCTCAATTTAAAAACGTCTCCGTGTTGATTTATCCTCCCTATGCCGAACGGGACGAGTCC
>Ga0351848_1014_pt1 | contig 74751 bp, 59 predicted proteins | sample TotcelHFGM3001M6_FD_206757 | JGI IMG/M metagenome (GOLD analysis project Ga0351848, IMG submission 206757) | Enriched cells from coal bed in the Powder River Basin, Montana, United States - Total cells FGM rep1 HSBNCT.FGM.300.1.M6 ...
GCCGCTTGAGCAGGGCGTTGGCCTGGTCGTGGCCGACGAACTGCTCGCGCTGCCAATCCCATTTCAGTTTCTGCCCCAGGCGGCCGGCAATGTCGGCCAGCAGGCCCAGGGTCGAGGCGGCATACGCGGCGTCCACGTCCGACACCGGGTCCTTGCGGTTGCGGACGCAGGCCAGAAAGTTGTCCTGGTGGTGGTCCGAGTCGGTGATCGGCGCTTGCTCCGGCGTGAGTTTGACCTTCAACAGCGACGCGGGTTCCGCCCAGATGCCTGCGCGGTCGATATGCACCCAGCCCTCGTCGCCGACGAACCGCGTGCCCGTCTTCCGTTGCGAGTCGTCTTGGTAGATCATTTTGAGTCCGCTGGCGTAATGGAACACCGCGTTCCACGTATCCGAATTGTCAGTAAACCCCTCCTTGCGATACACCATCTGGCATTCGACCTCGAACGGCTCGGTGCCCAACTGCGGGCAGCCCCAGTTGGCGATGTCCAGATGATGCACGCCCCAGTTCGTGATGAAGCCCGCGCAATAATCGGAGATCAGATACCAATCGGGATAGGCAACGCGGCCCGGATTGTACGGCTTGGCGGGCGCCGGTCCGCGCCACATCTCCCAATTGAAACCGGTGGGGACCGGCTGCGGGTCCAGCGAGCCTTTGTAGCTGGGGCGGTACGTGGCGCACGGAGAAGCGACTTCGACGGTGTGGATCTTGCCCAGGCAGCCGTGGCGGACCAATTCGCAAGCCTGCTGGAACTTGCGCTGGGACCGCTGCCAAGTGCCCGTCTGGAACACCCGCTTGGCCCCGCGAACCGCGTCGCGAATCACTCGGCCTTCCTCGACCGACACGCCCAACGGCTTCTCGCAGTACATGTCCTTGCCCGCTTTGACCGCAGCCGTGACAACAAGGGCATGCCAATGATCCTGCGGAGCGATCATGACCGCGTCGATGTCCTGGCGGGCCAGCAGATCGCGAAAGTCGCCATACATCTGGTAATCATGATTGGCGTAGGTGTGTTCGATTATCGATGTTGCTCGTCGGCAGCGGTCTTCATAGGCGTCACACACGGCCACGACGCGGCAGCCGGGCAAGTTGACAAAGACCTTCATATTGCCGGTGCCCATGCCGCCGACGCCGATACAGCCGATGGTGATCGTCTCGTTGGGTGCCGGGGAATCGGCGGCTCGTGCCGAGTAGATACCGGGCAACGAAATGCCGGCGGCCCCCGCCGCCGCGACGGCCTGTTGTAGAAACTGACGACGGTTCGGAGCGTGGGTCTTCATGATGAAAATGCCTCCGCAAAATAACAACGTTGCTTTCGACGCTGGGCACGGCAGGAACGATCGCCGGCCCTGCCCTCTATGGTACCCGACGGCCGGCGTGTGTCGATGGACGCTGGCGCAAAATGAGACCAGGCCGCCCCAAGAGATCTGCCCACGCCTGGCGACGCGGCGTACCCCGACGCGCCGTTGGGCTGTCTACAATTACCGTCGGGCGGTGTTAGGGCAGAACATCTACTGTCCGAGGGGGGCAAAGCATGACATTGGCTGAGTTGCTGCCTGCGATCCAGCAGTTGCCTGCCGCAGACAAGATCAAGCTGATTCGCATCTTGGCAGAACGGCTGGATGAGGGCGAGGACATCTCACCGCTGGTCCTAAACAAGGTTTACGAGTTGCCGACGCCTTACGGCACGCTGGGAGCGGCCGAGACACTCTTGCAGGCCCTGCTGACTGCCGACGAAAAGCCCAGGTGACATCGATGCGATTCAGGTACTCCACGATCGCCCCCGCACGGCATGAATCGGACAGTCTGCCGTGGTTGCCCCTCGTTCTTCACATCCGGCGAAAGTCACCCGCGTGAGGAGTCTCAGGTGACAGCCGCAGTCGCCGCAGGATCGTTGGGGCGCGATCTGGGGCGGGTTGAGCAAACCGCCCGGTGCTGCTAAGCTCAAAGCAAGCTCGGCGGCGAGAATCGGGAGTTTATGTCGGCCATCGCGGCAGCCGGATGTGTGGAAGACGCTGGCGCCACGGGCGCGTCGTGTTCGAAACCTGGATGGAAGGAGAAGCACCTTGAATTGCATCAATGACTCGTGGCGTCTGAATTCTGCTGTTTGGAGCGTCGCCCCGCGGCTTGCGTGTGCGGTGGCGCTGGCCCTGCTGGGGCTGTGCGAATTGGCGGCGCCCGGCCGAGCGGACGAAGCGGATCGGCTGTGCGTTCCCAGCGTGGCGCAGACGTTGACCGTGGCGGCCGACCTGGCGAAGGTTCCCGACGGATCACCGGACGGTTGGGAATTGGCGGAAGTCGGCGGCGAGACGCGGACGGCCGTGCAATTGGCCCCGCGCGTGGCCGCCGACGGAACCATCGCCGCGGCGAACGGTCAGACGCTGGCCGTGATCCCGCCTGCCGCAGCCGGGACGGCGACGCGGCAGTTTCGATTGCAGCGCCGTGCGGAGACCGATCCGCCGCCAGCCAGTTCGTTCCAGTTGGTCGCGGTCAGCGACGTGACGCTGCAAGTGACCGAGCAGGACAAGCCGGTGATGGCTTACAATCATGGCACGGTCACCTGTGAAAGTGTCCCGGAAAGCGACCGCCGGCGCACGCGGGCCTGCTACGTGCATCCGATCTGGGGACTGGATGGCGAAGTTCTGACGGACGACTTTCCCAAGGACCATTATCATCATCACGGCGCATTCTGGGCCTGGCCGCACGTGACGGTCGACGGCAAGCAATATGATCTGTGGACCAATGCGGGCATCGAGCAGCGGTTTGTCCGCTGGCTGTACCGGGAAGCCGGTCCGGTAGCGGCGGTGATCGGCGTCGAAAACGGCTGGTTCGTCGGCGATCGGCAAGTGGCCACCGAACGCGTTTGGATGCGTGCATATCGCGCGGGCGATCGCGAACGCTCGCTGGATTTGGAGATCTATCTCGTCCCGCTGGTGCCGCTGTCGCTGCAAGGCGCGGGCGGCAAGAGCTATGGCGGACTGACCGTGCGGTTCGCCGTCCAGCGGCAGGCGGATGTCGCCATCACCGTGCCCGCCGGCAAGACGAGCGCGGACCTGCTGGAGACGCCGCTGGAATGGGCCGACTTGACCAGCCAATTCCCCGGCGCGCCGGACCGCAGCGGTGGGGCGGTGTTCGTACATCCGCAGCACCCCAATTATCCGCCCACATGGCTGACGCGGCACTACGGACCGTTGTGCGTCGGTTGGCCCGGCGTGGACGCCCGCCAGTACGAGCCGGGCCAAACGCATCGACTGCCGTATCGGATTTGGGTCCATGCCGGCGCAGTGGATGTCGAACAGTTGCAAGCGCAGTACGCCGCATTTACGGCCGGGGCACCGCTGCACTGGGAACAGGCTTCCGCGCCGTAAGACGCAGCGCGAGCGGGCAACCGACCGGCTGGCGAATCACCGTCAGCAGATCGCCCACTTGATCTTTCACTTGATCTTTCACTTCATCTTTCTCTTGCCAGAAGATGAAGTGAAAGATTAGGGGAAAGATGAAGGGTTAGGGTACGCTACGGTTGGGCGGGCGTTGTGTCCGCGACGAGCGGGTCGCGGGCCAGGGCGGCCTGGTAATCGGCCGTAGCGGCAAAGTATTCGGCTTGAGCCTCGATCCAGGAGATGCCTGCGTCGGCGACCGCCTGTTCGTAGATATTCAACACGATCAAGTCGATGTCGCCGGCGTTAAAGGCTTCGCGGCCCAAGGCCAACGCTTGAAAGCCCAGGTCCAAGTTTTTGCGGGTCTGTTCGATCTTGCCGAAGGCTGCTTCGAGTGCCGAGAGCGCATCCTGGACTTCCGCCGCAATTTTGTCCGCGACAAATTCCCGCTTGGCCTGGAGTTGGGCGATCTTGCCCCGGGTGGCAGCGATCTTGCCTCGAGCTTCGCGGCGTTGCAGCGGCACTTCGCCGTAAACCCCGGCTTCGAGTTGAAAGGGGCTCTTCGTGTTCTTTTCGATCAGGGACTCTCCGACATCTTGCGAGGCTTCCAGCAGCGCATCGAATTTGGGCCACAGCATGTTTTCCGCTTGAGCCAATTCGACGTTCTCTTTCTGCACCAGCAGATCCAACTCGACCAACTCCGGCCGCGCTGCCAAGGCGGTTTGGATATCCCGTTGCATTTCGTCGACGTTCGGGGGCACCGGATCGGGAAAACGATCGGGCAACAGCTCGACGTCCGGCAGCAGCGGCTGACCGTCGGGCGTGCGGAGGAACAGCGACAATTTGATCGCGGCCATCTGCAGCTTGCGTTCCGCGTCAATCACTTTGGTTTCGCGCAAGGCGATCAGCCGCTGGTTGTCGATTCGAGCGATACCCTCCAAGTCGCCGCTGTCCACCCGTTGCTCGATCTGCTGGGCGCGATCCTGGGCCAGTCTCAGCAGTTGCCGATTCGCGTGCAGCGATTGTCCCATCGCCACCCAGTACCAGTAGATCTGCGTGCCTTCGCGGACGAACTCCAGCAGCTGCGCCTGGATCGCTGGTTCGACGGCTTGCCGCGCCAGCGCTGCCTGTGACACGCTGCTGCGGCGTTTGTCGATCAGCCGGTCCTTCAGCAAGGGCACGCCAATGCCCAGCGAGAATTCGCCGCCGCGGTTGGTTTGCTGATCGTACCAGGCTGGAGAAAAGCTGCCGCGACCGAGCTTGTAGCCACCGAACACACTGCCCCCGGCGAACAGCGGTTGGTCAAGTTTTACGGCCGTGCGATATCGCTTGTAGTACCCCAACGCGTCCGCCGCGCTGCTGGCTTTCAGTCCGGTGTCAAACTCGCCCCAGGCAGTCAACTCCTTGCCGGCCGCAATATCTCGCTCGCGCAAGGCCACCTCGAGCATCGGATAGGACTCGTACACCGACTGGACGACGTCGGACAAGGTCAGCGTAGCAGCGGAATCCGGCTCGGCGCGTTCGGCAGCGGGCACGACCTCGGGTCCGCCCGATTCGTCGCCCACGGCAACCTGATGGCTGACCGGTTTCACGGCGAGACTCGGCGGTGGATCGAGGGCGGCGACGGCCGCATCGCAGTAGCGATCCAAATCGCGAAGCGTCGTGAGCTGGCCCCGTTGGCATCCGGACAGCAGGACGAGGCAGAAGCCAAGAAGCGTTGTCGCCACGGTTCGGCGCCCAGGACAAGACTCCCTCCTCCACCGGCCAGGAGGACTGTTTGAGATTCGTCGGAGGTAAGCGGTCGCCTTCCCTGGCATAGCTACCGGCATTCATCACGCCGCCCTACTTGGGCAGCTTGGGTTTGTTCTCGGTCTTCTGGCCTTCCGCTGCCGCCGCGTCCTTGGCGACGACCGGCGGGAAGCCGTTCAGTTGACGCCAGATTTCGTAGCCCAGCGTCACGCGGCTGAGCATCACCCAGCCGTTGGCGCGAACGCCCTGACGCAGGAATCGCTCGGACGGCCACGCGTCGAATTCCTCCTCTTCCAGCAGCAAGCGGAATTTGCCGGTGCCGTCGTCCGTCGCATCGATCGAGATGACTTGACCGCCGAACGTGCCCACGGACACCGAGGGCCAGCCGGCGAACTGGACCGCGGGCCAGCCCTCGAACTGCAATCGCACGTGATCGCCCGGACGGACCAGCGGGGTGTCGTTGCCGGACACCCACAGTTCGACCGCCGGCCGGATGCTGTCCGGTACGATAGTGAACAAGTCATCGCCCTCCTTGACCACTTGGCCTCGCTCGTAGATCGGCAGACGAAAAATCGTGCCGTCGCGCGGGGCTTCGATGACCAGCCGATCCAGTTCTCGCAGCTTGATCTCCAGATCCCGAATCTCCTTCTGGATCGTGGCCGCCTGCCCGACGGCGTCTTCGCGCATCGCCCGAGCGTAATCGACCTTGGTCTGCGCCTCGCGGCGTTTCTGCTCCAACTCGTACTTCTTGGCTTCCACTTCCTTTTCGGCGGCTTCCACGTCCCGCCGCGAGGCTTCGAGTTCCGCCTTGGCCACGTCCCACTCCGACTGCAGTTTCTCGACTTCCTTTTCCGGCTTCAAGCCTTTCTCAAACAGTCCGCGTTGCCGCTCGTAATTGACTCGAGTCTGCCATTCCTTGGCCTGGTAGGCCGGGACCACGTCTTGTTTGGCCTGCAATTTCGCCAGCGCGCCGTTCACCATCTCCTGAGCCGCTTTGACCGCAAAATCTCGCGCGGCGCCAAAATCCTCGATGTTCTGCTCGTAAACCGTGGTTTTCACCTTGGTCGTGGTGAGCTTGGCATCGAAATCCTTCAGCTGGGCGTTCAGTTGCTGGACGAGATTCGCGGCCGTCGGTTGAATTTCCACGATAAAGTCGCCGCGTTTGACTTTCGTGCCCTCGACCAGTCCTTCCTGCAAGCGAGCCACGATGCCTTTCGTCGGCGAAGTCACCGTCTGTTGCCGCTCCTGGGGCGAGTAAGCGACCACCTTGCCCGAACCCCTTGCCGATTGCTGCCAAGGCAAAAAAGCCATCGCGGCGATGGTCAGGATAAGCAAAACCACCAGACCGTTGGCGATGCGCCGCGCAGCTACCGAGGATTGCACTAGCTTCAATGCTGGCAACGTCGCCGGGCCCGTCCGCAGATTGCTCGTCATCCGATCCTTCCTCCTCGAATTATCGTATCCAAGTGCCGTATTCGTTCAATTCTTTTCAACCGGCAAAGTCATTTGTGCAAGATTTCCCCCGGCGCCGCGCCGTGCAGCGGGTGACAATGGATGATGCGGTCACAGCAGTCGATCACCAGCTGGCGTCCGGTGACGATCAGAGCCGTCCAGGAGCGGCCTGGGCCGACAAGGTTGGGCAACAGAGCCCGGAGCGTTTCGTCCGGCAGAGCGTCCAGCGTGCCATCGATCAGCAGCAGACGAGGACGGCCGACGATCGCGCGGGCCAGCATCAAGCGTAAGGCTTGCGTGGTCGAGAGCGGCGCCCCGTTGGTCTGCAGCACCTCATTCAGACCGTCGCGGAGCTTGAGTACCTCGTCCGTCAGCCCCACGGTAGTCAGCGCGTCGCGGACGTCATGGGCACTGATCTGCGGCCGGTTCAAATGCATGTTCTCGTCGATGGTGCCGTGGAAGATCTCGATCCCACGAGCCATGGCCAGGTGCTCGCGCAGCGAATCGGCGCGCAGTTCCCGCAGATCGATGCCATCCATTTCCAGATGGCCCGACGCCGGTTGCCGCACGCCGCTGAGCAAGTCGATCAGCGTGCTCTTGCCGGAACCGGACGGTCCCATCAGCGCCGCGCATTGGCCGGGCTCGATCTGGAAGCTGATATCGTGCAACGCATCGTGGCCATGACCGTTGTGGGAATGATAGCGATAGGAAACCTGACGCACCGCGACCTTGGCCGCTACGCCGGTCCGCAAGTGAAACAGCTTGTCATGCCGTTCCGTCGGCAGGTCGAACAAGTGCCCGAGTTTGTTGATCGACGCCAGAAGATCGTAGAAACTCTCCAAATGCTTGCTCATCTTGGCGAACGAACCCACGATCACCGTGACGATCAATTCGGCGGCAACCAGCTGTCCCAATGTCAACTGGCCGCGGATGACCAGCCAGCCGCCCAAGCCCAACAACGCCGTGGCGACCAGAGCCTGCAGCCCTAAGGCAAACAGCAACTGGCGGAGTACGATCCGATAGTGCTGTTTGCGGGCGTCCAAATAGTCCGCCGTCAGCCGATCCGAGCGATCCAAGGCAAAATGGTGGCCTCCGTGCAGTTTGAACGCCGTGGAATGACGAGCCAACTCCTGCAACCATGCGGCCACCGCGTACTTGGCTTCGGACTCCCGCACCGCCGATGTGATCGCCCCGCGACCCAAGCCGAACGTGATGAACGCCAGCAGCATCAGCAATACCAGATCGAACCCCAGCAGAAACGGATGGTAAAAGGCCAGCACGGCCATGCCGATGAAGGTCTGCAGGACGATGGAAACCGCGTCCAGCAACAGCGAACTGGCAATCTTCTGGATCGGTGCGATCTCGAAGAAGCGATTGACCAGCTCGGGACCGTGGTTCTGGTCAAAGGCCGAACCGCGTACCCGTGGCAAGCGATATGCCAGATCCGCCACCAACCGCACGAAAATCCGACGCTGTAGAATCTCGACCACATAGGCCATCAGAGCTCGTAGGGCCGCGCCGAACGTGAGAAAGGTACCCAGCAAGATGGCGAGCACGATGATCGGCTGCAGGTACCGGCCAAAGGCGACGGTGTTCACCAGCGACTCGACGGCGATCGGCGTCGCCAGCATCAAGAGCCCGTTGACGATCGAAAAGATGACGATCACCCACAGGTCTTTCTTTTCGGGCAGTGCCAGGGTCCGCAGCCGGCACAGCGGCGTTGCGGAATCCTCGTGGCCACGGTCGTGCCCCGATGCCCCGTTCGCACCGGCGTGCGCCAGCGGCGATTGGCCCACCACCCACAACCGCAGCTCGCCGGACGAGCGATCGGTCAACTGCTGTCGCAAACGCCGAACGGAAATCCAGCTGCCTAACGTGGATGCTTCTTGACCCCCCAGACGTACTTTTCGTGTGCCGGCCTCGCAAACCAAGACCCAGCGTAGCGAGCCATCCGCCCCCGGGACGGCCGTCGCGACCGGAATCCCCTGCCGGACAAAGGCCAGCGCATCCTGCAACGTACATTCCAATAACTGTACCCGCAAGTCGATGCTTTCCCCAACCTCGACCATCCGCTGCGCCCAGATCGCCGCGCCATCGCCAGGAATCGCCCGTACCGATTCGGCCAGCCCGCGGGCCGCCAAGATGCGATCAAAACGCAAACGGGACGTGGACGAAAACTCTTCCAAAACGCGCAGCACATCGTCTGCTTCTTCTTGCCGTCGCGACTCGGGATGGGTCTGATCGCTCATTGCGGTCATCCGGGTAAAAAACGCCTCAAAATTATTGCGTCATCCGTGCCGGTGGAGTGCTGGCGTCGATGAAAGCAGGAGACCGCCGGGATACGGTCAGCCAACGATAGTATAGTCCATGGAAAAAGCCGACAAGGACCTCGGGGACTCAGCGCCAGCGAGTGGGCCAATCCAACCCGAAGCGCCAGCGAGTGGGCCTGCTCTCGCCCCACCGTCCCCACTCCCTGGCGCTTCGGGCTACACGGATCGAGGTTCGTGTCTACTTCTTGCCCCGCAGCCGGTCTAACAGCCGCGCCATGTCCGGTGGCGGGGGCATTTTGAATTTGAGCTGCTCTCCGGTGACGGGATGCACAAAGCCCAATTCGGCCGCGTGCAACGCTTGCCGCTGGGCGCCGCTGCGATCCGGCGTGGCCTTGCCGTGCAGCGGCCGCACGTAGACTTTCTCGCCGCAGACCATGTGGCCGGCTTCCGACAAATGGATGCGGATCTGATGGGTTCGGCCGGTTTCCAGGCGGCATTCGACCAGCGTGTACCCGTCCAGGAACTCCAGCGGCCGCAGATGGGTTACCGCTCGCTGGCCCTCGCCGGCTTGTCGCGTGCTGCCGCGCAGCCCGTCGCCCCGGTCGCGAACCAGGTACGACTCGATGGTCTGCGTCTCGAGACGGCCATGCACGATTGCCAGGTAAGCGCGATGCAAGTCGTGTTTGCGGAACATCTGTACCAGCTGCCGCTCGGCCTCGGCCGTGCGGGCAAAGACCATCAGGCCGCTGGTATCGCGATCCAGTCGGTGAACGGCGCGGAGCGACGGCGGTTCCGGGCGGCGACCGCGGCCGGAGGGGCGGCTAGATTTCGATTTGCGGGTGAGAATCTGCCGTATCATCTCGTCCAGCGTGGGCTGAAACTGCCGCCGTTGCTCGGACCAGTGCCGCTCTTCCGAATGCCGCAGCGTCGTCACCCCGGCCGGTTTCTCCACCACGATCAAATGCGCGTCGAGATAGGAAACCCGCACGTCGTCGGCGCGCGCCGGGCCCGCGACCGGCTCCTGCCAGACCTTGACCACATCTCCGGCTTTCAGCGGCCGGGCCTCGTCGGCACACAGGTTTCCGTTGATCTGCACGTGCCGATGTTGGACAAGTCGCCGGACTTGCGACCACGAATCCCCGGGCCGCCACTGACGCAGGGCGGCAATCAGCCGGCATCCGGCCAATTGGTCGGGGACATGATAATTGCGAAAGGCGGGGTTCGGCATGTTCGCAGCTTCTGGGCAGCGGGGGCTCGGCGGTGGACGAGAATGGCCCCATCCCGGCCGCGTGGACAATGCATATTGTAAGTCTCAGCCAGCGCGACGCAACCGGACAGCGCACGCGGACTGTCGGGCGCACGCGGACGCATCATCAAGCTTGGATGCGTAATTCTCGCATTCCCCAAGGCAATTCCAGACGACTATTCTTGACCAAGGCCACTGAAAACGGTACCTTTTGGTACAGAATCCGTCGAAGGGTAGTTCGTCTTTCCGGTGCTGAAGTGGGCCCAGACTCAGAAATGGGCCCCAGACTCAGAAGTGGGCCCAGACTCAATTGTCACGAGGGTGATTACATGGCAGCGACCTTGTCAGAGACTCGTAACGGCGTGCTGGTCGTGAGGTTTGTCGATGTCGAGTTGTCGGACGAGTTCCGCATTCGCGAGATCGGCGCCGAGTTAGTGGAAATGGCCATTCAACCCGGCGTAAGGCAGTTGTTGCTGAACTTTGAAGGCGTGTCATTTATGTCGTCCGCCATGCTTGGCCAGTTGGCGACTCTGTCGAAACGCTGTCTGACGCACCACATCAGCCTGAAGCTGTGTAGCGTGGCCGAGACGATACGCGAGGTATTGCGGATCGTCCGCCTGGACACGTTGGCGGAAATCCTGGCCGACGAGGACGAGGCCATGAAGGTGTTTCGGCGCGAGCGGCGGCACAAGGATGCCGATTCCGACAGCGAGTCCGGGACCGAGTTGGATATCGCCGACACGTATCGCACGTCGGCCGCCCAGGGGGACGCCGAGGCCCAGTACAAGCTGGCTCGTTGTTACGAGAACGGCTGCGGCGTTGAGCAGGATTTTACCGAGGCGTTGAAGTGGTACGAGAAATCCGCGCGTCAGGGGAATGCAAACGGTCAGCATGCGTTGGCCACCTGTTACGCCTATGGGATGGAAGTCGCCCAGAATTATGACGAGGCGATCAAGTGGTACCGCAAGGCCGCCGAGCAGGGCCACGCCGACGCGGAGTATGCGATGGGCATGAATTACGCCTACGGCATCGGCGTGAAAGCGGACTTGGCGCAGGCCGAAAAGTGGTATCGCAAAGCGGCCGCCCAGGGGCACTCCAAGGCCCAAGAGGCCTTGGAGCAAATCCTGGGTTAGAAACTCAGTAGCTGCGCGGCGTGACGCGGGCTTGAACGCGTCCCGGCAGGCCCTGGATCCGCAGGAAGCCTTCCGCGTCGTCCTGGTTGTACGAGCCGCCGCCTTCCATCGTAGCGATCCCCTCGTCGTACAAGCTGTAGGGACTCTCCCGGCCCGCCACCGTCACGTTGCCTTTGTACAGATTCAGGCTGACCTGGCCCGTGACATTGCGGTGCGACTGGTTGATCAAGGCGAACAGGGCGTCCATCTTGGGGGCGTACCAGAATCCGTAGTAGACCAATTCGGCAACCTCGGGCACGAGCCGATCCCGCAGGTGGGTCAACTCGCGGTCCAGGGTGATCTGTTCGAGCACGCGCAGCGATTCGTACAGCAGCGTCATCCCCGGCGCCTCGTAGACGCCGCGGCTCTTCATGCCCACGAAACGGTTTTCGACCATGTCGATGCGGCCGATGCCGTTGCGGCCGCCGATCACGTTCAACTGGCGGACGATTTCGACGGCATCGCATTTCTGGCCGTTGACCGCCACCGGCACGCCCGCTTCGAAGGCGATCTTGACGTTCTCGATCTTGTCCGGCGCCTGCTGGGGAGAGACGGTCATCCCGAACTCGACCAGTTCGACCCCGTTGACGTTCAGGTCTTCGAGCTGGCCGGCTTCGTAGCTGATGTGCAGGCAGTTCTCGTCGGAACTGTACGGCTTCGAGACCGAGGCTTTGACGGGGATTTTGCGCTGGTCGCAGTAGGCGATCATCTCCGTTCGCCCGGGGAATTTGTCGCGGAACTCTTGCCGTCGCCAGGGCGCGAGGACTTCAATACCCGGCTCCAGCGCCTCGGCGGCCAATTGGAAACGGCATTGGTCGTTTCCCTTGCCGGTCGCCCCGTGGGCGAACGTATTGGCGCCGACCTCCCGCGCGACTTGCAGGCACTTTTTGGAAATCAACGGTCGGGCAATCGACGTGCCCAACAGGTAGATGCTTTCGTACTTGGCCTGCCACTTCAGCACCGGAAAGGCGAAATCGCGGCACAGTTCTTCCCGGGCGTCGACGATCCTGGCGCTGGCCGCCCCGGCGTCACGGGCCTTGTTCAGGATCGCCTCGCGGTCTTCGCAGGGCTGGCCCAGATCGACGTACACGGCATGTACGTCGTAGCCCTGATCCATCACCCAACTGAGAATGACGGAAGTATCCAATCCGCCCGAGTAGGCGAGCACACAGCTTGGCATGAGAAATCCCCGATTGATGTTGTTATTACCGAATGTTCAACGAACTATACGCAGCGGCGCAGGGGATATTCTGGCAAGCCGGGGCCCGTGCCACAAGTGGTGGCGCAAAAGGAAGTGTCGGGCGCAGAATGACGGGCGCAAAATGGCGGGCGCAGAATGGCGGGCGCAAAATGAAGCGAGGGCGAAACCGGTGACCCCGATTTCGCCCTCGCCCGTAGTCCCTGGCGTCGGAGCGGCCAGTTGGCCGCTCCGACGCACAGTCATAAGCTTCACCGTGAAGCGCCCGAGCAGGTAGTCGACCCAGAAACCGCCTGCACGAGCAAGATGCTTCGACCCAGGAGGGAGGGCTGCTCCGTGTTCCCGCAAACACGGTGCGAACAGTGAAGCTTTCGGTATACGCTGGAGACGCTTCTCCTTGTCAGTTTTCTTGTGCGACCTTGTGCGACGGCCGTCCATTTTCGCTCTGGCACCCGGCCGTTCGGACTCGATTCCTCGTTGGGAATCACGTTTTGAACGAAGGACTAAATAACGCGAATTTCCACTTGGCACAAGGGCGAATGGGACGGAATTTCAGGTTTTTTTCCATCCCGGATTCCCCCTTTGTCAGTTGGCCATCGGAGCCCGCGCCGCAAAGGAAATCACGCGCGGAGCTTCCTGTTCATAATCGATCTGGGAACCGACCTGGTACAGCCATTGCCGTGCCACGCTGCGGTCGTCCCCCTGTTGTTTCTCGTGACGGCTGACTTGATACCGCCGCTCGCCTTTGCCCGCGATCAGCACCGCGTCGCCGGGCCGGGCTTGCGACAGCGCCCAGCGAATCGCCTCGGCTCGGTTCGGCAGCACATGCGCCCGAGCCGGACGGTCGTATCCGTCGATGATCTCGTGAGCGATCTGCAGGGACTGGCGTCCGAGCGGGTTGTCGTCGGTGATCACTCCCAGATGGGCCGTTCGCTCGACGACGCGTCCCAGCAGCGGCCGTTGCGCCGGGTCGCTGGTGGCAGCGGAACTGAACACGCAAATCACGCGGCCCGAGGTGACCTGGCGCAGCGTCCGCAAAACGACAGCCAGGGCATCCGGCGAGCGGGCGGCGTCGACGTAGACACCGAACGGCTGGCCGCAAACGACCGGCTCCAACCGCCCGGGAATCGAGTCCACCGCTTCCAGGCCGCGGGCGATCGTCGTCAATTCCAGGCCCATCAACAAGCCGACGGCGGCCGCGGACAAACAGTTGTACACGTGATGATCGCCCATCATGCGGGTTTGAATCGCCGCGGTTTCGTCGCCGGCATCAAGCAGAAACGTCTGCTCGCCGGCTTGCCGCTCGATCACCGTCGCCGTCAATTCGGCCGGCGTGTGCAGGCCCACGGTCAGGACGGGCCGCTCCAGGCGTTGCAGGGCAAAGCGGCTGGCCGAATCATCGGCGTTGACCACCGCAACCCCGTTCGGCTTCAGGTGCTCGAACAACCGCGATTTGATGCGGCGATAATTGAACACCGAGCCGTGATAGTCCAGGTGATCTCGGCGGAGATTCGTCAGCACCGCCACGTCGAACTCGACACCGGCAATACGCCGTTCGGCCAGAGCGCGGCTGGACACTTCCACGACCGAAGTGCCGCAGTCATGGTCCGCCATTTGCGCCAGTTGGGCGGCGAGTTCTCGAGCCGGGGGCGTCGTGCGTGGGGCCGCCACGCGATCGAGACCATCGCTGTATGCGATCGAGCTGATCAATCCGTTCCGCTGTCCCGCCGCGGCAAAGATGGAATCCAGCAGCCACGCCGTGGTGGACTTGCCATTGGTTCCCGTGATGCCCACGGTCCGCATCCGTCCGCTGGGGTTGCCTGCCAGATGCTGGCACAGCCGGCCAAAGGCATCGCTGCTGTCCGGCACCACGCAGACGGGTACGTTCACCGGGTGAAACCGATCGGCCAAAACGGCTTTGGCGCCGCGTCGCAGAGCTTCTTCGATCGCCGTCGGGCTATCGGCGCCAGCGGTCTGCACCGCCGCGTACAGATCGCCCGGGCGGCACCGCCGCGGATCGTCACAACACGACGAAATACGGATATCCGGGCTGCCTACGATACGGCTATGGGGAAAGAATTCGCGCAAACTGACACGCGGAGCACGTGTGCTAGTATGCATGTTCCCGGCCTCCTTGCCTCGCATGCAATGCGGGTCGTTGGTATCGCCACCAAACCTGATCCGGCGGACTTCCCGTCCGTCACATTCCGTCGGCATGCGTCCACCCAAGGCTTGGGTCTCGGTGGAAACGGCCACCAGCGGATCGGGGCGGATTGTCGGGAATTGCGGCGATGGTGTCAAGAGGATTTTGGGAGCGAGTGTGGGGCGCGAGTCGAGCGTTCGGCCGGGGCTGCCCAGCCGCGGCGGCAGACTGATCTTGCGGATTTTCCGTCTTGTCGCAACACTACCGGCCCTGTGGCGGCGACGTAGCCCCATGCCTTCTGCTCCCCCCGGCCGAGAACCGATGATTTCCTGGATTCGCGTCTGGCTGATCTGCGCCGTTCTGGCCGGTTGTACCTGGGGGTGCGGTTGGCATCCGCACGGCTCGTTGATCGGCCAGTCGCCCGCGGGCTTGCCGGGTCTGCAAAACCCGTTGCTGGTCCCCGTTGCGGACCGCGACCTGCTGTGGGAGCAGGTGATCGACACGTTGGACGATTATTTCACGATCCAGCGAGAGGAACGTGTGCGGCAAGTCGGCGAGGTGCTGCTCGAAGGCCGAATCGAAACCTTTCCGGTGGGCGGCGCCACCTTGTTGGAACCGTGGAGGCACGATTCCACGCCCGGTCCGGAAAGGCTGCAGTCCACCCTGCAGTCCATTCGCCGCCGCGCCGTCGTGCGGGTGACGCCGACCGCAGGCGGCTATCTGATCGGCCTGGCGGTTTACAAAGAATTGGAGGACCTGGCGAGTCCCCAGCACGCTACCGTCGGTCGGGCTCGCGTTCGCCACGAAACGACGCTCGAGCGGAGCGAACAGGACGTGGGGGCCGATACGTTCACGCTGGGCTGGATTCCGCTGGGCCGCGACGTCGCGCTGGAACAGCGGATCCTGCAGGAGATTCGCGACCGAACGGCCGGAGCGTGAGCGGTGAAACGTGGCCGAGGCGGGCCTGGATTGGCCCGGCGGTTGTTCCGTGGGGAGCGGCCGAGTGCTAGCAGCGGAAAGGCGGCTGGCAGAATCGTTGGGGGCAGAATCATCGCGAGCCTGGTGTTCCTGGTTTCCTGCCCCGTTTTCTTGGGGAACCTCTTCCCCGTCGCCCTGCTGCGGGCTTGCTCGGGGCCATCATTTTCGGATCGCATGGCTCTCGCATCCCGGACGCCGTTCGACATCCGGTTCAACTTTGTCGCGTCAACCAGCCGATTCAAACAGCAGACCCCGTGTGTGCGATTCTCTTGACCCAGAGACGGCGGACGCAACCCGTTCGCTCCTTAGGCATGGCTTCACGATCCCGCGATCCCGACACGACCGCGAGGCCCGACGTGATTGCGCCTTGGCTGCCTGCGATCGGCAATTGGCAGCTGGTGGAATTGCTGGGGCAGGGCCGATGGTGCAAAGTTTATCGCGCCAGACCCCTCGCCAGCATCCCGGACGGGCCGGCCGATTACGCGGTAAAATTGGCCAAACAGTCGGCGGCGACCGATGCGCTGGCGATTCGGCTGCTGCAGCGCGAGGCCCTCGTCGCCGCCGATGTGTCGCATCCGCACCTGACCAGCATCCTGTCGGCGCGCGTCCATCGTCCGCCGCATTACTTGGTCATGCCGTACCTGATCGGTCAAACCCTGGAATCCGTGCTGGCTTGGCAAGAGAAACTTGCCGTACCTCAAGCGGCCGGGATCGCGCGGCAAACGGCCCAGGCCATGTCAGCCCTGCATCAGAAGGGTTGGGTCCATTCCGACATCAAGCCCGGCAATATCCTCGTGGGGCTGACGGGCCACGTGACCGTGCTCGATTTGGGCCTTACCCGAAAAAGCGGCGGAGCGGGCGGAGGCGATGGTTCCGCGCTGGCCGGCACGTTGGCCTACACGGCACCGGAGTCCTTTGGTTCGCTGGTCGAACTCGGTCCGGCGATGGACGTTTACAGTCTCGGCGTGACACTGTATCGCATGGTGACCGGCGTGTTGCCGTTTCCTCAGACCGATCCCGCGGCACTGGCGGCGGCGCATCTGCATCACCGGCCGCCCAATCCGCGACTGGCCAGTCCGCTGTTGGATCATCGGATCGTGCATCTGCTCGACCGGATGCTGGACAAGCAACCCGACCGCCGCCCCGCACTCGACGAACTGTTGGCCTTGTTGGCCGAGTTGGAAATCGTTCCCGCGGATCAACGGGTGGCGGCGTAAGCTTCCAGCTTGCGAACACGCGTGGCGTAAGCTTCCAGCTTGCGAATACTCGTGGCGTAAGCTTCCAGCTTGCGAATTGGGCAACGGAAGCAAGACAGTGAATTGAAGATTGGCAGCGTCGGCAAGCTGGAAGCTTACCCCACGTGCCGTCACCGACTGAATCGACAGCCCGCGTGTAAAGGTGTTAACCTCGCTGGAGTTCACGCTTCAGCGTGGCTTTTCTTTTGCGGCGGGCATGGCCCGCCGCGCACGCGAAAGCGTGAACTCCAACACGCCCCGACCCCGCGGATCGCCCAGAAAAATACACTTTTACAGGGCTGGAAAGCCCATCCCGCTTGCGGACTCGCACGGCTTCTCTTGTCGCGATTCCATCAATCCCAGCCCTTGCCGCCTTGGCGGGTACCGCAAATGGCGACCTCCATGCCCATCGCGTGGGCCATCGCGGCTTTGGCCAGCAGGGCCTTGTCCGCCTCGGCGGCCGAATTGGCATAGGCTACCTGGATGTGGTTGGCCTTGTGCCGGGCCATCATCTGGTCGCGAGACACGCCATAAGTCACGGCATGCATGATGGGCCATTGGGAGGTGGTTGCCTGCCAGCGACGTTCCGTTTCATCCGCGGGCAGTTCGATGACGCCGGCTCGTCCCAGATCCATCTTCAGGCGATCGTCTTCGATGAACACGCGGGACCAGACGATCTCGCCCGTCCGGGAGATGCCTTTCAGCGTACCGCCGCCGTTGGGAAAGTACATCGCCGGCTGCCGTTCGCTGGAAGCGTTTTGCCAGCCGCCGAAGTGAGCCGGCGGGGCCGAGCCGCTGATCAGGAAGACCCACACATAGTCCTCGGTCGTTCCGGACTTGTCCCAATCGCCCCAGCGCAGATCGTGCAGCGTGTTTTCGACCGGCTGGCCCATCGCCTTGTGGACGCGATAGGTCATCAGTCCGTCCAGGCCCGCGCACTCGTCGACTTCGTTAAAATGCGGCAGCGGCTGGCCCTCGTACAGCACGCGGCTGCCGTCGCGGCTGGTGACCGGCGGACGCTCGGTATTGTTCAGCGCGCCTTCGACCAGGTCGCTGGCGGGCAATAGATCTTTGAGGCCCTGCTGGTATTGGATCCCGATCAGAGCACAACCGAAATCATCCGCGATCCGCAGCGCGGCGATGTACATTTTGCATTGCAGCAGCAGCTGGTCGTCGGTCAGGTCACAGGCATGATCCGGCCCGGTATGGAAGGTCATCCCGTGGTCTTCCATCCAGCGGCGCACCGCTCGGGCCTGGTCGTCGGCGACCTGCGTCGTCTCGTAGTACAAGGCCGACTGACTCAGGCGTTCCTTGTAAACCCCTGTAGGATTCAGCAGGTGATCGGGGATAATCGCGTTGAACATCCCCATGCAGCCCTCGTCGAAAATGCCCATAATCGCCTTGTCGCGACTCAGTTGGGCTGCCAACGATTCCCCCAACTTGCGTTCTTTCGAACCCATCTTGATTTTCTTCAGCGGTACCACATGGCCCGTTTTGTGTTTGACGCGGCCATCTTCCAGCCACGTCGCCAGTTGTTTCTGAAAACCACCGTCGGCGAAATCCTCGCTCCACAGCGTCGAATACCTGATGCCCGCTTTGGTCAGCGAACCGTTCAGATTCAACATGCCGACCAATCCCGGCCATGTCCCCGACCAATTCGCGACGGTCAGGATGGGCCCCTGGTGGGAAATCAAGCCGTGCAAAAGGTGGTGCGAGTACTGCCAAACCGCTTCGGCGACGACCAGTCGGCAATTCGGGTCGATCTCGCGAAAGACCTGCATCCCTTCCTTTTGCGAGCCGATAAAGCCGTGTTTTTCAGCATCTTTGTACGGGTGGGCTCGTTTCAGCGTATAACCGCAGCCGGCGAACGCTTTGGCCAACTCGGTCTCCATTTCGTGCTGCGCAGCCCAACACTTCTGGTTGGCGGACAGGCGCAGATCGCCGTTGGCCACCAGCAATACCTCGCGTTTGCCGGCCTTGGCGGGTTTCGCCGCAGCCGGGATATCATAAGCCGTCATGGTCCATGTCTCCTTGATGATATGTAGACTTGAGAAAAGGATATTCCGACCGCTCCTTATCATACCTGCGGAATTCTGTAGGGGAAAGTGAGAAACCCCGAAATCCGGGCCGTTCCATTTTGGCATTATTGGCGTTACCATCTAGGGTGTGGCGAATGTCAAATCGCGGTTGCGAATGCCCTGCGGCGGGGGAATTCGGGAAACGGTGCGATACGAGATGATGACGAGCCAGCATCCTCTAATACGCGTGCTCTTGATCGACGACAGTCCCGGCGACCGGCGCTTGATCCGAGAGATGCTGGCCAAGAGCCGGGAGGTCAGTTTCGACGTCGCGTTTGCCGAGACGCTGGCGGCCGGCTTGCAGCAGGTGGCGGCGAACGAGCCGGATGTGCTGGTGATCGACCTTGGTTTGCCGGACAGCAAGGGCCTGGGCACGTTCGAGCGGGCGCATCGCGCGGCGCCGAGCTTGCCGATCGTAGTCCTGACGGATCTGAACGACGAGACGGTGGCGGTGCAGGCGGTCCGCGACGGGGCGCAGGACTATTTGATGAAGAGCGAACTGGACGGCCACGCCCTGGGGCGGGCGTTGCGGTACGCGATCGAACGCAAACGCACGCACCAGGAGTTGTTGCAGGCCAAGGAGGCGGCGGAGGCGGCCAGCCGCGCCAAGAGCACGTTCTTGGCCAACATGAGTCACGAAATCCGCACGCCGATGAACGCCATCATCGGCATGTCCGAGTTCGTCTTGAACAGCCCGCTGGACAACCAGCAGCGCGAGTACCTGCAGATGGTGCTGGATTCCGGCGAGGCGTTGTTGGCGATCATCAACGACATCCTGGATTTCTCCAAGATCGAGGCCGGCAAGATCGCCCTGGAACATCGGTGCTTCGATCTGCACGCGGTGCTGCAGGACGTGACGCGGACGATGCAGGTGCGGGCGCAAGGCCGCGACCTGCGGGTGGTTTGCGAGGTCGATCCGTCCACGCCCCAGTTTGCCACCGGGGACGGCGCCCGCCTGCGGCAAGTGTTGATCAACCTGGTCGGCAACGCGGTCAAGTTCACCGAACAGGGCCAAGTGACAATCCGCACGCGGGCCGAGGTCGATGGACCCAGCTGGCTGGTCTTGTACGTCGAGGTCGAGGACTCCGGAATCGGCATTCCCATCGACAAGCACCAGTTGGTATTTCGGGCCTTTGAACAAGGCGATGGATCGACCAGCCGCAGGTACGGTGGAACCGGGCTCGGCTTGGCGATCACCCAGCGGCTGGTTGAATTGATGGGCGGGCAGATTGCCTTTGACAGCCGGCCGGGCGACGGGACGGTGTTTCGTTTTGGCGTCCGTTTCGGCAAGCCGGACGCCGAGGATTTGGCGAACTGCTTGAGCGAAGCCGCCGGTCGGCTGGCGGCCGCTTCCGTGCCGCGCGCCAGGGACCGCGAAACCGCCGCGCCGCGCCAGTTGCGGATCCTGCTGGCCGAAGACAGCTTTGTGAATCAGAAGCTGGTCCTCGGGCTGCTGAAGAAAGCGGGGCACGAAGTCGTCGTCGCGGACAATGGGCGTCAGGCGGTGGAGTTGGCGCAGACGGATCGGTTCGACTTGATTCTCATGGACGTCCAGATGCCTGAAATGGATGGCTTCGAGGCGACGCGTCGGATTCGAGAACAGGAACGGCAAGACGGCTTGCATACGCCCATTATCGCGTTGACCGCCCACGCCTTGAAAGGTGATCGGGAACGCTGTCTGGACGCGGGGATGGATGCGTACGTCTCCAAGCCGATGCGGGCGCGGGATCTGTACGAGGCGATCGAGGTGACGACGGCCGATTACGGCGGCCAGGCCAGGCGAGGAACGGCCGACGGCGGAGGGCAAATCGTCGATTGGCCCGAAGCCTTGACGGCCGTGCAGGGGGATCGCGCCCTGCTGCGGGAATTGGCGGAAGTTTTCTTGCAGGACTATGGCTCGCTGCTGTTGGCCGCACGTACGGCCTTGACGTGCGGCGACGCGGCTCGGCTGCAACGCACCTCGCACACGCTGCGCGGCGCGGTGCGGCAATTCTGCGCGCAGACCGTCGAAGAAGGGTGCGACGACTTGGAGCGGGCGGCGGGAAACGACAAGCTGATCGGGGCGCTCGAAACGCTCGCGGCGCTGGAATGCAAGATCGGCCAGTTGGCAGAAGCCCTGCGGGCGTGGTTGGCGGAACAAGTCGAAGGTGGTTACGGGGGCTCCGATGAATCCTAATGCCGAACACATTCTGCGGACGACCGCCGCTCCGCCGCGCGTGTTTGGCGACCGGTTTCGAGAAGAGCGAGTGCTCAAGAGCGGCTGTAGCGTGGAAACGTTGTACGGAGTGGATCTGGCGGGCGGCGAACCGGTGGTGATCAAGACCGTGGCCGCCGACCGCATCCCGCCCGCGGCGCAGATGCGTTTGGAGCACGACGCGGAAGTGTTGCGCAAGATCGACAGTCCGTTGCTGGCGCCGCTGCTGGCCGTCGGACATCGCGACGAACGGTTCTTCATGGTCACGCGATATCGTTCCGGAACGACGCTCGAAGCGTTGCTCCGTCAGCGCCGTCTGACCGTGGCGGAAACGCTGGCCGTGGCTCGGTGCTTGTTGGGCGCGTTGGCCGAAACGCATCGGCACGCCGTCCTGCATCGCGACCTCAAGTCCGCGAACGTGATCCTGGAAACAACGGAGCCGATCGAGCGGGCCGTGCTCGTCGACTTTGGGCTGGCGCACCGTTCGCAACTGGACGTGGGAATCAGCGAGCCGCCTTTGGACAGCGTCCGTTACGTCTCGCCGGAGCAGGCCGGAATGCTGGACGCGGAAGTCTCGACCTATTCGGACTTGTACTCGCTGGGCGTCGTGCTGTACGAGTGCCTGGCGGGCCGGCCGCCGTTCGAAGGCGGTTCGGTCGGCGAACTGCTGCGCCAGCACATGACTCAGCCGCCGGCCGAGTTGCGAAGTTTGGGCCTGGACGTCCCGCGCGCCCTGGACGACATCCTCCAGCGGCTGTTGCGCAAGGATCCCCGCGACCGCTACCAGACGGCGGCGGCCGTCCTGGCCGATGTCGAAACACTGACCGGCGAGCTGGAGAACGGGCAGCTCGACCCGGCCTTGGTGGTTGGGCTGTACGACCAGCGGCAGACGCTGACCGAACCGGCTTTCGTGGGCCGCGAGCAGGAGCTGGAGACGCTCGATGCCCAGGTGCGAAAGGCGCGCCACGGCCGGGGCGGACTGGTATTGGTCGAGGCCGAATCGGGCGGCGGGAAGACGCGGCTGTTGGGCGAATTATGCCGCCGCTGGGATCGGCAATTGGTCTGGGTGCTGCGCGGCCAAGCGCAGGACCAGGTCGGCCAGCATCCGTTCCTGGCCTTGGAGGGCATCGCCGACGAGCTCTTGGCCGCGTGCCGCGCCGATCCGAAGTTGGCGGTCGAGATCCGGGAGGGATTGGGGGACCGGCTTGATGCCGTCGTGGCCGTGCTGCCAAGGCTGACCGAAGTGCTGGGCGGCTCGCCGTCCCAGGTGTTGGGGCCGGAGTCGTTCGGCGAGGCGCGGACGATCGAAGCGTTGGTGACCTTTTTGGCCGCGCTCGGCTCGGAGACCCGACCGGCGCTGATCCTCCTGGACGACTGCCAATGGGCCGACGAACCGACGCTCAAACTGCTCCGCCGCTGGCTGAGCCGGCGGAAGATCGATCGCAGCACGCCGTGTTATTGCGAAATCGTGGTTGCCTTTCGTCGCGAGGAAGTGGGCGAAGGACACGTCCTGCGCAGCCTGTCGCCATCCTTGCAGCTGCGTTTGCCGCCTTTGGAACCGGAGGATACGCAGCAGCTGGTGGAGTCGATGGCGGGCCGGTTGCCGCAGGAAGCGCTCGAAGTGATCGTGAGCCTGTCCGATGGAAGTCCGTTTATGGCGTCGGCCGTACTTCGCGGCATGGTGGAATCGCGGGCTCTGCTGCCCGAGCGGCAAGGTTGGCGAGTTGAACGTTCGGCGATGGACGTCGTGCGTTCCTCACGGCATGCCGCGGAATTGCTTGCCCGTCGCATCAACCTTCTGCCGCGGGTCTCGGTTGATTTGCTGAAAGTCGCTGCGGTCTTGGGCAAGGAGTTCGAGTTGAACTTGGCCGCGAGTCTCGCTGGTTTACTGCCCGGTCATGCACTGCTCGCCCTGCGGCAAGCGCAGAAACGGCATTTCGTTTGGACGCGTGCAGTGGACGAGCGTTGCGTCTTTGTTCACGACAAAATTCGCGAAACGTGTCTGTCGCTGCTATCGCCCGAGGAACGCCGCGATTTGCATCTTTGTGCAGCGGCCCAATTGAAAGCCTGCGAGCCGCCTCGGGTCTTCGATTTGGCTTATCACTACGATGCCGCTGGCGAGGCTGCATCGGCATTTCCCTATGCGTTGCAGGCGGCGGAGTTTGCGCGTTCCAAGCATTCGCTGGAAATTGCCGAACAGAACTATTTGATCGCGATCCGCGGGGCCCCGTCGGCAGAGGGGCCGTTGCGCTATCGCGTCGCTCGAGGCCTGGGGGACGTGCTCATGCTGCGTGGCGAGTACCAACGCGCCTCGCAGATGTTTGAAGCGGCCAAGTTCATCGCCAATGACATGGAAGAAGGGCGACTGGCCAAGGCGGCCATCGAGGGACGGCTGGGCGAAGTCGCCTTCAAACGCGGTGACATCCAGCGGGCCGTCGCAGCCTATCAGCGGGCACTTCGGCTGCTCGATCGTTATGTCCCCACCAGTCCCGTGACGCTTCGTCTGATGGTTCTTTGGGAGGTCGGCGTCCAGTTGTCGCACAGCTGGTTCCCGTCCTGGTTCTTAGGACGGCGACGTGTCGAAGATGCGGATCGCGAGTTCACGGCGATCCGGCTTTACAGCCGTCTGGCGTATGTGTACTGGTTCGCCAAAGGCACAAGCTGGTCGCTCTGGGCGCATCTCCGCGAAATGAACCTGGCCGAGCGGTATCCCCCCACGCTTGAACTGGCCCAAGCTTATTCGGAACATGCTCCGGCGATGAGCATGATTCCCCTGGTCCACCGCGGGATCGCCTACGCGGAACGCTCGCTGGCCATTCGGCGTGCCAAGGGCGATGTCTGGGGACAAGGCCAATCGCTGCACTTCTACGGGCTGGTTCTGTACACGGCAAGCAAATATCAGGACTGTATCGATCGTTGTCGCGAAGCGGTGCGATTGTTGGAGCGAACCGGCGACCGTTGGGAAGTCAACATCGCTCGCCACCAGATTGCAGGCAGCTTGTTTCGTCTGGGGCAACTGCGGGCGGCCGTCGACGAGGCTCAACGGATTCGGCGGTCAGCGGTCGAATTGGGCGACGAACAGGCGGCAGGATTTTCCTTGGACGTCTGGTCCAGGGCATCCGGCGGAAGGGTGCCCTGGGAAGTCGTCGAACAGGAATCGCGACGCGCTAGCGCCGACGTGCAGCGAACCGCTCAGGTCAGCGTGGCAAGGGCGGTATGTCTGTTGCGGGAAGACCGCGCCGAAGAGGCGGCGAAGACCCTGGAGATGGCGTACCGGCAAGTCCAACGAGCGGGGATGCGAAACGTCTTTGTCGCCCCTCTCTTGCCGTTGCTGACGACGGCTCTGCGAAAGACCTTCGAGCAAACCGCGGATTATGCCGCCGATCAACGGCGTGCAATTCTGAAACGAGCACTCGCCACGTCGCGACGGGCTTATCGCATGGCCAGGTTTTTTCGAAACGACTTGCCGCACGTCCTGCGAGAGCAAGGCTTGCTGGCGGCCATGACGGGGCGAACCCGCCGCGCCAGGCGACTGTTGCACAAGAGTATTGCCGTGGCAACGCAGCAGCAAGCTCGGCACGAGTTGGCGGAGTCGATGGTTTGGCTGGGGCGTTTGGGTAGTGAATTCGGATGGCCCGACGCAAAGCGTCAACGGGCCGAGGGGGAAGAGCTTCTGCGGGAACTGGACGCCGTCGTCGAAGCCCAGGATTCCAGCCGCCAAGGCAGCGTTTCGACGCCCTCCACGCCAACCCTCAACCTGGTCGATCGCTTTGATGCGGTCCTCGACGCGGGGCGGCAAATCGCTTCCGCATTGGAACGCGAGCAGGTTTACCAGGCGGTGTATCAAGCGGCACTGCGACTCCTGCGCTGCTCGCAATGCACCGTATTCTCCGTCTCCAGGGGCCTCGCACACGCGACGCTTGCGCCCGTTTGCGGAACGACACAAACGGCCCCTCTCCCGCTTGTCTTCAAGGCACTGGAACAGCGAAAGGTGGCCGTGTCCTCGGCCGAACCAGGCACGGACGCCGAGGAATTCGGAACGTACCTCGCAATCGGTTCTGCGCTTGCCGCTTGCATTGTGGTAAGAGACGAAGTCGTCGCCGTCTGCTACGCGAGCCACGAGCAACTCCCCGACTTGTTCGGCGATGATGAAGTGCGATTGGCCGAATTCATCGCGACGATTGCCGGCGCGGCAATCGAGAATGCGGAGAACTTTTTGAATCTCCAGCAATTGACCAAAGCGCTCGAACAACGAGTTCACGAACGTACGGAAGACTTGGAACACCAGTCCCAAGAACTGGCTCGCTCGAACGCCGAACTGGAGCAATTCGCGTATGTCGTGTCTCACGATCTGCAAGAGCCGTTGCGATCCGTGACCAGCTATTGTCAATTGCTGAAACACAATGCCGGAGATCGACTGGACGAACGGACCACCGAGTACTTGAATCTTGCCGTGGACGGGGCACGGCGAATGAAGCAGCTGATTGGCGATCTCCTACTCTATTCCCGGCTCGGCACGCGAGGCACACCGGCGCAACGGACCGACGGTAACCAAATTCTGGATCTGGCCTTGGCAAATCTGCAACCCCGGATCGCCGAAACGCGCGCCGTGCTAACCCGAGACCCCTTACCGACGATCGTGGGCAACTCCACCCAACTCGTTCAAGTCTTTCAAAACCTGCTCGGCAACGCCATCAAGTTTCAAGGGGCTGGCCCCCCGGAAGTTCACGTGGGCGTTCAAGCAGACGGCCCGCAATGGCGTTTTTCGGTGCGGGATAACGGCATCGGCATCGCTCCTGAGGATGCCCAGAGAATCTTCCTGATCTTCCAACGCCTACACAATCGTGACCGGTACGACGGCACAGGTATCGGACTGGCGATTTGCAAACGAGTCATCGAAGATCATGGCGGCCGAATTTGGGTCGAGTCCCAACTGGGCCAAGGTAGCAGTTTTTACTTTACGCTGCCCATCTTGGATGATACAAGTACAGAATAGGGAATTCGACGAGAAGCAGACGAAACCTAACCGAAGTCACTTTTTTCGAGGTTCTTATGACAGCCGCTGCAACCGTAAACCCATCGGTCGCGTCAAGAAGCCCTGCGCGGGAGCCGCGAGTCGTCGAAATGGAAAGTCTACTCTTGGAGAAGACACGCGAGTTGATGGAGTTCCTGCAGCGTCATCCTTGGGGAGATTTCGATCAGTATGAGGTACTCGCTGTACGTTTTGAGTACTTCCAGAAAGTCACCCAGTACATCGACGCGGAGCTGGCAGACCGTCCGCATGAACTGAGTCGGCTTCAGGAGTTGTTTCGGGAAGAGTCCGAGCCGATTTTCCAGACCAGCGGCCTGATGACCCGAGCTCGCTCTTGGCCGTACGAGTATCCGGGCGACTACGAAACACTCGAAGCGATTTACAATTGCAGGCCCTGGGTTGAACGAGGGCTTGGTAACTACCTGGATCGATATTTCCTCAACAGCACGCTCGCTGTCGCGGTGCGTTGGCGACTGCGCAAGCTGATCGATCTGTTGAACAAGCGGAGCGAGGAAGAAGCCGAGAACGCAGTTTGGTTGAACGTGGCCAGCGGATCGTGCCGGGAATTGCTGTCGATCCCGGGGAAAAGACGGCGTACGGTGTGGTGCTTGGATGCGGATGCACGCTCGTCCGCTTACGCCAACGAACTGCTGAGGAACCGCTACCGCGGCGGCGAAAACGTGGAGTTCGTTTGCCAAAACGCATTTCGACTTGTTCGTGCCGACGTCAACCTGCGACAGTTCGGACGACTCACGACCTGTTACAGTGCCGGCTTGTTCGACTACGTGGATACACCGCAATTGGCGAGGCTTCTGGGAGGACTTTACCGCTCGCTTGACAAAGATGGTTTATTGATCGCCACGTTCAAGGATGCGGAACGATATGACACCTTTGACTATCATTGGCTCGTCGAATGGCACTTCTTCCACCAGCGAACCCTCAGCGATTGCTACCGCATTTTCGATTTGGCCGACATCCCTCGCGAGCAAATCCGAGTCGAGCGGGACGCGACCGGGGTGATCCTGTTTTTCCTGGTCACCAAGACGGAATAACCGCTGTGACGACGGGAACAACGTCCGAGGGGCACGGGGTGAGAATGCCGGCAGGCTGCTACGTTCCGTTTCGGCCTGCGCGCCGCATCCCCCCGTTCGCCGCTACGGCGTCCCCACCGGCTTGACGCGGTCCATCGCGCGTTGCACGATCTCCGACCACAGTCGATAACCCTCGTCGCTCAGGTGCAATCGGTCGGCGGCGAACAATTCTGCGCGAGGTTCACCGTCGGCGCCCAGCATCGGCGTGGCGATGTCGGCATAGTGACAGCGCGGGCGCGATTGCAGCTCCTGTTCGATCCTGGCGTTGGCGGCGCGGGCAATCGGCCACAGTTTCCAGCGCGCGGGACTGGGCTTGATCGGCAGGTAGATCAAGTCGGTTGCGGGCAAGCGTTTGGCGACCAGTTCCGCGAACTCTCGCAAGTCCTCCGCCACGCGTTCCGCGGTCTTGCCCTTGGCGACATCGTTGTCGCCCGCATAAAAGACGATCACCCGCGGTTGGTACTTGAACACAATCCGTTCGGCGAAATGGTGGACGTCCGCGATCTCGGAACCGCCAAAGCCGCGGTTCAAGACGCCGGCTTCGGGAAACCACTTTTCGGTCTTCCACAGCCGGATCGACGACGATCCGACGAACAAGATGCCGCCGGCCGGCGGCGGGGTCTGGCGATCCTGCGCTTCGAACCGGGCGATGGTCGCTTCCCAACGTTCGACCCCGGTCGCCGGGGCCTCGGCGGCCGGCTGAACAAGCCACAGCCAGGGAATCAGGAACAGGCAAGCAGTGGTCATCGCAAATCACCTCCCCATTGTGAAACCATCGTCAACAAAAACTCACGCTACGGCGGCGTCCGCGCCGTGCCGAGGTCGAGTGTCCGCAGGCGAGCCGCGAACCCGGGTGTTGTTTGCTCCACAAAACCGTCCGGCGTGCGGAAAATGCACAGGGCTTCCAAGCCCTCCCGCCGCGCCGTCGGCAACGCGGCCTCCGGTCCCAGCACCAACAGGGCGGTTGCCCAGGCGTCCGCGGTCATGCAATCGGCGGCCAGGACGGAGACGGACACCAGAGCATGGTCCACCGCAAGCCCCGTTCGCGGATCGATCTCGTGCGAAAACCGGCTGCCGTCCTGCTCGAAAAAATTGCGGTAGTCGCCGGAGGTGGCCAGCGCCCGATCGTCCAATTCGACGACACATTGAATCTGGCGGATGTCCGCGTCCGGCCGTTCGATCCCGATTCGCCACCAGCTGCCATCCGGCTTCCGTCCCCGGGTGCGGACTTCGCCGCCGATTTCGACCATATAACTGCGCACCGCGTGTCGCTCCAGCAGGCGGGCGATCTGGTCCACGGCAAAGCCTTTGGCGATCGCGGACAGGTCCACGTACAAATCCGCTCGGCGTTTGCGCAGCGCGGGCGGATCGGCCCGCGATTCCAAACGGTCGTATCCCACGCGATCCCGGCATTCGGCGATCGCCTCCGTCGAAGGCGCGGCGATGGTTCGGCCGCTGGGCCCGAATCCCCACAGGTTCACCAGCGGCCCCACCGTGACGTCAAAGGCGCCGTCCGTGGCTTGGGACACGTCCAGTCCGGCAGCGACCACCAACGCGGTTTCCGCGGAAACGGCAAACCAGTCGTCGCCCGCGTGCCGATTGAAACGGGACAGTTCGGAATCGGGCAGGTAGGTCGACATCTGTTGATTGACCGTTGCCAGAGTGCCCTCGACGGCCTGTTCCATCGCGGCAAGGTCCAAATCCACGGGGGGATTCGCCACGCGAATCGTGTACCGCGTTCCCATGGTGGGTCCGAAAAACGAATGGATCGGCTCCTGCGGCGCAGGATCGCGGCACGCGGTGATCGCTGCCATGCAGATCGCGCAGGCCAACACGAGGATGGAGTAACGGTTCTGGTTCATCGTTGTGGAGCAAGAATAAGGGCGGAAAACGCCGCATCGTAACCCGAAGTGTCAGCGAGGACAATACGCGGTTTTCCCGCGCGGTCTTCCCGACACGCGGTCGCGGTCTTCCCGACACGCGGTGTTTCCCGCGGTGTTGGGGGGCGGTGGGCTTTGCGAAACTCCGAGTAAACGATACATTCGCTATTGTGTTGCGCCGCAACGCGGCTGTACAGCCGCCTTTCCCCCCCTCCCGACTTGAAAGAACCTGACGCATGGATGATCGCGAAAAGGTTTTCGTCACCGGGGCGACTGGATTCATCGGCATGCGTCTGGTCCAGGCATTGGCCGAACGTGGCCAGCGCGTGCGGGCGCTCAGCCGCCGCGATCGTGTCGATCCGCCGCCCGGCTTCGACCGCCACCGGCTGGAACCGCTGCAGCATGAACTGGTCGAATTCGTGCGGGGCGATATCACCGATCGGGACTCCCTGGTGCGAGGCATGGAAGGTTGCAACCGCGTGTTTCACTTGGCCGCCTACGCCAAGAATTGGGCGTCCGATCCGCAGACGTTCTATCGCATCAACGTCGAAGGTTTGGAAAACGTCTTCGAGGCTGCGCGGCAACAGGGCATCTCGCGCGTGGTTTGGACCTCGAGTATCGTCACCTTCGGCCCGACGCCGCCGGGAGTCGTGGGCGACGAGACGCTGCCGCGGATCACGCCCGACTATCTGACCGTGTACGAGCAGACGAAGGCAATCGCCGAACGGGAAGCGCTGCGTCAAGCGGCCGACGGCTTTCCCGTGGTGATCGTCAATCCCACGCGGGTGTACGGCCCGGGGCATTTGACCGAAGGCAATTCGCTGGCGCGGCTGATCGACGATTACGATCGCGGCCGCCTGCCCGTGCTGCTGAATCGAGGCGTGAACGTGGGAAATTATGTGCTGGTCGACGATGTGGTCGCGGGGCACCTGCTGGCGATGGAGACGGGCCGGATCGGCGAGCGTTACATCCTGGGCGGCGAAAACGTTACGCTCAAGGAGTTCTTTCGTACGATCGATCGCGTCAGCGGCAAGACTCACTTCCAGCTGCCGATGCTGCACTTGACGCCCCTGGCGTTTGCCTGGCTGCAGAAGCAGCGTGCCGAATGGTTCGGCGTGTATCCCACGATCACCCCCGGCTGGATCAGGACCTTCGTCGTCGACTGGGCTTATCGTTCGGACAAAGCGGTCCGCGAATTGGGCTATCGTCCCACGCGGTTGGAAGACGGGATGCGCATCACCTACCAATGGCTGCAGCGGGTGCGGCAAGAGACTTCGTAGTTGCGCATTCCTGTTGGGACGCCGTCCCCACCGCTCCCGCGGCGGTGGAATCGGGTTGGAGAACGGTGCGGGAACGAGGCCCTCATGATGACTTTGCTACAGCCGATTCTGGATGCCTTTCGCGGGCCACAGCGGAAACCGACGGTGATCTTGTTGACGACTTCCGTGCTGCTGTTGGTGTGGAAGTACTACGGAGCGCCGGAGTTTCTGGCAGCAAAGTTCGTGAATCTCGCCGGCGATGCGCAAGTTGCTGGAGCGATCGGCCACTTTCTCAGTTGCTTCGTGCTGTTGGGCGTGCTGCCGGCGTTGGTGGTCAAGCTGTTGTTTCGCGAGCGACTGCGGGACTATGGCGTGGGACTGGGGATTCCCGTGCGCACCGCCAGGACTCTGGCGTTGCTGGCTCCCTTCTTCGTCCTGGGCGCCTACGTGGCCTCGAAGGACCCGCAAATCCTGGTCAAGTTTCCGATCAACCCGCAAGCGGGCTCGTCGCCTTCGATGTTCGCCTGGCACGCGGCCACGTATGCCCTGTTCTACGCGGGCTGGGAGTTCTACTTTCGCGGCTTTCTCCTGTTCGGACTCCGCGACTCGCTGGGCGCCGCCAACGCGGTGCTAATCCAAACGGCGGCTTCCGCCCTGTTGCACATCGGCAGTCCGGCCTCCGAGACCTTTGGCGCTATCCTGGGCGGGCTGCTATGGGGCGTCCTCGCGCTGCAAACCCGGTCGCTGCTGTCCGGCTTGGCTCAACATTACCTGCTGGGAATCGCGCTCGACGCTTTTATTTGCTACGAGTAACGACGCAGTTGGTCGAACAACTGCAGATGTTCCTCAATCATGCGGTTGCTGGAGTACTGGCGGACAACTCGCTGGCGGGCCGCAGCCAGCATGTCGGCCGACGGCGGATTGTCCAGCATTTCCACCATCGCTCGACGCAGGGCCGGGACGTCATCCGGGGACGCAAACCGCGCCGTTCCGGCGTCCAGCAGCGGAGTTTGCCGCAGTGTCTCCAAGTTGCAGCCGACGACGGGCAGTCCCAGGCAAGCGGCTTGCAGCATGACGCGCGGCGAAATCGACTCGCCGCTGGGCTCGACCAACAGGTTGGCAGCGGCCAGCACGTCGCCCAGGTCGTCGAACGAACCCGGCATGTTCACCGACAGTCGCAGATCGAGGTCGCCCAGGCGAGCGTACAGGGGTTCGCGAAAGGGGCCGTCCCCGACAAGCCAGAGCCGCGTGCCGGGCCACTGGTGGGAAAGCGGCTGCCAGGCTTCGATCAACCGTAGCAACCCCCGTCCCTGGCACAGCCGTCCCACGCACACCACGACTCGGGCCTCGGCCGGAACGGTCAACATCGGGTTGATCTCGGCCAGCGCCGCGCGTGCCTCGGTACGATCGGTCGTATGTTCGAGCATGGCGTCAGGCACGCCGTCCGCGATCAGGTGAATGATCTGCTGGGGCAGGCCGGCTTCGGCCAGCGCACGGGTCGCTCCCAGGTCCGCGACGATCGCGGCATCCGCGGCGCAACAGCGGCGGCGGAGACGCCAAGCAGACCGACGTTTTCCCCGAGGGTCTTCCGGGATTTCCGCCCGTACGACGATCGGGATGCCGTGACCGCGCAGCACGCTGCCCGCCACCGAAGCTTCGTGCCCCGCCCCGACAAGGTAGACCAAGTCGATCTCGCCGCGATGGGTACGCAGCCAGCGAGCCAGAGCAATCAGATACCGCAACGTTCCCCAACTCGGGGTCCGCGGATGAGGCAGACGGATTACGGGAACAAGCCCGTACAGCAGTTGCGGCGACCAGTGTCCCTCCCAGCGGGCAGTGAGCACCAGCGGCGCCGCGCCGCGCCGTTTCAAGCCCAGCGCCAGTTCCGCCACGGCATCTTCGGGACCGCCGAACAGCGGCCAGAAACGGGGAGTCACCAGGACGACGCGGAGACGGTTCATGGACGTTGATGGTGGCAAAAACTGCGTGCTTCTGCCGTCGAGTGGACAGTGGTTGGACAGCGCCATTTGAGAATGGTGATTCTACGTAAACCTTTTTGGATACCTCCGATTTCATCCGTCACGGATCCCTCCGCCCCGGCGCGGCAAGTCGGTAGCGGCCAACACCCACGAGGTGGCCTGGGATTTGTTCAGCACGTAGAAGTGAATTCCGGGAACGCCGTGCTGAATCAATTCCGAGACCTGGCGGATGGCATATTCCACGCCGACTTGGAACTGTCCCACGGGATCGTTGTGAGCTTGCAGCTCGGTCACAAGACGCGCGGGCAGGCGTGCGCCGCACATCGAGGTAATCCGCTGGACTTGAGACAAATTCGTCACGGGCAGGATTCCCGGCACGACGGGGACATGGATGCCCACCTGGACGCACCGTTCGCAGAAACGCAAGAAATCCGCGTTGTCGTAGAACAGCTGAGTGACCACCACGTCGGCCCCGGCGTCGACCTTGCGACGCAGGTTGTCCAGATCGACTTCAAAGCTGGGAGCCTCGGCGTGTTTCTCCGGATAGCCGCCGACGACAATGCCAAATCGGGGAAACTCGTCGCGGATCAACGTGACCAACTCGTTGGCATACCGCAGGCCACCAACGGGGGGGATGAATTCCGTTTCGCCCTGAGGCGGATCGCCGCGCAGTGCCACGATGTCGTCCACACCGCGGCGACTCGCATCGGCCAAATACTGACGCAATTCGTCGGTTGTCGAGCCGACACAGGTCAGATGCGAAGCCACACGCACGTGAAACCGTCGCTTGACCTGCTCGACGATGTCCAAGGTCTTGGTTTGCGTCGAACCGCCTGCGCCGTACGTGCACGTGACGAAGTCGGGCGCAAACTTGACCAACTGCTCCAGATGGGCGAACAACGCCACCGTTCCCTGGGCCGTCTTGGGCGGAAAAAGTTCAAACGACAAGGCGAACTTGTCGGATCCGTAGGTCGCTTTCAGAGACATATTCCAGGAATTCCCGTATCACCTAATACGCACGCGCGAATCCATATTTCCCGATCTTTGGCGAACCACGAGCATACCATCAACGCGGCCGACTCACTAGCACCCAACCGTTCGGCCGCGAGTTTGCGCATCCACCGCGGAACCCACCCCCTCTCCCTCGGAGAGGAGGGCGCGGTGCCTTGTGGACATTGCCCCCGTCCTGTCCGCCGTCTATATTGATCTGATCCAGCGTCGCCGTGACGCAGGGGTGTCCGCCTAGGAGATTTGCGATGAGTGCGTCGTTCGTCCTGATTCCCGGCCGTACCAGCAAGCAGGGAAGCGGCATCAGCGAAGGGAAATTCCGCGAATCGTACCAGTCGGAAACCAACACCCTGCTCGTGTCGCCACACGACATGCAGGAACTGGGGCTCGCCAACGGCGATCGCGTGCGGATGACCAGCCCGCAAGGTTACGTCGAGGTCGCGGTGACCGCCGCCAAGGCGGACGAGTTGCCCCCGGGCCTGCTGTTCATCGCTTACGGCGACTTGTCGAGCCGCCTGATGGGCGCCGACACGCACGGCTCGGGCATGCCGACCAGCAAATGCCTGGACGTGAAACTGGAGAAGATCATGCCCGTAGAAAATGACCCCTGACCCCTGACCACTGACACCTGACACCTGACACAGCTCCCAAAACCATGCCTGCCGAAAAACCACTAACAGCCCGGAGCGTCAAGCCGGCGAAGCCGGCCCCTGAATCCCTGAAAATTGTCAAGGACGCTGTCTGCACGTTCTGCGGCTGCGTCTGTGACGACATCGAATTGCACGTCGACGGTTTGAAGATCGTCGAGGCGAAACGGGCATGCGTGCTGGGGACCTCGTGGTTCCTGAATCACGAGATCGAGGATCGGGCGGCTTGCTATATCGAAGGCCGGCCGGCGACGGTCGACGAGGGCATCCAGCGCGCTGCCGCGATCCTGTTGCAAGCCAAGTATCCTTTGATCTATGGCATGAGCGATACGACGGTGGAATCGCAGCGCGTCGTGGTGGCCATTGGGGACTGGATCGGCGCCAATGTGGACACCACGACCAGCGTCTGTCATGGGCCGTCCGGGATGGCCTTTCAGGGCGTCGGCGAGGTGACCGCGTCGCTGGGCGAGATCCGCAACCGGGGCGATTTGATCATCTTCTGGGGCGCCAATCCCGCCGAGAGCCATCCGCGGCACTTCACGCGATACAGCCTGATGCCCAAAGGGATGTTCGTTCCCAACGGCCGCAAGGACCGGACGTGCGTGCTGATCGACGTCCGCAAGACCAAGTCGGCGCGGACGGCGGATATTTTCTTGCAGATCAAGCCGCGCTGCGACTTCGAGGCGTTATGGACGTTGCGAGCGCTGGCCAAGGGCATCACGCTGGACCCGCGGCAAGTCGAGGAGGATACCGGACAGCCGCTGTCCGTCTGGCAGGACTTGATGGATCGGATGAAGGCAGCCCGATTCGGCGTGTTTTTTTTCGGCATGGGCTTGACCATGACGCGTGGGAAACACAGCAATACCGAAGCCCTGCTGGCCTTGACGCGGGACATGAACAAATACACCCGGTTCGTTGTCCGCGCCAACCGCGGCCACGGGAACGTGTCGGGAGCGGATAACGTCGTGACGTGGCGGACGGGCTATCCGTTCGGCGTCAACTTGGGCCGCGGTTATCCGCGTTTCAATCCCGGCGAGTACACGGCGTCGGACGTGCTGGCGCGGGGCGAAGCCGACGCGGCCTTGATCGTCGCCAGCGATCCGATGGCCAACTTCAGCGAGCCCGCGCGCGAGCACCTGAAGCGCATTCCCTACATCGCCATGGATCCCAAGGAAACGCCCACCACGCGGCAGGCGACCGTGGCCTTTACCGTCGCCGCCTGCGGAATCAACGTGGCGGGTACGGTGTACCGCATGGACGATGTCCCGATCCCGCTGCGGCCCGCGTTCGAATCACCTCATCCCAGCGACTATACGATCCTGAAGGGCATCGAGCGACGAATTCGCGAGCAGCAGGCTGCGACCGCCGCGTCCAACGCCCGCCGTCCGTCGCTGCGCCCGGCGTAGGTTGTTGGAGTTCAAGCTTCCGCGTGCGCGGCGGGCCATGCCCGCCGCAAAAAGACGCGCTAAAGCGTGAACTCCAGCGAGGTTAACGTCTTTACAGCCGCGGCTGCGGCACCGCCCCCCGGCCTTCGATGACAATCAACCGCTGGTCCGCCGGTACGTTCTCGATGATTTCGCGGCCGCCTCCCAGCCAGCGGATTTCCATTCGGTCAACGCGAGCGTGGCCGCCCAGGCCGAAATGCAGCCGCGAGCCGAAATGGCTCTGATAGCTGCGGCCGGCATGAACCTCCGCCGTCTGGACGCTGGCCCCTGCCGTGACGGTCACGCGACTGCCCACACCGCCTCGATTGGCGATCACGCCGCACAGATCGAGCTGAATCCAGTGGTTTTTAGTGGGGGTGGCGTTCCGCAGCAACGTCGGCGGAGATCGGGAATTGAGCACGACCACGTCCACCAGACCGTCGCCGTCCAAGTCGTCAAAGGCGGCGCCGCGACTGCTGCGCGCCACGTCCATTCCATCGCCGGCTTGCCCGGAAACGTCCACAAACCTGCCGTCGCCCGCGTTGCTCAACAACACGTTCCGCGCCTGGTAGGACGTGCTCGCGTCGTATTCTTCCACGCGGTCCTGCAGGTGTCCGCAAGCGACGAACAGGTCGCGGTCGCCGTCGTTGTCCAAGTCGACCAGGCCGGAGCCCCAGGTTACGTGAGCGAACGTTCCCGCCCCGGCGCCGCTGGTAAACGTCGCGTCCTCAAAACGGCCTCCACCCAGATTTCGGAACAGGACGGCGTGCTGCAGCTGGTACGATGTCTGATAGAAATCCAGCCAGCCGTCGTTGTCATAGTCCCCGCATTCGACCCCCATGCTGCCTTGCGGACTGCCGTACAGGTCGTAGGCGACCCCCGCCGACAGCCCGACCTCCTGGAAATTGCCTTGACCATCGTTCTCGTACAAGAAGTTATCGGCGACATCGTTGGCGACGAAGACATCGGTGTCGCCATCGTTGTCATAGTCGGCGCAGACCATGCCCATCGCCCAGTTTGCGTCTCGTCCGATGCCTGCCGCGTCGCTGATGTCCGTAAACGTCCCGTCGCCGTTGTTGCGGTACAGCTGGTTGCGAGCCGGCGGATAGTGTTGTGGGCTGACATAAACCGGCACGCCGCGGATCGTTGGGGCCAGATGCCGCTCCTCGGAAAAATGAAGGTAGTTCGCCACGAACAGGTCCAGGTCGCCGTCGCCGTCGGCATCCAGAAAAGCCGCCCCGGCCGCCACGGCATCGCCGCCGACAACGCCCGCGGCGGCCGCCACATTTTCGAAGGTGCCGTCGCCGTTATTTCGGTACAAGACGTTGGAGCCGTCGTTGTTTACGAACAGATCCACGTCGCCATCGTTGTCGAAATCCCCGGCCACGACGCCCAGCGCGTAACCCGCATCGCCCACTCCCGCCTGCTCGGTGACATCCGCGAAACGCCACCCACCCAAGTTCCGGTACAAGGCGTTTCGCGGCGTGGTTTCGGCAGTGCAGCCTGACAGGGGAGCGCCGTTCAGGAAATAGAGGTCGATCTGCCCGTCGCCGTCGTAGTCAAATAGCGCCAAACCGGCGGACACGGTCTCCATGATCAAGTAGCGACCGCAACCGCCGTCGGTGTGCAGGAACGCGATTTGGGTTTGTTGTTGCGTCACATCCTGCAACGTGATGCCGGCGGGCGCCGGCGGACGCCGGACAAGAACCGCCAGGGTTAGAATCGCCGCCGCCAGGCCGACGATCATCCAAGCGACGGTAGCATGCTTCCCCCGCAGCTTCATGTCATCGCCCTGCTTCCAGGGTCAGGTACCGTTGCTGGTACTGAGCGTTGCCCGGGTCTCGTTCCAACGCTTTGACAATCGCAGCCTTGGCCTGCGGCCCATCGCCGGACCGCTCGCTGGCGACGCTCCACAGAAAGTAGTTCGCGGCCGACGGAGTCCGCTCGACGGCCTGCCTCGCCAGTTCGGCCGCCTCGGCCGGATCCCGATTCATTTCCAGACGCAACTGGGCTCGAGCCGCATATCCAAAGGCTTGCTGGGGTGCGAGTTCCACGATACGGCACAGCGCTTCCTCCGCGTCGTCAAACGCCTGCAACTGGGCATACAGCTGGGCAAGCCGCTGCCAGAAACTCGCGTCCGCGGCGCGCGTCTCCCGCAACGGCCGTAGCACCTCGACCGCCTCGCGCAGCCGACCGGTCCCCGCGTACAGCTGAGCCAACTCGGCGCGGCCTCGCTCGTTCTGCGAGTCCAGTTCCAAAGCTTGCCGCCAATGCTGTTGAGCCGCGGCTTCGTCACCGCGTTCGAGATACAATCGGCCGGCGGCGACGTAGAACTCGGCTAGGTCCTGCCGCGTGGTGCGCTCGTCGTCGTAGCGACCGGTTTGATCGATTGCCTGCCGCAACTGATCCGCTTGAAGCTCGCGGAATTTCCGCCGGTGCCGCGCCGCTTCGTCCGCTTCGCCCAAGGCGTCGCAGGCGGAAGCCAACCCGAAGTAGGCGTTGGGGTATTCGGGGGCCAGTTCGATCGCGGCCAGAAAACACGCCTTGGCCCGTTCGTGCCGGCGCAACGCCAGAAACGCCTGGCCCAGCAGCACTTCGCTCGCCAGGTTCGGGACGCTTGCGGCCCGACAGTTCTCCAGGACCTGGACGGTCTCCGAAAACTTGCCTTGATGGAACAGGGCACTGCCCAGCAGAAAAGCGGCTTCCGCGTCGGCGGGCACCTGAGCTGCAACCGGGCGGAGTGCCGCTTCGGCTTGGGTGAAATCGCCCGCCTCGAATCGGACTTTGCCAAGCGAGACCCTCGCCTCCACGTGGTTTGGCGCCAGCGTTAGACACTGTTCCCAGATGCTCACCGCGTGCGGGGTGTCGCCCAGGCGATTGTGCAGCTTGGCTGCCATGTCCAAGGCGCGCCCATCGTCGGAAAATCGTTCCACCAAGCGGCTCGCCATCTGCAGAGCATCCTGGAGCAAGCCTTGGATGACAGGGGACGCAACGGAACCCTGCGCCGCTACGGAGTTGGGTGCGGGGACTTGCCTCGCGTTTTCGGCATCGCGCAGGGACCGCTCCGAAACGACGAAGGCCCCCCCGTTTCCCAAAGGCCAGCGGTCGCTGCGCCAGGCGAGCGCGACCAGGCACACCAGGACAACGCCCGCGCAGGCAACGGCGACGCGGGTTGGGAACCACCCTCGCCAACGGCGCGTCGGAGACATCATGGACCCGTTGGCAATCCTTACTTCTTCAACTCGATGTTGATCGTGTTTGGGCCTTGCTTGACGTCAAACGACAGACCACCAGTGGCGTGGCTGGCATACCTGCCCGGAATCACCTCCGTCGCGGCCTGTGTATCGCCCCCTGCTTCTGCAGACATGTACTTGTCGTAATCATCGCCCGACATCTGCTCGGCGGGCGGCGAGACGGCTACCTTGTAGGTCGCCACCGGAATCTCCGGTTTGTCTACATCCAGCAACGTGTATGCCCCGCCAGCTCCAACTTTGCCGGAAGCGACATAACCGGCGTCCGAAATGAACGAGACCACACAACCCGACGGGACGGGCTGTTCGTCCAGCGTGACCTTTCCCGAGACCGTACCCGTCGGTCCGCTGTAACCGGCGGGGCCACACCCGGCAAACGTCGTCAACGCCATGCCCGCCAGGGCGGTGAAGATCCAAAAGAAACCGTATTCTCCTTGCCGTCGCAACATTGCATGTCCTCGTTGATTCCCAAGAAAAAGGGATGCCCTACCTTGCCAGAACCGCAAATCCGGAAACTGCTCAGAACTCGCCCAGAGGGTTTCCGTCATCCCGGGTGGCCAAAAACTTGAGCAGCAACAGGTCGGTATCGTTGCTCATGAACCGGGTGCTCGAATCGACGAGCCCCACCATGGTGCCGCCGGGATGCTCCGACTGCAACGGGTTATTCGACCCGTGGTTGTCAAAGACGCCGTTGAGCAGATAGTTGCGGGTTCCAATGGGGTACCGAATCGAAGTCAGGTTAAAGGGTCGCGCATCGGCGTTGGCGCCGCCTCCCGTAATCTGATAGCCCTGGCCGGTGCCCATCGGCCAGCCGTGAGGCCAACTGGGGTCGCCATGCCGCTGGCTGGTTCCTTCGAACAGCCAGCCGGAACTCTCGCCCAGAATCATGCAGTTGGACGTGCCGTCGGTACAGTCGCGAAGCTTGGCGGATTGGTTGAGCAACAGCATGCCGCCGCCCGATTGCATCCCGTTGGGATTGAGCCCTCCGCAGCAAGTGCAACAGGGGCGCTGTCGAGATTCAACAAAGACGCCCTGGTTATCCACCGCTCCCATGATCCCGGCATACGACGCCATGTAGACCTCGTTGTTGCCCGTGTTGAATTCAGGCAAAGGGCTGGAAGGGCAACGGATCGTCGGCAGCCTGGCTCCCAACACATTGGTGTACGGCCCATTGGCGACGAACTGTGGCGGACCACCGCGGAGACCAGAGTTGCCCGCCGCGTACCCGTCGGTGCTGCCAAACGGCCAATTGTCGAACAGATCCCGCTGCTCGGTGTAGGGCAACAGCCCGACATAGAACGAGATCCCCCAACCACCGCCTGCGCCTAGCCTCGCCCCGATCGGAAAGGCGTTGTTCGTGTCGTGATAGTTCTGCAACGCGATGCCAAGTTGCTTGACATTGTTGCCGCACTGCGACCGACGAGCCGCTTCCCGCGCCGCTTGGATGGCCGGCAGCAGAGCAACCAGGATGCCAATGATAGCGATCACTACCAATAACTCGACAAGCGTAAAACCGATTCGCTTCTGGACTCGCATACGAACACCCTCCTAGAACGTTGGAGATTAGAACAGGGAATTCTCGCAGAACTGCTTGACACCCAATATTTCGCCTAGAACGCCGAATACGTTCACTCCGTTAACGTAGCAACCCCGCCAACGCCTTGCAATGGTTTTCATCGCAAAAAAGTTGGGAAAACTGGCGAAAACACCAAAAAGTAAAACTGTAGCGGCGTAATTCCCGTGACAGGCACAACCCGATTTAGGATATTCTGAGGCAATGTGCGCCCGTGTCGCTCGCAGGCTGGAGTCCAGGCTTGGGCCTGCCCGGACAAGCGAAAGCCTGGACTCCAAATCGAGCTTCGACCGCCCCAGCATCCTGATCGCCCAACCAGAACCGTTCCTTGGCTTGGGGCCATCTCACAGCCCCCTCGACTCCATCTGATCCATCCCTGCTCCCTCGTCCCTCCTCCTTCCACTGGCCGAGTCAGACCGACGTGGCCGAAGCGTTGTCCACAACCTCCACAAAGGTCTGGCAGGTCTTGCGAGCGGATCGCACTCGCTGGGGCAATGATCCCTTCACTGAACGGATTGAAATCCGTTCTACGACAAAGCCGCCCGCGGGCAGTATCCCAGCAGCACCGACTAGCCTCGGCGGTGGTCAGGGCGGTGGTTGAGACGGAAGACATGATGGCGCCGCGGCAGTGGCGTCCAACCGACGTAAGACTTGCCGTTTTCTCGCACCCTTCGGGGCGTGCCGGACGGTGGTCGAGCACGCCTCGCAAAGGTTTTGGGGCCAAAGCCAGGTCTGGTTCGACTCGGGGTTGCGATAGCTCTTGCCGTCGAAGTTGCTATGCGCCCCGGCGGTCGCCCGCCGAAGAAGTTGTCGTGGATTTCGTACCGTTTGTAGTCCGGGGCGGCTAATGACTCGTTTTTGTCACGGTCTGGTTCCACCAGACAGAGATGTGCGGCACGTCCCGCCACTTGGGGGACAACTGCCACCCCACCGCGAAATCGAGATCGCCGTCGTTGTCAAAGTCCGCGACTTCCAACGTGGCGTGACACGGAAACCCGACCTCAAGCGTGTGACGCCCGAAGGTTCCAGGGGACGTCTGCTCCAGATAGACAATCGAAGCCATCGGCCCGGACACGGCATTCACCGGGTACAGTTGGTCATGCAGCCAGGAGACGGCAACCACGTCGAGATCTCCGTCGAGATCGAAATCACCCGCCTGCGCCGCGTGGGCGCCTGGCAGATCGGTAAGTCGTCGGTAGGCGAATTGCTGGCTGCCCAGGTTCTCGAGCCATTGGACTCCGTGAGACGGTTTTACATACTGATCGTCGAACGTATCGCCATTCGTAAAGAGGAAATCGCTGTCTCCGTCCTGGTCCAAGTCGATCCGCTGGATGCCGGTCAGTCCAAAAGTCAGGTCAGGCGCTGCCCAAATCGTCCTTCGCTGGAACTGGCCTTTGCCCTGATTGAGGAATGCTGCTACCCACTCGTACTCTTGACTGACTAAAGCCAAGAAGTCCGGACGACCGTCAGCGTTCAAGTCGTGGACCAGGATGTGACTGGCTCCCGGTCGAGGGTCCAGCACCTCGAGTTCGAACTGCGGGCGATCGCCGGCGGCTGCGGTATTCCTGAGCGCTGCGATTTTTCCCGTTTTGTGATACCCGAATTCCGCGACGATCAAGTCGAGGTTGCCGTCGGCATCGAGATCCACGCTTTGGATGTTTGCCACGCGTCCCAGCCCCGCAGCGAGGACGATCGTTTCGTAATCGCCGGGGGCCTGACGGCGACGCAGCCAGACGACACGACCTCGATCGTGGTCGCCTGCACGAACGCTGCCCAAATCAGCCACCACCAGATCGAGCAACCCGTCCCCATCCAGGTCGCATGGCTCAACGTGGCACGGATTGTCCAGTCGGGCCAGGATCCGAGCTCGGGGGGCCGGATCACGCAGGTCCAAGGCGGATACGTAGCCTCGTTGCATGTCGCAAATCAGCAGGACAGGGTGGCCGTCTTGCTGCAGGTCAGTCCAACGCAAATTGGCAATCCCCGGCGGTACATCCGTCCCTTGCTCCAGCGCGAAGGGCTGGGGAATAAACGTGACCCCCGGTTGCGTTTGTGCCTCCGGTGGTTGTGGCAACACGATTTGCTGCGGCGCCAGAGAACGGTAATACGCCACGGTCCGGTGAATCGGGGGAGGATGCAGGTCGTTCCGGCCCGAGCGGGCATAGAACTCGTAGGCCCGCCGCACCTTGCCGTGCCAGGCGTCGCGCGGATAGTTCTCGGCCAGGGGCATCCCGTGACAATCGCCACAGAACGCTTCAACTTGCGACACGAAGCTTCGGTCGAATGAGGCCGACACCGCAGAGTCAGGCGGCCAAGAAGCGTACCGATGCCAGTTGGCTTGAGTCACGGAGTTGGCGTTTCGCCAATGGACCAACGCGATCGTCAGGCAGGCAACACCCGCGGTTAACAAGCAGATGGCCCATCGAGACCGCCCGGATCTTCGCGCGGCGGTCATGTCAAAACACTTTCTTGCCGTGGCCATGCACCCCTCGCGGTCGCCCCTGTCGCTACCAACGAAAACGGGCCACCCACAACCGCTGGCGTTGTAGGCCGCCGGAACCCTGCCGGAACTCCGCGTACTTGTAACGGAAACTGCCGACCATTACAATCCGGCCATTACAATCCGATGCCAGGGGTTCTCGGACGTTGACGTTTTCGGAGATGACCCACGAGCGGTCAGGAGCGGTTTGTGCGTTCTGGTCATTGCGATTCGCCTGAGCCGCATCAACGCCGAATCGTGTTTGGCGTCAGTGGGGCGTTGCTGATCCTGCTGGCGTTGCCCGTTGCCGTCTTGACCGTCCCTGTCTGGGCCCGCTGGTCGGCGGTTCGTCAGGTCGACGCCGGTGCCATCAGCGAAGCGCAACGACGGCTTCGTTGGTCGGCACGGTTTTCGTTCCACGACGGCCAGACGGAACTGATGCAGGCCGCTTGTTTTCGTCGTCTTGGGCAGATGAGCCGCTGGGAAGCCGCGTTGGAATCGTCGCGGCAGAAGGGGGCGAATCCTCGTCGCTGGCAGCAGGAACGCATCCTGGGCCTGATCCGGCAGGGCGCCCACGAGGTGCCCGAGAACTATTGGAGGAACCCGCTCGGGGCGGACCTGCGCCCGCACGACGCGATCGAGGTCTGCGTGCGCGGTCATCTGGCGCGGAACGAACCCGGCCAGGCCGAGCAAATTCTCGCCTTTTGGGCTGCTGCGCTTCCGCAAGACGCTCACGTCGCGTATCTGCAAGGCGTTTACTGGTTCAATCAAGGCGACGAGGCAAGAGCGCTGACGGAATTCGAGAATGCCGTAACCCGGCAATCGGGACACGAACTGGCACACACCGCCGTGGCGAGGCTGTTCGAAAAACAGGATCGGCTTGCCGAGGCGCTCACGGCCTACGTCCGTTTTGCTGCGGGCTGTCCGCGCAGCACCACGGCGGTCATGGGACTGGCCCGAGTGTTGCGAAAACTGACGCTCATGGAGGAAGCTCGTGCCGTGGCAGAGTCGCTGCGTTCATCCCCGGACCGGTTTTCGGAATTTTGGGGTGAGATGGGGGCGATCGAGCTTGAGTTGGGCAACTACCAGCAGGCGCTTCACTGGTTGGCCCAAGCACCCGCTGCCGACGGACAAAAGAAACGGGAACTGCTGGGCGACGCGGCGATGACGTTCGCGCTGCTGGACGAGGTTGAGGTTGCCGACCGGCTGTTCGAACAGGTGGATGCCGACCTGGCGACCACATCCCGGGTTTCCGAGTTGCTCACCCAACTGGCTGTGGCCCCCGACAGGAAAGAGGTTGCTGACGAACTCGAACGGTTGTCGCACGCCGTAGCGGTCGCCGCCGGGCAACCTGCCCGCATCGAACTGGAACGTTCCGGCGTCGTCCGACGTGAGCATGCCGGCTCGACTGCTGCAGACCTGTACGCCCTGTATTGCGGCGCCTGTCACGGTGCCAACGGTGACGGCGACGGTCGGGCTGCGCGCCATCAGTTCCCGCGACCGCGAGACCTGCGCACCGATGGTTTCCGGCTTGTGAGCACGCACAACGGCAACCCGACGGGCGAGGATCTGGAGAAGGTAATCAAACGCGGCATGCCTGGGACGTCGATGCGGGCATTCGATCTGCTGAGCGAGAACCAGCTGCAGCGGTTGGCCCAAGAAGTCCTTCAGATCCGCCGTGCGGGCGTGCGTGACTGGTATGTCGCACTGCTCCAAGCAGAAGAGGAAGAGATCGACGAACAGGACGTCCAGCAGGTTGTGGATCTCCGCAGTCTGCCTGGAGCCATCGTGCCTGCGCCAACCATCGGTCCCGCCGACCCGGCTGCAGTTGCCAGAGGAAGAAATGTCTACCTCGAAAGCGGCTGTCGGACTTGCCACGGCGACGACGGCACCGGCACACCGGAAATCGCGGCGTTCGACCAGCAAGGGCTACCGGTTTGGCCTCGGGACTTGGTCCGCGATCCCTTCAAGGGCGGGCACGAACCCGAGTCCGTCTGTCTGAGGATTTTGGCGGGGATGCCGGGCAGCCCCCACCCGGCAACCAAAACCCTGACGGACCAGCAATGTGTCGACCTGGTTCACTACTGCGGCTCGCTGTCACGCCAGCCGAAGCGAACACTCACGAACCATCAGCGATTCCTCGAAGCCACGCAGCGCCCGCTGCCAGCCGCGATCCCGGAAGCAACGGCAGACGCGAACTCTGCCGCTGGCGGGTGCCCTTGACACGATCAATACTGGCCGATCGCGTTGCCATCTTGGCGATCTCGCAGATATCGTTGCGTCAGCATGTCGACGGCCTCGGCAGCGAACCGAACCGAGCCGTCGGCGAGTGCCATTTGTACACCTCCCGGATGATCGCTGGCGCTTCCCCATGAGACACCCCAATCCCGATTCGAGCCGTTGATCACATAGGTCGCGTTTCCACCTCCATAGCTGTCGACGTCGGGCGATTGGAGCCCAGGGTGCCAACCCACCGAATTACCCGCATAACGCGCTCCAATCCACAAACCGGCGTTCCAATCGCAGTTAACAAGACCTGGTGCCACGCCAACTTCGCCACAATTCTGCCTGCGATTGTCTCTGGTCGCCGTTCGCTCGATGACCATCACCGTATTGGCGGTCCCGTCGGTAATATCTTTCATCGATACTCGCGAGTTTACCCAAAAGATTCCGCGACGATCGATCGCCGCACCATTGCCCGAATTGCCCAGGTAGTTATTCTTACCGAAACTGCCTCTCTTGGTGTTGAGCAGTCCCATGGTGTCGGAAGGACAGCTGTATGTGGCTACGCCCTCTCGCGCCGCAGGAATCACCGCGACGGTGCCGACAAGGTCACGTTCCCAGTGTCGCGCAAACTCAAGCGTCTGGCTGCGAACCTCGTCGTGCAACGGGGCCATTTCGATGAACGGCAAGATCAACGCCGACCAAGCGAGACCGTTCGTGTTTTCCCGGGGACCTTGTGTCTTTCCGTTCGTGTAGTCCGGATCGGAGTCGACAAATCCGGGCGGAAAAACCTGGTACGTGTCGTGATAGTTGTGCAAGCCGATCGCGACTTGCTTCAAATTGTTCGAGCATTGCGTCCGCCGTGCCGCTTCACGTGCTGCCTGGATGGCGGGGAGCAACAACGCAACCAAGATGCCAATGATCGCGATCACAACCAACAACTCGACGAGCGTGAAACCGGACAGGCGAGTCCGGGCCTTACAAACGGAACGATTCATGAGAACACCTCGCAAAGAGAAAAGGGACAACGGACTGAAGACGAAGCAGATTAGGGATCAAGCGCGAAGTCATGCGTATTCGCTCCCGCTTGGACCGTCACGGTCAACTCGGAAGATTCATTGTACCTCGCCGGGATCGGGTCTTTGTAATCGGGCGGCGTGGGGAAATTCAGGACGGTCGTAATGCGAACCCTGTTCACGCCAATCTCCGCTCCCTTGGTCTCACCAGAGAAGTACAACTCGTACCGCCCGCTTTCGTTGGTGGTGCCGGCGGCGCCCTGTCCGCTGGCGGATTCAAACAGTACGGAAGCGCCGCTGAGCGGTTGTCCGCCCAGGGTCACCGTCCCACTGACCGTGGCCAAATCAGGCAGATCACCTGATGAACTCGAACAACCCACGACAAACACCAGCAAGACAAGTCCAATGACCGCCATACAACGAACCCTAAGCATGATCCAATTCTCCCGAGTGGAGGCGTTTTTTGCGAAAAGAAAGACCCCGATGATGAAATGATAGCCAATCCAGGAAATGCTTGTCAATCCTTTCTGCACTATTCTTGCCGCGTGCCGTTTTTGCGATTTTGACGGCAGGGACGCTTTACCGGTGCCGACAGGCCGACTGCCAGTATGACGATCTTTGTGGCGCGCGACAGAACAAAATGCAAGGGCCTATGTCGCATCTCAACGTTCCTTGGCTTGGGGCCATCTCACGGCCCCCCGTTCACGGCCCCCATTTCACAGCCCCCCTGTTGTGCGCAAAGCGGTTAGAGATTAAGTTTTTCAGGCAGGAGACAAGAAACCAATGAAGATCGGCATCGTGGGTTATTTGGGTTCGGGGAAGAGTACGCTGTTCGAGTGGTTGACGGGGGTGGCACCGAACCCGTCCCATCATCACGACACGCAGATGGCGGTGGCTCAGATCATCGATCCGCGGGTCGCCGAGTTGTGTAAGATCTACCATCCGAAGAAGATCTCGCACGCGAATTTGGAAGTTTTTGACACGCCCGGCCTGAGCCGCTCGCACGAAGGCAGTGCGGCCCGATTGGCGAAGATCCGCGAAGCGGGCTGCCTGGTGCTGGTGGTCGCCTCGTTCGACGGTTCGGATGCCGAAACCGACTTGACGCGGTTCGAGGACGACCTGCTGCTGGCCGACTTGGATATTGTTGCCGGCCGGATCGAGCGGCTTCGCGATCAGAGCCGCAAGCCGCGCTCGGATCGGGAGGAAATGGAAAAGGAGCTGGCGGCGCTCGAGCCGCTGTTGGCGACGCTCGAGGCCGGACGCCCGTTGCATCAACAGGAGTTGACTCCCGAACAGGCCCGCGCCATCCGCTCGTTCCAGCTGTTCAGCGAAAAGCCGCGTCTGATCGTGGTCAACGTGGCCGACGACGATCCAGATCCGAACCGCTTCGTCGCCCAGGCCCCGCCCGGCCCCGATCGGGTGGCGGTTTCATTAAGTCTGCAATTGGGCCTGACCAAAATGCCGGGTGACGAACGGGAGGAATTCTGCCGCGAGATGGGACTGGAGCCGATGGATCGCGACGCGTTGGTCCGCCGCATCATGAACGCCTCGGGCCAGATGCTGTTCTTTACGGCAGGCGAGAAGGAAGTCCGCACGTGGTTGGTGCGCAAAGGCGGTACGGCCGTCGAAGCGGCGGGCGGCATTCATACGGACCTGGCGCACGGTTTTATCCGCGCCGAAGTCATGACCTGTGCGGACCTGATCCGGCTGGGCAGCGAACGGGAAATCAAAGCCCACAACCTGCTGCGCAAAGAACACAAGGAATACGTCGTGCAGGACGACGATATTCTGTTCATCCAGCACAACTAGCGTGCCGGGAGCCAGATCCCAGGCTCAGACGTACAGAATTCAAAATTGGCGGGCGCAACGTTGAACAACGGCAATCGCTTTCCCCGCCAATTTTGAATTCTGTACGTCTGAGCCCTACCCCAGTATCTCTGCGTACAACGCCGCGTGCCGGGCAACCATTTTCTCGACGGAAAACTCGCTCAGCACGCGTTGTCGGCCGGTGGCCCCCAGGCGGCGGGCAAGTTCTGGAGCCTGCAGCAGGGCGTTGGTCCGGCGGGCGAACGCCGCGCGGTCGCCGATGGGGACGAGATAACCGGTTTGCTCCGGCAGCACGAGGTCGCGATTGCCGGGAATGTCGGTTGCAATGACCGGCAGTCCGGCGGCCATGGCTTCCAGGATGGCATTCGACTGGCCTTCGTATTCGCTGCCCAGCCACAGGCACTCGCAGTGCGGCAGCAGACGGGTCACGTCGTCCCGCGGCCCCAGGAAATGCACGCAGTCCCGGATTTCGCACTGGTCGCGATATCGCTCCAAACGCCAGCGTTGAGGCCCGTCGCCGACGATCAGCAGGTGCGCGTCAGGATTGACGATCTTCAGCAGATCGGCCGCCCAGATCAGGTCTTTGACGCGTTTCTGCGGCCACAGGCGATTGACGGCGGCAATCAGCCGCGCGGTGACGGGCAGGCCCAGTTCGGCAAGCAGTTCCTCGCGCGACTTTGGCGGCCGCGGCGCCCACGGCTCGACACCGTTGGGGATCACCACAAACTTGTCGGCGGGCAGCCCATGCTCCGCATAGAAGTCCCGCACCCCGCTGCTGTTGGTGACGATCCGCTGGGTGTACCGTGCCAAGTACTTGTCGATGGCCAATTCGTGCCACTGCTTCCATGTATCCACACAGCGCTCGCCGCCCACCAGGTGCTTGACTCCCGCGCTCCGCGCCGCCCACCGCCCATAGGCGTTGGCGGCAAAGATCCACGTGTGGACAAGATCGGGCTGCAGGCGAACGATCAGCCGTCGCAACCGACGGTAGGCCAGCGGATCGAACTTCCATGACTTGCCGATGACCGTGACCGGGATGCCGGCTTTGCGCAGCGGTTCTTCCAGCGGACCGCCACGCGTCAGGGCGCAGACATGCACGTCAAAGCGATCCCGCGGCAGGCCCGCGGCCAACAGGGTCAGCTGTTTTTCGGCCCCACAACGATCGAGCGTCGGGATGATCTGAAGCACACGAATCATGGCGTTTCCGCGGGGGGATTACGGACAGGGTAGGAACGGGAAAACCGGCCTCGAAGCCCGAGGACGAACAGGTTCCAACAGGCCGACCACGCTTCGCGACAATCGACCTTTGACACGCCGCGCCGCCGATCGGCAAACACGATGGGCGTTTCCGCAAATCGAGCGTCATGCCGCTGCAGCCACCACAGGATCTCTTCCTCAAATGCGTAACCGCGGGCGCGGACCGCAGCCAAGTCGAGCCGCCGCAGTACGGACGTCCGATAACAGCGAAATGCCCCGCTGATATCGCTGACCGGCAGACGCAACCACCAGCCAAAGTAACGGTTCACCGCGCGGCTGGTCCAACGCCGCCGCCACGACCAGCCCTCGATGCCTCCCCCGGGCAGGTACCGCGAACCGATCATGACGTCTACGGGCCCTTGGGGCGCGGCGAACTCCATGCCGCGGCGCAGCTCCGGCACGTAGCGAGGATGGTGGCTGTAATCGGCGTCCATGACCAGCACGAAAGCATAGTCGTGCTCCAAGGCATAACGCATCCCGGCGATGGTCGCGGTCCCCAGGCCCAGCTTGCCGGGCCGGTGCAGCACGTGAAACCGGCGGTCGGAGCCCGCCCGCTGGTCGCACCAGCGGCCGGTGCCGTCGGGCGAGTTGTCGTCGACCACCAGCACGTGGACGTCCGGCGCGTGCCGAAAGATCTCGTCGGTCAACTCCGGCAGATTCGCCAGCTCATTGTAGGTCGCCAATACGACCAAAGTCGTGTTGGCGGGGGGATGTTCCAACATCGGGGTTGGTTACTCGCTCTGGGGTTGCCACAACCGAGGGTGAAAACTTCAAATCCGAATCTCGACATTATCGAGTTTCGTATCGTGACGGAAGTCTTTCGAATTTTGTATTCTGCATCGTGAGCCGCGGGGTTCCAGAGAGTCACAGCATCGGTCCGACCGTCCAAGGTACGAATTCTTCGTCGCCCAGACCATGCCGTTCGCTCTTGGTCTTCTCGCCGCCGGCCACCGCCAACACTTGCTCGAAGATCTCCCGGCCCACGTCCGACACGCTCCGCCCGAGCAGGATCTGGCCCGCGTCGATGTCCATGTCGTCGATCATCCGTTGGTACATCGGCGTGTTGGTGGCGATCTTGAGCGAGGGCGTGGGCTTGCAGCCGAAGCAGCTGCCACGGCCCGTGGTGAACAACACGACGTTCGCCCCGCCCGCGACCATCCCGGTGGTACTGGCCGGATCGTAGCCCGGCGAGTCCATGAACACCAGGCCCTTGGCGGTCACCGGTTCCGCGTACTGGTACACGTCGACCAGCGCCGTCGTGCCGCCTTTGGCGACGGCCCCCAGCGACTTTTCCGCGATGGTCGTCAAGCCGCCTTCTTTGTTGCCGACCGACGGGTTGTTGTTAACCTCGACGCCGAACAGTCCCGTGTACCAGCGCCACCAGCGGACGCGTTCGAGCAACTTGTCGGCGACCGCACCCGAGATCGAGCGCCGCGTCAGCAAGTGCTCGGCGCCGCAGATTTCCGGCGTCTCCGACAGAATCGCCGTGCCTCCGCAGGCCACGATCAGATCGGCGGCGGCCCCCACGGCCGGATTGGCCGTGACGCCCGAGTTCCCGTCCGAACCGCCGCACTCCAGGCCCACGATCAATTCGCTGGCGGGTATCGGCTCGCGGCGGACGTCGTTGGCCTGCGGCAACAACTCGGCCACGGCCCGCACGGCCGCCTCGACCGTCTTGACCGTGCCCCCGAAATCCTGCATGGAAAATACGAGCGGCTGACCCGGCGGTCCGGGAATTCCGCCGATCTGCACCAGCCGCTGGCTGGCCAACAAATAATCCATCTCGCCCTGCTCGCAGCCCAAGCCGATCAACAGGTACGCGCCGATGTTGGGATGTTGGGCGGTCCCGGCCAAAACGCGGTTCAGCATTTCGTGCGCTAGCCCGCGATACGCCATGCCACAACCGCTGGTGTGCTTCAAAGCGATCACGCCGTCCACGTTGGGATAGTCCTTCAACAGCGACCGATCGAACCGCTCGGCGACGAATTTACAAACCGAAGCCGAACAGTTGACGGTCGAGATCACGGCGATGTAGTTCCGCGTGCCCGCTCGGCCATTGGCGCGGCGATAGCCGGCGAACGTGCGATCGGAAATGGTCGGCGGCGCCGGCGGGATTTGCGTCGCGGGGGCGTAGTCCAGTTCCACGTCGCCGCTACTCAAGTTGTGGGTGTGGACCCAGTCGCCCGGCTGGACGTTCTCGGTTGTCACCCCGATCGCCTGGCCATACTTGACGACCTGCATGCCTTGGGGAATCGCCACCAGCGCGATCTTATGCCCCAGCTTGACCGGTCCGCAGAGCGAGATCGTGTGATCGCCCGTCGCGATCGTGACGCCACGTTCCAAAGGCCGTGCAGCCACACAGATATTATCGTCGCGGTGAAGATGAACGACGTCGGTCGTTGGTCGGCTTGTCATGGGAACCAGTGTACCCAAGACGCGAACTCCGTGCTATTGCCGGTAACACGATCGGCAGGGCAAAAAAGGCAGCAAAACCGCGGCGGACAGACTCCAGCATTCTTGTCCATGGTTTTGCCCATCCTGATCCTGGCGTTCGCTCTGGCCTCGATCACCTCAGGGCGCGAATTCCAACGGCGGCAACAGCCCGCTGTCATCCGCACTTGGTTTGCTCTTGGCCGGCTTTTCAGACATGTCGGGCAATTCGAGAATCCCAGCCGCCGGCTCCCCGGCGTCTCCTGCGGTCGCGTCCGGCTCGCCGGCCGACATCCCCGGCATCTCCAATTCGGCGGATTCCTCCTCCGCTTCGTCCAACAGCGGCTCGACGATCTCCTCGTCCTCGTCCATGATCTCCATCGGCGTCCGCGAATCCAACACCTGCATACCCGCCGGATCGAATGCCGAGGCGACCCGTCCGCTGTACGGGTTATCGCGTTGCCATTTGCCGCCGAACGCGGCATAGCTCGAATCGTGCGCGTTGTCGCACATGGCGCAGCCTGAAAATCCAGCTAGCATTAGCATCGCGATCCAAACGTACTGCTTGCTCTTCATGGCGGCCTCGTTACCGAACATTTGCCGGGTGCAGAAACGACTACATCCCAGTTCGGCATTTTTAAGCCGGGAGCTTTAGCGAGATTCTGCGGACTGTAACGGTTTTACCAGTTCGTTGGGCCGCCGGACGACGGCCCCCATCGGAATGTCGAGAACGCTGGCAAGCACGCGCTGCGGCGATTTCGTGCCCACGGTTCGCCGCCGGCTGGTTTATCCTCGCTCGCCGCCGGAATGACCCACATCATTTGCCCATGAGCGGAAAAGACGCAGGCTACTTGAAAAATTATCTGCCGGCTGCAAAATAGCCGATTGCAGGATCCCGTACCCCCCTCTCACCGCAAAGGACGACTTTCATGGCCGAAAATCCCAGTGTGATTCTGTCCGGTTTCGCCGATGAAGCCGCCAACCACAAGACCGCCGAGCAGCAGTTTTCGGCCTTTGCGGCGGTGGGCTTGCAGTACTACACGATTCGGTTCATCGACGCGGGGCAAGGCATCAAGAACGTGATGCAATTGAGCAAGACCGAAATCGCCAAGGTTCGACATCTGGAGGACGAGTACGGTTTGAACGTGTCCTCGATCGGTTCGCCGATCGGCAAAGTCAAACTGCTGGACGTCGAGGACGGCACGAACAACCGGTTCGTGCCCTTTAAGAAGTACCTGGACCAGGACGTCCAGAAGGCATGCGAGATGGCTCATGCCTTCGAAACGAAGCTGATCCGCGGGTTTTCGTTTTATCATCCACGCGGGACCGATCCGTGGGAGCATCTGCCTCAGGTCGTGGACCAACTGGGAAAGATCTCGGAGACCTGCCATCGGAACGACTTGATTTTCGGCTTGGAATTGGAAGCCAACCTCGTCGGCCAGACGGGCAGTCTGCTGGCCGCAATCCATCGTCAAGTGGACCATCCGGCGCTGATGCTCATCTTTGACGGGGCCAACATCGCGACGCAAGGCTATTCGGCGGACGAGTGTCTCCAGCAGTATCGCGACATGAAACCCGGCTTGGGATGGCTGCACATCAAGGACTATCGTCATCCGCAGACGGCCAAGAAAACCGATCACGTCGACGAGGAAGCGCTCAAGCACTTTGTGCCCGCGGACCAGGGCGACACCGGACACGAAGCGATCCTGCGCGATCTGCGCGATTTGATTCCCAAGCTGGAAAAGAAACTCAAGAAGCGTGGCGTGCCCGGGGTCTTCCTGGACATGGAACCGCATCTCAAAGGTGGCGGACAATTCGGCGGATTCAGCGGCCCCGACGGTTTTGGCGTGGCCCTGCGATCCCTCTGCCGAACGCTGGACTACGTCGGCATCGGTTATCACCTGACCGACTTTGACGATGTGAAAGCAGCCCGCGGGTTCTAGTGCAGATGAAGCGGGACGGCGGCGTCCATCGTCAGCGGCGATGGACGTTCGCGCCGCTCAGACGCTGGGATCAGGCTCCGTGGTCTGTCACCGGCGCCAGTCGCTGCGGTACCCAATCCAAGGGAACTTCAAAGTCCTGTGTGCTGTCTTGGGTGGGCAAGTCCAGCCGGAATTCGTAGTCCGGAAACAGCGGCGTGCCCATCGGCATCTCCGGCGACGTGATGCCGTCCAACGCGGTAACGCGGACGGTATAGGCGCCTCCGAAATGGCCGGTCTTCTCCGAGCGGCTGCACGCGTTATTTCTGCGGGGACGCTACGTGTCGCTACGGCCTCGCGGGGCATCGCGGGTGCTGGCGTCGGACGCGGCGTTGGCGGATAATTGGCTGCCATGCTCGTAGCGGACGATTTAGCTCATTGCATCCCCACGGAGATTTCCATGCATCCCTTCCTTTGCTGCCAAATCCGTTGCCTGTTGGTCGTGCTCGCCACGACGGCAATCGCAATCGCCGACGAAATCCAGATCGACCCGGGACCCGGTGGAAATATCGTCGTCCAACGGATCGACGGCCGGACCGCATGGATCGCGCCGGACCAGCGCGACATCCAGACAGGCCAGTGGTGGTTCTACTGGAGTTTCCGCCTGCGAGCGCCGGCCGAAACGCCCGTCACGATCGTCTTCTCGCGGCAGAATCCGCTGGGCGTACGCGGACCGGCGTTCAGTCTGGATGGCGGAGCAACCTGGCAGTGGCTGGGCGGCGACAAGGTACAGTCGTTCCGTCACGAAGGCCAGCCGGCTTGGTCGTTCGAGGCCTGTGTGCCGGATGCGGCAAGCGAGGTGCTGTACGCCTTCTGTCCGCACTATCGCCAGCCCCACCTCCGCGCGTGGCTGGAGCAGCAATCGCCCGCTGCGCCGCTGGCCGTGGAAGAACTGTGCCGCAGCCGCCAAGGCCGCTCGGTGGAACTGCTTCGCGCCGGCTGCCTCGATCCGCAACGCTCGCGCGGTACGGTCCTGCTCACCTCGCGGTCCCACGCCTGCGAAGCGATGGCCACATACGCGCTGGAGGGCTTTCTGTCGGCGGTGCTGGCCGACGACCCGCTGGGCCGGCAGTGGCAGGCGAATTGGGAAGTGCTCGCCGTTCCGTTCCTGGACAAGGACGGCGTCGAGAACGGCGATTCAGGCAAGAACCGCGCGCCTCATGACCATAACCGGGACTACAACGACCAGCCGTTGTATCCGGAGATCGCCGCGGTGATGAAGCGGGGAGCGGCCGTGCAAGACCGCGTGGTCGCGGTAATGGACATGCACTGTCCCTGGATCCGGGGCGAGTGGAACGATCGGGCGTACTTTGTCGGCCCGAACCACGAGGAATTCTGGAACAAGCAGCGGCAGTTTGCGGCGATCCTGGCGCGAACCCAAACGGGACCAATTCGCTTTCGCGAACAGGATTGTCTGCCCTTTGGCACGGCCTGGAACACGGGCGGAAACTGGACGCAGGGCAAGTCCTGTGCGACCTGGGCCCGGGAGACCTTTCCCCGAGCCGACCTGGTCGCCAGTCTGGAATTGGCCTATGCCGATGCGTTGGGCGTCGAAGTCACCGCTGCCAGCGCCCGCGCCTTTGGCCGCGACCTGGCCCGCGCCCTGGCGGAAATGCTCGACCAACGGCGTCCCGCCCAGCGGGACGCGGAGTAGGGTGTCAGCCTCCTTCGGCGGAGGCGGGGATTCACTCCTCCACCGTCACCTCGACCGGGTCGCATTCCCAGAGCCCGTGCTTGGTGCAGTAGGACACGGCCGTCAGCTCCAGCTTTTTGCCCGAAGGAACGACCTGGAACGTTACCTCGGCCTGCGCCTTCTGGCCTTGGCCGCCGAGCGAGCCGGCGGAGAAACTGGCCTCGGCCAGCAGCGTCTCGCGGTTGTACAGGGCGATGCTGCGGATATAGTGGTCGAGATCGTCGGGATGCGTGTACTCGTTGCCCACGCGCACCGTGACGGGGAACTTTTGTCCGGCCTTGGCGACGGCCGCACACTGCACGAACGGCGAGTGGCGATCGATATAGTCCTTCTTGGCTTCCCGATCCACGGTCGAGATGTCTACGTACCGGTTAATTTTGGGCATCGCTTTCTCCGTTGCTACTGATTTGTCAGGGTGTCATGAACGGCCCCTATTCTAGCATCTGTTCGGTCTGTCGCCAGGATGCTCGCCGCCAGATCTTCCCACGTCATTTCGTGCGGCAGGCACTGCTGCCGCGCTGCCAAGGCGGCGGTCGCTCCGGCGGCCTCTCCCAGGGTGACGGCGTTGCCGGTAACCCTTCGAGCCGTACTCGTGGTTGATCATCCAAGCGTACAGGTCGTCGTGGATCTTGAAGACCGTCGGGGGCCCGTAGGACGATGCCAGGCCGGCGCAGTCCCCGTCAGATCGTCAGCTGGCGATCTCGAGCGGCAACGTCCCAGCGCCCGACGATGCGCCCGCCGACAACGACGCAGACCTGTTTGTGCAGCGCCGTGGTCGGGCAGATGTGCCAGGGGATGGCGAACAGTTCGTCGCCCGGCTGGAATTGCGAGGCAAGTGGCGTCTGCAACACCAAGTGCTCTTCGTTCTGCAATACCTGCTGCGCATCGGGCAGTTCGGGAAACACCAACCGCTTGCCGGCCGGAGGATCCGAGGCGCAGGCTTTATACCCCAGGTCGACGGTCAACCGTTCCGGGCCGGGGCGGCTGACAACACGCGTCAACAGCACGACGGCAATTTGAAAGTGCAAATCGGGATACGCGGCCGCGTACCCGGCGTCGTGAAAGACGCAAGTGCCGGGGCTCAGTTCCAGCGTGGGATCGTCGATCGCCGCATAGATGGGAAAAGTGCCTGTTCCCCCCGCCACGATGCGAGGCACCGGCAAGCCGGCCGAGACCAGTTCGTCGCGAAAGCCGACAACGCGGTCCCAGTCGGCGTGGACTGCCGCTCGGCGTTCGGCCACCGCGGCCTGGTGGTTGTGACCGTCGTAGACGTGCAGACCACCGAGCACCAAGCCCGGCGTCGCGGCAATCTGCTCGTACAGGGTTCGCGCTGCGGGACCGACGGTCAGGCCGGTTCGATGCATGCCGGTGTCGATGTCCAACAGGACGTCGATCGACAGTCCGCAATCGTGCATCGCGGCGCCCAAGGCCGCCATCGGCCGCGCGTGATCCGCAGTGACTGCGAGCCGAACGCCGCCATACGTTTGCAATAAACGCACGGCTCGCTGGATATTCGGCCCGACCAGGTTATAGGCCAGGAAGATTTCCCGCACGCCGGCCCGCGCCAGCATCTCGGCTTCGGCCAGCGTCGCGCATTTGTGCTTGACGATCCCCCGGGCCAATTCCAGCTCGATGACCTCGGCCATCTTGTGCGTCTTGCAATGCGGCCGCAAACGCTCCGGCCGGCCGGCGATGCGAATCATCGTCTCCAAGTTCTGCTCGACAAGCTCGCGGAACACGATCAGCGCCGGAGTGAAAACCTCGCGGGTGTCGTCGATGTGGTAACAGGAGTCGTTCATTGCTGGAGAAACACCGGTTTACTGAGACACTCGGTTTACTGAGACACGCGCCAACGCACGTTAAACAGCCAAATCATGGCCGATAGCAGAGCCAGATTCAAGCCGGCGGTGAAGACACCGAAACCGGCCACCAGCGCCAAGTCGCCGACGGGCGGCCGCGGCGTCGCGTCCGTGGTGATGTCGACATCCAACGGAATGGCAAACGTGGCCGCAAACGGGCTGGTCAAGCCGCTGCGGACCACATACGGCGTGGCTTCGTGCTCAGGAAAAAAGCCCTCGGCAAAGAACCTCGCTGCCAACGGCGCACAGAACAGCACGACGATGATCAGGTACGCCGTCATCAGGCTGATCGACGTCTTCTGAAACAACACGGAACAAAACAAAGCGATCACTGCCGTCGTCAGGCAACAGAACAGCACGATCACCAGATAACCGCCCACGGCCGGAATGTTCGTCCAATAGCTGTCAATCATCAGGCACGCCAGCGGCACCGGCCACAGCAGAAACGTCGTCAGCACGCTGGACACGCGCAGTCCGGCGATCAGCTTGCCCCACAGGATCTGCCAGGGCGTGATCGGCGTCGTCAGCAGCAAGTCCAGCGTCTGCCGCTCGCGTTCGCTGGTCATCGCCCCGGCGGAAAACACCGGACCGACCAGCATGTTGAACACCAGCACATAGCTGACGTACCACGGCGCGTACTGGGGCCAGATGAACAGACAGCACGCCATCAGCGGAATCGCCAGCACCATGCTGACCTGGATCACCACCCGCAGCATCAGCGTGCCTTGGCTGAAGATCTCGTTGCGCATTTCCTTGTCATACACCGGATTGGCCCCGTCGGGCAGCAAAAAGTCGCGTTTGGCCGGGGCGAACAGGTTGTCCGGAAACTGGTCCTGCTGGATCACCAGTCCCACCACCTCGCGAGCCTCCTGCTCCAAATCGACGACGGTCTTGCCTTCGCTGCCCACGTCGGGCGGGTATAGCAGGCGGGTACAGGTGTTGACAAACAGGAAGATGCAAATGGCCCCGCCGACACTCGGCAGGACGGTCACCGTCAGCAGCAGACGCAAGGCACCTACGTCCGACAGCCAGCGCCACAGCAGCACGCCGCCGATCGCCAGCGGCAGGATCAACAAGTACGAGACGACCAGGGCCGACGCCGTGCGGTGGAAATAGCTGCTGCAGGCGATGCTGATCATGCCGAACGTGATCACGGACACGATCAGTCCCAGATACGCGGCCAAGACTTCATAGAACGACACGCCGCCCAGCGGCAAGCACAGCATCACGATGGGCAGCGACGAAAAAATCAGCACGGCCAAGTGCGTCAGCGAAGCGATCAGCTTGCCCGCCACAATCGCGGCGGGCCGCAACGGACTGGATAACAGCAACTCGTAGGTCTTCCGTTCCTTTTCCCCGGTAATCGCGCCGCCGGCAAAGCTGGGAGCCATCAGCGAAGCCAGCACGTACTGGCCGATGAAGAACAAATCGACCAGGTTGCGCGCGGCGGCGGGATTGGAACTCAAATCGAGCCGCGTGTCTTGGGGCCACGCGAAATAGACCAGCGTGGCCAACAGGGCCTGGTAGAAGAACAGCAGCACAAACGCCCGCACCATGCGGAGATTCACCAACAACTCGCGCTGCAGCACGGGGTTTTCCAGAACGTACATGCGACGGGCTCGACAGTGTCTCGAAGCGTGGGCCGTCGTATCGACGCCAGCCCAAGGCGGTATTCTTCCACACCCTGCCGCTTCCGGCAATGACCGCAACCCCGGGCGGCTGTTTCCTGGCCCCCGCCGCACCCACGGCTTGCCACCTCCTTGACCGAGTTTCTCAAGCTCCGGCCAGCGGGCCCCAAAGGGCCTGCAGCAAATCAAAAATCTCCGGTTCGGCGGTCATCAACTCGGCCCGGTTGAAAGGGAAAAAGTCGTTCAGGCCAAAGTACGCCTCGGTCATTTCGGCAAAGAACTCCTTGTGGTCGGTCAGGGCATAGTGCCGGACGCGTTTGCCGTCGTAGCGCAACGCCGCCTCGCCGCGGCCGCTGTCTTTGAACCGCTCGTAGGCCTCGCGGATCCGCGGTTCCTCGAAGCCCAGCACCTGGTCGTGATAGGCGTGGGCAAGTTCGTGCAGGATGACCCACGGCTGCTCGTTGATGCTGCGCGAGGTCGGCAAGGCGGCCGCCTCCGGGATATGCACGCACTTTTCCAGGTCCCGCGCATAGCCATTGGCCTGCAACCAGCCGGCACTGGGATGGTACTGCATCGAACGCAACTTGCCGTGGCTCAGATCCAGCACAATCGTGACCGCCTGCAACTTGGCCAAATGGTCCGAATTCACCACGTACGTGATGTCGACCAGTTTCGCTTCGAGCAACCGGAGGGCACGCGTGCCCAGCTCCTCGTGCGGCGACTGCAGCAACCGCTCGTCCACGCGGACGGTCCAGCCTTGGATCTCGTGGACCGTCCACGCGGCCGGCTTCGGCGGATCCGAATCGGCCGCCGCGCGTGCGTTGGCGCACAAGCCACAAGTCATGGCAACCAGGAACAAGTACGTACCTGCGGTCCTTGGGCACGAGATCCCGCGCCGGCCTACCCCGCCAAAGGCAAAACATGAAAACCGAATCTTCATAAGAAAACAGCTCTTGGATCGAAGGTTCCTGCTCCCCGGGTACACGGCCCCAGCGTTCGGCCAACCTTGTCAAGGCGATGCCCGCCTACTTCAGTTCCTTGATCCGCATGTTGCGGAAGAAGACCTCGGCGCCGTAATTGCCGTGGGCGTGCAAGCCGATGTGGCCTTTCTCGTATTTCAAGCCGGGGTGGTCCTGGCCGTCGATCGGCTGGACCTGGTCCAAGTCCGCGTCGACGATCACCGTCCCGTTCAAGATGACTTTGACCTGCCGGCCGTTCACGATCACCTCCTGGTCGTTCCACTGCCCGGCCGGTTTCAAATGACCGGTCTTGGCCGGGACGACGCCGTAGATCGAGCCGTGATGCTGGTAGTCCTTCAGCTTGATCGGGTCGCCGTCGGCATAGTAGTCGTCCTCCAGGATCTGCAGTTCCATGCCGTAGATGTGCGGCTCGCGAGACATCTGCGTGCGGATGCCCAGGCCGTTGTTGCCGCCCGGATCGAGTTTCAATTGCAGCCGCAGCACAAAGTTGCTGTATTCTTTTTCCGTAAAGATGTGGACTTTGCCCGTGGCCTTGCAGATCAGCATCCCGTCCTGGACATAGTAGCTGCTGGTGTCGCCGCCCAGTCCCACCCAGCCGTCCAGCGATCGGCCATCGAACAGCGGAACAAAGCCTTCCGCCGTTTCTGCGGCAGTCAAGCCGGTCGCCGCGGCATCGTCGGACGCGGCGTGCGCTGTCGAGAACCCGCAGAACGAGGCGAACAGAGCGAGGAAAAACGGACGCATGGTAAAGTCTCCTGATGGGGTAAAGGGGGTGTGTCGTTCGGACGGTCCGTGACGGAAATTCGGTGTAGCCAGGTCACTTCGTGAGCGGAATTGCGATGCACGGTGCGACCCGCGTAGACTTGCACCGAGGCCAGCTGCCACGGAACCCGCCGCGCCATGCCACCAACTCACTCGCTATTGCCCCTCGATGTACTGCAGCTGAATCTCGGTGTGGGGCAGCTTCTTTTTCAGCGCCGCCACGCCGTCGGCCGTAACGGGGGTGCGAGTCACTTTGAGGTCCTTCAGCGTCGTCAGGGACTCCAGCTGCTGCAGGCCGGCGTCGGACACGGCGGTCGAACCGAGGTGCAAGAACGTTAACCGGTTCATTCCCGTCAAGGCTTCCAGACCCGCGTTGGTCAACATCGTGTTGTCCAAGTTCAGCCATTGCAGATTGGTCAAGCCGGCCAGATGGGCGACGCCCGCATCGCCGATCTGCACCCGCCAGAGATTCAGCCGCGTCAGTTGCGTCATGCCGGACAGCGGCGCCAGTCCGTCGTCCTCCAATTGGCTGCATTCGCTGAGGTCCAGCTCTTCGAGTTGCGTCAATTTGGCCAAGTGGGTCAGGCCCTCGCCGGTAACCTGCGTCTTTGAAATGCGCAATTTCTTGAGGCGGGGAAACTGGGCGAGCGTGGCCAAGGAGCTGTCGTCGACCAGCGTTTGAGCAAGATACAACTCTTCGAGGTCCTTTAATTCGCCGAGTCCTTCCAGTCCCATTTCGCTGACCCACAGAAAATCCAGTCCCAGAACTTTCAGCTTGGTCAGTTTCGCCAAGGCAACGAGGCCTTCATCGTCGACCTTGGTACCGCCGTCTTTGCCGGCCAGCCGCAAGGTCCGCAGGTTCGTCAGTCCGGCCAGGTGCGCAAGGCCCGCGTTGGTGATCTTGCATTCCCGCAGGTCGAGGGCCTGCAAGGTCGAGATGGTGCCCAAGGTCTCCAGCCCAGCGTCCGTCACTCCCGTGCCGGCGAGCGTCACCGACCGCACCCGCCGCAGCCCGGCCAGATGCGTCAGCGCCGCATCGTCGATCGTCGTCTCGCGGAAATCAACCTCCGTGACAGCTCCCTCGGCATCGCGTTTCAGCACTGCCTGGAGAGCTTGCAACGCGGCGACGGCCTGTGCATCGTCCGCTTCGGCAACGGTGGTCGCGCCGCGATCGTTCTGGGCGACCGGTATTTCGGGGCCTGGCGGCGGTGGACTGGTGCGATCGCCCTGGCAACCTGCCAGCAGCAGCAAGCCCAATGCGCATCTCAGCCGAGAACGGTTCATGAGTGGTTCCTTTGTGGAGGCTAGTGATCGCGTGACGTCAATTGAAATAGGCGATCGACGTGCATCTGTTTGCCGCGTCCCCAAAACAGCCGCACCCGCACGCACCAGCGAATCTTGACCAGGAAACCGTTATAGGTCAAGGGGCTGCGAGGCAGGTGCGTCTGCAGGCAGTGCAGTTGCCGCAAGTCGCCGTCGACCGAATCGCTGGGCGTGGTCCGTTCAAAATAATGGACGCCCAAATCCTCGTCGCCTTTGCCTTCGGTGATCCATAACACCGAGACCTCGACCGCTTGGATCTCGGCCGGTTGGACGGCGTCGATCTGGTACTCGCAGCGGAGCAGATCCCCGGGATGAAACACGCCGGAGGGACTACAGATTCTGAGCGCGATCAGGGGTTCGATCAAGGGTTTCGTGACCGTCATGGGCTGGGTAAACAATGACCGGAAAGGCGCGCTCGAAGGGCGGCCAGGATTCCGCCTCGCCGCGCACCACCAGTTTCCAGTTTACCGCGTTGTGCTCAGATTGGAACGAGTGGACGGCGTGATTGGGGATTTCCACCGTGCATTGATGCTCGAAAGGCAGTCCCGGATCGATCCGGAAATCGGTGTGGCGGAAGATCTGGCGATCGAACACGAGCTTGGTTTCCGTTCGCAGGTCCGTGCCCTGCTGGCTCGTCGCTGCTTCTTCGCAGACCAAACTGAGCGTCAGCGAACGCATCGTCAGCCGCCCGCCTTGCGAGACGTAAACCTGGTACGCGCTGCTGGGACGCAACGGATGGCCGGAGATCTCCAGGTTGGTCGGACCGATGCCGGTGTGGATCAGCATCTGCCGTACAAAATCTCGCACCACCCACACGCCCACGGCCACAAACGGAATGATGAACAGTACCAGGAACCACTCCGGCTGGGCGCTCAGGATGCTCTTGACCGCGAAATAGATCAGGAACGCCGCACTGACGTTCCAGATCAGCCCGAACACCGAGGCGAACACCAGCCGCCAAGCCGGCGACTGGACGACAGGCAGGCGGTAACTGAGTTTCACTCCCGGGCTGTTCGTCAAATTGGCGTCGCTGGGGATGTTGGGGTAGACGGGGTGCGACACGTCGCTGGTTGACGGCTTGGTGGTGCCGCGCAAGTCGAGGTTGGCTGCCCGGCGAACCAATGCGGATCGCCGTTCGCGCGTCGCGCTGGCGTGCAGAACCGTCCAGATAACTCCACCGCCACCCAGCAGCACAAACGACGACAGCACCAGGACCAGCACCCAAAAACCCAGTCCGGGGGGATACGGCGGCGAATGGCTCAGCGTCTGCGCCAGAATCAAGGCCGTCAACGACACGACGCCCAGCAAGAACATCGCGCTGGAGAACAGGACCTCGCCCACGGTCCCTAGCCACGGGGAACCGGTGCGGCGATTTCCCCGTTTTTTGCCCCAGACTCGAAAAACACGCGCCACGCTACGAACCCCCAGACCACAACAACACAGGTAAAATACCCATGTCATATCATAGGCGAACGAGCGTTGATCGCAATCCTGCGTCATGCCAGCAGGCGGAATGCGAACTCAGATGACATGCCGCACGGCGGCTGCGGCCTCGCTTGTCTCCGGATCGGTAAACAGGCGAAGCGGCGCTCGTCCAGGTCCGTGGCGTTCTTGCATGATCCCGCGGCGCGCCTGGCTCAGGAATTCATGGAACGCGGCGGCCGGCCCGGTGGGGAATTCTTGCTGCAGCGTCTGCAGCACTTCGTTCCACGATAGCCCGCTGCGGTAGATGACGCGATAAGCCGCTTTCAACTGCTGGATGTCCGGTTCACGGTATCCGTTGCGGCGCAGGCCGATCGTGTTGAGACCGACCACGTGACTGCTCAATCCATCGATGGTCACAAAAGGCGGCACGTCGCGGTTCAGGTGCGCCTGGCCGCCGACCATCGCCAGCTGGCCGATGCGGCAGAATTGATGAATGCCAACCGCGCCCGAGACATACGCCCGATCGCCGATCGAAACATGGCCGGCGATCATCACGTTGTTGGTCAATACTGTGTGGTTGCCGACATGACAGTCGTGGGCGATGTGGGCGTTGACCATAATCAAGTTCTGGTCGCCCATCTCCGTCCAATCGTCTGTTCCCAGCCCGGAATGAATGGTTACATGCTCGCGGATCGAATTACCGTCCCCGATTCGCAGCCTGCCCACCCGGTCCCCGGCCCGAAGGTGTTGGGGACGTCCGCCCAAAACCACGCCTTCGGAAACCGAATTATTTTTGCCCAGGCACGTGCCCGCTTTGATCACCGTATGGCCGGCCACGCGACACCCCTCGCCGATGACGACGCCTGATTCCACGACGGAAAACGGCCCGATCGAGACATCCGCGGCGATTTCCGCTCGCGGGTCTACCACTGCTGTCGGATGAATGCTGGCCACGGGGCAAGTTCTCGCTTGAAGAGTCTTGAATACATCGCTGACATCGCCGCGCAAGCACATTGATCGTCCAAATAGAGGGGAGGCATGCAACCGATTTTGCCAGTTGCGAAAGATTTCACCCCCCTGCGACGGCATTCGCAGTTCTGCTACACTGAGAGCCGACGAACGGCGATCCGGAATCCAGAACCCGCTTTTCTTGGGGGGCACTAGCATCCGAATCGCTGTTTTCTTTCTGTTACCGATCGTAGATCGGTTTGTACGCTAGTTCCGACGTTCCGTTCAAGATCAAAAGGAGAAGATTTGCCATGGCCGATGTGCATGCCCTGTACGACGAAGCGGAAAAGCTGAAAGACGACGGCAAGTACCAAGAGGCAATTGCCAAGCACCTGGAGATTTTGGGGATCGACGACAATTTTACGCTGGCGCATCACGCCTTGGCCGTGGTATACGGCAAGGTCGGCGATCACGAAAATGCGATCAAGCACGGCGAGCGGGCCTGTCAACTGGATCCCAACGATCCCTTTTCTTTTACCGCGATGAGCGTCACGTACCAGCGTGCATTCGCGGGGACGCGAAATCCGGAATACATCCATTTAGCGGAGCACGCGATGGCCAAAGCGCACGCTTTGCAGGGCCAGAACTGGTAAGCGACCGTTGACGGCGCTGCCCGTTCCTGCTATACCCCACGCGGTTTACTTTGCCGGAAATAAGGAGAAATGTGTATGAGTTGCAGTGAACGTCGGCGAGAACTTCGCAGGCGGCGAAAACGAGCCAAGAAGGTTTCTCACCTGAAACGGCGCGTGCCCAAAGCAAGCGTCTCGGAAAAACTGGCGATTGCCGGGCGAATTCGCAAGATGACCCCGGGCGCCGAAAAAATCATTACGGAACTGGCCTTGGAAGAACGCTAGCGTTCTTGGGCCAGTCCATGCCGTAGCCTCTCCGATCGTCCCTTGCCGCAGGCTTGCGTCGCTGCGGTACCGGCAGGGGAACGCTGCGGTTTGCTGGAAAGTGTGGCACCCGGCGGAGTTGGAGTCCACGCTTTAGCGCGCCTCGTCGGGCTCTGCTCGATCCGACAGACATGCCAAAGCGTGGACTCCAACGAACGCCTCGCCGACGTTTGACGCCTGCCTATTTCACGTCCGTACCAGAACGGTCCAGGCATCTGCCGATCTGCCGCACGGCTTGCCGCAAACGGTTCTCGTTTTCGACCAAGGCCAGCCGCAAAAAGCCTTCGCCGCTGTCGCCAAACCCGCTGCCGGGACTGACGGCCACATCGCCCTGTTCCAACAGCATCATGGCAAAGTCCATCGTGCTCATCGTACTGGCCCACGGTTCGGGAACTTTTGCCCAGACGAACATCCCGGCCTTGGGCCTGTTCATCTCCCAGCCCAAGCGGCGCAGTCCGTCCACCAGCACATCGCGGCGACTTTGATACAACACCGATTGCGCTTCCACCGCCGCTTCCGTATGCCGAAGCGCGACGATTGCGGCAATCTGGATGGCCTGGAACATGCCGTAATCATAATACCCTTTGATGATGCCCAATCCGCGGATCATCTCCGAGTTTCCGCAACAGAACCCGACTCGCCAGCCAGCCATGTTGTAGCCCTTGCTCATCGTCGTAAACTCGACTCCCACCTCGATCGCGCCCGGCGCGGCGAGAAAACTGGGCGGACGATACCCATCAAAGGCGACATCGGCATACGCAAAGTCGCTGATTACCATGAATCCGTAGCGTCGCGCCAATTTGACGACCTCGACAAAAAACTCCGGCTCGACCGTGACCGTGGACGGATTGTGAGGATAGTTGATGATCAGCAACTTGGGGACCGGATACAGGTGCTCGCAGGTGTAAGCGATGTTCGCCAGGAATTGCTCGCTGTCGGCCACCTCCAGCGAGATCACGTTGCCGGCTGCTAGCGCGATGGCATACGTGTGCACGGGAAAATACGGGGCAGGCACAATGGCGGTATCGCCTTCGCCCATCAATGCCAGGCACATGTGGCTGAAGCCTTCTTTCGACCCCAGGCACACCATGACTTCGCCCTCGGGATCCAGCCGAACCCCATAACGCTTGAAGTACTTGCTTGCCACTTCGCGGCGCAAGTTAATAATTCCGTTGGACTTGCTGTACCCATGATTGTCCGGGTCCGCCGCTGCTTCTGCCAGTTTCTGAATCACAATATCCTGTGGCGGATCGGAGGGATTTCCCATACCTAAATCGATCACGTCCTTGCCCGCTCGGCGTTTTTGGTACAACAATCCGTTGATCCGAGCGAACAAATACGGAGGCAGCCGATACAGGCGTGGCGAGAATCGAATCTCGAAAGGATGATTTGGATCCTGTGGCGATTTCGTGGACGGCGAAGCCGTTTGAGTCGTGTGTGGCATGGAGCAGGCGTTCAATAAAGAGGATTCGTTGGAATTCAACTTGTGTCCGTCAGAATAACCGTAATCAAGAGAAAGTGAAATAGCTCATGGTTCGCATCCGTGTTATGGTCCGACAATTGCTTCCGGTAGAATGTCCCTAGAAAGCCTGACAAAATGACGCTTGTTTCCTGACGAAAAAGGAGGGAATTCGATGTTTTTCGATCCGATGTATATCGTGTTGGTGCTGTTGCCCGGCCTCGCCATTTCCGGCATTGCCAGCTTGATGGTCAAATCGGCGTTCAATCGCTACTCGAAGGTTCGGTCGATCCGAGGTATGACGGGTGCCCAGGCGGCCCAAGTGTTGTTGGATCAGGCTGGCATTCACGACGTGCGGATTGTGCCCGCGCACGGGTTCTTGAGCGATCACTACAACCCGCTGACCAAGGAGTTGGCGCTGTCCGAGCAGGTCTATTCGAGCAACTCGGTCGCAGCCATCGGCGTCGCCACGCACGAGGCGGGACACGCCATCCAGCATGCGACGCACTATTTTCCGCTGTGGGCCCGTTCGGCGCTGGTGCCGATGGCGAGTATCGGTTCCAACCTGGGGTTGATCGTCATGGCGGTGGGCTTGTTCATCAGCCAATTCGTGGTCATTCTGGGGGCGATTCTGTTCGGGTCCGTGTTGCTGTTCCAGCTGGTGACGTTGCCCGTCGAGTTCAATGCCAGTTCGCGAGCCAAGCGGTTGGTTGTCGAGGCGGGGATTGTGTACCCGGAAGAGCGGGTCGGCATCGATGCCGTCTTGAACGCGGCCGCCATGACCTATGTCGCCGCCGCCGTCTCGACGCTGCTGACCCTGCTATACTACTTGTGGCGAGCCGGACTGCTGGGCGGGCGGCGGGATTAGGATTGACCGAGAGGACACTGATGTTGAACAAAGAGCAGCTGCAAACTCTGGCGGCGGGGGAAGCTGGGCAGATGTTCGGCTTGCAGCGGGAGCGGGAGCTGCACGTCCGATTGAGCCAAGCGGGCGTTTTGGGCGAGATCGCTTGGCAATTACGGCTGGCGGCGAAAGAAAAGTGGGATCGGGGATACTGTCTCCGCCGGACGGAATTGGAGCAGCAGCTCAAGCGAGACGACTGCGGACTGAATTGGGGCTGGGACGAGGTTTGGCAACGATTCGACGAAAAGAGCGCGCGGCGAGCTTCCGAGCCGACGACCGTGCTGGTGATCGACTTGCCGGTCGGGCAAGTCGTGCTGAACGACGACTTGCACACCGGACGCAGGCCGCCGGAGTACGACGGACAGGTTGGGGGCCACGAGCTGACCGACTTGCGGATCGCTGCGTTTGTCGAGCTGGTTCTGCAGCACCGCACCCCGGAGGAGGTCTGCTATGCCATCGCCTGTCTGATCAACGCCAACGATGACCTGCGCGACGTGGCCGAAGGCTCGACGCCAGGCATGTTCGACGAGTTGATCGACGCCGAAATCGCCGCAGGCGACAAGGCCGAACCGCCACCCGGCGGCGAGCGTTGAGACCGTCGGTAGCGTTCGTCGTTGCGAGGATTTCGCAACCTGCCTACTCAGGCTGCCAAGGCATTCCGTAGATCGCGTTCGAGCCGCGGCTCGTGCCGGCGTAGAAGACCAGCAGCCATTTTCGGTCGCCCAACGGGGTCGTCCAGGGATACGACCAATCCGCAAGGTTTTCGGCGGCGGCGGGAATGCTCACGACCAAGCCTTCTCGTTGCCATTCGAGTTCCATCGCCAGGAGAACAACCGCCCCGTCGCCGGCCACTCCCAGGGCCAGGTTGCCACAGTCGCGATAGCGCGGGTCGTCGTCGGGAAAACGCCGGAGCAGTCGCGGGGGACTGAAGCTGGCGCCGCCATCGGTCGAGCGGGAAACAGCCGGTCCCGACCCGCCGATATTATGCCCCTTGCCGGCGCTGTAAGCCAGCACCAGGACGCCGTCGGCCGTGGCCACGATCTTGGGCCAAGACAAGTGGGCCATGGACGGGTCGTCCGGGGCCGGCACCAGCAGTCGCGGTTCGCCGTAATCGCCGCCGGCGGGCCCTTCTCCCGCCCCAGCCATCGTCAGGAGTCCACAGAACGCCAAGCGGAGAGTCGTCATCATCGTCCAGATCATGGTCCAGATTCCTGAGCAGGAGAAACCGGGGGCGTCGGCCGCGCCGCCGCTGGCTCTGGCTTCGACAAGCTGTTCGCGGCCGCGCGTTCGACAGGCGGATTCCCCGTCGCCGGTTCGGCCAGTTTTTCCACGTCCAGCTGGCTGCCGAACGGCCAGTCTTTTCTTGACAAGGCGTTTTCAGCGCGCGACCAGCAGCGGCCGTCGCTCCAGTACAAAACCACGCTGCGTTCGGCGCGCATGTCCGCGGACACCAATTCAACCAGTTCCTGGGGCAACGAAAGAGATGGTTGCCCGGTCGCAGCGGCCTGTCTGACGTCGTCTCGGCCGAAATCCAAGGGAAAATGCGTCGAGGTGTCGTTGTGGTGGAGGATCGCCCGGCCACGAGCCGCCTCGAAATGGAACAGCAGCATGGTCGCGTCGGGCGCCGGACGCTGATCTCGAGCAGCCAAGATGTAGCCGGCCGCCCGCTGCGGGTCGCTCGCCGCAATCACGTCAACGGCCAAATCGTAGTATCGCCGCAGGTAAGGCAGCATCTGATCCCGATATGGAAAGGCGACAATCAAGCGGTCCAGGAAGTTCAGGTCGGCGACGGCCGCCTCGCCGAGCGTTTGTTCCCGCTGCGTGGCGATCAGCAGTTCGGCGGCCAGCAACTGCAGTTCCTGCGTTTCCCGGCGGTGCCGGTCCGGATAGTTGGCATCCAGGTCAAAGGCCCGCAGGAACGCTCGCAACGCCGGCAGCCCCGTTTCCCCGTCCGCGTCTTTCAACAGCAACGTGGCCTCGGCCAGTCTCCGCAGCAAACGCACACGCTCCTCGTGGACGCCGATCACGGTCTGCTGCGCAACCCGCGTGCTGATCTCCTGGCGGGCTTCGGCCACTTGCCCGTCCAACGCCAGGACGATGGACCGTTTGCAGGACATGGCGATCTGTACCGCCGGATCGTCCGCTTGATCCCGGGCGACGGCATACAGGCGGGCCGCTTCCTTGAGATCCACGGGGGCGCCGGATGCCGCGCCGCCATACAATTCGCAGTCCGCGCGGCGTTCGCACGAATTCGACCAACGTTCTCGCAGGTCGCGCCGGAAACGCTGCCCACCGGGACGGTCCGGCTGCGTTTCCGCTTGGGCTAACGCCTTTTCCACCTCGCCGATGACCAACTCGTACTTGGCCCGCGCGATCCGCTCGTCGCCGCAATAACGCTCGGCCATCGCCAGGCCATGATCGTTGTGAAACACGAAGATCTGGGCGAAATCATTCTTGGACTTCCAGTAGTTGTCAAACCGAATGTTCCTGGCCTCCTGGAACTCCTGGCTGGCTCGAAGGACGTTCCATTGGTCCATCAGAATCCAAGCATGACGCTCATGCACGTGCGCCAGCAGCGGATGGTTCGACAGGGCCGGTCCGGCCTCCTGGATCACCTGCCGGGCTTGGGTCAAAGCGGCGCCCGCTTCGGCATACTTGTCGGCCGCGTGCGGATTCGCCACCGCGCTGGCGACTCCCTCGCTGAACCAGGTCTCCGCAATCAGCAGGCGAGCGACTCCCGCCAAGGGCCGGGCTTCGCGAAACCGGCGGCGGGCTTCCGGGTAATCCTTGAAGACGTTTGCGTAGAACAGGCCGCTGTCGGCGAGACACCGAGCACGCAGCGCCGCATCCACGGTGTCCTCGGCCCCGTACGCGGCAAGCGCGGCGTCGTAGGATTCCGCTGCGCGCTTGGCTAATTCCAAGTCGCTGTGAATCGTCGCGATCTTGTGCTGCAGGACGGCTCGCGTATGCAGATCGACGGCCGACCAGGCCACGGCGGCTTTCGCCTGTTGGAACCGGTCCAAAGCGGCGCGAAGCTGCGCCGCGAGCGGTTCGTCGCCCAAGTCCTGCTGCGAAAGAGCCAGCAGATCCGCGATCAACGCCGACTCGGCCGGCGAGAGCTTGTCCAACGAGGGGCGGACCAGTTTCAACAGTTGATCCTGGACCGCGCACACGTTCGGCTGCCAAAGCCACTGTCCCTCGTGGCCCTCGGGACCGCGCGCCTGTTCCGCACCGTCCGTTGCCGCCGCGGACGCTGCGCTGCGAGCCAGGTAATCGCGAACATTGGGAATCAGCCACGGCGTCTCGTCAAACCACCAGTGGCCGTTCAGACCGGGGAGCGCGGCCAGTTCAGCGGCCACTCGAGACGGTTCGCGATCGGCCTGGTCGGGCAAACCAGACGCGGGCCTGCCGTCGCCCACGAATCGCAGCGCCAGCCAAATCGCCAGCACGACCAGCGACAGCGCCACGGCCCCAATCGCCTCGATCCCCCACCCCAGCCGGCGCCGCGCGGACCTCGCCCGAGTTCTGCCAACCCCGCCCGGCGGCGATCGTCGCGCGGCATTGGCCCACGTCGTCGTCGGTACGATCGAACCGGCCGCCGATTTTCCTCGGTCCGGAGCCGAGGCTCTGATGCAGACAGAGACCAACGGGTCCAAAGCGGCCGAGTCCGCAAACACGCCGATGGCGTCGGCCACTTCGCCCGGCGTGTCAAATCGCTCGTCCGGCTCTTCGGCCAGCATCAGTTCCAGAATCTTGTCCAGATCCTGGGGGCAATCCCGGCGCAGCGAAGCGACGGACGGATGGGTCGGCTGAACCTCCGATCTGCGGGGGAACGGCGTCCTGCGGGCCGCCATGGCACTCGGCGGCTGGCCCGTCAGCAGGAAGAACAGCGTACAGCCCAACGCGTAGATATCCGCCCGAATATCGACGGCGCTGGGATCCACCCACTGCTCGGGGGCCATGTAATCCACGGTCCCCATCGGCATGCCCGGTTGAGTCAGTTCTCGCGACGTCGGCAGTGTTTCCAAACGGACCAGGCCGAGATCCAGGATCTTGACCGCCGCGTCGCGCGCCAGAATGAGATTGGCCGGCTTGATATCCCGATGCACCAGGCCGTGCTCGTGGATGTGCTGCAACCCCACCGCCGCTTGCCGGATCAACTCGCACGCCGCCTCGGGACCGAGCCGGCCCGATTCGTTGACCAAGTCACGGAAATCCAGTCCTTCGATGAACTCCATCACCAGGTACGGAACGCCTCGCTCTTCGCCCGCGTTCAGCGCGCGAACAATGTTGGGATGGTTCAGCCTGCCGATGGACAGCATCTCGCGCTGGAACCGCCGCACCGCTTGCACATCCCCCAACGACGATTCGGGCAGCAGCTTGATAGCTACCACCTGGTCCAGCAAGCGATGCTGGGCTTGGTAAACGATCCCCATCCCTCCGTGGCCGATCTCCCGCAGGATGTCGTAGTCGCCCAGACGCTTGCGGACCCATTTAGCAAAAAGGGCCGAAATCGCCTCCTGCTGGTCGGGAAACCGCCCGACGTACTCCTCTTCCGCGGGCAGATCCCCCCGCTGTTGCCGAGCGTGCAATTCGATTTCCAGCAGTTCGCAGAACAGCAGACGGCGTTCCTTGGGCGGCGCGCGATCCAGCCAATCCTCGATCCGTGGCCCGGTTCCCGGCCCGGTTTCCGGCACGATTCGCCAAGCCCGCGCGAATTCGGCGCACAGCATGTCCGCTTGCGCCGCATCGGAAAGCGGTTGCGTCGAGTCGTTTTGTCTTGGATTGCCGTTCACGTTCCGTCCTTTTGTTCCGTGTGAAACCCGATCGTCCCGAATCTTGCCAATCTTGGCAAGCCCAACGCGCCGCGATCCGTGACGGCGATGGTACGGGCTCGCGGCTTGCTGCGGGACGCGACGCTGGAAACGCTGACGCATCTGGGTGAGCCTACGTTCGGTGATTCTTCTCCGGCCGCGGGCGTTTTGGTGGTCGTCTTCACCCTGACCAGCACCCCCAGGGGCGGAAAAGAGAGCGCAGAAGAGGGCGGAAAAAGGGGCATTCTACTTTTTTGTAGGCATGCCGATAACCCAGAAAAGGAGCCCTCGGTGCAGCAAGTCCTACTTCAGCAATTCCTTCAACGCCACGTGAAACTGGCGATCGTCGAAAATCGCGGCGATCGGAATTCGGAAGCCGGCGATGACCAGCGAGTCGACTTCGCCTTGGTTCAATTTCTGAGCCAACTGGTAAACGCCGTCTCGCAAACGGTATTGTTCGACGGACGCCTCGTCGCAATCGATGATCCAATACTCCGCGACGCCGTGGTCGGCGTAGTCGTCGAACTTCACGCCCCGATCGCGCTGTTCGGTCGATTCCGACAAGACCTCGGCGACGAAATCCGGCGCGGGGAATTCCATCTGATCGGGGCTGAATCCCTCGGCCTTGGCCTTCTCGAAAAAGACGACATCCGGTTCGTAATCGTTCCGAGTCAAACAGATCAGTGCCTTTTCGGAAAAGACTTCGCCCAAGCGGTGCCGCTGGACAAATGCCCGCAACAAGCCAACGAGGTTCTGCGTCGCACGCAGGTGCTTGGCCTTTGCTGGCGAATGCATGACGGTTTCGCCACCGATGAATTCGGCTTTGAGGCTCGGCGTCAACTCGCGGCGAAACCGTTCACGACACACTCGTTCCCGTTCCAGCGTTTCGTTGATCGCACGTGCAACCCGTGGCAAGTCCGGGCGAGCCAGCAACGATTGCAGAGTGTCGGGCATCATTGGTCGCCTGTCCTTTCCATGCTATTCCAACATGACCCGCACATGCCCAATTGTTCCGAAATCCGGTTGCGTCGTATCTCAAGGCCAGGGTTGACTTTGGGTTAAGGGCGGTTAGGCATTTCACATAGTTTAACAGCTCGGCCGCGCATTTTTGGTTCTTTCCCCGGTGTTTCGGGGTTCTTTTTTTGTCAGATTTGTTATTGTATGTGATATTTGTTGTGAATCGTGATCGCATACAATAACAGGACGCCGCCATGCTCACGGACAGCGAACAGAAGCTCGTCAACTGGCTCCGGACACGGAGGGTCGCGACCATGCGACATCTGCAGCACCAATTCCAGGTCTGCCACATGACCGTCTTCCGGGCGTTGAAGAAGGTCGGTTATCACACCAGCTACAATCGCAACGCCGGGTATTATACGCTCGCCGACGTGCCGCAGTTCGACGACTGGGGCTTGTGGGCGTACCGCGACGTCCGCTTCTCCCGCGCGGGGACACTCCCGGAAACGCTCGTGGCCTTGGCGACCCATGCCCCGGCCGGACTCACCGTCGGCGAATTGGAAGAACGCTTACAGACGCCGGTAGCGAATCTGCTCTCCCGCCTGGTTCAGCACGGCCGGCTGCAGCGTCAGGTTCTGCGAGGACGCCATGTGGTGTACTTGAGTCCCGAGGCGGAGTGCGGCCAGCGGCAGTGGGAGCAGCGGCAACAAGACCTCCGTGCCGTGGCCGCCAGCACGACGCCTGCGTTACCCGCCGGTTGCTCGGCCCCGCTGGTCATCGATGTGCTGCGGCAGATGATCCTGGCACCCGACGATGGCCCCGCACAATGGGCCCGGCAACTTCAAACGCAAGGCCGGCAGGTAACGGCCGGGCAAGTTCGCCAAGTGCAGGAGCACTACGCGTTGAAAAAAAAACGACGGAATTGAGCTTGTTGGCCCTGCTTCACAAGGTCGAGCAACAGGCTCACGAACAACTCCAGCAGGCCGCGATTCTGCCCGCCGATGTCCGACTCCGCTTTGATCCCGCCCGGGAAGCGTCGTGGGTTCCCGGCCCGCACGCCCCGACTACGGCCCACGGCGGCGTGCTGAAAACGGCCAGCCGGACCGTGGTCAGCCTGAAACACGGCCGGTTTCAGGCTTGCGAAACCGTGCGTCAAGCTGCGGGGGACGGTCCTCCTGTGCCGGGCCGTTCTGCCCAGCTGGCCGACATGGTGCCAGCGGGGGCCCGTTACGGCTTTGATTTGATTGCCCATGTAGGAGTGGAGACTTATTTGCATGGCCGGAGCCTGCAAGAACTTCATGAGGAACTGGCCCGTCACCGGCCGGCGATCGACATCCCGCGCAGTACCCTGTGGGACCAGCAACAGAAATTTCTCTTCTACCTGGGCTGCCTGCATCGGCAAGCCACGCCCGTCCTCCGCGAGTACTTGGCTCAGCACGGTCCCGTGACGTGGCTCTTGGACGGGACCACGGAACCGGAAACGGCCGTGTTCTTGGGCATCGAGGAGGCGGCTCATGGTCTGTTCCTGGGAAACTGGAAAATCCCCAGTGAGAATCTGGAAGACTTGGTCCCTTGCCTCCGTGAGGCGGCGGACCTCTTT
>Ga0351848_1019_pt1 | contig 69554 bp, 47 predicted proteins | sample TotcelHFGM3001M6_FD_206757 | JGI IMG/M metagenome (GOLD analysis project Ga0351848, IMG submission 206757) | Enriched cells from coal bed in the Powder River Basin, Montana, United States - Total cells FGM rep1 HSBNCT.FGM.300.1.M6 ...
CGGTAGTTTGTCTTATTCTGCTACTCCCTGTCTCCTGCGCGTGCGCGGCGTGGACTCCTGGAAAGATGGATGGAGACTGGATATTCGCTCTGCCTTCGAAATCGTCCCTGCCGGGGTTAGGGAGTGAAATGGGAATCCACCCGGAGGGGAGGGATATTGCGGTCTATGGAAAGGAGCGCAAGAGTACGCTTCACGTGAAGCAGGAGCTTCCGGAAGGCACGAAAAGTTTGGGGTTGTGGCTGACTGGGCACGGAGAAAATAAATCACATTCATCGTGCGCGATGGGTCTGAAAGCAGGAGCATCGAATCGGGCTGCGAGGAGGGAATGGCGCCGGGTCCCAGGCAGGTCTCATGGGTCAGCAACCAGGGCGGGTTGGGGGCATGGCAGTATTGCCGGGCCTTTTTAAAGGCCCCCTCCGTGAAGGGAATGGTTCTTGAGGATATTGAGGTTGTCCGCGACAAGCCCGAAGCGACTCTGGGCATGGGACCGCTGGTGGCTTCGACTGAGGGAGCCTCTCCATTCACTGCGGAGAAGGTCTGGGAAATCAAAAATTTTCAGACGCCCAAGCCGGATTCCACCTATTGGACGGGCAGCACTTTCTATGAATATGGTTTTGCGAGCACGCCTGCGCTGCGCCTCCCCATGAGTTCTCGGGAAGTTCGCGGACGAAAGACGGGTCTCCAATGGAAATCGAAGGAAGCGGATAGGGCGTCCAGAATTCTTCCGGGTTAAGGATATAACGGGCATAGATTCGCTCGAACAGGGGCGCATCCGGAACGTGCTCGCCGAGAACCTGCGTGAGCGCGTCGCCACGGATTTTGACAAAGTGCCCTTCGCAGTCGACATCATTGAAGCATTCGTCATCAGGATCGAAGTAGTATTTGATGATTCGTTGGCGCAGGCATTCCGCATCGTCGAGCCATCTTTGTGCTTCGTCGTGCCGGTCCAGCTTGTCTGCCATGGCAGACAAGGCAAGTTTTCCTCCGTAAATAGAGGCGGAAAGGTCCGGGGCCAGAAAGGGAAGTTTTCCCGCCGGAGAAAAAACGGATGCGTCGCCATTCGGGCATTGTTTGGGAAGGTTCTGGAAACGCGGGCTGTTGTCATGTCCCGTGTCATACTCGCAGAAGGCTTCACACAGTCCGGTGCCACGGGTGTTGCGGTGAGTTTGGAGCCAGACATCCCAGCGCACACAGGCGGCATAAGCGCGGACCAGAAACTCTTCATCCTGCGTGAGATCGGCCGTTTCCAGGGCGGTTGCGGCAATCGGCACCACCATTTGGATCTGGGATGCGCCCGCCTTGTGTTTCCAGACGTAACAAGGCAGATACCCATCGGCGCGTTGCAGGTGAAAAAAGACATCATGTCCGGCTTTCGCCACTTCCGGCGCGTGTCGTCCGTAGACCAGGCTCTCAAGGGGGGCCGCATTCGAGCCAAATCCCCGGGTAGCCGCCGCCTTCAATCAGCACCGGCTGGTTGTGCTCAAAAACCGGACAGGTGTTTTTTTCGAGTCCGGTCAAGGCTTCCGCGTATTTGGCCGCAATTTCATTTTGCGAGATCTGGCTGTTCATGGCGTCTGTGCAATTCGGGAAAGCGGAAAAGAAAACAGGAGTTTTTCCGTTTCTACCGGGCGGTCAAAAGCCATGTTCTGCCTGCCGGTATCATCGCTGTCCAAAGTCCATCCTTCGTGCGGGTGGGGGAAAGCGGAGACTCGTCTGCTTGGCGGGCGAGAAAGAAGGAGGGGCAGCGCACGCGGAAAGCTCCGTTGCCGGGGTTGGAGATTTCTGCCCGGCGGAGCCGGCCCTTCCTCCATTCCAAGCCTACCGAGAGGTTTCCCCGCGCGCAAAGTCCCCGGGCTTCGCCGCTTTGCCAGCTTTCCGGGAGGGCGGGGAGCAAATCCAGAAAACCGGCGTGGCTTTGGAGGAGAAGCTCGGCCACCCCTGCGGTGAAACCGAAGTTGCCGTCGATTTGGAACGGAGGCATCGCGCACAACATGTTTGCGTATCGGCCTCCGCCGTCCTCGTAGTCGATGTCATTCGACCGGACGAGGGTCTGGCACTTGGCGAGCATTTCCTCCGCGCGCGCGCCATCGCGGAGTCTCGCCCACAGGAGAAGTTTCCAGGCCCGGGTCCAGCCGGTCCCGCCGGAGCCGCGCATCAGCAGGCTTTGCCGCGCGGCCCGTCCCGTGGCGGAGCGGGGGTCCGTGATTTCTACGCCGGGATAAAGCGCATAGAGGTGGGAAAGGTGGCGGTGTTGATCAGTCGGATCATCCACATCGGTCGGCCATTCCTGAATCTGTCCATAACGTCCGACCCGGGGTTCCGGGATCCGGGGAAGAGCATTTCGGATGGTTGAGATAAGCGGGTCATCTGTCCCCAGCACTTCCGCAGCACTCAAGCAGAGGCGGAAAAGATCGCGGGCAATGGCGTGCTCAATCTCGCTTCCGGCGGCAACACAGGCCTGCGAACCGTCGGGAAGGCGGTGGAAGTTCTCCGGTGAAGTGGCCGGGCTGACAAGCAACCGGTCTCCATCCTCAAGCAATGTCGCCAGATAGAACCGGGCGGCATCCACCAACACGGGCATGGCGCGGTTGGCGAGGAATTCCCGGTCGCCGGTGAACTGATAGTGTTCCCAAAGATGACGGCAGAGCCATCCGGTCGAGCCCGGAAACCAGCCCCAGCGCAGGGAGCGCCCGGGACACGCGCTCAACCAGGCATCGGTTCGGTGGAACATGCACCAGCCGTCGGCTCCAAAAATTTCACGGGCAGGCCGTTTTCCCGCCCGGGCCAGACGTTCGATGAAGACCGCAAATGGTTCTGCGCACTCCGAAAGGTTGGCCGGTCCTGCCGGCCAGTAGTTCATCTGTGCATTGATGTTGAGATGATAATCGCCGTCCCAGGGCGGGGTGTTGCTGTTGTTCCAGATTCCCTGTAGATGGGCGGGCAGCCCGCCGGGCCGTGAGGAGGCGATCAGGAGATACCGTCCGAATTGGAATGCCTGCTCGATCAAGCCGACATCGGGTAGGGCCGAGGCCAGACGTTCGTCCGTCGGGAGTTCTTCCCGTCGCGGTCCGTCGAGCCGGAGCGAGACACGTCCGAACAGCCTGGCATGGTCGGCAACATGGTCCGTCTGTAGGCGCTTGAAGCCCATGGACTCCGCTGTGTCCAGGCGGGAGAGGAGGGATGACTGCCAGTCCTTGCGGAGGAAGTCCTGCGCATCCGCATCATAGTTGGTGGCGGTGCCGAGCAGGAGAACGATGCGGGTGGCCTTCCGGATTTGGCAGCTCCCGTCGGCGAATTCGGTTTCTCCGTCCGTGATGATGCGCAGACGTGCTTCGAAAGCCGTGCTGAGATGGGTCGCGCTCGAAAAGTTTCGCGACGGCCATGTTCCGGATCGCGCGAAGAACAGGTCGTTTCCGCGGGTGCCGTGAAGCGTGCCGACATGGTCGCTTTCCAATTTGATGAGAAAATCCGCCGGGGGGCCGTGGATTTCGATTCTGCTGGCGAAAAGGCCGGCGGGATGACTGCAAAAAGCCAGGCGTTCGATCCGCCGTTCTCCGGTTTCAAATCGCACGGAGGCGCAGGCCGTTTCCAGATTCAGCTCCCGACGGTAATTGGCGGGAATTTCGGGCGGCATGTCCGCCATTTCCACCAGGATGCGGCCAAAGGCCTGGGAACAGCCGAAGTCCGGTTCCAGCCCGGTGAGGTGCTCTTCTCCCAGTGCCTCGGCTTCCTTGATACGGCCTTCCCGCAGCAATCGGCGGACTTCCTTCAGGGCCTCCGCCGCGCCGGGGCGGATTCCCGTGCGGAATCCCTCGGGGCCGTAGGGCCCGCCATTCCACAGGGTCGAGTCGGTGAACTGATATTCTTCACAAGCGATTCCGCCAAAGACCATGACGCCCAAAGAACCGTTGCCCAAAGGAAGGGCTTCTTGCATCCAGTCCCGGGCCGGATTCCGATACCACAGGCGCATCATTGGGGTGAGCTCAACGCGTCAGAATCAACGCCGGCCAAAGGTTCTGCTTTCCAGCCACCTGGGTGGAATGGAAGTGCAGGCCCGGAGTGTCAGCTTTTTGGATGGCAGGAGTCAGAATCAGAGTGAGATACACGTCCTTTCCCTTCTTCAGCAGCGGGGGAAGATCGGGAAGGTTGATTTCTATCTCCTGGTTTGGAGACGTGAGGGGCAGCGTCACATCGATATTGCCCACCTCCACCCAAGGCTCATCCGCCACCATCGGTCCGGACGAGTTGCCGGGGGCATTGTTCCAGGTGATTGACGCCTCGTTCCAAAGTTCGGGGTCGTCGTGAAGTGCGGCGAAGACCCTGAAGGGAACACTGGCTTCCGAGGGATCTCCGTCGTTCTTAATCACCCCCTTGACTGCCAATCGCAGCTTGGCGCCCGTGGTCCCGGCAGCATTCCGGGGAAGCTCGAATTGCAGGTAGATTTTCCGGTTCACATCCCCTGTTCTTCCCGCCACTTCGATCTGAGCTTTGTTGAAATTGTTATCGGCGGAAACTCCGGCGCGGATGAAGGCATCCTGCTTCGGGGAAGAGGATTTCCTCGGCGGCTTTCATTTCTGCGTGAAGCACTGCCAGAATGAAGGGTGAAAGAAGGGCCGCCTGCCAACGGCAGGAGAATTTTAAGAGAGGGGATGTTTTCATGGATGATATCAAAGAAAGACAAGGATAAATAAAATTGCTCTTAAAGCAAATAAATATTGCCAGGATAAATTTTTGTGGGAGGCTTTTGCCGTCATGAACTTCTCCCAGAAATTTTTTTTTGTGCTGTGCCGCATTTCAGCAGGGGTGGTTTTGTCCCTCGGTTTTTTTGGGTGTGATTTTTTGAAAGGGGAACAGCCTGTGCTGCTCTCGCCCGCAGCGGGCGAACAGATGTACTATTCCACGCCTTCCTTGAGATGGAAGCCTGTTCCCGGGGCGGTGGATTATCTTGTGCAAATCGCGGGGGATGCCGGTTTTTCCGGGAAAGTTCTCAGTGATCGCAGTCCTCTTGCACGGTATGTGGCACCGCAGGCACTGGAGCCCGGGGTTTATTATTGGAGGGTGGCCGCGGTGGAAGAAGCCCGGGTGGGGAGTTTTTCGGAAGCTTCGCGGTTTGAGGTGCTGCCTTTCCAGAAGGTGTTTGCCGTTCCAGCGGACGCCTCCCTTGAGGTGATGCAGAAGATTGTTGCGGATGCGGCGGCACAGACTCCGGCCCGGGTGGTTTTTGCGCCGGGAGCGGTCTATCGGATTCACCCGGAAAGAGAGGCTTTTCCCCTGAAGCAGGTTTCCGATCTGGAGTTGGATGGCAATGGAGCCACGCTGATCTTCACGAATCCCGTGGCGGGCTTTCTGTCTCTGGACCAATGCCGTCGGATCACCGTGCGAAATTTTGTCGTGGATTTCGACCCGGTTCCCTTTTCCGTGGGGACGGTGCGCTCGGTGGATTTGCAGAACAATTCGTTCACTCTGGAAGCCGATCCGGGAATGTCGGAGTTTGACGCTCCTTACATGCTTGAGCACTGGTTGTTCGGCGTGACCTTGGATTCCTCCACTCCCGGACGCATGAAGACGGGATCGTTTCTGTTGGTGAGTGCGGACTCGAAGCTGGTGAGGACGGAGAATTTGGTGACGATTCCCCTCAAGCGATCGGAGATGCTTCAAACATTTGCTCCGGGGGACAAGTATGTGCAATTTGCCAGGAAGGGAGGGAATGAATTGTTTCGGGGAGAGCATTCCCATGAGCTCGCTTTTCTCAACAACACAACCTATGCCGCCCCGGCTGGGCACTACGTTTTGCTTTATTGTGATGATGCGAAGGTGCTGGGTTGCCGGGAATTGATCCGTCCGGGAAGATGGTTTGGCGGGAATGCGGACGGGGTTCATGTGCGATCCAGCGAGATCGGTCCTTGGATCGAGGGCTGCACGATCGAGGGGATCGGGGATGATGCGGTGGCGATTTACAGCAAGGGGATTGGGATTCTGGAAAAACCGTCGGAGACGAGCCTGCGATTGGACAAGGGCTTTTTCACGCTGCACCCGGGATCCGAGTTTCTGGTTTTCGATCCGAAGAGTGGAAAGCCTGTTGCAGAGGCCCTCAAGGTCAAGTCCCTCGTCGAAGTTCCCAAGAGCGATCGTTTTCCCGCCCACTGGCTGGTGGAGTTTTTCCCCGGGTTTTCACAGGCCGTATCGACGGATTCCAAGGACGTCTGGAAAAGCTGCCAGGTCTTTGACCGCACGGCCCAGCACCAACAGTTCATGGTCCGGCGCAATGTGATCCGGCAGGTGCGGAGATACGGAGCGATCATTCGCGCGATCAACGGTGTGGTGGAGGAAAACGAATTCACCCAGACTTCCGATTCGGCCATCACACTTCAAAACGAACCGTATTTTTGGAAGAACGGTTTGCAGAGCGCTGGGATTCTCATCCAGAACAACACAATCCGCGATTGTAACTTCACGCAAAAGTCCAAGGACCGAGGTAGCATCCATGTGTATCTGCGGCGGCTCAATTCGCCGAACCCGAAGGAGTCGACGGGGAACGACGCCCCGTCGGCCTGGCGGGGGCACCAGGACATCACGATCCGCAACAACATGATCCGGCAATGGCAGCAGCGGGGGATTTCCATCCAATCGGCAAAAGATGTCCGAGTGACCGGCAACCGAATCGAGGAGGCACTGCCCAACACGCTCGGCACCAAAGCACAATACGGCATCTATCTGGAAAACGTGGCAGATGCCAAAGTGGAGAACAATACCGTGGCCGCGTCTCCCCTCGTGACAGAGGCAATGAAGATGGTGGATTGTGAGAACGTGGGAGTGAAGGACAATAATTTTTCTGCCAATCAGGACGCAGAATGAGGAGGCCATGAAAAGCTTCCTTGAACGCAAAAACAGAAGAAAAGATGCAGAAAGATGTTTTTTTGATGGGAGATGAACTGCGGACGCTCCGGAGTTTCCATGGATCGGCCATATGACCACATTCTTCGACGACTGGCTCTGTGCCGGGCCGCAGAAGCCGGAATTCTGTTGCTTGCTTCGCCAAGATTCTGCGCGGATTTCGCTCCGCTGTTTTTAGCGGATTTTGCAGGAAGCATTGCGAGACTTATAATGCACATTCTGCGGCGTCTTATTCTCGCCTGAAAAGAGTTATTGACGGATTTGAATTTTTGCTCATATAGCAACATATTACGTGCAGCTCGACTGTCTCCGACCGCAGGATCCCCCCCTCCCCATGAACAAAACAACAATGATAAAACACCCATGAACAAAACAATGAACAAAACAGTAGCGTTGCTTCTGTCGGTGATCTCGCTGACTTTTCAAGCGAAAGACTCGCACGGGGAATCGGAGAAGTCGACGAAGTATGGAAGTTGGAATCCGGAGCACGGGGTTCCCATTCAAATGCCCAAGCGGGATCCCAAGACGGAGTGGTTTGAGACCGCAAAGCTTGGTATTTTCCAGCACTGGGGAATCTGGGTCGTTGATGAAACGGACATCTCGAATGGCATCAATCATACGCCGGCCCCCGGCAAGATCACGCCGGAAAAGTATTACTCGCAGTTGCCACGATTCTGCCCGGAGAAATATGATCCCACTGCCTGGGCTGACGTCCTTGTGAAAGCCGGGGCCAAATATGTGGTGATTACCACCAAGCACCACGATGGCATCGCCATGTGGGACACCAAAGCCCCGGGAGGAGTGGACGTGGTGGATCAGGGAGGAGCCAAGCAGGATTTGATCAAACCATGGGTCGCCGCCATTCGCAAAGCAGGACTCAAGGTGGGATTCTATTTCTCGGATGCGGACTGGGCGCACCCGGACTATGCGTCGAAACTTCCCCAACCCAGCCAACTGAAAGCCGGGCGCGACCACGTGACCAAACCATTGTCGTTCGGTTCAAAAGATGAACCAGAGCGCTGGGAGCGATTTATCAAATTTCGGGATCTTCAGCTTGATGAACTTCTGACCTACAACCCGGACCTCTGGTGGATTGATGGCGACTGGGAGAGAACCGTGGACGAATGGCACTCCAAGGAAATGGGGGAGCGACTGGTTGCGAAAAATCCAAATGTTATTATCGGACGTATGGGAAAAGCGGAGTTTCCCGGTGCCATAAAGTATCTCACCCCGGAGCGGGTTATTCCGATCAAGGCTCCGACGGGTCTTTGGGAGGTTTGCCAGACCATCACGGACTATTGGGGCTATGTTCCAAACAAGGGGGTGGAGAAGGATGCGACAACGATGGTTAAATTCTTCAGTGAAGTGATCGGCCGCGGCGGCAATCTTCTGTTGAACATCGCGCCGGGTCCGGATGGAACACTTCCTGAAAATCAGGTGAAAGAACTCCTGAAGATGGGGGAATGGATCAAGCACAATGAGGAAGCCATTTATCCGACATTTGGTGGAGAAGGATTGGGATTCTCGTTCCATCGCTTTTATGGTCCGACAACGGTTGCTCCAGATGGCAAGGCCCTTTACCTTTTCGTGGATGGGCAGCCGAACGGTCACATTGTCGTGCGGGGCATCGTCAGCAAGCTCCGCAAAGCCGAAGTGCTTGCCACCGGGGAGGAACTGGATTTTTACCGAGAGGTGGGGAACGGAGACATGCCCGGACCCTATCAGATCAATATTCCAAAATCTCCCGATCCGATGATGACGGTGGTCAAGTTGTCATTCGATGAGGTGATCGAACTCAGTTCCAAGTAAACTTGGGAAGTCCGGCGGCTTTTCATTGGGATGATGGGCGCCGGACAGCGTTGCGATTTTTCAATTGCCGTGGACGCCTGTCGATGAGCCCCTTGTTGTGATGATGCCCAATCGTCGTGGTAAGGGGACATCCCAATGTATCATCCTATAAACCGCTCATGTACACTTTAAAAAAACACTGAAAATGAAACAGAACAGTAACTTGTGCAAACCCCGCCATTCCCCCCCCACAGGTGAATGATTCATTAACCCGCAACACGCTGTAAATGAGTGGTTCAATCGCGAAGTTCAGGATCATTTCTGTTTTTGGGCTGACATGTCGATCGGCCCGGCCAATGTCCTCTCCCGTCCTTCCCTAGCTGGAGTCTCCGACAGCAGTTTTTTGCCATGAAAGCACCCAACATCCTTTTCATCACCAGCGACCAACAGCATTGGCGCGCCCTCGGACGGAACAACCCGGAGTTGCAAACCCCGCATTTGGATCGTCTCGCTTCGGAAGGCATATACTGCGAGCGGGCCTACTGCCCCAATCCCACCTGTACCCCTTCCCGTGCTTCCTTGCTCACGGGACAATATCCCAGCCGCCATGGTGCCTGGAGCCTTGGCACCAAACTCCCGGAATCGGCTCCCACCATCGGACAGTATCTCCAGGAGCTGGGCTACGATGCCAGTCTGATCGGCAAAGCCCATTTTCAGCCGCTGGTTTCCACACCCGAGTTTCCCTCCTTGGAGTCCTATCCCCTGCTGAGGGACCTTGACTATTGGCGGAACTTTCATGGTCCGTTCTACGGCTTCAACCATGTTGAACTGGCTCGCAATCATGCGGACGAATCCCATGTCGGGCAGCATTACGCGCTGTGGATGGAAGAAAAAGGGCTGAAAAACTGGCGTGATCACTTTCAAAATTCCTGGGGGGGAGGATTTGATTTTTCAGAGGGTCGGCCCAACCCACCGCAGACCCATGTCTGGAGCCTGCCTGAGGAATTCCACTACAATAACTGGATCACGGAACGTTCCGTTGAACGCATGAATCATTGTCGTGGTGACGGCCAGCCCTTCTTTCTTTGGGCCAGTTATTTCGATCCCCACCCTCCCTATCTGGTGCCTGACCCTTGGGCTTCCATGTACGATCCATCATGCATTGCCGTCCCTGCGGCAGTGCCCGGTGAACATGACGGCAATCCTCCGCATATTCGGAAAACCCAGGAAAAACACCCCGATTTTTCCTATCTTCAGGAAACCAAGTACACCAATCATGGCTGCCAAAGTCACCTCCATGATCCCGATGCCCTGGCCCGGGATATCGCCGTCTACTATGGCATGACGAGCATGATGGACCATTATATCGGCAAACTGCTGAAGGGACTGGATGAGGCAGGACTTGCCGACAACACCCTGGTGGTTTTCACATCGGATCACGGTCACTTTTTCGGTCAGCACGGGCTGATTGCAAAGGGGCCCTTTCTCTATGAGGATGAAGTGCGCGTTCCACTCATCGCAAAATGGCCGGGACACATTCCCGCCGGTCGGACAACCGCCTCCCTCATTTCCCTTATCGACCTGCCCGCCACCTTTCTCCGGGCAGCCGGATCGGAACTTCCCACTCTCATGCAAGGCATCGACCAGATGCCCGTGTGGTCGGGAGTCACATCTGCGGTCCGCGATCACGTTCTCATCGAGAATCGCCACCAACCCACCGCCATCCATCAAAAATCCTATGTCGACAGCCGTTATAAACTGACGCTTTATTACAATCAGGATTACGGCGAAATGTTCGACCTCCGGGAGGATCCCGGGGAAATCCACAATCTTTGGAACGATCCCAAGTTCGGCAATTTGAAGTCCGCTCTTGTGAAAAAACTGGTGTTTGCCCAGATGGGGTGCGAGCCGCTCTGGATGCCGCGCGTCTCCGGTGCCTGAATCGCAGCGTGTGTGAAGGAAATTCGATGAAACAATTGTCTGTCTGGGAAGTGGTCTGGGATGCTGCGGGAGTCCGCCTCGTCAAAAGGGGGGGGGGCACTTGGAAGGAAGCACGGACAGAAATCGAGCTGGCCGATGGCTCGATCAGGAAACCGATGGGAGGAAAGATCGACGGAACGGTCATCTGGTGGACATTCGAAGGCGGACTGGAGGTTCGTCAGGAATTCGCTGAAGAGGAGGGATGGTTGCAGGTGGGCACGACTCTCCGGAACCTCTCGGATGCACCTGTGGCTTTGCGGAGGGTTCATGTCCTTTCGGGAAACATGGACAAGGTTCCCTGGGAGAGAATTTTTGCACAGAGCAATACGATGACTGGAAAGGTCGGCCTGTTCGAGCTTTCCGGTTCTTTTGAGTCGGATGCCTGTATCGGTTTGACCGATTCCGCGGGGACGCGTGCGCTGGTGGTGGGATTCGAAAAATTGGACGACGCGTTTTATCGGTTTCACATCGAAGCGAATGCCGAAGGTTGTGCGGTGGATCCCATATGCCTGCGCGAGGGCATTCCGCTTGCCGCCGGCCAGGAATTGACCATTTCCCCCATGCTGCTTGGCGTGGGTGAGAGTCTGAGCGACTTGATGGGAGAATATGCGGCTCGTACGGCCCGTGCGCTGTCCGCCAGATGCTCCGGTGAGACCATGACAGGCTGGTGCAGTTGGTACCATTACTACGGTAAAGAAACCGCGGATGATATCCTCGCAAACGCCCGTGCCCTGGCAGACTCGCCGCTGCGTGGCCAGCTTAGGGTTATCCAGATCGACGATGGATGGAACCTTCCTCATAAAGACCACGCCCGTGCGTGGGGCGACTGGTTCCCAGGCGGAAAATTCCCGCAAGGCATGCGGGCCGTTGCGGACGAATTGCACGAGCTCGGTTATCAGGCCGGACTCTGGCTGGCACCCTTCAGCGTGGATAAAAGCAGCCGGCTGGCTGCGGAGCATCCCGACTGGATTGTCCGGGTGAAAAACGCGGAAACCGGCCTGCTCGACCCTGCGGGACCGGGTTCCGTTCTTGGACTGGACCTCACCCATCCCGAAGTTCTTGCATGGTTGCACGAGACCTTTCAGCGGGTTTTTCACGAGTGGAGTTTCGATTACGTCAAGATCGATTTTCTTATGCACGGCGTCCTGCCCGGCTTGCGTCACGATCCGGAGCGGACGACGGCACAGGCCTTTCGACAAGGCATGGAGGTGATCCGAAAATGTGCGGGCAGTGAAAAGTTCATCCTCAATTGCGGCAGCCCCCTCGGGCCGGCCATCGGGATGTGCGATGCGATGCGCATTGGTCCCGATGTGGGTGGACGCTGGTATGCGCCGATGAATCCCGATCAATGGCCGCACGGCAATTGTTGCATCCGTGCCGCCGCCTACCCCGTGCTGTTTCGTCAATGGATGCATCGCGCCTGGTGGCAGAACGATCCCGACTGCCTGATTGTGCGGGATGCCGCGGTGCCGTTTGAGATTGAAGCCATGAGCAAACTCAAGGAGCGCCTGAAAGCAAGGGATCTGGGAGTGGAGGCGAAGGATTTTGGGCTCAGCCGGGAAGAGGCGGATTTCTGGGTGCGGGCCGTCTGGTTGACGGGTGGAATGGACGTGCTTTCAGAGGCGTGGAGCAATCTTTCCCAGGAGCGCCGCGAACGGCTGCTGCATGCCTTCCCTCCGCACCAGCACACCGTCCGATGGCTCGACTTTTATGAGCACCCTGACGTCTGCGTGCTGAAAACCATGGATGGACCGTTGATGGTGGGATTTTTCAACCTTTCGGACGAGTCCCACACGCTCTCCCTGCCGCGAGAACGCCTCGGCAGTGCCGTGAAGTGGAGGGAGTGGATGAGCGGGGAAATTTTACTTCTGGAAGGAGCCAGCGCACGGTTCCCTGTTCTCGATCCACGCAGCGCAAGAATCTGGATGGCGCAGGATACGATTCTTGACGGAAAGGCGTGAATATATATGCTTTAATAGCAAAAATGCCCCTCTCCCCCCATATTCCCTGCCGTCGAGACGAGCGATCCGCGTTCACTCTCATTGAGACATTGGTTGTCATCGTGATTATTGCGACTCTGGCTGTATTGCTGTTAACGGCTTATGGGAAGTTAACGGACAGGGCGTCCATCGCAAAATCCATCAACAACCTTCGGCAGATCGGTATCGTGGTCGGCGACTATATTGCGGATCATGATGGAGCTTTTCCGAGCAAACGCTTTGAGGACACTAATCAAAACTGGATCGAGGAAGTCTATAAGCGCGCTTACAAAGCGGAGTGGCCCGGATTTGATCCGGCCGACACCGGCGAAAATCTTCGAGGAACTATTTTGTTTTCCCCGTCATTGAAGTCCAGCGAATCCAGACCCTGGCGATCTTACGGCTGGAACGGCCGTTTGCAGATTGGCGGTGAGAATCCTCCCAGAGTATCCGCACTGTCGCGGCCCTCGCAGGTCATTCTTTGTGGCGATAGCAGGAACTCCAGCAATATAGATTACAAAAACGTTAATTACCGGAATAACGGGAAAGCCCTTATGCTGATGGCTGATTTCCATGTCCAAATGTTCGCGCCCGAGGAAATTCCCGCCAATCTTACGGATCCAATGTGGCGACCTGCCTATTAGAACAGTTCACTTAACATCGGCATTCTTTCCCGAATGCGCCCATTCTGCCTGTTTTACAGTGTCGAACCTTGGATATTCTTCTATGGCAGCGGCGGAACTGTCCGAAGTCGATGAGATGGTCAATGGGGATTCGCGACAGATCAAACTCTGTCAGGCTGTCGGTCTTTCGATCCCGGGTGTCCCGGTTATTTGATTGGGCAGACAGTATCCGGCCCCGCGAAAATCATGTCCGGCAGGAGTCGGGAAAATTACAGTGACGTTATTTGGCAACCACGAACAGACGATTGGCCGCAGCGTTCCTGCGAAAATTTCAGGATTACGCGAAGATAGATCCCATTGATCAAAACCGACAAACCATCAAAAAACATCTCCCTCATGGGAAACCCAATATGTTCACCCCTTCTGGGTGCGCTTTTTTCCTGCCGCCACCCAAGCTCTCCGAAAAGTTAATATCAGCAAATGGGTGAACAACCTGCGACAATTGGGATCTCTGACAGCCTTGTGTGCGACCGAAAATGACGAGCGGTTTCCAGTTTATGATTTCGCAAATCCTGGCGGCAAATGGGCCTCAACTCTCTACAAGCTCGCCTACGGTAAAATATTTCCGGCGGGGGGGATTCCATTTTGGACTGGAGAAAATTTGAAAGGAACGATCCTTTACTCTCCAGCCGTGCGTCTCTTCCTCCTCTCTGTATTTCTGCCGTTTTGCATGTTCGCCCGCCCCGTGGAGTCAGTGGCCGCAGACGCTCCACTCCAGCCGTTGGATGATCTTGTGTTGAATTACCATCTCATGCACCCCGGCGGCGACAGTTCCCCCAGCGATCCGAACGCGGCCTTCTATCTCGATGGCACCTGCCACTTGCACTACATTCTCGAGCATCCTTGGAACGGAAAATCGTCGTGCTCCTTTGTGCATGTGAGCAGTCCGGATATGCTGCACTGGACATGGCAGTCGACGACACTGCAACCGACCTTTACCGGTCACGGTATGTTCAGCGGCACCGGGTTCATCACGAAGGAAGGGCAGCCCGCCATCATCTACCACGGCCAGGGTTCCGGGCGGAATTGGATCGTCATCGCCAAGGACAACCAACTTTCCGATTGGGAAAAACCGTATCCGATCGAAGTGAAAACGGCGGATGGGCAGCCATCCACAATCCGTTTCTGGGATCCGGATTGTTTCCGGATCGGCGATACCTACTACGCGATTTCCGGAGGACAGAATCCGCCGCTCATCAAGTCGAAGGATCTGAAAAACTGGACGTATGTCGGCGATTTTCTACAGCATGATTTGCCGAACGTGGCACTCGGCGAGGATATTTCCTGCGGCAACTTTTTCAAACTCGGCGACAAATGGATGCTGCTGTGCATCAGCCACCCGTTCGGCTGCCGGTACTATCTGGGCGATTGGGACGCCACGGCGGAGCAGTTTGTGCCGGAAAAAGCGGGGCGGATGAATTGGCATCGCGAAGGACAGTCACTGAATCAACTCTGCCGTGCGGATGTCTTCGCTCCCGAGAGCGTGCTCACGCCGGATGGCCGGCGCGTGATGTGGGCCTGGTGCGCCGAGCTGGATCCTGCGACCAGAAGGAAGTCCATCCAGTCGCTTCCCCGCGAGTTGAGCCTGCCCGCCGACGGCGTCCTGCGCATCAAGCCGATCCGCGAACTGGAATCGCTCCGTTACGAGCCGATTGTGCTGCACGATGTCCAGGTCAGCGAAAATAAGGATCGGTTCTTCGGGGTCTTCGCCTGCAATCGCATTGCCGAACTGCCCGGCGACGCGGTGGAACTCCGGATCACGGTCGACCGGGCTCAAGCCGAACGCCGGTGTTTTGGGATTACACTTTTTTCCGACGGTAAAGGGGGTGGCCTGCCCATCCTCATCCGCAACGACACCGGCACGGTGCGCGTCGGCGACACCGAGGCTCCGTTTGCCGTTTCCGATCTCCCGCCCGGCGAGGATGTGGAGCTGCGCGTTTTCATCGACAAGTACTTCGTCGAAGTTTTTGTCAACGACCGCCAGGCGATGGTCGCCACGTACATGGGTTATCGCGGCAAGACGGGCCTTGACGAATATAGCTTTGGCCCGCCCGCCCCGCTGAAGAAAGTCGAAATATGGAAACTGAAGCCTGCTAACAAGGGCTTCCGCGAAGCACGGACGAGCCGTGTCTGGGAGCCCGCAACGGGACAACAATGAGAGAACCACACGGAAACGCATCCATCGGGAAGATGGTCCGTGCGACAGTGCTGCTTGTTTCAGTGCTCGCTGTCATCGCGCTCGGTGAAGAGGCAGCGCCCCGCACGCTGCTGAGCGAATCGTTTGAAAGCGCGCCGATGGCGCCGTGGCAGCATATCTGGGGAGAGGCGGCGAACAGCACGGAACAATCCCATGAAGGCAGGCAATCGCTGAAATGCACCGTTGAGAATAAATACGGCATGAGCGTTCATTACCGCGACTTGCCGGCGAAGGCGGGTGCCACCTACATCTTGTCCGCTAGTTTGTTCATTCCCTGGCAGGACAAAACATGTTTTCCGCAGCTACAGCTTTGCAATGTGAATTGGGGTGTCAAAGCACAGGCAACCCCCGTGGAAAAAGGTGAGTGGGAGAACCTTCGCTGCCGGTGGACGAACACGGAAAACCTGAAGACCATCCGGGTTGCGTTGCATGACAATTGCAGGCAGGCGGGGGCGGGCGGGGCGGCTTACTTCTGGGATGATGTTGAGTTGACGGAGGAAGGCGGAATATCGGTCACGCCCGGAGAGCGGGGACAAAATCCGGATGTGATTTCCGGTCTGGAGGTCAGGCCTTCGGGCGGCATGCAGGTTGCCGTGACGGCGGGCAAGGCGCGTGTGCTGGGCCGGGAGGTGTCTGTCGCGGAAACCACATTGGACATCGCGCCCCCGCAGATGCTGGGCATCACGGACGAAGCGACCACTTTAACCGACGAGGTGCCGGTAAGTTTTGGCAAAGGAACCGCCTTGGTGCAGTGCCTCGGTTCCGGCCCGACGCTGCCTTGTCTGGAACCAGGCTCGATTGTGGTCAAGGAGAAGCCTGGAGGACCCGGTGGCCTGGTGTATGAGCAGGGCAGGGACTGGCGCACGGATGGAACGTGGGGACGTCTCGGACGGTTGCCGGAGGGACGTATCCAGTCGGGCCGGAAGGTTTACATCGATTACCGCATACACCTGATGCGGGTGGACACCCTTTGCATCGACCCGACGGGCCGTGTCAGCCTCAGGCAAGGCGACAGCCAGAGGGTTTGCCCATCCATTCCCGCCGCCGACTACGGCAGTCTGGCGCTCTGCCGCATCTTTATCGATTACGGATGCCGGGCAATCACCGAAAAGGAAATCTATCCGGTGGGTGAAGACTATCCGCAGCCGGATGTCGATTTTCTAAGCGTCCAGCGCGCCCGGGTCGCGAAGACGCGGAAGAAACTGGAGCAGGGACAGGACGTGACCCTGGTGGCATGGGGCGATTCCGTGACGGCGGGAGGCGAAGCCTCGCGTCCCGAACTCCGGTTCGCGGATGCCTTTGTGCAGGCCTTGCGGTACAAATATCCCAACGCCCGCATCAAGTTCATCAACGCCGGGCGGGGTGGATGGACCACCAGCCGGAGCCTGCCGCTCTTCGCGGACGACGTGTTGAAATATAAACCGGATTTGGTGACCATGGAGTTCGTCAACGACATGGGGCTGGATGCGCAAACTGTGCGGAGGAACTGGTCCGAGGCGATCGACCGCGTGCGGGCTATCGGCGGAGAGTCCATTGTGATCACGCCGCATTTCGAAATGCCCATGCGGATGAATTTTCCCGGCAACGGCACTCCGGAAACGCGGCCCAATGTGGAAGTGCTCCGCAAGATAAGCGAAGAAAAACAGGTTGCCCTTGCCGATGCCTCCAAACGCTGGGAACACCTGATAACCGAGGGGATTCCATATCCTGTGCATCTCCACAACGGGATCAACCATCCGGATGATTTTGGACATGCGTTGTTTGTGGAAGAGCTGATGAGGTTGTTTTGAGTCCGAAAAATGAATAACCGTGAAACAAAAAAGAATCCTCCCCACGGAAAAAATTGAATCCCGGCGGCGCTCATTCCTGGGTTGGGAACACCGCGCAACGGTTCTTTCCAATGTTTGTAAATATTTCGGCGTAATCCTGCTGGCCTCTGTAGGACAGCTTGCACGCGGCGCGGCGACGGCCCGGGCGGCGGACGGCCTCGCGGATGTGGCCGTGCATGCGTATGCCACCTCCGCCGTGCTCAAAGAGGGGGCGCAGTTGCGCATGAGCCAGTATTCACCCTGTCGGCGGCTTCCCGCCGTATTGGACGGCCTGCCATTTTTCCGCCTGCCACAGTCGGACGATACGCTGGAATTTACCGTTCGCGGCGCGGGAAAGGTTTATGTGATTCCGCTCAAGCCGTTGTCGAAGGATGCGGAATTATCGTTGAATACAGCGGGATTTCGCGTGGAGGAAGGGCTGTCGGTGGATGTCCAGTATGTGCTCTACGAAACAAAAATCACCATGACCAATGAGACCTTGCCGGTTTTTTCCGCGGAGCTGGCTCCCGCCAAACCTGTGCTGCTGAAAGGACTTTACGCTCTGGTCGCCAACGGTGGGCCGGACGTGCCGCTCGATCGCATGGATGAGCAATTGAAACGCCTCGCGGAAAGTAATGTTCTCCGCCGGTTTGCCGTTTCGCGGAAACAGCGGGGGCAGGTTCCGGCCGCGCCGACATATCATTTCTACCCGCCGGAAGGGGCGATGAACGACCCGAACGGGATTATCTACTGGAAGGGGCTCTACCATTATTTTTATCAGTTCCGTCCGGCGGATCTTCCCGTCGGATTTTGGAAGGGCCACGCGGTGAGCCGCGATCTCGTGCATTGGATCGATCTGCCGGTTTTCCTGTACGAGAGTTGTGCCTCCGGCGGCGCGCTGGTCGAGGCGGATCGCGTGACCTATATGTGGGGCGGGGGGTCCGGGAGGATCGCGATTTCCCGCGACCCGCTGCTGATGGACTGGGAGTATGATATGAAGCCGGTAATCCCCGGCAAGATTCCCGGCCCGGATCCGGCAATGGGTTGTTTTCAGGATCCCTGTCCGTTCAAAATCGGCGACCGATATTACGTCCTTTTTTCGACCGGGCCGGGCGGAGAAAAAAACGCCTTCTCCTTCGATGGTTTTCCATTTTGGCATCTGTTTGAGTCCGACGAAATGGCCTCGGGCTGGAAATATTCGGGAGACTTTATGGATCGTCTCACCTCGGCGCTGCATGGCCGTCCCGGCGAGGATGGCGCGGTGTGCGCTTTCAACCGGATTGGACACGACCGGCACCTTCTTGTCTGGGCAAGCCACCGGCTCGGTCCCCAGTATTACGTCGGGCGGTTCGATGAGACGGCGAAGCGGTTTATACCGCAATCCTTTGCCCGGATGGACAGCCCGCAGGGGCTTCTGAACTGGACGGCATCGGGCGAGGACCGGCAGGAGGGCGTCGTGAACGTGATCAGCAAGATCCAGCAGAATTTCATGACGCCTGCTTCCTCCGCCGGCGAGGTGCATACCCAGGTGAGGCAGTTTTCTCTCGATGACGACGGGCGCGTGCTCATGCGCCCGGCACCCGGGATGGAGAGCCTCCGCGGCAAACATCAGGAGGTTCAGCCTCGTCTTTTGCCGTCAAACGAAGAAATCGTATTCCCCGAACTGTCCGGTGATACGAAGGAACTGATTATTGAAATCGAAGCTCGGCAGGCAAAAGCGCTGCGCGTTTCCGTCCGCCGGTCGCCCGCCCGTGAGGAGGTCACCGACATCTCGTTCTATCCGTATATCTGGATGATGGGAGATGCGCGGGCGTTTGCCGAGGCGGGACAGCCGTGGGATAAATTTGGCGACTATTTGGGGGCGCACGGTGCCGTTGTGCTTGATACCACGCGGTCGTCGCTTTTGCCCAAAAGGATTCTGGCGCCGGATGTGATCGAACTCGAGCCCTGGGTTCTCGCTGACAAAGGAAAATCCAGAAGGCCGTTGCGGTTGCACATCTATCTCGACAAGGCGGTGGTCGAGGTCTTTGTCAATGATCGCAAATACACTGCCACCTGTGTGTTTCCTTCGCGAGAGGACAGCATGGGCGTGTCTGTCACGGCTCTCGGCGGCGATGCTTTTCTTAAAGCCGCCGAAGGATGGGACATGAATCCGGCTCCGGTACAGGACGGGAAAGCGGCACGACTGCTGAAATAACGGCAAGCACCACTTTATGAAAACCCATGTGCTCCTCCTCTGTTTGGCATTGATTTCCCCTTGGTTGGTTCGGGCTGGCGAGCCCCGGGATTTTTTCTGCACCCAGGCCACAACCCTCTCAATGCTCACGCCGGACTCGGTGCCCCGGGATGGCAACCTTCTCTCGCTTCGCAACCTCTCGTGGTCGGCGGAGTTCTCCGCGTATGTTTTGGTTCCCGTGCTGGAGTTCGATCTTTCTTCCGTCCCGAAGACAGCAGGGATTGAATCCGCGGTGCTGAAACTTTCTTTCTTTGGTCGCGGATCATCGCCGATGCGGCCCGCAATCTGGATTTACCCAATCACCTCGGAATGGTCCGCGAAGTCAGCGACCTGGAAGGACAGGCCTGTCTGGGATGAGAACTTCGCGGATGTGGAAGCGCCTCCCCAAGAGAACGACGATTCCGCATTCTGGGAAATGGATATCACCCCATTGGTCAGGAAATGGGTCGGCGGGGACATGGAAAATCATGGGCTGGCAATCGTTGCCGATCCCGTCAGGGGCGACTTCCACAATTTTACTTTTTACGGGACGCTCGCCGGCAACGATCTGTCGCCGGTGCTCACGATCACCTTTGACAGGAACACGCAATGAAGGAAGTTCCGGGATGGGCATGCTGCTTGAACCCGCTCCACATCCCCATGCCGCACCCCAAGCAAAAACCATCCCTTCTCCGTTCGAAACTCGAACGCCGCCACGGCTTCCTCTTGTGCGCCTGTGCCGTGACGATGTCGTTGTCCGCCCAGGAGCCTCTTCCTTCGAATGCCTCCGCTCCCTCGACTCTGGCGGGCTTCAGTGGCGGCAACGATGTTGTCATCAACGATTTTGAACAGGCCGGATACGGCGGGGGTTGGGAGGTGGAGGGCGCCGCGTTTGGAAAGGGACCGGTAAAAGGAAAGCTGCCGGGATGTGCCGCGGTCAGCGGCATGCTCGGAAAAGGATTTGTGGATAGCCGTCTGGATGGAGACAAGAGTCAGGGAATCCTGACGTCGCCGGAGATCACCATCACCCGAAAATACATCCGTTTTCTGATCGCGGGAGCGGATTACGCCGGGGAAATCTGCGTCAACCTCGTCCATGACGGAAAGGTGGTCCGCACGTCCACGGGATCCACGCGGATGTTTTACTTCTTCCAGCCCGTGGAGTGGGATGTGTCGGAGTTTGTCGGGAAAAAAGCGCGCATCCAGATCGTCGACCATTCCAGCAAGTGGATGGGACATATCCTTGTGGACCATATCATCCAAAGTGATCGTCCCTTCATTCAAACCCATGCCATCCGTGAGTTTTCCGGTGGCGGGAAATATTTGCTTTTGCCTATTTCAAACGAAGGACGGTATTGGACCAATGTCACCGTGTTCGCGGGGGATGAGGTATTGAAGAAGTTTCCCCTGGTGCTGGCGGCGGCCAAGCCCGATTGGTGGGGTTTTATCCGGGTTCCGGACCATGATGGAGGAGTCCCATTGCGCGTCGAGGTGGACAAGCTGCCCCGGGGATCAAAAGGGCTGGAGAGGATCGCGCTGTCCGATGAAGCAACAGGCTATACGCCTTATGATTCCAAGATGCGTCCTCAGTTCCACTACACGCCCCGTTGCGGATACATGGGCGATGCCAACGGTTTGGTTTATGAGGGCGGGGTGTGGCATTTGTTTTATCAACACAACCCCTTTTCCTGGAGCGCGACATTCAGTGTTCTTAATTGGGGACATGCGACAAGCCGGGACTTGATCCACTGGGAAGAGCATCCGGACGCGCTGCCCTCCCCACTCAACGAACGAAGGTTCCTGTCCGGCAGCGCGGTGATCGACAAAGATAATACCGGCGGCTTCGGGCCGAACGCCATGGTTGCATTTAGTTCGAGCGGGGGAGAATCCCTCTTTCATAGCGCCGATGGGGGGCGGACGTTCCAAGGTTGGGAGCGCAATCCTGTTGTTTCCCACGCCGGTCGCGATCCCCGGGTGTTCTGGTATGACCCGGGGAAGCATTGGGTGATGGTTGTCTATGACGAAACGGATGGCAGCCAGCGGAACGCCATATACACCTCTTCGAACCTGAAAGATTGGACCTTCCAGAGCGCGGTGGACGGCTTCTTCGAATGCCCGGATCTTTTTGAGCTTCCCGTGGATGGCGAGCCGAACGAAACCGCCTGGCTGATGTTCGGTGTCGATAACCAATATTTGATAGGAAAATTCGACGGGAAGACATTTACCCCCGAGCCGGGAAGCTCGAAATCCAAAGGAAGCCATGGGTGGTATTTATATGCGGCCCAGACTTTCAACAATGCCCCCGACGGTCGCCGGATCCAGATGGGATGCCTGAAAGCCGATTACAGGAACGCCTCGTTCAACCATGTGATGAGCGTGCCCCTGGAACTCACGCTGCACCGGACGTCTGATGGCTTGAAGCTGAGATCCGTCCCCGTCCGGGAACTGGAGCAGCTTCGCGAGGATCGCAAGGAATTTGCCGATATTACGCTCGCAAACAACAAAATCACCCTTCCCGGAATCGATGCGGATTTGAAGGACATGACCGTTGAATTTACCATTCCCTGTGACGTGTCACGGGTTGGAATCAAAATTGGCGGCACAGAGGTCAACTACGATGTTAAGGCAAATCAACTCGGTTGCCGGGATGTCAAAGCCCCGCTGGAACCGGTGGATGGAAAGGTCCGGCTCCGGATACTGTCGGATCGGGGGGTGCTGGAAATCTTCGCGAACGACGGTTTTGTTTATATGCCTGTTTCCGTGCCGGTTGCCAGCGATGCTCCGGACGGGTTGTCTCTTTTTGCGAAGGGCAAGGGCGTTGCAAAAGCCCGTCTTGAAGTTTATGGGATGAGACCGGCATGGGGATTGGATGAAGAATCGCGGAGCTTCATCCTTGGCGATTTCCCAGGGACCGTGAAACAATCAGGCAGGCAGTAGTTTTGGGCCCCATGTCTTCCTACGAGTTATTTCCCCGCTACTTTTTCATGAGAAGCAGCCGCCGCAAGAGGGCGCCCGAGCTTGTCAAAACTTCAGGTGTTTCACTCGATGAGTTTCCCATTTCAGGAACCGTTGTGCCCAACCACCCGGAATTTCCGGAACACTGGCATCGGTTTGTTGAAATTGGGATTGTTGTCGGGGGCAGTGGGGTGCATGTGCTCAATGAGCAGGAACTTCCCATAATGGCTGGACATGTGTTTGTGCTTCCGCCCGGATTCAAACATGCCTATCGGAAGCCTGTCGGCCTCAGCCTGATCAACATATGTTATGATCCGGAGCGGCTCTGTTTCGACGGGGCCGAGCTCGACGATCTGCCCGGCTACGACGCCCTGTTTCACATCGAGCCCCGCCTTCGCAGCAGTGGAAACCTGGAGCATGTGCTCAGGCTGGAACCCCGGGAGCTTTGCCGAATCGAAGCGCTTGCTCTTCGGATCGTGCATGAATCCCGCAAACGTCCCAAGGGGTTCCGTTTGATGTCCCGCGCCCGGTTGCTGCAATTGATCACAGAGCTTTCGCGTCTGTACGACGGCCCCCGGATGGCTCCGAGCGCGCTGGCGCATCGTCTCGCGAGCGTCATAAAATATCTGGAATCCCATATTCGCGAGGAAATTGATTTCGACGAGTTGCCCGGAAAATTCCACTTCTCAAAACGCAGTTTTTACAGGTTTTTTACCTCCGTAACCGGACAATCCCCACTGGCGTATTTGCGCACATGCCGGTTGAAGGAAGCTTCCAGACTGCTTCAGGAGACAGACAAACTTGTGAGCGAGATCGCATTTGATGTCGGGTTCCAAGACTCCAGTCACTTTTCGCACCGTTTCCAAGAGATGTTCGGTTTGACACCGTCCGATTTTCGCAATCAATAGCCATGTCCATCTGCTACAATGAACAACTGCGGAGAGAATATGGGTTTGGGCCGGTTCCTTTTGAATTTCCCGTTAGTATGACACCGTGGCGGAAGTGCGATTTTCGTTCAATTGGCCGCCGCAGACACGGGATTGGCTGCAAAATCCCTGCACGGCCCGTTTGGAAATGTGAGAGGATTGTCCGATGAAAAGTACACTTGCGCGGCGGACGCTCATTTCTGAACCGCCTTATCGCGAACTGGATGCGGCACGTTCCTGGCTGCTGCGAGGTTCGTGGCCTTGTTGCTGGATTTCCTGTTCCGGGGAATATGCTCCGCCGTGTGTGATGGTTTTCCGCCGCCGTTTCTCCCTGCCGGAAAAGAAGACGATCCGTATTCATGTGGCGGCGGATGAACGCTATGATTTGTTTTTGGATGGCGGGTTTGTGGGGCGAGGGAGCGAGCGCGGTGCTCCGCATTTGTGGTTCTTTGATTCCTACGATTTGACCCTGGATGCGGGACCGCATGTGCTGGTTGGACGGGTCTGGTCTCTCGGCCTCTCTGCTCCGCGTTCGCAAATGAGCCTCCGCCCAGGGTTTCTCCTTTCTCCGGATGATGATGAGGGAGATGCCCCGCTTCTGGGCACGGGAACTTCGGATTGGGAGGGGAAACTCCTTCGGGGATATTCGTTTTCTCCACCATTTACGCATCCTTATTACAGCATTGGTTACAATGTGACGGTCGATGCCGGACTGCTGGAACCGGAGTGGCGGACCGGTGATGGAGAGGGCTGGGAGCCAGTCCGAAAGATGCACTCCGGCTCCAATGCGATCGAGCGAACGCGGGTGGGAGGAGAACATCTGCTGTCTCCGTCCGTGCTGCCTTCTCCGCGCTTTTCGTCATGGTGTCGCGGAGTGGTTCGCCATGCATTTCAAGGCGATACGAATGGGCGCCTGGGTTCCGGCTTTTTGGAGGATAATCACCAGCCCGAGCTGGCGTGCGAATGGGATCTCTTGTGGAAGAACAAGAGCCGCTTTTCTGTCCCTGCCCGCACGACCACACGGATTCTCATGGATTTTCAAGATTACGTTTGCGCGTTTTGCCGGGTGGTTGTTTCCGGAGGCCGCGGGGCAACAATTCAAATCCACTGGGCGGAATCCTTGTTTTGTGAAACGGACGATATGTCAACAGATGGCAAAGACCAGCTGGGGGCGAGGGAAAAGCCCAAGGGAAATCGGGGAGAGATTTTTGGGAAAATTTTTTGCGGGATCGGGGAAACCTTTTTGCCCGATGGGCGGGCCGCAGTCGAATTCGACTCGCCGCTCTGGCGTGCCGGGCGGTATGTTTTGATTACCATTTGCACTTCCGACGAGTCGCTGGAGGTGGAGAGTTTTGTCCTGACCGACACGAAGTATCCTTTGGATATTTGCGGGGAAGTCCGCTGCGACGACCCCCGCATTGCCCCACTCTTTGACCGGGCGGTGCGCACCTTTTCCGTTTCGTGCCACGACGCGTGGGTGGATCCCTACTATGAGCAGATGATGTGGGCTGGAGACGGTCTCCAAAACATGCTTTTCAATGTGGTTGTCAGCCGGGATGCCAGGCTTGCCGCCAAGTGGTTGCGCTTGCTTTGGGCGTCGCGTCTTCCTTCCGGGCTGACTTGCGCACGCTATCCGGCACGCGACAATCTGCTGATCGCTCCCTATTCGCTGTACTGGGTACAGGGCCTGAAGGAATATGCGTGGTGGTGCGATGACATGGCGCTGGTGCGTGAGCTGTTGCCCGCCGCACGCGAAGTTTTGATGGTATTCGAAGGTTTTATGGGTTCCAACGGTTTGCTTGGACGACTTCCGGGTTGGAATTTTGTGGATTGGGTGGACGGATGGGATACCGGCATTCCCCCGGGAGCGGACAGCGGCGCAAGCAGCATCCTTAACTGGCATTATGTCCTAACCCTTGTTCACATGGCGGAGCTTGAGGAATCCCTCGGTGAGCCTGAAATGGCTGCCCGTCATCGCCGGATTGCCGCCCGGTGCGCCCAAGGGACCATCGAAGCCTTCTGGAACGAGGAAAGGGGGCTCTTTGCCGACGATGTTTCCAAGGCAAACTTTTCCGAACACGCCCAGTGCTTTGCACTTCTGAGCGGGGTCTTGGATGAAAAAATGGCCGCACGTGTGGCGGGTTCCCTGCTGACGGCGCCCGATTTGAAACAAACAACCTTCGGATTTACACACCATCTTTTTGAGACCTTCGGGCAAATCGGGTGCATCGACCGCCTTGTTCAGAGACTTCAACCCTGGTTTGATACCGCGAAACTGGGCATGCTTACACTGCCGGAAGCGCCCGAGCCGAGCCGGTCGGATTGCCATGCCTGGAGTACGCATCCGATCTTTCATTTGGTGGCCACGATTCTCGGCATCCGTCCCGACGGTCCCGGCTTCCGGGGGATCACCGTTCGACCCCAGCTCGGTCCTCTGAAATTCATTGAGGCAGCGGTGCCTCATCCGTCCGGCTTTGTGAGAGCCCGCATCGAGCGCCACAGTGGCGGAATCCGCGGGGAAATCCACCTCCCGCCGCGTCTTTCCGGACGCATCATCAGCGGGGGAAAGGAAATCGCTCTACATGGACACACCGCTTTCGATCTGCCATGTCCCGCGAACAACCGATGTTAGGTTCTTCAGAGAGCGGAAGTTCCTGAAAACGAACGGCCCGCCCCAGCGACTTCCACTTCGTGAGAAAATGGCCAGGAGGGACGGATCTTTGGCCAAAGCATCAATGCAGCGCGGCAATTTTTCGAGTATTTCATATTTCCAAATTATGAACCCCCCGGTCATCGGAGCCTATTACTTCCCCAATTTTCACGCGGACCCCAGAAACGACAGCGAGCATGGAAGGGGATGGACGGAGTGGGAGTTGCTCAAAACGGCCACACCGCGTTTTCCAGGCCACCACCAACCGCTCGTGCCCGAGTGGGGATACGAGGACGAATCCGATCCGACCGTGATGGAGAAAAAGATCGATGCCGCTGCGGATTACGGGGTCGATCTGTTTATCTTTGATTGGTACCATTACGATGACGGGGAGTTTCTCAACGGGGCCCTGGATCGCGGGTATCTCGGAGCGCACAACAACCATCGGGCCAGGTTTTGCCTGATGTGGGCCAACCACGACTGGCGTGAGATCATGCCAGCCAAGCTGGGGCGGACCTCGGAGGTTCTCTATCCCGGCAAGGTGACCTCCGAAACGATGGAGCGCATGGCGGAAACCATCTCCAGGAAATATTTGACGCACCCAAGTTACTTCCTGATCGAAGGCCGCGCCTATTTTTCATTCTACGACCTATGCACCCTGATCGAACAGGCCGGGGGAGTGTCCGAAGCGGCTCGCCAACTGGAGGCATTCCGCGAGAGGGTGAGGGCTTGCTGCGGGGTGGACCTCCATATCAACGGTGTGGTTTTTCGTTCCCCGGTGCTCCCGGGGGAACGGGTGCCGGCAAAGTTGAACGAACTCATTGTGGCGCTGGGTCTGGACAGCACGACCTCCTATGTATGGACCCACCATTGCCCCCGGCTGAACACGGAAGCCCTGGTCCCCTACGACGATGCCTACAGCGATTTTCAACGATTCTGGCACGAGGAGGGGCTGAATTTTTCCGTTCCGTATTTTCCCAACGTCACGATGGGGTGGGATGCGACGCCGAGAACCGTACAGTCGGACTGCTGGGAAGTTCGCCGCTACCCATTTACAGGACTTCTCACCGGAAATACCCCCGAGCGATTCGGGTCCGCCATCGCGGAAGTTTTGGCCGAACTTCGCGACCGCGGACTGCCGGAGTTTCTCACCATCAACGCGTGGAACGAGTGGACGGAGGGAAGTTATCTGGAGCCTGATAAAACCCACGGCTTCGCCTACCTCGAATCGATCCGGGACGCGAAGAGGAATTTTCACCACCGCCTCCGGTGTGGCCAGGCGGGCGGACCCGGCTCAATGCCCTGATCGCCCGTGAAAGCTCTTCCCTCGCTTTACCTTCTTGTCGGGTGCGTTCTTCTGGTTTCCTGCAACCCGCGGGAATCCGGCGGCATGGGAGCGCCGGCATTAACTCTTTCTGATCCGCAGAAAGGGAACTCTTTCCCGCATTTCACATGGTCGCGCCATCCCGCCGCTTTTGCCGATACGGCGGAACCTGTTCGCTATGAGATCCAGATCGCCCGGGATGCGGCATTCCGCGATCTTCTTGATGAAGACACGGTTTTTTTGAATCGCTATGTGCCGGATCGCCCACTCCCGAATGGGGCCGCCTATTGGCGTGTCCGGGCTTTTCCCCGCCGTGATGCCCCGGAGGCGTGGAGCGATACGGGACGTTTCACAATCGTCCCTTGTGAGGAGATAATCCACGTGTCCTATGATCCATCCGCTCACGATCACCAACCGGCAGCCCAAGCGGCAATCGACAGGGCCATTGAGCTGAACAAGCTCGGAAAATCGGTGGAGGTGGTTTTTCCGAAGGGAGTCTATCGTTCCAGGAACCTTGGGAAGTTTTTTCTCCGGATCAATGGGGCCAACGGGCTGGTCGTGAACGGAAACGGCTCGACAGTCAATCTTTCGGACTACGATTCGAGCTGCTTCCAAATCGACGGCAGCCGGAACGTGGTGGTGCGGGATTTCATCGTGGACATGCCGGAGCAACTGCCGCTCACCCAGGGGCGTGTGATTGCGGTGAACCCGGAGAACGCGACGGTGGAAATCCAATTGGAAGAGGGGTTCCCCACTTTCGACGACAACTACTTCGTCAAACCCGAGGGCCATGCCAAACTTGTCGATCCGAAGATCGATGGCCGCCTCAAGACCGGCGCCGCCACTTGGTTCCTGATAGCGAAAGATACGATTCACAAACTCGGCGACCGCCACTATTCGTTCCAAATCGCACCGCCTTCTTACCCGGTGGATAAAGGAAGGGTTGCGCTCCCCGATGTGGACCCTCGCAGCCTGGTGAAATCTTTCGAAGTGGGAGACCGCTTTGTTTACACCCTCCACAGTTCTTCGAGTGCGCTGGTCTTCGCCACGGCCTCGGAAGCCATCACTTTTTACCAGATCGTGGATTACGCATCCGTCCGTCACTACTTCACATTCTCGTGCTCCCTCATCAACGTCCTGCACTGCCGGATGGTTATGAAAGAGGGCCGTTGGTTTCAAGGGACGGCGGACGGGATTCATTGTCGCGGAAACAAGATCGGGCCATGGATCGAAGGTGTTGAGATGGACGGGATCGGAGACGATGGGATCGCGCTTTACTCCCGTCCGATGGCCATCGCATCCGTCCCTCCCTCCGGAGCCCCCAACCGCCTCATTGTGAAGGCCGAAAACTTTTCTGCGGAACCGGGGGATGCGGTTGCGTTTTTTCGCCCGCAGACCGGGAAAATCCTATTGGAAACCAAGGTCAAGAGCGTCCATCCCGCCGGAGGGAACTGGGATGTCGAATTCGAGAACACCGTTCCTTCAGGGCTCTCTTTCGAGGGCTCCTTGGTCGATTCGGATCAGATCTGGAATCGGAGCAAGTCCTGCGGCGATTTTGTCGTGCGTAACAACCGGATGCTCGGGATTCGGCGTTATGGGACGGTCTTTCGCGCGAAGACAGGAGTGATCGAGAACAACCTGTTTCAAGGTGCCAGTTCGGCCGCGATCATGTTTCTGAACGAAACGCAGTATCCCAACGGGCTTTATCCTTCGGATATCATCATCCGGAACAACGAAATCCGCGATTGTGCCTTTGATTCCGGGGCGACTGCGGCAATAGCCCTGCTCTTCAAACGCCTGGGAGGATCGGAGCCCGCGGAAACCCGGGCTCCGCATGGCATTCTGATTGAGAACAATCGTATCTCCGAGTGCCTCAGACCAGCGCTCAAGCTATGGAGTGTTCAAGATATCGTTTTACGCGGGAATACGGTGAACGGACAACCGCTGGATGCCTCCGACACGACGCAGGTTGTTTTAAAAAATGTTTCGGATATTAAGTGGTTGCCGCCGGAGGGCTCACTGAAAGCGACGGAATAGGGGCTTTGTTGTTGGTGCTATTGCAAAATGGGTGGCAGTGGCTGGAGGCAGCTTCCGGATAGGGGGAACGAAGAGGCATTTGTTATCGCGCTGCCTTTTATAAAGGATGCCCGATCCGCTTCTCTCTCTTGCTCTTGAGACTTTCGGTACACCCTCTTAGGGATTTTGCTCTACAGCCGGTGCCGGTGGGATGGGTGCCGGACTGCCTTTCTGGCTCGTGGTTTTGAATTCTCCGAAGACATGGGGCAGGGGAGCGAGCGCATGGGTGAGGAGGAGTTTCATCTCCTTCAATTTTGGCGCGGACTCCGGATCGTTTGCCAGATTGTGCCGTTCGAGCGGGTCGGACTTGAGGTTGTAGAGCTGGTCGATGTCGGAGAAGTTTGGAAAACTTTTTGCCTCGCGTCCGCCGCGCGATATTCCGCTGCGGAGCGGGGATATCAACGAGCTGAATTTGCTCCCGGTCTGTTCGAGTTCCGCCGCAATGTCCTCCGGGAAGCGGATGGCGACGTATTTCCAGCCGTTTGATACAACGGCGCGGCCAAATCCCATTTCGATGAGCACGGGGCGCTCCGGCACGGTGCCGCCGGTGAGGCAGGGCGCGAAACTAAGCCCGTCCACGATGGTTTGCTCCGCGGGTGGCAATGGCGCGTCGCACAATTCGAGCAGTGTGGGCGCGACATCCACGCTGGACAGCGAGGCGTTGCAGCGTGAGCCCGCTTTCACATGAGCCGGCCAGCGCACCGTGAAGGGCACGTGCGCGCCTTCATAGCAGGTCCATTTGCCCCGGCTTTGCTGGTCGCTTGAGAAAATGACGATGGTGTTTTCCGCCAGCCCGAGGTCGGCGAGTTTTTTCAGGATGGCTCCGACGCCGTCATCCAGCCAGGTCGCCCAGGGGTTGCTCGCGCCGGCTTCCTTCACGCGCCGCAGGACGTCCTGCCGTGTCGGCTGCACGCCGAGGTGCCAGTCCACCAGCCCCTCCGGAGTGGCGCGCGAGTCGACTTTGGCAAATTTGTCGCCGCCGCCTCCGTGTGGAATGTTCGGTGCGAAATAAAGAAAGAACGGTTTGGCGGTGTCCTTTTGTTGATCGAGGAATTTCAACACGCCTGCGGTGAACCACTCCATGTTGCTTTCGTGCTCCCACAGTGGCTTGGGCAGTCCCAGCTGGCTGGCGTTGGTCATGTAAATGCTCGATACGTAGTCCCAGCCCATTTCGTCGTGCAGATACTTTACGGCCCGACCGTAGGCCGAGCGGATGCGCTGTGCGTTTTCCGGCAGGGACGGATCCTGTGGCCCGTTTTGCTTGCCGGTGTAGTCGCAGATCGGCGGGGACACGACGAGATCGCTCCTTTGGGTGTCGGTCAGATGCCATTTTCCGACAATGCCGGTGGTGTACCCGGCGTCATGCAGGGCGCGGGGCAGGTCCCACTGGCCGGGCAGGATGTCGGTGTTGAATTCCACGCAGGCCGGGCCGTCGGTGGGGAATTTTTTCTGCAAAGACAGGCTGCGGCTGCAAAATTGCCCCGTCAACAGTGCGTAACGCGAGGGCGTGCAGACGGTTGATGCCATGCGCATCTGCGTGAAATCCATGCTCTCGCTGATGAGGCGGTCGATGTTGGGTGTCAGTGGGGGGGCGGCTGTTTTTGATTTTTCAGATTGGCTGGATGCCTTCTGGGCGGTGGCGGTGGGATAGGCCAGCGGGTTGTAAGCGCCGACTTCGTCGAAATCCAGATCGTCGGTGAAAATGATGAGAACGTTCGGGTGAGGGGAGGGAGCCGCATGCAAGGAAGGCACCAAACTAAGGGCGGCGAGAAGGAGGAGAGAGTGGCGTATCATTTGGGTGGAGGATTATTCATGGTTATTTGAGATTGGACGCAAGCCCGCTTGCAGCTCGGCCTGGGTCAGGCCGGTGATGCGTGACCAGCATTCCTTGGCGATGACCAGACGGTGTTTGCCCGGCGGCAAATCCACGCGTTCGCCGTCCGGTGCGGCGTAATACGCGACCGAATGTCCGGCGGGAACTTCGAGTTCGAAAGCGGTTTCCCACGGGTGTGTCGGCCAGATGTAAGCCATCGCAAGGCCATCGCGCTCGAAGACCTTGCCCTGCATGCCTTCCACGGCGATGTCCTGGCTGCCCGGCGTGCGCTGTGGCGTGGTGATGCGCACGCGGTATTGGTTATCGCCCGGATGAGCGTCCACTTCCAAAATGCCGTTGAGATTGCCAGTAAAAGGCGCCCGCATGGGGAGGAATCGCGCCGTGCCCTGCGTCGACCACCAGCCGTTGCCTGGCTTCCACTCGCGTGGCAAATCCCAGAGCGCCAGCGGAAATGCCTTCAGAGCGCCAGGGGTTTGCAAGGTGAGCAAAACCTCCAATCCATCGGGCGACTCCCGTAATTCCTGCTCGACCTTCAGCGGGCGGGTGTCGGTAATTTTTGGCGTAACGGCAAACTTGTCGTGCTCGCCGGGCACGAGCAGCCCCATGACGCTGCGGGGCAACTGCTTGTTGCCCCAGTCCGGATAATCCCACGGCAGGGTGTAATCCCAGTGATATTCCGGCAGGATCGCGGGCTTCTTGAAAAACGCGGAGTAGCGGGCGTTTTCGATTTGCATCAGGTCCGGATACGCGACCGGCTTCCAGGTGGATGTGATGCTCTGGGTGGCTTTAAGTCCGCACCAATAGTCGGGATCGTAAAAAACGGTTTCCGGAATTTCGGCGTAATGCCGGCGATAAAAATCCGCCGCGGCCGCCTGATTGCAAAAGACCACGTTTCCTGACCGGGCGCGGCGGACGAGATAATGGATCATTCCGGCGTTGGAACGGGTCGTCATGTCTTTCGGGTCGCTCTTGCTGAACTCGATGCCGATGCTCTGAAAGTAAGGCGCGTGCTGGTTTTGCAGGTTCTGGATGGCCGCATCCATCAGGTCAAAATCCCGCGACATAAAAACGTCATCATACACCGAACGCCCGCCGCCTCCGCCGCCGACCCAGTCGCGCTCCAGCCAGGCTGGCTCGAAGACTCCAAGGCCGTACTCAGTCCAAAGAATGGATTTGTCATGCTGGCTGACCATCACCATGCCGTCCGCGCCGCCGTTGCCGGGTTTGCGAAAATCGTCCTTCGCCGCGAAGTAGGGCCGGAGCGGGCGTCCGGTGTGATTGATGCCCCAGGAGCCGTCCTGCCAGTTCTGATGGATGCACATCGAGCCGATCAGGCGCACTCCGGCCGCGTGAGCGATGGCAACGGTGCGCGTGCCGAATTCGTAGGCGGTAAACCCGATCGCATCGCGGTCAAATCCAGTCATGTCCGCCAGTTCGATGGCGGCATCGAAGACCGTCCGTTGGACGTCGTCGGGTTCGAGGCGGAACTGTACCGGGATTGGCGCTGGCCAGCCGGTGCGTCCGGCGTAGTTGCCCTGGAGAATCTGGAGATTCGGACTCGCTCCGCGGCGGCGGTAATCCCGGCTGCGGGTGATCCATTCCCTGGCCGTGTCCGGTGTCTTCCGTTCGCCCAAAGGTCCGCCCAGCAAGCTCACCACCGATTCCTCCCAATAATCGTAGGGCAGATGAAATTGCTCAAATTCCACGTTTGGCTGGCCTGCGGTGAAGTGGAGCATCACCACCAGTGTTTGTGAATCGATGACCGCGAAGCTGCGCCAGAACGCCTCGATGTCGCCACCGATGTCACAGTGCCACTGGACCAGGTGCTGCCCGGCGGGCAAATCCCGCAGCGTCAGTTCCGCCGTGTAGCGGGTCAGGCCGCCGGAGTGTTCGCCAGCTTTCCAATCCAGAGTGAGGGTCGTTTTGTTTGCGTTGTCGGGCTGGAGATAGAGGGTCTCCAACTCCACCTGGGGATTGGGGGATTTTTTTGCCCAGGCTTCCATTGTCAGCGTGACGGGCTCGTTTTGCAGAGTCACTTCGGGAGCGATCCGAAATCGCACGGGCATCACGGCAATCCTGTCCGCGGCAACTTTGGCGTAAGCCGTGCGCAGCCGTGTCATCTCCGATGCGATCCGTGTCGTGGTTGTGCCGGTAGTGCCATTGGTTGAGGTCTCGGGGTGGAAGCTCTGATTGGGCAATCCCAGTAACGAAACAAGGTGGTTGCCGCTGGGTTCCTCCCGATAAACAACCTCCGCGCAAGGCAGGCCGGCTTTCAATTCACCGGGTGCGAGTGGCTCTTCGCGGCTTAATTTTGGGTGTTTGCCGTGCTTGCCTGTCAGGGTCCAGCGTTCGCCATGGATGTCCAGTTCATAGAACGCGTCGCCCTTGCGGGTTGGAACGCGCCCGGCGGTGGGTGGCTTCCCTGTATCGAGAGGCACGCGCAGCAGCTTGCAGCGGAACAAGGTTCTTTCCCTGGGCGTATTCGTTTTTGCCGGCGGCCCGGAATCGGGCGGGAGCGAACGCAGGATGCCGATGCCGGAAATTGTTTTTTCGGCGGGATCGATTTTTTCGGCCCAGCATTCCACCCATCCTTCCGGCACATCGTCGATGTCGTATTGGATTCGAGCCTTCAGGACGCTCCTGTCATCCCAGGTGGCGTCTGCGACAAAACCGGTCGGCTTGTGCCGCAGGCTCAAGGTTTTTTTTGCGGCGTCCACCGCCGTGACCACGGCCTGAAACCTCCGCTCGGGTAATGGCGCGTCCGCCTCCGTGGCCGTCGCGCCAGCGGGGAGCGGCAGCAACCCAAGCAAGGCAAAAAGTGCGGAGAGTCTATTCACTGGAATCGGGGCGTTCCGGCTGGAGAAAGGTGCGTCTCACAAACGGGTGTGATTGGCTTCCCGGGCGGAGTCCAAGACCTCGGAGAGGTGTTGCACGATTTCCGGGTATTCGTTCCAGAGATTCGTGGTTTCCGCCGGGTCCCTGGCGAGGTTGTAGAGTTGGTTTTCATTTTCCGGATTGGGTTTTGCCTTTCCGGTTTTCCTCGGGAAGCGTTTGCCCCCGCGGTCCGACACCCCAGACGCCGGCGATGATGACGAGGGCGTTGAGTTTATCCGCGGGTTTGGCGGCGTGGACGGACCCCAGGAGGGCCGCAAGAGCGCAAAACAGCATGGAGAGGGATGTTATTTCTTTTTGACGGCTGGTGATTGGGAGGCGCCGGGGGGGTGGCGGGGTGTGTCCCGGTAGCCGGAATATCCTGGTCCGCCCGCGGCCACATAGCCATTGCTCGCGCCGGAGTCATCCGGGCTGGTCCAGAAGGCGTAAAGCTGCCCGTTGGTGAGGTGGAAGCGGAATTTGACAGGCTGGCTCGCGACGGCGGAAAGATCGGAGCCGCTTTTCCAGCGCACGACTTGTTTGGTTGTGTCGGCGGTGATGGGTTCGCAATTTGCGGCGGAGAAGGGCTCGATGACGTGGTTTTGTGCGTCCAGGATTTCCACGCGCAGTTCACCCTGCGGCGCATCGAGATTTACAAAAAGCCGCCGGCCGCTGAACGTGAGCGGACGCGTGGTGAGCGTGCCCGGTTTTTTTGCGGCATCCATCGAGACAAAGCCGTCGCGCCGCAGAAAGGCCACGCCGGTGCTGCCGCGGGCATACATTCCATTTTCCAGCCAATGGCGCTTGGCGCGCGAGGCGTCTCCTTGAAAGCCGGTGTAGTAAAACCACAGCTGGTCACCCTGGATCACACACAGGCCGCCCACGGATTGCACATAGCCCCGGTCCCATGCGTCGCGCCGTGAGGCCGGGATAAAGGGGGAGCGGTCGGGGCGGCTCCAATGAAATCCGTCGCGGCTGTAGGCCAGGGTCAGCTCGGTGGTTTTGGGGAATCCTGTTTTTGCGCAAGTGGCATTGTCTGGACCGAGAAGGATTTCGTAAATGCCGAGAAGGATGCTTTCGTAGGCCACGGCGTCGAGGTTGTAGAGCTGCGGGGCGGCTCCGATGTCCGGGTCGGGCGGATCGAGCCGGTCGGCGGCGGCCCAGAATACGGGAGTCTTCTCATCGGAGCTCCTGCGGGGGTCCTCCCATTTCGCTCCGGCCAGAAAATCGTCGCACTCCCAATAATGGCGGCTGCGTCCACGGACATTGGAGCGCAGACTGTAGACCCATTTTTTGCGGAAGGGATTGTAAAACATCGTGCTGCGATCCGCGGTGATGCCGCTTTCGATGGGCTTGCTCCAGTGGATGCCGTCCGCGGAGACCATGCTTAGGCCTGGCTGATCCCCGCCTGGGGGCCGCAGGTACATTTTCCAGCGCGCGGCGGGATTCGTGCCGTCGTAATCCGGGAAAACCGCCCATGAGTCGGGAGTAATCGCAGGATCGAGAATGCGGTTTGTTCCGGGTTGAAGATCCAGGTTGGGACGATCCCAATGGAGGCCATCGAGGCTGGTCGCGTAGCAGATGGCGTGAATCCAGCCCGCCTCGTACCACATGCGGAAGACCTGCTGGGTGGCATCCCACCACACGCCGCCACTTTTGGGACAGGCGATGGCGTTGCCCGGGGGGTTGATTTCCAGCTCAGTGACGGGGGACAGCACCGGATTTTCCTCATATTTCCGCGCCTTGTGGAAGGAGCGCTTCAAGTCGGTGGATTCGATGAGGAAATCGTCGACGAAAAGCTGCCGGCCAATATCAATCGGCAGCACCTCCGGTGGATGCTCCAGATACGGCACGGGCATGGGGGCCGTCGATTTCGGGTCGAGCGAGCGGGGCGGCCACTCTTTGGGCAGCCGGATGCCGTTGTAGAGCCACTCGCCATCATTTTCCGTCCAGGGTTTTGGCGGAGGCAATTGCCATTGCGTCACTTTGGAGGGCCCGAGCAGCACGGCCCATTTGCCCAGCGGGTACGTTTCGCCACGGTCCAGTTTTTTTTGGTAAATGCGCACCTGGTCGCTCTTTGAATGGCCGAAGAGCTGGAATGTCCGCGGATCGGCGACGCGGGTGAACCCGCGGGCTTCCAGCAGGGTGGCGAGGCTGGTTGCGTGCGGATCCTCTGGATCGGGGGTGAGCAACGTTGCCATGCCTGGTTTCGTGCAACGGAATTTCAGGGTATCGATGGAACTGCGCACAAACGGTTGCCCTTGCAACCCGGCGGGCGGTTCCAGGAGCACAAAATCACGATCCAGAAACAGCTTTGCTCCCAATTCAAACAGGCCGCACTCGTGATCTCCCAGGACTTCGACTTCCGCCGGTTCGCATGCCGGGGGTTTCAGGACAGGCGTGTCCGGAGCCTGGAGCGTGGCAGCCTGGAGCGTGGAGCCACACAGGGACGCAAGAAATGCGATGGAGGCGATATTTGCGCGGAGAAAGGGGGCGGCGGCTGCCGGCACACGCCCCCTGGCGAGGTGCTTCAAGAATAGGGAGAGAGAGTTTGTACTCAACCTTCCTCTGGGGGTTTCTTTTTTCCCTTCTTGAGCGATTTGCCCGTTTCGCGATCAAAGCCATCCGGAGGGCGCGGTGACGGGACGGAGTCCTGCGTCTCGTTGCGCCAGGCTTCGAGTTGTTGACGGAGTCCTTTCAGCACGGCGGCGTATTCCGGGTTGCCCGCCAGATTGTGCAGTTGCTGCGGATCGACCTCGATGTCGTAGAGCTCCTCTTCCGGACGGGGTGCGAGGAAGCAGGTCATCTGCTCGGGAGTCAGCTTGCCGGCGTCGCGCAGCTTCAGCATTTCCTGCCAGGTCAGCCCCCGCATGGCGTCGGCGGGCGGGTTGCCGGGCAGGTCGGGCCAGTAGTTGCGGATATAATGGAACTGTTTTGTCCGTACCGACCGCTCGCAGGCCGCGAAATCGTGCCAGTTGTGTTCCGCGAATAATTTGTCGCGCACCGTTTTTTTAGGATCCTCCAGCAGCGGTACGATGGATTGGCCCTGGAACGTCGGCTGTGTGGGGGAGAGTCCGGCCAGTTGCAGAATGGTCGGCCCCAGGTCGATTGTACTGACGAGGCTCTTGCACACGCTGCCCGGCGCGATGTGCCCCGGCCATTGCGCCAGCAGCGGCGTGCGGACTCCGCTGTCGTAAACGGTCGTTTTGCATCGCGGGAAGGGGCGGCCATTGTCGGAGACGAAAAAGATGACCGTGTTATCCAGCAAACCTCGGCTTTTCAGGTCCTCCATCAATTTCCCGATGTAGCTGTCCAGGCGTCCGATCTCGTCGTAATACATGGCCAGATCCTTTCGGGTCTCCGGGACGTCAGGCAGATAGGGAGGCACCCAGACGTCCTCCGGCTTGTGGGGAACGGCCAGCGTGTTTTCGGCATACGGGCGATGGGCGTCGTGCGAGGCCAGCCAGAGGAAGAACGGTTTGTCTTTCGGGCGTTCCTCCAGCATAAGCTGCCACAGTTCGCAGCCGCTGCCGTCCTTCTGGATGCCGGTTTTCGCCAGCTTGTCCTCGCGGACGTCGTCGAAGCGGTCCTTGATGGCATCTCCCATGTGCCATTTGCCAGCCTGGGCGGTCCAGTAGCCGGCGGCTTTGAGTTTTTCCACGAAGGTGACCTGATCCGCGGGCAGCGGCATGTGCAGGCGCTCGGCGCCGGTGTTGTGTGGGTAGCGGCTGGTGATGATGCTGCAGCGGCTGGGGCTGCACGAGCTGCAGGTGTCGAAGGCGTCGGTAAACGTCATGCCGTCCTGCGCCATGCGGTCGAGATTCGGCGTGCGGACGCCTTTGTTGCCATAGGCCCCGATGTCCTCACGGCCGACGTCGTCGGCGATAATGAGGATGATGTTTGGCGGCTCCGATGCGGCGGGAACGGTCTGCGCGAGGAAAATGCCGATGGCAATTACGGCAAGCAAAACATTGGGATTCATGCGAGGGGGTGTTCGAAAAAGTAGTTGCGTATTAAACCAGTGTGAAAGGAAGGGTTGCGATGGTAATTCAGGCTTTTTTTGCCACGGCGCTGTTTTCAGGAGATTGCGAGTCGATGGGAGCGCGGGGATCTGGTGTGGTTTTGATTGCAGTGAGGAAGGCGGTGGAGGGAGGGGGCGATCCGCCTAAGGCGTGCGGTTTATTCGTCCTGCTGTTTGGCTTTGCCGCGCGCGTCGGGGTTATACTTCGGATTCGGCGTGGGCATTTGCGCGTCGACGGCTTTTCGCCAATCGTGAAGCAGCTTGCGGAGTTCGGCGGTTTTTTCCGGCATTTTTGACGAGAGATCGATGCGTTCGCCGATGTCGTCCTTCAGGTTGTAAAGCTCGGTGCGCATGTCTTCGTACCACTCGATGAGCTTGAAATCGCCGAGCCGCACGGCGCCGTTCGGCATGCTGCCGGAGCCGTGGTAATGGGGGTAATGCCAGAAAAGCGGGCGCTCCGGGAGCGTGCCGTCTTCGAGCGCGGGAACGATGCTTTCGCCGTCGAGATGCTGTTCCGGCAGGAGGGGCAGGCCGGCGATCTGGAGCAGGGTCGGATAAAAGTCCGTGGAAATTACCTGCACACTGGAGACGCTGCCCGGCTTGATGACGCCCGGCCAGCGCACGATGAGCGGTTCGCGCACGCCGCCCTCGTAGGGCCACCCTTTGCCCATGCGGAGGGGCAGATTGCATGCAGGCGTGCCCTTGCCGGTGGAGAGTCCGCCGTTGTCGGAGGTGAAAAAGACGACGGTGTTCTTGTCGAGTCCCAGCGCGGCGAGCTTGTCCATGATGCGGCCGACGCTTTCATCGAGACTCTCCACCATCGCCGCATAGACGGGATGGTCCTGAATCTGACGGACCGTGCGGTCGAGATCGGCGGCGTAGTCCGTGCGGTCCACGGGGAGTTTTGCCGCTCGGGTCTTGTATTTTTCGATGCTCTCGACATTGGCCTGGAGTGGCATGTGGACGGCGTAGTGCGGCAGATATAAAAAGAACGGCTGGTTCCTGGACTGGTCGATGAATTTCAATGCCTCGTCGGTCAGCCGGTCGTTGAGGTATTCGCCCTTCGGGCCGTCGGGCAGATTCGGGAGGCCATACGGGCTGAAGTAAGACGGCGGATGCCCGTGGCCGTTGCCTCCGATATTGACATCGAATCCCTGATGCTCCGGCCAGACGTCCGAGGATTCGCCGAGATGCCACTTGCCGAAGAATCCGGTCCGGTAGCCGCCGGCTTTCAAGGCTTCGGCTACGGTGACTTCCTCCAACGGCAGGAAGTTCTGAATTTTCGGGCGGTTGAGTTTGTGGTTCGGTCGGTCGCGGAGGCCGGGCAGCCAGTCGGTGAGATGCAGGCGCGCCGGGTATTTGCCGGTCATGAGGCTTGCGCGTGTCGGCGAGCACACCGCGCAGGCGGCGTAGGCGTCCGTGAATTTCATGCCTTGAGCGGCCAGTTTGTCGATGTTGGGCGTCTCGTGGAAGGGGGCTCCGTAGCATCCCAAATCCGACCAACCGAGATCATCGGCGAGGATGAAGACGATGTTGGGGTTGTCGGCGGAGAACGTCGCGCTGGTGAACGTGAAAAGTGCCGCCGCCAGAATGGAGTGCAGTGGGAATCGGAGAGGGTTCATTCGGAGAGGGTTTGCGGGGGGCGTTATTTGCCTTCCGCCGCCCATTGCTTCATGAGCGCGATGTTCTTTTCGAGTTCCCTGCGGCGGGGCGAGCCGGGTTTCATTTTTTTCAATTGGGCCGCCATGTTGGCATCGCAGGCCTTTTCCGACTCCAATCCGTGGTCGTTGGTCTCCTGCATCCAGCGGTCGAGCCGGGCGCGGAGCGTCTCGAGGGTCGCCTGGTATTTTGGGTCGGTGGCGAGATTCACGGTTTCAAACGGATCGGCCTGCACGTCGTAGAGTTCTTCGGCGGGGCGGGTTGGCGAGAACAGCAGCTTTTCTTGCATCTCGTCGAGTTTGCCCTGCGCGTGCAGTTCCCGCAGTCGCTGGAGGATTTCCTTATGGTCCTTGTAGGCATTCGGCTGGAGCAGCGGCCTCCGCGGGAAAAAATTGCGGATGTATTTGAACTGCTCCGTGCGGACGCTGCGGATGCGGTCCACCGTCTCGTCGCAGCGGTCGCGTGCCGCGAACACGGCATCGCGCTTGACGTCGTCCGGCGCAAAGAGGTCGTGGCCCTGCATCCATTTCGGTACCGGGAGATCCGCCAGTGCCAGCGAGGTGGGTGCCATGTCGATGTGCTCGATCAAATCGGTCCGCACCTTGCCGCGCGGAATGCCGGGACCGCTGACGATGAATGGGATGCGAATCCCCTCGTCGTAGAGGAATTGCTTGCCGCGTGCGTGGCTGATGCCGTGATCGCCCATGAAGAAGATGATGGTCTGGTCGAGGATGCCTTCGTCTTCCAGGCGTTTCAAAATTTGACCCAGTTGCCTGTCGCAATAGCGGATGCAATCGAGGTAGTGCGCCCAATCCTCCAGCAGCACTGGATCGCGCGGATAGTAGGGCGGCAGCGTCACACTATCCGGCGCGGTCGCCGATCCCAGCAGGTCGATGGCTTTCTTATACAAGTCAGGCCTTCCGCGGTTCTTACCACCCCAGAGCTGGATCTGCGCGAAGAACGGCTGCCCAGGCTTGCGACCGGACCAATCGCTGCCGTCGTAGACTTTCTCGTCCCAGTCGAAGTTGTAATCGGTTTTGCCTAGTCCCTTTCCTTTCGGAGGGTCGTCGCCGTTGCAGGTGTAGTAACCCGCACGCTGGAAAAGCGCGGCGACTGTCTCGACTCCAGTCGGCAGTGCAATTTTTTCCACACCCGGGCCGCGACTGCTCCGGTGGTGCTGAGCACCGATACTGGTCTGATACATGCCGGTTATCATCGCCGAGCGTGAGGGTGAGCAGACTGGAGCCGTCACAAAAGCGCGAGTGAACATCGTTCCATCACGAACGAGACGGTCGATATTGGGCGTCTTGATGGCCGTCTCGCCGTAGCACGGAAGCTGGGTGCCCACATCGTCCATGTTGATCCATAGAATGTTCGGCCTGTCGGCGGCGAAGATCGTGCCGGTGAGCACGAGAAGCGATGCCACCAGAACGGAGGGCTGTGGGAATCGGGGAGGGGGCATTAGTTTTTTGGGTCTTTGGTCTGCTGGATCGGTCTGCGGGCGAGCTTCGATGCCTCGTCGGTGCCGCCAATGGGGCGCAGGCGGAAGCTGTAGCCCTGCGGCTTGCAGGGAATCATGTACGGATCGTGCGGCCATGCGCGCCAGCTGTCGTCGCCGCCGAGGCCTTGCTGTTTCCAATCGATGTTCAACACGGTGAGATCCCGCCGTGGCAGCTCGAAGGCGTGTTTTGCGTTCCGCAAATCGTCGGCGGTATGGCGCATTGCGTTCACGCTCAGGAGAGGCTCGCCGATGATGAGCAGGCCGATGCCTTGAGCGTTGGCGAGGGTGGCCCAGCGCACGTCCACTTTGTTGCCGCTCTCACCGGGTTCGCTGTAGTCCGCGAAGAATTGTTCGCCGACCGATCCGCTGTAGAGGCCGACCCGGGCGTCCTTGCGGTCGCCGTAGGTCTCCTGCGGCCCGGGGCCGAACCAGGTGATGCGATCAAACCCGGCGGGCAGGATCATCTGCATGCCGAGCCGGGGAAGTTCGGGGAGATTCGTATCGCGGGGATCGAAGGCTGCCGACACGGCAATTTCCCCATCGCCAAGAACGGTGTAGTGGGTCGTCCATTGGGCATCCACGGCGGGCAGGGTAAGGACGGTCTCGACTTGCACCGTGCGGCCATCAGATGCCGGCGTCACCGAGAAGCTCTTCATTACCGCATTTTCACTGGCCGTGCGCCAGATGCCCTGGGTTTTGTGAACCCGTCCAAACTGGTCTTTCTTTTCCTTGCCCTTGTTTTTTTGGGTGTGGAGATCCGCCATCTTGCGTCCGCGGTCGTTGTCGGTGGGTGCACGCCAGAAATCCGGGTGGAGCGGTGATTGGATTAACTCCGTGCCTTCGAATGTCAGCGAGGCGAGGGCGCCGCTGCTCCTGTCGAATGTGGCGGAAAAATTCCTCCCGCTGATGACGGCTTGGGAATCGGTTTCCTTGAGGTCCAGTTTTGGGAAATCGGCGGCTTTTGCGGTGAGGGCCGGCGCGGAGTCCGGCAGCTTGAATTGATCCCACGCGATCTCGCGGCCTTTTTTTGCCCAGGGCAGATCGGCTTTCAGGCGGAAACTCAATTCGAGGAAATATTCGACGCCCGGCTCGGGCGTGAAGGGTTTGACCGGCACGGAGATTTGCGTGGCGGCGTGCGGCGCGAGATCGGGCGCGGGCATTTCTCCGGATTGGATTTCCCGGCCGTCGGCGGTGACGCGCCAGTTGATGCCGGCGATGTCCTTGGGGTTGGTGAAGTCGAACCAGTTTTTTATCTCCACCGTGCGCGCCGCGAGGTCGGCGGGTTTGCAGTGGATGTATTGGTAAACGTGTTTAACTTCGTGGAGCGACGGGTGGGCTTCGCGGTCGGGCGAGACGAGACCGTCGCAGCCGGAGTTGCCGTCGTCGGGGGTGCCCTTCGGGCCGATGTCGCCGCCGTAGGCCCAGAAGGTTTTGTCGCCGGGCTTCACGGGGACGACTTTGTCGCGGGTCTCGCGGTTCTGCGGCTGGCGCAGGCCCTGGTCCACCCAGTCCCAGATGAAGCCGCCCTGTAAATAAGGCTTCGAGTAAATGAGATCCCAATAGTCCCACATGTTGCCGCTGCTATTGCCCATGGCGTGCTCGTATTCGCAGAGAATGTAAGGGCGGGCTTGGGGCTCCGAGATGTATTTCTCGATTTGCGGGACCGTATGATACATCGGGCACACGATGTCGGTGTAGGGTTTTTCCCCGGCCCGCTCGTATTGCACGGGGCGGCGGGGATCGCGCTGTTTGACCCAAGCGGAGGTTGCCTCGAAGTTCGGGCCGTCGCCGGCCTCGTTGCCGAGCGACCAGATAATGATGGAGGGGTGGTTTTTGTCGCGCTCGACCATGCGGACCGTGCGGTCCATGTGCGCGGCGAGCCAGTCGGGATTTTTTGCCAGACTCTTGTCGCCGTAGCCCATGCCGTGGCTTTCGATGTTCGCCTCGTCAACGAGGTAGATGCCGTATTGGTCGCACAGGTCATACCACGCTGGAGCGTTGGGGTAATGGCTGTTGCGGACGGCGTTGATGTTGTTCTGCTTCATCACGAGGATGTCCTGAAGCATCCGTCCGGACGTGTAAACCTGGCCGAGGTCGGGGTCGATCTCCTGGTGGTTGACCCCTTTGAGGAAGGGCCGCTGCCCGTTGACGAGCAGGCTGCCGTCCCGGATTTCGATCTTGCGGAACCCGACGTTGACGGGGATGACTTCGAGAACCCGCCCACCGGCGTCCTTCAGCGTCAGCAGCAGTCTGTAGAGGTTCGGCGTCTCGGACGTCCATTTGAGCGGATTCGCGATGGAGGCATCGAGCGTGGCTGCGCGTTCCTTGCCGGCGGGTAATTCCAGACGGGTTGCCGGGGAGGCGATAGATTTCCCGGCGGGGTCGAGCAGTTCGGCTTCCACGGTGGCGGAAGCGGGGTTCTTTGCCGCGTTCTCGACCTTGACGTCCACTTTCAGGGTGGCGTCGCGGTAGTGGGCGTCGAGGTCCGTCCTGACCTCAAAGTCGCGGATGTGGATGTCCGGCGGCGACCAGAGATAGACATCGCGAAAAATGCCGCTCATGCGCCAGAAGTCCTGATCTTCGAGATACGAGCCGTCGCACCAGCGGAAATTCTCCACGGCCAGCAGGTTTTCGCCGGGTTTGAGGAACTTGGTAATATCGAACTCAACCGGCGTGCGGCTGTCCTTGCCGATGCCGGCTTTTTCGCCATTCACCCAGAGGGTGAAGAAGGAGTTCACGCCGTCGAACGTGATGAGCACGCGGCGGTTACCCCAATCCTTCGGCAGGTTGAATGTGCGGCGGTAGGAGCTGACGGTGTTGTTCGGGTCGTCCCCGGGAACCTGTGGAGGATTGGCCGCCTCGCCCGGACGGGTCCAGGGATACTTGACGTTGACGTAGATCGGGACGCCGTAGCCGTGCATCTCGACGTTGGACGGTACGGGGATGGTCGTCCATGCGGAATCGTCGAAGTCCGGCTTCCAAAAATCCGCGACGCGGCCGGTGTGATTGGCGGCGTAGTGGTATTTCCAATCGCCGTTGAGCGAGCGGTAGAAGGGGGATCGGACGCGTTCGGCATTCGATACCGGCCCGATGGTTTTCGCCGTTGCCGCGTCGGGACAGATCACCATCGTTGCGTGGGGAACGAGATTGTTGACGCCGGTGACCGCGGGGTTTTGCCAGTCCACAGGATGACTGGCAGGGTCGGCGGCATGCAACAGCCCGCCGCTCCAGAGTGCCAGGGCGATAAGCAGACGGGAGATGATCTGGGGGGAGGGAGGTATGGGCTTTGGAGGGATGGAGGGTAGTGGACCTGTTATTCGTCGCCGTCGGACGGCTTCGGTTTCGGCGGAGCTTCCTGGGTTGGAGGGAGGCCTTTTTTATCGGGGTGCAACTGATCCAGCACGGCCTGCAAGCGGATGCGGGCGGCTTTTGAGTCCGGAGTGTCGTTTTCGGGGAGCACCAGCGTCTCGATGTAGGGCGAGTCACTTGCATCATATAGATCGCCGGTTTCCCGTAGTTTCCAGTGCAGATCCCGGACAAAATACTGCTCGCGCAGCAGGGAATGCACCCACTCGCGGGGAGTGCCGGGTTCGCCGCGCAATTGCGCTGCGAAGCTCATGCCGTCGATGTCCTTGGGCAGCGGCACTCCGGCTATCTGGAGGCAGGTGGGCAGGATGTCGGTGAAGTCGACCATGTTGTTATCCACCGATCCGGGTGGGATCACTCCGGGCCACTCGGCCAGCAGCGGCACCCAGGAGCCCGTGTCTCGCAGCGAACCTTTGCCGCCCTTGATGTGACGGTGGTTGTCCATGTCGGTCGTAATCTCGCCATGCGTGCCGTTGTCGCCGGAAAACAGCACCAGGGTGTTTTCAGCCAGCCCAAGATCGGCGAGTTTTTTCATGATTTCGCCGACCTGCTTGTCGAGGTATTCGATCAGGTAAGGGAAGTTTTCCTTGTTCCGTTTTTGGCCATCGGGATTGAGCGGCGTGGCGTAAAGCGGCTTATGGGGAATGGGTGAGGGGTAGTAGAGAAAAAACGGTTCGTCCTTTCCCTTGCGGCTATCGAGAAAGTTCAATACCCAGCTTTGCAGGATGTCCGGCGTGTAAAGGCCCGGCTTGGGTTCGCCATAAAGCTCGAGATGTGCTCCGGAGAGCAGGCACTGCCGGTCGAAACCGCATTCCCGAGGATGCGGATAATCCGTATCCTCGGTCGCCGTCGCCAGCATTTCCCTGGAGTTCAAGGGTTCGCCGAGATGCCATTTGCCGGCGATGGCGGTCACGTAACCGGCGGCCTTTAATTGCGCGGGCAGCGTGGGATGCGCTTTGGCATCGAGACTCGATGTTGCTCCGCTGCGTCCGGCGATATCGGTGAAGCCGGTGCGGAAATTGTATTTGCCCGTAAGCAGCTCCGCCCGTGCCGGCGAGCAGACGGGTGTGGAAAAACAATGCGTGAACCGCATGCCGTTCCCGGCCATCGCGTCGAGGTTCGGAGTCCGCACCGTGCCGAGATTCTTAAAGTCCGCGCCGCCATAGCACTTCAATGTTTCGAAGCCGAGATCATCGGCGAGGATGATGATGATATTTGGTTTTGCGGCGGTGGCTGCTTTGCAAAGTGGAGTGCCCGTCAGGGCGAATGCTGCGGCGAGGAGGATGATTTTTTTCACGGTGAACAGGGTTTTACAGAAAGGGGTGAAATAATGGCGGGCAGGGTGGGAGGTATTGCGGCATCGCACGGTGCCATTGGAATTACAAGCTGGCTCAGGGTAAGGCATGTTTCCAGATCAAAAACCAGGCGCAGCTCCTGTGCCGCGGCGCCGGCAAAAAAAGCTGCGTCATGCATCTCGGAGTCGATTGCATCATGCGTGTACAAGCGAAGGCTGCCGGAAGCGGCTGGCGTTCGGAGAAGCCTGTCCGCTGGGGGGCGCCATCCACCGCCTTCGACGGCATGACTCCGGGGAGGAATGGCTGTTTTCAAAATTTGCGGATTAATGGGATGCGGTCTTGCACGCCTTTGTGATCATTTGCCGTCCAGATAGTAGCGGCCCTTGGTAACGGGCGGAAAATCATCCGTGCGGAACGGCGATGCCGGCAGCCCGTCTTCGTTGAACAGCGTTGGGATAAACCATTTTTTCCACCCGTATCGCACGCTGGCCGGATCGGGCACGCTCTCGGCGGAAACGAGGATCCTGCCATCCTTTAGTTCCGCCTTGGCGGGGACGTATTTCCCGTCTTTTCCACAGATTTCGAAGGCACTGTCCATTTCGGGTTTTAACACCAATGCGGAGCCGGTGTTTCGGAAAAAAATCTCGATGACGCCGTCGCGGGCTTTTGCTTCATCCAGTTGCGGACCGCGGCAGCGCAGATTTTTTTCGCCGTACACCATGTTGCGGGCCAGCAGCGAAAGGCGGTGGCCGGCCTGCGGTTTTGAATGGGGATGAATGCCATCTTCCTCTCCGCCGTCGGTCATGATGATCATGCCGGTGTTTTTGACATGTTGTTCGGTCCAGCTTTGGGATTCGCGCAGTTCCGGCCACCACGATTTGTCGGCATTTGGTCCTCCAAAGGTGGCCAGCTGAACGAACAGGAAAGGCAGCTCCGGATTTTGGAATTCCTCGCGCCATTCCTTGATGAGGGCCGGAAATACTTTGCGGTAATGGTAACTGGCCTGGCTGTCGGCGTCGGTTTCTCCCTGGTACCAGATTACGCCTTTGACTGTGTAGGGGATCGTTTGCGTGAGCATGGTTTCATGCCAGCCACAGGGGCGCCGTCCGTGGCGTGGGCCCATTTTTTCGACGGGAGGCGGCCCTTTTCGATTTTGCTGCCATTCCTTTGCAGCTTGATCGAAGTCTTGCAGGTATTTTTCGTAGGCGGCGTTGTTGGCGAAATCCGCCTTGTAGCCGGCTTCGTAGGCATCGAGGATTTTTTTAAGCTCCGGGTCGCTTTCAAAGGTTGCGCGGCTCATCCATGCCTCGGCCGGAGAGCCGCCGACGGCACAGGTGATAATGCCGACCGGCACGCCCAGCGCCTTGCGAAGGTTCTCGGCAAAGTAATAGGCGCAGGCGGAAAAGTTTCCCGCGTTTTGCGGCAGGGCGGGCTGCCATGCCGGAGGTTCGCTGTTTTCCCCCTTCATGTTGTAACGCGGAATGGTCACCATGCGCAGGAGCGGGTCGTTGGCGCTTTCGATGTCCGCCTGGGTTGAGGGTTGGTAGAACGACATGATCGTCGCCATGTTGGATTGCCCGCCGGCCAGCCAGACTTCCCCAATTACGACGTTCTTCAACTCCACCGGCTGCGTGGTTTCCGAACCTATGAAAACCAGCGGACGGCCTTCGGCGGAGGAAGACAGCTTATCGAGCGTCACCATCCAGTTGCCTTTTTTATCGGCGGTTGCCTCTTGGGTTTGCCCGGCGAACGCCACCGTTACATTTTCCTCCGGCGCGGCGGTTCCCCAGATTTTTACGGGTTCTCCCTGTTGAAGAACCGCGTTGTCGGTGAAAACGCCGGCGGGCTGGACTGTAGCAAACGCCGTGCAAGCGGTGGCCGAGATGCACAGGGCAATAGTACCGAAATGACGCATGGGGATTCTTGAAAGGCTCCATTTAGGGCACTGGGCCCGTGAGCCGAAAGACATTTTTCTGGTTTGGAATTTGTAAGCTCCGCGGATTTCTGATCGTCGGATGATGGCGACAAAATCGCCCGCAGATCAAACGGCGTGCGCTTGACTCGAAACCGGGCGCGCCCGATTTTTGGGCGATGCCGAACCAAGGAGCCAACTCTCTGAAGGCCGCGACGGAACAGCGGGAGGCTTCCCTGGCGATTGAACACCTTTTTCGCCATGAGGGGGCGAAAATGGTCGCGACCTTGACGCGGATTTTCGGAATTGAAAACCTGCAATTGGCCGAGGACGTGGTGCAGGAGGCCTTGGTGCGTGCGTTGCAGACGTGGCCGTTTTACGGTGTTCCGCAAAATCCGGCGGCGTGGATCATGCGCGCATCAAGGAATCTCGCGCTGGACGCGGTAAGGCGGCGGAAAAACTTTCGCGACAAGGAAGCGGAGATCGTCCATGTGATGGACCGCGAGGCTTCCCGGATGGATGAGGCTATTTTTTCGGAGGAAGAACTCGCCGACGACCGGCTGCGGATGATGTTCGTGTGCTGCCATCCGCAAATCCCGACTGACGCGCAAGTGGTGCTGGCGTTGAAGACGTTGTGCGGCTTCGGCGTGGCGGAAATCGCCAGCGCGTTTCTGAGCACGGAGGCGGCGATCGCCAAGCGGATCACGCGGGCCAAACAAAAAATCGCCGAGGACAGGATCCCCTTTGAAATCCCGTCCGGTGCGGAACTGACACGGCGGCTCGACGGGGTTTTGCAGTCGCTCTATCTGCTGTTCAACGAAGGATACAAGGCGTCGTCCGGCGACAAATTGATCCGGGAGGATATTTGCAAGGAGGCGATCCGACTGGCGGATTTGCTGGCCAAGCATCCGGCGGGCAATCACCCGAAAACGCATGCCCTGCTGGCGCTGATATTGTTGACCGTAGCGCGCACGCCCGCACGCCTGGATGACGAGGGCAATCTGTTGCGGCTGCGCGAGCAGGACCGCTCGAAATGGAATAGGGCTCTGATCGCACGCGGAATGTTTCATGTGACGCAATCGGCGGAGGGCGGCGAAATTTCGACCTATCACTTGCAGGCGGGAATCGCCGCCTGCCATTGCGCGGCGCGGGATTATGCGTCCACGGATTGGGAGAAAATTCTGCTGCTTTATGACCGGCTGCTGGAATTCGACCACTCGCCGGTGGTGGCTTTGAACCGTGCGGTGGCGTTGGCGGAAGGGCGTGGGCCGCGGGCGGGAATCGAGGCGTTAAAGGCGATTCCCGGTCTGAAATCGCTGGAATCCTATTATTTGCTGCACGCGGTGCTGGGCGACTTCGAATGGCGATTGAACCGGCTGCCGGAGGCGGTGGCGCATTTTCAGAGGGCGCTGCAATTGACTGAGATGCACTCGGAGCGGGTCTTTTTGACCAAGCGGCTGCGGGAATGCGAAAAACGCGGGACGTGGGCCGGATAAGGGATGGTTCGATTTTTTTGATTTGCTTGTCCTGAACGGGGCCGGCTGTTCGTTGTATTTTTGATGGAACACAAACAGCCAACCCTGCCCGAAAGGAACATGATGAAAAACTCGATTATCCAGCCCTACCTGTTTTTCGACGGCAAATGCGAGGAAGCCATTGGATTTTACCAGCGCACAATCGGCGCGGAACTGAAGATGCTGCTGCGTTTCAAGGATAGCCCGGAACCGCCCCAGCCCGGTTGCACACCCGCCGATACCAACAAGGTCATGCACGCGCAATTTCAGATCGGCGAATCGTTGGTCATGGCGTCGGATGGCCGCGCCACAGGCACTCCACGGTTTGAGGGCTTTGCCTTGTCGCTTACGGTAAAAACGGAAGCGGAGGCGGACAAGGTTTTTAACGCGCTGGCCGAAGGAGGGAAGGTGGAGATGGCGCTGGGCAAGACGTTTTTCTCCAAACGCTTTGGCATGGTGGAGGACCGCTTCGGCGTGTTTTGGATGGTTTTGGTGATGCCGGAGCCCTCAAAATAATTGTCCCGAGGTGTCTTGTTCGTTCGTCATATCATAGAAGCGAGGAAACACCCAAACGAAAGGAAGATGATGAGCAATTTGGAAATTGGTGGAAACGGATACTTGCTGCTTTCCCGCAGTGACGAGTGGTATCTGAAGCTCCCGCGGGAAGAGCTTCAAAAAAATGCAGCTCAAAACAAAGCGTGGTACGAGCGTTTGGTGGCGGCGGGCAAGGTCCAGGACGGGCGGCCGCTCGCACGCAATGGTGCAATGGTTTCCGGAAAAGACGGGCTCCGTATTTTGGATGGCCCCTTTGCCGAATCGAAGGAGGTCATCGCGGGGTATCTGTTGTTGAACGTGGAAACCTTCGAGGAAGCCGTCGCCATCGCCCAAAGCTTCCCGGGCCTGGCCCATGGCATCTCGATGGAAGTGCGTCCCCTGGCGGACGAATGCCCGATCAACGCTCACCTGGAAGAACTGGCCCGGCAGGAGCAACCTGCGGGGGTAAATCAATAACCTTCAACCCATCGGAAAAATTCTTATGAAAAATCAAAACGGCTACATGCTGTTGTTCGTGGGGATGGACTGGCACAAAGGCCTGTCGCCGGAGCAGACGCAGAGGGTTTCTGAGGAGTGGATGGCGTGGTTTCGAGGACTGATGGCCGAAGGCAAGGCCATCGCCGGCCATCCGCTGGCGTTTGAAGGCAAGAGCGTTTCCGGAAAAGAGGGTCAGGTCATCGACGGGCCTTTCGCGGAGACCAAGGAAGCCATCGGCGGTTATTTCATGCTGGACGTGGCGACCATGGACGAGGCTGTCGCCATCGCACGGAAATGCCCGGGGCTGCCCTTTGGTGCCAAGGTGGAGGTGCGTCCGGTGCTTTCGGAATGCCCGCTCAAGCCGGAAACCAAAATCCAAGAAGCCGTGGTGGCGAAATAAAACCGCAACGGGAAGGAGACGATCATGTCCAACTCCATACGATTACACCGTGTGCTCCGGGCGGTGCCCGAAAAAATTTATCGCGCCTTTTTGGAGGCTGATGCGCTGGCCAGATGGCTGCCGCCGAACGGATTCACCGGCAAGGTGCATCATCTGGATGCCAGGGTGGGCGGCACTTACAAAATCTCGTTCACCAACTTCACGACCGGCAAGGGTCATTCCTTCGGCGGAACCTACGTCGAGTTGGCACCGCATGAGCGCATTTGCTACACGGATCAATTCGACGCTCCCGATCTTCCGGACCAGATGAGGACGACGATTGCCTTGAAGAAGGTTTCCTGCGGGACCGATCTGAGTATTGTCCAGGAGAACCTGCCCGCGTCCATCCCCGTCGAGACTTGTTATCTGGGCTGGCAGGAATCCCTGGCTCAGCTGGCTAATTTGGTCGAGCCGGAGATTCCGGATTGAAGTCCTTATGGAACTGCCGCTCCCCGCAACCCCGGGAAACCATCTCGCAACAATTCACCCCATGCGCGCCACCTCTCACTTCAATCCCAACATCCGCCTCAGCTTATGAATCCGAATCGCAATCCCGTTGGCTGGTTTGAAATTTATGTCCAGGACATGGAGCGAGCCAGGGCCTTTTATGAAAATACCTTCCAGTTCAAGATGGAAACCCTCGAGGCACCTCCGGGCATGCCCATCACGATGACGGCTTTCCCGGCACAGGGGGATTCCGGGGAGGATGAGTGCATCCACCAAAAGCCTGGAGCGCCGGGTGTTCTGGCGAAGATGGAGGGCAAGGACTCCGGCGTGGGCGGCACGCTGGTCTATTTTTCCGTCGAGGACTGCGCCGTGGAGGCCGCCCGTGCGGGGCGGCACGGCGGAAAGGTTCACCTGCCGAAGACACCCATCGAGCCGTACGGTTTCATCGCGTTGGTGCTGGATACGGAGGGCAATATGTTCGGACTGCATTCGGTGAAATGAGACGTGCCGCGCACGGTCCTGATCGTCCAGGCGAAACCCAACGCAACGTATCCCTAAGTCATCGAAAGCGATCAACACATAGAGGAATGCAGGAAGAAATTATGCCTAAATATCAGGTAGCTATTCACCACCCCGACAACTGCGACGCAGCTGTCTCGGAGGACGGAGCGATGAATTACGAGATCGGCACGCTCAACGATGAGATGAAGACTGCCGGTGTCAGGGTTTTCGTTGGTGGCCTGCACCCAGCAAGCAGCGCGAAGTTATTGCGGGCACAACCTGATGCCGCGGTGCTCATGGCCGCCGGACCCTGCCTCAAGACCACGGAGCGTGTGGACGGGTTTGGGGTGCCGGTAGAAGTGCGTCCGTTTTGCTGACGAATGCAGGCATCACCATCACCTCAACCTCCACTCCATCCTATGATCAAAAAAATCCTCCTCGGTCTCGCTGGGTTCGTTGTCCTGATCCTGGTCTTTATTCTCCTTCTTGCCGCGTTCAAGCCGCCGGAATACCGGGTCGAGCGCAGCCATGCCTACGCCGCGCCGGCCTCGGAATTGTTCGGCTGGTTTGCCAATCCCAAAAAATTCAACTCCTTCAACCCCTGGGTGAAGATGGACCCGCACGCCAGGCTTGCCTACGAGGGTCCGGAAAGCGGTGTCGGCGCTGTGAGCCGCTGGGACGGCGAGAAGATCGGGGCGGGCCGCGCCACCATCACCGAGATCAAGCCCAACGAACTCATCCGCCTTCGCATGGACTGGGAAAAACCCATGAAGGGTGCCAGTACCGTGGATTACACCTTTCGCGAGGAGAACGGAATGACGACTGTTACCTGGGCGATGTATGGGAAGCAGGAGTATTTCATGTGCAAGGTGATGAGCGTGTTCATGAACTGCGAGTCCATCTGTGGCCCGGAGTTTGAAAAGGGGCTCGCCGACCTGGAAAAGCTGCTCGCCAGATCCGCCCAGCCATGAACAATTCAGACCTGAACGAATTTCTCGTCCTCTCCCGCGGCCAATGGGATGCATCCGCAGACAAGGTGGAAATCGAGGCCGCCATCGGAAAATTTTACGAATGGATCGAAGCCCACGCCGCCGCCGGTCGCATGAAACACGGCAGCCGTCTCGCCACCGGCGGCGCACGAATCACACGGGACGGTTTCCACACGGACGGCCCGTTCGGCGAAGCCAAGGAAGCCATCGGCGGCTACTGGTTCATCCTGGCGCGGGATCTCGACGAAGCCGCCCGCATTGCCTCGGGAAATCCGTGTCTCCCATTCGGTCTCTGCTTTGAAATCCGTCCACTCGAATCCGCACGGGCTTCCGTTTACAACGTCACCAACGAAACATGCGTCTGCTGAGTTCCCTGAGATCCGCGAAATTGGGGACGCTTTTCTTGGAACTCGCGGGATTTTTTGCTCAGAGGCTTTTCTTTTGCGGCTGGATGCGCTCTGGCTCGCGGGTGCCGGTTCCTACGCGTCCGGTCAGCTTGTCGCCCAGTTCCGTGCGCGCTTTTTCCGCTTCGACCTGAAGCCGTGCGACGATTTTCGGATGGTTTTCCGCTACGTCCGTGGTCTCGCTGATGTCGTTGACGAGGTCGTAAAGTTCGGGTTTTTCCACCTGGCGATTCACCAATTTCCCCCGTTCCCCGTCGTGTCCGGGCGATCCCCCGACGGTCGAGGCGTAGCTGTGCGGGAGCTGTAGTTTCCAGCGTCCATCGCCGGAGGTGATCGCCTGCAAGTCTCCGGCATTGTAATAAAAGCAGTAGGAGGAATGCGGGTTTTGGGCGTTCTCCTGTCCGGAGATGATCGGCCAGACGTCGAGTCCGTCGATGGGGTGGTTGGGCAGCCTGGCATCCACGCGTCCGGCGATGGTCGGAAACAGGTCGATGGTCATGAGCATGTCGTTGGTGGTCGTTCCGGAGGGGATATGGCCGGGCCAGCGCATGATGCACGGCTCGCGGGTGCCGCCTTCCCAGTTCGTGCTTTTACCTTCGCGCAACGGGGCGGCTGAGCCGGCGTGGTCGCCGTAGAGCAGCCAGGGGCCGTTGTCCGAGGTGAAAATGACCCAGGTGTTTTCCTCCAGGCCGTTCCGCTTGAGTGCGTCGAGAATCTGGCCGACCGACCAGTCGATCTCCTCGATCACGTCGCCGTAAAGGCCGCGTTCGGACTTGCCGCGGAACTTGTCGCTGACGTGCAGCGGCACGTGCGGAAGGCTTTGCGCCACGTAAAGGAAGAATGGGTGGTCCTTGTTTTTTTCAATGAACTTTACCGCACGCTCGGTGTACCAGGTCGTGAGCTGGTCCATGTCCGCCTCCGTCATATCAGGGATAATGACTTTTTCGTTTTCGTACAGCGGCAGCGGCGGGAAGGCGCGCTTTGGATTTCCCGGCCACATGTCGTGGGAATACGGCAGGCCGAACCATTCGTCGAAGCCGTGGCGCGTGGGCAGGAACGGAGGTAGATGGCCGAGATGCCACTTGCCGACCATGCCGGTCGCGTAGCTGCGCTGTTTGAGCAGTTCGGCGAGGGTCATTTCCGAGCTGTTAATGCCGAAGTTGGCCATGGGATTGAGCGCGCCCTGGATGCCGACGCGGCTGGGGTAGCAGCCGGTCATCAGCGCCACGCGCGACGCCGAGCAGACGGGCTGGGCCACATGGAAGTTCGTGAATTTCCGCCCTTCCGTCGCAAGCTGGTCCAGATTTGGGGTGGTGAATCCTTTTGCGCCGAAGCTGCCGACATCCGCATACCCTTGATCGTCGGTGAAGATGAGGACGATGTTGGGCGGAGGGGGGGACGCGGTTGCCGCGCCGATTGCGGCCAGAAGGACGGCTGGGAAGAGGAGTATTTTTTTCATCAGGCAGGAGTGAGGGTATTGGATTTTTAATCTTTTGCGAAGGGTGCCGCTTTTTCGTTAATGGTTTGCACGGAGGACAATCGCTCGAATGAGGGGGGCGATCAGGAGTCGGATGGCAGGTTTTACTGGAGGGATTTTTCCTGACTGCCGTTGGCGATTTTTTCCAACAGCGCGGCCATTTCCTGGACTTTTTCGGGGTGCGCCGCGGCGAGGTCTTTCGTCTCGCCGGGATCGGTGGAAAGGTCGAAGAGGAGACCGGGCGGGGGGAGTTTCAGCGTTTTCCCCGGGCCGAGTCCGTCCCGGATTTTTCCGGGCGCGACGTATTTCCACTTGCCGGAGCGCAGCGCGAGTCCGCCGCCCAGCTCGACGACGTTGTCCCGCCCCTTGCTGGATTCGCCGAGAAGCGCCGGCAGTATGTTGAGGCTGTCCGGCATGGTGGAAGCATCCGGTTTCTGTCCGGCCAGCGCGCCGAGCGATACGGGAAAGTCCACCTGGCTGACGATGGCATTGGAGACGCCTGGCTTCACCCTGCCGGGCCACCAGACGATGAGAGGGATTCGTGTGCCACCTTCGAAGCGGCTGTACTTGCCGCTTCGAAGCGGCCCGGAGGGAGTGTGCTTGCCGAGCTTCTCCTCTGCACCGTCCTTGTAGCCGTCGTCCAGCACGGGGCCGTTGTCACTGGAAACAATGACGAGCGTGCGGTCGGTGAGGTGCAGCTCATCGAGTTTTTGCATGATTCGGCCAACGCAGTCGTCGAATTCCACGATGGCGTCGCCGCGTGGTCCCAGGGTGGTTTTGCCGACAAACCGGGGATTGGGCGCGCGCGGCACGTGGACGTCATTCAGCGCGAAATAGAGAAAAAATGGGTGATTCTTTTCACGCTCGATAAAGGACAGTGCCTGTTTCGTGAAGACATCGGCCATGTCTTCATCCTTCCACAGCGCGGCTTTGCCCCCCGTCATGAAGCCGATGCGCGGGATGCCGTTGACGATGCCGTTGTTGTGATTGTGGCTCCAGTCCATCTTCAACGATGCGCGGTCTTTTTTACCCGTCGGCTCGTTTGAGAGTGGTTTTTTGTAGCTCACCTGAATCGGGTCTTTCGGATCCAGGTTGGCGACGCGGTGGTTCTCGACGTAGACGCACGGCATGCGGTCGGGGGTGGCGGCCATGATGAAGGCATAGTCAAACCCCACCTCGAGCGGCCCGGGTGTGATTTCGCCATTCCAGTCCAGCTCGCCCCGTGCGGTTCCCAACCCGAGATGCCATTTGCCGATGGCGGCGGTTTTGTAGCCCGCCTCGCGGAGAATCGAGGGCAGTGTGGCGCGGCCCGGCTTGATGATCAGGGCGGCGTCCCCGGGTAGCACGCCGGTGCCTTTCTGGCGGAAGGCGTATTCGCCGGTGAGCAGCGAATAGCGCGATGGCGTGCAGGTGGCGGAGGTGCAATAGGCGTCGGTAAAACGCAGTCCCTCACTGGCCAGGCGATCGACGTTGGGCGTCTTTACTTCGGTCGCGCCATAGCAACCAAGGTCGCCGTGGCCGATGTCGTCGCCGTAGATGAGGACGATGTTCGGCAATGGCGATGGCTGTTCGGAAGATGCGGCAATGCCTGCCGCAGCGGTGAACATGGTGAAAATGATGGCCGATGGAAGGTGTTTCATGTTCCTGATCGCTATTGTTTCTCCACGGGCACAGTCAGATGCGCTGGAGGGAAGGCGTCGGATTCCACGGTCAGCCGGATTTTGCCCGGGGTCCCGTCGGGACGCAGCACGGCGAGGGATCGCCCGTGCCAGGTGGTGCCGTCCTCGGGATTTCGAAAACTGTAGACATCCGTGTGGAGTCCGTTCCCGCACGCCTCAAGAGTCCCGGCACCCTCCACCTTGTAGCGCACTTTGTAGCGTCCGGCCTTGACCGGTTCGCCACCGGCATCGACGACTTCGACCGAGACGAAGGCGAGATCGTCGCGGTTCGCGGTGATCGGCGAGCGGTCGCTGGTCAGCCGGATCGCGACCGGCTTGCCCGGGGTCTTCAGCGTCTTGCTGCAAACGACCTTCCCATCCTTCAGCCCCTCGGCGACCAGCTCGCCGGGCTCGTAGGGGACCTTGAAGACGTTGGCGATACGGTCTTTCGCGGTCGTCCCGGTGCCGACCACCTTGCCGTTGAGTTTCAGGCGCACCTCGGGGGCGCGGCTGATTACCTTGACCTCCATTGGCTGCCCCTCGAAGCCTTTCCAGTCCCAATACGGATACTCGTTTGGCCAGGACCAGGGTTTGTTCTTGTAGGTGCGTCCGGCGGGGGGCGGTTCGAGAACCAGGATTTCCATATTGCTGGTGCCATTGATGACGTTGCGGAAAAGCTGCCCTCCTTTTGGGGTTCCGGTGATGTCGATGAGACCGCAGGCGGCGGCATAGGAGGGCCATCCGGGCTCCTCGCCATTGAGCGTCACCTGCCCGGACCAGCTCTCGCCGATATACTCGAAGGCGCTCCAGACGAAGGAGCCACTGACCCACGGGCGGTCGTTGACGAAATTCCACGTGTTCAACTGCGCGTTCCCGCTGGGGAAGGACTCCGTGCAGATCACGTTCCAATCGGGATAGAGCTTGTGGTTCTCCTCGATCTTGTCTTCGCGGTAGTTGTAGCCCTTCACGTCGTAGAGCCCGAGGTATTTGTAGCGGTCGAAGGCCTGCGCGGTGCCGCCGGTCACCGGGCGCGTCGGATCCCATTTGGCGACTTCGGTTTTCAGATCCGCCAGGACGCGGGCGAGCCCGTCCTCGCTTTTCTCACGGTTGCCAATCTCGTTGCCGAGACTGCGGATGACGATGCTCGGGTGATTTCGCGTGCGCCGCAGCCACAGTTCGACATCCTTGGCATGCCATTTTTCGAACGTATCGCCGCCGTAATCCTGCGGGGTTTTTTTGACCATCCATTGGTCGAATCCCTCGTCCATGACCAGCAATCCGAGCCGGTCGCAGGCATCGTAGAAGGCGTCGCTCATCGGGTTGTGCGAGGCGCGCACGGCGTTGTAACCGTTCCGCTTCATGATCTCCAGCTTGCGGTATTCGGCGCGGTCGAAGGCTGCGGAACCGAGGATGCCGTTGTCGTGGTGGAGGCACCCGCCCCACATGTCGACCGGCTTGCCGTTGAGCAAAAATCCCTTGTCCACGGAATACGAGATCGTGCGGATGCCGAAAGGCTCCTCCACCGAATCGATCACCTCCCTGCCGCGGAGCAGCTCGACTTTCGCGGTGTAAAGAGACGGATGCTCCACCGACCAGAGGTCTGGTTTCTGCACCGTCAGCGTCAGCGGCGTCGTTTCGGAATCCACCTTCGCCGATCCCTCCGAAACCGTCCGACCCTGCCCGTCGATCAACTGGACGGACACGGTGCAATCCTTCCGGTCGCCCTCGACCTCGGTGTTCAGAGTCACCTTCGCCGTCTTCTCATCGGCTTCCGGCGTCAGAATCTGCACGCCCCAACGGCGAATGTGAGCCGGCCCGGTTTTGGTGAGCCAGACATTGCGGAAAATTCCGCTGCCGGGATACCAGCGGCTGGTGATGCCCTCGTTCCGCACGCGGACGGCGAGCACGTTTTCCCCGCCGGGCTTGATGAATGGGGTCAGGTCGTAGGGGATGCTCGTGTAGCCGTAGGGGTGGAAGCCGAGGTGCCGCCCGTTGATCCAGACATCGCTGTTCATGTAGATTCCGCCGAAGAGGATCTCGAAGTGCTTGCCCGCATCGGCGGCATCCACCTTGAAGTGCTTGCGATACCACCCAGTCCCCCCCACCGTGAAACCGCTGTGGGTTCCCCCGAGAGCCTGGTTGCTGAAGGGGCCCGCCACCACCGCCCGATCCTCCCCGTCCGCCTTGGGCGGGAGGAAGGCGCCGGTGCGCTTGTTGTTGTAGACGCAGATCGCGAGCAGATTTTTGCCGGGCTTCAAGAGATGCGCCGGAACCGTGTAGCGGCGGGTTTCCCGATAGGCGGGCGTGCAGTTCCCCTGCGGTTGGTTTTTCGGCATCACCCCGGTGTCGCCGACCTTCTCGCCATTGACGTAAAATTCGTCACAATCATCGATGCGCCCGAGGTTGAAAACGACATCCTTTCCTTCCATCTCCTTCGGGATTTCGATCTCCCGGCGGAACCAGTAGTAGGTTCCAGGTTTCGAGTCCGGGATTAGCGCGGGAAGGGTGATCTTCTTCCATCCGCCATCGTCGAATCCCGGGGCCGCATACGCGTCGGAGTCGCCGGGCGTGTAGCGCCATTCGCCGGGAATTGCTTCCAGCACTGGTGTCGGCTCACTGGCGGAGGGGATTGGTTCCACGCTCCAATCGTGCGGGAGATCCAGCTTGCGCCAGCCGGAATCGTCGAAGTCCACAGCTTCGGCTCCATCGACATCGCCCCGATGGAAAAGCCAGGCCTCGTTAAAAATGCGGTCGCGAGGCGTGTCGGGAGGAGGCACAAAGCGCGGTGCCACCTCTCCACAAAATGCCGCTCCAAGGATGCCAAGTGAAGCCGCAACGATGCAGGCCGTTCTGGATGCGGATCTTCTCGCTGGCTGCATGGAAGGGGGGTGGCTGTTAGCCAACCGGCTGAGTAACAGGCAAAATGGCGACGCAATATTTGGCATAACGGTTATTTTCGGGTTGCCGGTGACGTTTCTGCAAAAAACGCCTTGGCTGGAATGGGGGCAGGCACGCTTTATCCAACCCCAAAGTGGGGGTTTTGTTTGCCAGTTTTTTGAAAAACTCCGCGATCGATATTTCGAATGCGAAGCCCGGGCAGGTTGCGAGGACGTGCCGGGCATCCCCGCCTCTGTGGGAGAAATTCCCGCGACAATTCAGGATTGGCGGGAGCGCTGGGGGGTTAGGGGGTTGGGGTTGTTGCTCTGCGTTCGTTCAGGATTTTTTGCGTTTCGATCGCCCGCGTGCGCGTGATTGGGTAGAAGCTGATGACAACGAGGCCGAGCAGGACGACAATGCCCTGACCCCATACAAAGTCGATTTTCAGCATATGCGCGACGGCATCCGGCATGCCGGATGTGGCGGCTTCTCCGGCGTCGAACCCGATCCAGTTTAACAAGCTGCCACCGAGCACGGAGGCCGCGGCGACGGCCATTTTTCGGGAAAACGCACCCACCGAACTGAAGATGCCCTCGCGTCGCAAGCCGGTCTGGAGTTCATCCTCCTCGCACACATCGCCGATCATCGTAAAGAACGTCATCCATGTTCCCTGAAGGCCAAGGCCGATGATTACCGTGGAAACCAGCTGGAGATACGGCATATCGGGCCGCAGTGTGAACCAGAGGGTGGCGACGCCCAGCATTGTCAGGCAGAGCAAAATCTGCGCCGCCGCTTTTTTCCCGATGCGGGTTCCCATCCAGACGGCAATGATCACGCTGATGTAGGAAACGCCGGCATAAACGGAACCTGAGAGTCCGCAGAGCGCCAGGCCTGCGTCCCGGTCTCCGCCATAGATCAGGAAAATATTCACATACAGGCTGAGGTTGACGAAGGTTGCCAGACCGGTAAGGACAATGACATTGGCAAGCGCGACGGTTAAAAACGGACGGTTGGAGGCCGCTTCCTTGAAGGCCTTTAGGAAACTGGTCGTTTCCTGCCCCTCCGCCCGTGCGATTTCACGCCCGAAGATCACCGGCATGATTCCTCCGAAGAGGACGATCACCCCGACGCCGATGCTGACATAGATGGCGCCGGGCACAGCTCCGCCAAAGCCATCGAACTCGATTAATCGGGGGAGCCACGGCAGCAGGAACGAGGTGGTCATGCCGACATAGTTCGGCCAGGCGAGCAGCCGGGTGCGCTCGTCGTAGTCGGTCGTCATTTCAAAGCCAAGCGCCTGGTACGGGATGATGAACACCGTGTAGGCCATAAAATAAATCATCCCAAAAACGGTCAGCCACCAGAATACCCCCCAGTCGCTCTTGAATGGCGACATCCATAACAAGGGAAGCACCAGCGCGCAGGTGATGGCTCCGGCAAGGATATAGGGCTTCCGCCTGCCCCATCGGGAGCGGGTGTTGTCGGAAATGTTGCCCATGACCGGATCGATAATGGCGTCCAGGGCTCTGGGAATGGCCAGCGCCCAGCCAAGTAGTGCGGGATTAATGAAAAGCGCGATGTTGTAAACCGGCAGAATCAAACCGGAAAACGTATTCATGATCAGGTTGTCGGCCATCGCTCCGCACGCGTACCCGAGCTTGTTGGGCAAGGGGATGTGGTCCCGGGCAGCGGCGGACACAGGAGGGGATGGCGGGCAGTCGGGAGTTTGGTTCATCGAGCGAAGGGGTTCCTACAGATCGCCCTCGAAGATGAACACTCGACCGTCCAGCGGCAAGCTCCGGGGGAGACGAAATGTGTGCTCAAGGGATTCAAATTGATAAAAAGACTTTTGGTGGGCGATTTTTGGCCCAATTGTACATGTTTGACGGTAATTTTTTAATGAAACACCTCCTCCCTCCCTTTTCCATTTTCCGCATCTTTGCCGCAATGGTGCTTGCTTCAACGATGCCTTGTTCCGCGGGTGAGGCCAGCTCGTCCAAGGTCGCGGATCGACTGGCGCATAAAGCCTACACCGGCGACGGATTGCACCCCGCGTATCTGCGCTGCGAATACCAAGTGAATCCGCTTGGGCTCGGGGAGGTGATGCCGCGGTTGAGCTGGATCGTCGAGTCCGGCGAGCGTGGCCAGCGGCAGACGGCCTGCCGGGTGCTGGTGGCTGGCAGCGAAGCCGCATTGCAGCAGGACAACGGCGATCTTTGGGACAGTGGCAAGGTGGAGGGCGATGACACCACGGCGGTCGTTTATGGAGGGAAATCGCTCGGGTCCGGCCAGCCGTGCTTCTGGAAGATCAAGGTGTGGGATGCGAATGGCGTGGAATCGCCTTGGAGCGAACCGGCGAAATGGTCGGCTGGATTATTCGAGGCTACGGACTGGCAGGCGCAATGGATCGGCTATGACAAACCGCGCCAGGTCGAACTGCCCGCTGCGGATTTTGGCGGTGGCAAGTGGATCTGGTTTTCCGGGGATGCCGGAGCGGATTCTCCGAGGGGCAGGCGGGTATTTGTGGCGTCGGTCAAGCTGCCGCCGGTCGATGAAATTGCCGATGCGGAGTTGGTGGTCGCCACGGATGACGAATACAGCATGAATTTGAATGGCCAGCGGGTCAGTCTCGGGGAGAACCGGTTGGGGAACCCCTTCCGGGCATGGCAGTCCAACGTGATGGCTTTTGTGAAGGAAGGCGACAACGAGATCCGTGTGACGGTGAATGATAAGACGGAAAGCCCGGCGGGGATGATCCTGCGATTTACCGTCAAAACCAAGTCCGGGGAAACCATCCAGCTCGTCACCGACGGGGCCTGGCGGGGAAGCGACAAGATCTCGGCGGACCCCGGCAAGCAGGACGCATGGACGGCTTGCAGTGTGCTTGGAGATTACGGCATGCAGCCCTGGGGCAAGCTCAAGATGGCGGGCAATATTACGTATCCCGCTGAGTATTTGCGGAAGGAATTTACAGTCAGCAAGCCGGTCGTTCGCGCCATGCTATACGCTACGGCGCTGGGCTGGTTCGATGTGCATCTCAACGGCTCCCGCGTGAGCGACGAGTATTTCAACCCCGGCTGGACGGATTATTTCAAGCGCGTCTACTACCGCACCTACGATGTGACGGCGGCCATCCACGAGGGCGGCAATGCGTTTGGCGCCATTCTTTCCGATGGCTGGTACAGTGGCTACATTAGCTGGCAGCGTGAGCGCGAGCACTACGGCTCCCAGCCGAGGTTTTCCGCGCAGCTTGTGCTGGAATTTGCGGATGGCTCGCGCAGCGTCGTTGCCACCGGGCAGGATTGGAAGGCTGGCCTGGGGCCCATCACCAACGCCGATATTCTCATGGGTGAAACCTACGATGCGCGCAAGGAGCTTGCCGGCTGGGATCAGACCGGCTTTGACGATGCCTCATGGGCTGCCGTGGACACCGGCGCCAGTGTGAGTCCGCTCGTGCAGGCGCACCCCGGCCCTCCGGTCGTGGTCCTGCGGGAATTTCACGCAAAATCCATCACCGAGCCCAGGCCCGGAGTGTATGTCTTTGATTTTGGACAGAATTTTGCCGGCGTGCCCCGGATTACAGTGCATGGCAAATCCGGGCAAAAAATCACTCTGCGCCATGCCGAGCGGCTTGCCCCGGATGGCACGGCCTACACGATTAACCTGCGCAGCGCGAAGGCGACGGATGTCTACATTTGCAAGGGCGGTGGCGTCGAAACCTGGTCGCCGAGGTTCACCTTCCACGGGTTCCAATACATCGAAGTCTCCGGGCTTGAGGAAAAGCCGGACGAGGATGCCGTCGTGGGCGTGGCACTAAGCAGCGACACACCGCTTGTGGGAGCATTTACGTGTTCCGATCCGATGCTGAACCAGCTTCATAACAACGTCTATTGGACCCAGCGCGCCAACTTCATCGACATTCCCACCGACTGTCCGCAGCGTGACGAGCGCCTTGGCTGGACGGGCGACGCGCAGGTCTATGTCCGTGCGGCTACATTGAATACGGACGTGCAGGCATTTTTCACCAAATGGCTCGTGGATCTACAGGATGCCCAGCGCGCCGACGGACAGTTTCCCAAGGTCGCTCCCGTTAATCCGCTTAAAAACGGCGGGGACGATGGAGGTCCGGCCTGGGCCGATGCGGGAGTGGTCTGTCCGTGGACGATCTACGAAGTCTATGGTGACAAACGCGAACTCGGGGAGCACTACGACTCGATGTGCCGGTTTATTGAATTCTGCAAGAACCGCAGCACGTCCGATCTGCTGCCGCCCGAGAAATTCCATTGCTATGGCGATTGGGTAAGCATCAATGCCGAGACGCCAAAAGATGTCATCTACATGGCCTACTTTGCCTACAGCACCAAGCTCGTTGCGCAGGCTGCCGAGGTGCTGGGCAGGCAGGAGGATGCCGCGAAATACCATGCACTCTTCGAACGCATCAGGACGTCCTTCGACAAGGCCTATGTCGGCGAAGATGGCCGCATCAAGGGCGACACGCAGGCGGTGTACGTGCTTGCGCTTGCGCTCGATCTGGTGACCGGCGAGCAGGCAAAGCTGGCCGCGAAGTATCTTGTCGAAGACATCGAGAAGCACGACTGGCACCTCACGACGGGTTTTGTCGGAACGAAGGATCTCATGCTCGTGCTCGCGAAGATCGGTCGCAACGATGTCGCCGGCCGCCTCATCCATAACGACACCTTCCCCTCGTGGGGCTTTAGCATCAAATGCGGGGCCACTACGATCTGGGAGCGATGGGACGGCTGGACGCCGGAAAAAGGCTTTGAGAAATCCGGCATGAATTCCTTCGCGCACTACAGTTTCGGTGCCGTTTATCAATGGATGGTCGAAAATATTGGAGGCATCCGCAACGACACGCCTGCTTACAAGCAGATTAGCATCGTGCCATTTACCGACGAAAAACTCACGTTTGCCAGTACGCGTTACGCAAGCATCCGCGGAGAAATTGCCAGCGAGTGGAAGCGGGATGGAGGCAATCTATTGTTTAACATTGCCATCCCCGCGAATACGACCGCCACGGTGAGCCTGCCGGCAAAATCCGCGGCTGATATTCGCGAAAGCGGCCAGCCGCTCGACAAGGCGGCCGGGGTGAAGTTCCTGCGCATGGAGCGGGGGCGCGCCCTGCTTGCCGTGGAGTCCGGTCGCTATGCCTTTGCGATCCAGGGGGCGCGGTGAACCCCTTTTTGCAAAGAGAGTGAAACGCTTTGGTGGTGGGCGGCTTGGATGCCTTGGAAGTTCGCCGTGAAACGCTCAATGACGTGCGTTGTGAAACACGGCGGCATCCAGCTGAGCGCCACGCAAAACGCCCTCGTGCGCGACAATCGCATCGCGTTGCTCCGGCATCGGCTTCCGAAACAAATCCCTCCGAAGCCATCGTGTCGGACAATGCCAGCGCCATGCGGCTGGAAAACTGATCGCGTTACGAAAGCCCTGCCTCAAACCCCGTGCTGGGCCTGCCGTTCCAAGCCGGGATCGGAGTGCCTGAGTTGTGAATCAAAACCGAATGCCCTATGAAAAAAACCATCCTCCCCCAAGTCTTCACGCTAGGCACGATTCTCCTGTCCGGTTGGACTTTGCCGCTTGATGCGGCGGAAAATTTTGCTTCCCGGGAGGCTCCGGGCGTGGTCACAAGCGAGTTCCTTTTTGAATCCGCGCCCTTTCCCAGCTGCCATGCTTCGACCATCGCCGAAACCCGGGACGGACTGGTCGCTGCCTGGTTCGGCGGCACGAAGGAGGGCCACCCCGATGTCGGCATCTGGCTCTCGCGCCAGGTCGATGGCCGATGGACCGCGCCAGTCGAGGTCGCGAATGGCGCGGAAACCGAGAGCCCACGCGCCAATTGCCTGAATCCGGTGTTGTTTCAGGTTCCCAACGGGCCATTGCTGCTTTTTTACAAAACCGGAAAATGGTGGGCCTACATGAAGCGTTCCACCGATGGCGGCGTCACCTGGTCGAAACCGGAGCGCCTCGCCAACGGCTTCTTCGGTCCGGTCAAAAACAAACCCGTGTTGCTGTCCGATGGCAGCATCCTGAGTCCGTCGAGCAGTGAGTTGCCTGGCGCGGGCTGGCGCGTGCATTTCGAACGCAGCACGGACCATGGACGGAATTGGGAATCCATCGGTCCGGTCAATGACGGGCGGACCATTGCCGCCATCCAGCCCAGCATCCTCATCCATCCCGGTGGCAAGCTCCAGGTGCTTGGACGCACGCGCCAGGGAAGGATCTTCGAGTGCTGGTCCCCGGACAACGGCAAGACGTGGGGGGAAATGACGCTGACCGATCTGCCCAATCCGAATTCCGGCACGGACGCCGTCACTCTGCGCGATGGGCGGTTTCTCCTTGTCTACAATCACACGGACAAGGGGCGTTCGCCGCTGAACGTGGGGGTGTCGTCCGATGGGCGTCACTGGCAATCCGTCCTCGTTCTCGAAGACGAGCCGCATCAGGAATTTTCCTATCCCTCCGTCATCCAGACCAGCGATGGTCTTGTCCACATCACCTACACCTGGAAGCGGCTCCGCATCAAACATGTCGTTCTCGATCCCGCCCAGCTGGCACCCGCGGCCATGTGAACACGGGAGCCAGGGTGGAATCGCGCTTGTCTCGCGGAGCCGCAACCTGTCAGATGGAAGCCCTATGAAACCTCTGCTTTCCTCCCTCTTCGCCGCGTTGTTCACCGCCGCCACTCTGTTTGCTGCTTCCGATATTCCCGGGAGCCAGGATTTCGTTGGGACGTGGCTCCGCCCCGATGGCGGCTACAAGCTCGTCGTCAAGGCCGTGAATTCCGATGGCAAGGCCGATGTGGAGTATCTCAATCCCAGCCCCATCCACGTCGCCGAGGCGAGCGTGACGGAGGTGGATGGCAAGGCGACGTTATTCGTGAAGCTCGAGGACGAAGGCTACCCTGGCAGCAACTATCACCTTGTCGCTTCGGACGCGGGCGAGCGTCTCACGGGAACTTATTTTCAAGCTGCCGCAAAGGAGACTTACGATATTTTCTTCGTGCGTGAAAAATAATCCCGCGGAATAACGCGGGCCGGACGGCGACGCAGCCATCGCGGTGGAGATGCGATGGCTGCGGAGAAGTCTGCCGAGGTGGTCTATGGGGTCCAGGAAATGGAGAAATTCCGGGAGTCTTTGCCTGCCGGTATTTTTAATCGGAAGTAGAGGTCGGAGCCGTCTATCGCATAGCCCTCGAGGGGTGTATTGATGATCGAGTTTTTCGTGGTGGAGGGGATCTGGCTGACGTTCAAGCCGGGTTTGCTTCCGAGTGCTTTAAAGCAGAAGACTGGGGAGTAATCGCCCGGGTCCAGGTCGTCGATATTGACGCTGATTTTGTTGATCGACGGATCCGGGGTGAAATCGAATGTATAAGTATAAGTATATTTTTGGTTTGCCGGAGAAACTTCGTTTGCGATTACGGATAGCGAGTGCCGGCCGAAGATTTTGGCTCCATCATGGAAAGTAACGGAGTTTGACGATTGTTGAGAAGGCGTGACGGTGCCGCCGGTTCGCGTAATATCCAGATTTGGAAGCTGTGAGCCGGAATTATAAGTAAGTGAAAAATAGCCGAACTTACGTTTGGATAGATGCACGTTAGATCCGGTGACGGGCCATGTGTAATCGTCCGAGCTGGTCATAAATGGCTGATTCGTGACAATGCTGCGCCCGGCCCAATCAGGGTAATTCAGGTGACCGGATGCGCTGCCATCCACATCCCGAATCACAATGCCCCATACCTTCGGGTTGTTTTTGCTATGGGTGCCATCGGGATTTCCCGGAGCATCGTCGGAATTATTTGACGCAGTGACGGCCGAAAAATCGTTGTAGCCATACGCGGTTTCACCAGCGTCGAAATCGATAATAGGCGCGTCAGCGTGATCGAAAGTGAGTCCGCTGAAAAGGTGATTGGTATGTCGGATGGAGGCGGAGTGGAGTTTGATCAAGGTCGTCCCATCGGCGTTGTAGCCCACAAGGTGGCAATTTTTCATTTGCCCCGGGCCATCGTAACTTACATAGGCGGCATATTTATAATACTCGGTAACGTCGGTGTTGGGCAGCTTTGCCGCGAAGGTGCCCCAGGAACCACCCGTTGAGTCGTAACCAACATAGGCTTGTCCAAGACTGGTGCTTGCTACCATCAGCGATTCTTCCAAGGTTTGCGGAGCGGCGAAGAAAACGTGTTCGTAGTTATCGGCCAAAATGGCATTATGATAGGTGACGCTATCATTGCCAAAACCGCAGTAGATCGCCGACTTGGTTGCGTAGATGTTAAAGTTGGATAGAACAGCGGGAACGGGAGGCTCCCATCCTTTGTTGCGAACCACGACATTGTTTGCGTCCGGGTCCGTGGTATCGCGGGGGTAGTTTTGGACCAGATCGTTGACGAGGAATCCCCCGCCCGCGCTATGGACGGTATTGTTGCTGAATGTGCCGAGGGCCTCGTGATTTTGAGCCGTGATTTTTAGAGGGTAATATGCGCCATGAGTTGCAGTGGCAGGCACCAATGCAGAGGTATCCACAAATCGACTGTCACCTGCCGAGCCGTTCATGGGGCCGCTCGGGAGGGCAAACCAGAATCCCGTGCCCAAGGTTCCCGCGGCCACATTGTTGGTGATCGTGTTATTGGGGTTGGTGATCCAGAAAGCGGAAGGGGCATGCATCTTGAATCCCTCCGGCATATTGTCCGAGGGGATCAGGGCTCTATTGGCGGGCACGGCTGGTTTGGAACCGGCTGCCGCAATGCCATCGAAGTTGTCTTTTCCCTGCGCCTGCTTGGTGCCCAGAACGAGATTTCCATCGATGATATTGTCGTGCTCGACTCCATCTTCCATGAAGATGCCATGCCCAATATGATCAAAGGCCACGTTGTTCTGGACGGTGACAAAACTTGTCCCGTGCAGAGTGATCGCACGATTGGCGGAGTGCCAGATGCTGCAATTTTTGATGAACTGGTCCTTGCCGCCATCATCTTCCATGTGCCAGTGGACGGGGTACCTTGCCATCCGTTGCTCCTGGCCCATGTCCTTGAACATCACGCCGGAAAATCGCCCGAAGCCGCCTCCGTTCGCGTCGCACGCAGGGCAGAGTCCCTTCCGCATGATCATGACGTGTCCGCCAAATCGATTGGTATTTGTATAAGTTCCGGAGGCATCTGTAATGGTGTCATTAACGGTGGCTCCATCGCCCTGGATAACCACGTTGTGGGTAAGCAGGCCCACTTCGGCGCGCTCGTCCACCGTCCAGGTGGTTGCCGTGGGATGCGCGGTCGAACTGGGCCGGGTGTAATTTTGTTTTTTCCCATTGTGGCGGTAGGAGGGGGTGCCTGCTGAGACAGCTTTGAGAGTCAGCGTCAGGCCGTCCGTGCTGACTCCGTTCGCGGCGATCTTGCGAACTTCGATGGCTTTCATCAGGCCGGAGGCATCGACGTCGGACAGGAATGGCACTGTTGAGGGAGCAATGACGATTTCGTCGCCAGCCGACCAGTTGACGGAATCCACGAGTGTGATTTGCGAGACATTTGCTGTGATGATGCCGGCAAGCCGGGTCCAGGAGGTTTTGGGTATGCCATGCATGTCGATCCTGCCGCCGCCCATGGCCATGAGGAACTTCGAGCCGGCTCCCATGATGTTTTCACTGGTGTTGGTGCCGGTGAGCGTGAGGGTGAAGTTTTGTTGAAATGGACAGTCGGCTGTGCCCACTTCGAAACAGGCGCCGCTGCCCATGACCATGATCCAGCGGGCGTTAAGAGAACTGTCCGCATTCGTTACCAGCAGTTCGCCCTGCACGTTTGCCGTGGCAACCGAGCAGGCGCCGCCAAGCGCCACGCCAGCGCCGGACGGAATGCTGACATTGTCCGAGGCGGTGGGTGCGACGGTGGCTCCACCGGTAGCGGTCTTCCAGCTCGTGTTATCCGTCCATTGTCTAACTGGTTCGACAACAATGTTATCCAGAAGCGCAATGTTTTCGATGCCGTTTGGGAGGCCCTGAATTTTGATTCTCATGTTGGTGCCATTGCTGGCGACCGTAAATGGACGGGTTGCGTATTCGAAGTAATCGCCGCCTGCATCACCGGGATTGGGGATGAAGTTGGCCACTTCGATTTCCGCTGATGCGGCGGTGCTTGTGGCTACGGTTACCCGGATTCGCTGGGTGTCGTAGGGATCTGTGGCGTTCTGTTTTTTCCGCTGTGCCACGGTGAAGCGCACGCGCCAGGCGCCCTTGGCAAAGCTGTATTGCGTGGCCATCCATGAGTTGTTCCTTA
>Ga0351848_1033_pt1 | contig 57097 bp, 41 predicted proteins | sample TotcelHFGM3001M6_FD_206757 | JGI IMG/M metagenome (GOLD analysis project Ga0351848, IMG submission 206757) | Enriched cells from coal bed in the Powder River Basin, Montana, United States - Total cells FGM rep1 HSBNCT.FGM.300.1.M6 ...
GATCGCCACTTTTTGGGGACGTAAACACTAGTTCCAAATAGGTGGTCATTGTAGGAAAATATCTTCGGGTAATCAACTGTCCATCGGAAAAAAGCAGATAAGCCGAAACGCATTGGGCAGCGCTCGAAGCTTGTCGGCAGCATCCCTCACATCGATCACGGCCACGTCGCCTCGTCCAACCGGTCAACCCCGACCACGTTTCGGCAACTCACCGGCACTCGTAGCGTCTGCTTGTCGCCGTTCTGAAGCAATCGCTGCACGAGGCCAGAGCCTCCCGGGGAAGATTCGAAGACAAGAATCGCTGGGCCGTCGACGTCGTCATGCCAAGAAAACGCCAGACCAGCCAGATCGTCCTCGGAGAAGCCCGGTAGCGTGCCTGTCATCTTCAGAATCAGGTGCTCTGCGCCGTGGAGACAGGACACAATATAGCCGCCGGGGTCCAGACGGGCGTTGCCGGATCGAGTTGTCCATGATAGTAGGCGACGGGACCAAATCCCTTACGTTCGAGCCACTCGCTAATCTCGCGAACGTTTTCGCGGTCGTCGTTCTCTCCTGCGGTCGCGAATCGGGTATAAACGATCCCGCGCGTGGCCGGCCCTTGCGCTGCAACGAAGTCACGTAGCGCACGGTATTTCCTGGATAATCCCCGGACGCACACGACACTTGGAACGAGTTCGTCCTTCCGCCAGTAGTCGAGGATCAAGTCCTTGCCGTGGTCCAGATCGAGGTCGATGCCAAGCTGGGTTACCACATCACGGCGAACCTCCGGTGGGGCCGTGGCCGTCAGCAGCAGAACGGGCGGTCTGCCCAACTTGGCCAGTGCGTCGCGCAGCAGGAGATACTCGACCCTGAAGCTTTGTCCCCATTCGGAAACGCAATGCGCTTCGTCAATGGCCACGCGGACGACTGGACGTTCCGGACGGGTCAGAGCATGTTCCGTTGGGAGAACTTCCTGCGCGGCTGCAAGAACTGTAATAACGCCAAACGCGATCGCTTGCGAGATGAACTCGCGCCGGAGAGACCTTGGCTGGCTATCGTCCGGCAACTGTTCACCTTCCCAGGTGACCGCCAGCGACTGCTCGATGCGGCACGCCAGAAACTACCCGAGATCAACGATTGGGTTGCGGCCTGGCTGTGACAGTCGTAGGGCGAGCAACTTGGCGAATATGAATATGGCCGGTATCCAAGGACCTAAAGCTGCGAGTGACCCTGGAGGCGGAACTCGGGGAATGAAAAGGGGACGGGGGCAATACTGTTCGACACGAGGGTCTCTGCCGACAAGCATCCTCGACGCTTGCCGTCGAGTGATTGAGGAAAACTGGCCACGAGGGCAACTCACAGAACGCAAGCTTTGATCCTCGCCGCTCGTCGGCGAGTACTTCAGGCGAATTGGCGGTATCACCATCTCAGCCATCTATCCTGAATCTCCCGACGGCGAGCGTCGGGGATCACCGTCGTCCGAGATGGCCGCGCGTCCGTGGCCACGTAACCTGAACCACTCGCCACTCGAGCACCGTGCGGCTCCAGTTGCGGACGGCCCCGACCGTCAGTTCGCGCGTAAGCCAGCAAAAACGAACCTCCAACGTACGCCTCCTGTCGGGCTGAATGTCGCGTCAATGATTGTCCACTTGTCCGTCCAGATGAATTCGGGGCAAGGGTTTGAAGTTCTCGCTGAATACGGGACGTGCTCTTTCCGTCGATGTCTCGTATTCTGGTAGCTTCCACCGGGACATGGCTTGCCAGAATTCCGATTCGCGCCCGCCCGTGACCATCAGACCGCTGCTGGACCATTGCCGTACGGGGCCGAGCACCGTCGCGTGGCCCATGACAATCACCTGATCGGCGTTCGGGTGGGTCTGGATCACTTGCTCCATCCACGCCAATTGCGCGCCGGTGACGTCGGGGCGAATGATGCCTTGATCGCTCTGGCCTGGTTCGAATACATCGACAGTCAGGAACAGCACGTTGCCGTGCGTCCAGTAAAAGGCCGTGCCTCGCATGTGATCGGGACTGTTTTGCGGCATGTTCAGGTACTCGCGGAAAGCCTGCTTTGAGGCTGCCACATGGGCCAACGCATCGGGATACCGCCACGGATTGTCACCCAACTCGTGATCGCCCAGTGCGGCATAGTACTTCAAACCATGCGACTTCAATCGGGCCTTCCAGGCCGGATTTCGTCGCCGATCGTGTCATCCTCCGTGGTTTTTCAAGTGCCGTTTGCGTTAGCCTTCGGCAGCTTGACGCTTTCGCCCAACGCCCGGGTCACCTTTTCGGCCAGTCGAGTGACGATTTCGTGGACCAGTTTTTCGCCGAGTTCCTTCGAGGCTTTCTGGCGGGGGTCCTGGCCGTGGATGGCGTACAGCGGATGGGTCGGATCGTGCGTCGAGGCGTCCTTGCGCGGCGTGTCGGTCAACGTGACCTGCTCCGGATCGCGCCCGGGTGTCAGGCGATCGACTTGCACCCAGGCGGGGTCCAGAGCCAGGGCGATACTGGTTTCATACTTGGCCGCGTGGTCGCCGCCGTACGCGTCGCCCGGTTCGGCCGTGGTCACCTCCGGCTCGGTCAGCCCGATGAACCGCACGCCCGGATGACGCGACTGCGCTTCCTGCGCCAGCCGATGGACCATGTTCACCTGCTCGCGCGGATAGTGGCCGGTCAGCAGCACCACGACCTTGAACCCCTGCTGGGCCAAATGGTCCAGGGTGGCGGCGATCAGCGGCGCGATCTGCTCCTCGGGCAGCATCAACGTCCACTTGTAGCCGACGTGCCCGCCTCCCGTGCCGTAGAAGAACGTGGGCAGCACCGCTCCACCGGTGCGCTGCGCGACGCGCCAGCACAGGCCGTGCGCCTTGATCCCGTCGAAACCGATCGGCAGGTGCCAGCCGTGATGCTCGTAGGTGCCCAACGGGACGAACGCCACCGGAGCCTCGGCCAAGACCTGTTCCAGTTCGTCGGGCGCCATCCGTTCCATCCGTCCGTGCGGTTTCGCAGGCTCTGCGGACAGCGCCGGCCGCGCCCATCGCTGCCGCGCCGCTAGTGCCATGCGGTCGGCTTCCATACGCTGCAGGAAGTCTTCCAACGTGCCCCGAGCCAGGTAGAAGCGGCTGACCGTCGTGCTCGCCTCGCCCGGCCCGATGTCGCCGAAGCTGGGCGCAGCGTGGATGCAGCAGCGATCCAGGTTGTCGAACAGGAACGCGACCTCCATCGCCGTGGCCGCCATGTACGAACCGGTCGGCTCGGAGAGCGTCACGATCCACGAACCGTCGGTCCGATCGGGACTCGTAGCGCCGAACCCGCGCACGAACACCGATTCCTCGCCGGTCCGCACGTGCTCGGGCAGATAGAACCCGACGGTGGGCATGTGTCCTTGCAGGCGGGTCGTTTCCGACATGCGGAACGGTTTTCCGTCGCGGCTCATGTAGGTCCGCTGCAGCGTCCAATCCTGAAACGTCCGCGCCTGGATCGGGTTGATGCAGTTGAAGGCGAACACGTCTCGCCATAGGAACTCGGTGTGGTTGCGAATCGTCATTTCCACGTCGATATAGTCGTCGGCGGGGACCAGCCGCAAGGTGTAGGCGATCCGTCCGCCCGGACCCCACGAGCACGACACGACACCGTGCTCGTCCGGCCCCTGCCAGTCGATCTTGGTTTCCGGGAAGTTGACCAGCATCGCCTCGCGGCACCCGATCGTCTCGGGAATCCCCAGAGCGAAGGTCTGATTGCCCAGCGCAGGGACTCGCGCCGTCACCTGCATGGCGCCCGGCTGCGGTTGCAGCACGATGGACTCCGAAGAACGTGCTGCAGGCACCGCCACGACAACAAGAAAACTCAAGACGGTACTCAGAAACAGGGGACGCATGCGGGGGCTCCTTTCATCACTTATCACTGGGGCAACCTATTCGCTGTCTCCCTGAATTGGCTGTCGAACCAGCATTGGACAGCAAATGAAAAGAGACCGCGGATCTCTGTACGGCAATTGTCTCGGATTTCGAGTCTGGTTAGGGCTGCAGGCGGCTCTCGTCAATTCCTTCGGAATTGGTGAAGGTGCGTTCGCCTTTTACCCAGAACTTGCTGTTATAGAGGAAACAGGGTAACAATTGAACAGGTGTCAACTCGGGGGGAATCTGACCGACAAGCCACACACCGACGCCCGTACCACACCCCGACACCGTCCTCCAGCAGGCCTTCGCCCAGCGGTTCCAGTGTCATCGTCTGGAACACGCTGATGCCGCAGACGGCGGCATCGCTGGCGCAGAACGCGGCACGATGGCCCAGAAAGGCTCGCGGGCCATGACGTCGCGGTTGTCAGGAAGCATCCCCTCCAACACGCTTAGCGCCTCGGAAGCGCCGGGGAATCCCGCGTCGACACCGCACACCAGCGCGGCCCGCGCGCTGTAGGCGTAGCTGTTGCCGTAGTTGGGCACGTCCGGTTTGCTCAACTTGGCGTTCTCGCGCCCCAGGACCTTCCAGTCGTCGTAGACAACGGGTCGGCCATCCGGTCCCTTTTCGCCGACGACCATCCGGTACGGCGTGGCGAGGCGCGGATCGAAGTCAGGAGCGTGCAGCAGCATTCCTACTCGCAGACGCAGCAAGAAATCCCGCGGCCGGGCCGCGTCGTGCCAGCCGAGTTCGCACAGGTGATGCAGGCTCCACAGCAGATAGTCTTCCTCCCAAGGCGCGGTGATGATCCAACGCGGGTTGGCCGGGTTCTGGATCCGCGCGTCCTCGACCGTGCGCAGGCCCCAGGCGCCGAGGCGGTTGAACTCGGGCGGCCCGTACATCACGGCGGTGCGATGAGCGAGGTTGTTGCGAATCTTCTCCTCAAAATAGGCCTGCTCCGGGTCGCCGTCCGTCGCCACCCAGGCGGCGTCGCCCATGTTGCGCAGAGCCCACGCGTCTCCGCGAATCTGGTCAGCCAACAGCCCGCGGGACTTGTCGCGCGGATGCGGCCAACTGGCCAGCAGGCAGTAGTTCGCCCAGAAGTAGGCTTCTTCGAGGTAATAGTGATCGCCCGTGACCAGATACGGAACATAGGCCAGCGACGGCTGATGCGCCAGGTCGGGCGAGAGCTTCTCCTGCTTCGCGTCCGGCACATGACGGGGCGGCTTCCAGCGAGGGCGGTCCTGACCGCGCTCGTCCAACCAGAAATCGGGCCGCTCGTCAATCGTCATGATCCGATCGGTCGCACGGGCACGCACATGAATCGGCCACGTTCCGGCCAGATCGCCGACGGCTAACACGAAGTCCCGCCGCCGAGGTTCCATCGTCAGCAGGAATTGGACTGTCCAGTGCGGATACGGGGCGATCTCGGGCCGTCCGCCGGTGGTGGGCATGTAAGCCGTCAACGGGCCGCGGCCCAGGATATCCCACTGCGGTCCTTCCCTGGCCAGGTCGTCCTCGCGCCGCGAAGGGGGCGGAGAAGGCAAGTTGCGGTCGTAGTTCGGCAGCGCGCCGGTCGCGGCGAGATAGCCGAGGTCGTGTGCGACGTGAACCGGAGGCTCATCCCGGCCCCACCAGAACACCTTGCGCCACCGGGACAGCGGGCGGTGATCGACGGCAGTCCGCTGAAAGACTTCGCGACCGCCGACCGAGACCGACACATCGTACCGGATGTTGCCGGCCCACGTGTCCCAGCAGTTCTCCACGATCACTGACACGCGCGCCGATTCGCCTCCGTGATACTCCCGCACCTGGAAACGCACACACAAATCCTCGTCTGCATTTCCTTGCCCATCCTCAGGCACACCGACCAGTAGCCATTCGGTTGCCACGGGACCTCGCAGCCACGTGCGGCCCTGTGGACCCTCGCGTTCCAACCGTTTCCGAGCGCTCACGGTGCGGAGGGCGCCGTCGGGAAACCGGAACGTGACCACGGCGTCGAATCCTGGCGTCAGCAGGTCGGATGGTACAGCTGCGGCGGGTGGAACTACCACGGCGTCGGCCGGCGTCAACGCGATCGCTAACGTTTCCTGCGGAGCCATTTGGTCCAGCGTGGCCGAGATGACCGCGAATCGCAGCGAGCCATCTGCGTAACGGCGTTTGACGTCGACCTGGGCCGGCAACGATTTGCCCGGCGCCGAGACGCGCACGCCCTGGGGAAAGTCGCCCTGACGAAACGGCTGGCCAAACGTGAGCGGCACGGAACCAATCGACTCGGCAGCCACATTGCGGACGCTGACCGTCAGCGGAGCTGGCGGCCCTGCGTCAAGTTCGCCGCGCTGCTCGAGACCTGCACCACGCACCCGCTCGATCACCGCTTTGACCAGCGCGGTCATGCTGGGCGGAGCCGTTTCGGGAAGCATCTGCTGGGGATGCGGATACCAACTCTGTACGAACCAGCGTGTCGGCCGCCCACCGGCGCGCCGATACGTGTCCACCATCCGTAGCGTCTCGCGGAAGAATCGTTCGTCCGATTCCTGGCCGCCCCGCTGGGAGTTGACGATCAGGTTGAACGTCAAGCCTTGCTCGCGGGCGAAGTCTTCATAGCTGCGCACCCGCGCCAGCCAGTCCACCGATTTCGGGTCCGCCAGTTTGACGGAAAAATGCTCGCCCAGCAGGTAGTCGTAGGGATTGTCGACGGTCACGCCGTCCAGCGGGATGTCGGCGGCGCGAAGCTTTTCCAAGACGATCCGCACGACCTGGTCATAATCGCCGTAGTCCTGGCGTTGCGGCCCGCGCGCATGATACGACACGTCGCCGCGCCAGCCCCAGTTGGGGAAATTGGTCAGCAGCCAGTATTTCGTCTCCGGATGAGCTGCCCGGTGCAGCTGCAGCGCGTCGACCAGTTCATCGGCCGCCTTGTCGATCGAGTCGAACCGCCGGCCGTCGCGTCGGTTCTCAGGATGCAACAACCGCCGGATCGGGCCGTCGAGGTCAAGATAATCCACCCGGCCTCCCGCCGCATAGAAATTGGCCAGAGCTGCCAATTCGTGGCGAGCCGACCACTCGCCGGCCGTGTCGTCCATGGGCGAGAAATCCAGGCACCCGCCCAGTTCGACGGCAACCCGCAGGTTATGCGCCCGCAGCAGACGGACCAAGGGCCGAAGCCGCTCGATCGCCTCCTCGCCGCTTTGGCGCCGGTTGCCGGACAACTGCCCGATATACAGCTTGATGCCCGTCAGGTGCTGCTTGACAAACGGCCATTCAGCGCCGGGCTGCAGCAGCTCCATGATCCGGTCGCCCGCGCAGAGCCAAATCTCAGACGGGGCGGCCGGGGGACGGTCCGCAGGGCTCGCCCCTGCGATCGTGCCGTCAGCCGCCGCCGGCGCGGTGAACTGCAGTAGCACGGCAGCGGTCCAGACCAATTGCCGCACGGCGGCCGACATCCGTGTGGTGTGACGAAGCGTGTTCATCGTGATTCCTCTCGGTTAGGGTCGCGAACCGGCGTCTTCGGCGTCTGTCTGCCGATCCAGTACCTGTCGCGCAAGGGTTAGTTTCTCGACCGCCGCACGCGACAGCGGCGCGGGGTGCAAGCGGCTTTCACTCCACAACTCCAAGGTACTGGTGCGCGAAGCATGGCCGGGGCGCTCGGATTGACCGATCGGCAGAATGCTCAGCGCCAGGTCCGGATCGTGCAGCAGAACCCAGTGCGTGTAAGACTGGGCCGTCTGGCACCCGATCGTGCCGCCGTCGATACGGGATAGTGCGGGCAATGGCAGAGCTTGGTCGCGGTCGAGTGTCGGAAAACCGTCCAGGCTCTCATAATACTCCATCCGCCGCTGCTGCACCGCCTCTTGCGCGCGAGTGTTCCAAGTGGCCGGGTCGCGGCCGTACTTCTGTCGCGCCGCTTGCCAGGCGCCCGATAAGGTCCGATCGATGAAGGCTTCCTCCAACGGGGACAGTTCGGCCCCGGGGTCTTGGTCCAAGCGAGCGGTAGCGGTTTTCAAGAAGTAGGCCAGCCCCCCCTCGCCGCCGCCGTAGATCAGCGCCAGGTCGGTGCTGACGAAACGAAAGAAGGTGTTCAATTCCACCGCCAGCTCGGCGCCCGGTTCGGTCAGGGACGTCGAGGCGCCGGCACGATACCACGGTTCCAGATGCGCCAGCGCCCGGCGCGCATCCTCGGATATCTCGCGCCGCAGCACGTCGTGCAGCTGCAGCCCCAATCGCACGATATCCCGTCGCGCCGGGTTGACCGCGTCGAAATGGATCGCCAGCACCTCCTCGGGCGCGAAGGACTGCTGCTGTTCGAGCCGCTCGCGCAAACGCCAGGAACGCAGCGTGTCGCCCCCCGCACCGGTCATCGAGCCCAGCGGCAACGGATACCATGACTCGATCGGCCGATGATTGCCGCTGTAGAGATAGCCGGCGGCGGGATTGATCACGCCGGGTGCCAGGTCGTGAGGCAGGATCTCTTGCCAATCTTGATCCGCCTGATGACCGGGCCGCGCCGCGCGTCCCTGGCTGGGATCGTGCCGCGAGCGGACCGGCAGGGCGCCCACGACGCGGTAACCGATATCGCCCGCGCGGTCGCCAAAGACCATGTTCGCGCTGGGGAACCGCCAGCCGGCCAAGGCCGCGTCGAACTCGGCGACGTTCCCGGCCCGCATCATGGCCACCGCGCCTTGAATCGTCTCGCGGTCCGTCTCGCAGATCGGAATGCGTTTCAAGGCGACTTCCGGCTCGCCCCGGGCGGCGTAACAGTAGGCCGTCGCGATCGGTCCGAGATGCGTTTCACGAACGGTCACCTCGATCGGTTCGCGCCCCTTCACGTTGATCGTCTCGCGATGCACGGTCATGGACCGCCACTGGCCGTCAAAGCGATACTGGTCGGGCCGTTCGGGGGCGGTGTCGAGCTGGAACAGATCGGCCTGATCGGCGCCCAGCGCCGTCACGCCCCAGGCCACACGGTCCGTGAAACCGATCAGGATGACGGGGCTGCCCGGGACACCGATCCCTCGCGCGTTGAACGTCTTTCCTTGCAGATGGTACTCGTAGAACAGCGACGGATTTCGCACCGGTGTTTGCGGATCGCTGACCAGCACGGCGGAACCGGTTGTGGTGCGTCGGCCGCCCACGACCCAGGCGTGGCTGAACTTCGGACCTTCGCCGTCGGCGGCACCCGCGCCCTCCAGTCCATGCTCGCGGGCATAGCCGAACACGCGCTCGATCCACTCCGCGGACACGTCGCTGCGCTTGACGACCGCCGGAGCATCATCCGGCGGAAGCGGTGCCAGATCGCCGGACCCAGCGGGTGGAGGAGAAGGACGTGATTCGCCCCGCGCGGGCGGTTGGCCTCGCCCCTCCTGGCCCGGCGTTCGGCCGGCGGCCTGGTTGCGCCCCGCAATCAGGTCTCGCGTGCCGTCGGTGGCGAAGAACTGGGCCAAGTGCCACCACGCCATCAGGCAATCGGCGGGCGTCCACGGTTCGGGCTCCAGTCCCAGCCGCGCGAACAACGGGTGCCGATCGTCGCGGTGATCGCGGAAATAGGTGTTCACGCCGTCGCAGTAAGCCTGCAGCAAGCCGCGCGTTTCGGGATCCAATGCGGCCGCCGTACGCTGTGCCGCGCGATGAAACCCAAACGTGCGCATCTTGCAGTCGTGATCGACCGAGGTCTCGTTGCGGTTCAACTGCCGCACCTCGCCGATCACTTCGGCCAGCCGGCCTTGTAGGATCCGCAGCGAGTAGGTCATCTGAAAGCCGCGATCCTCGGCGGTGGCGTAGCCCAGACCGTAAAACGCACCGGCGTCCGTATCGGCAAACACGTGCGGAATACCCCACGTGTCACGCAGGATCTCGATGCCTTCCTCGGCCGCAGCCAGCGAGGGAAGAGTCAACAACAGAGTCAGTAGCAATGAAGACGGCCAGTTCTTCATGGAGTTCTCCTTTGCGCAGGCGCACGGCGCTTCCAGGATCGATTCTTGGAAAGACGCGTCCCGTGTGGATTCAGTTTCGGTCCGCCGACGGTTTGGGATCCGCCGATCACTTGGGGTTCGTTGTTGACCTCACCCAATTCCCGCTGCCGCTGGTCGAGCCGAGCCTGCAGCAGCGTCGCTTGGGTCTGGACGGATTGTACCAGTTGCCGCACACGAACAGAATCCGGAGATAATCGGGAACCCGAGAAGAATTCTACGAACCTCGATCTTCGGCAACAACGCTTGCAGGGCTGCTCACCGCGGGAGAACAAACCATCAATTCACGCCGTCCCTCAACGGCGGCACGGACAGCCGCACCGACACCCGCTCCACACTTCGGCCCCATGACTGTTCAGCCGCGCGCGAGGGTGCGGTTCATTGCTGCAGGACAAGGGCAGGATCCACGTTGCTTCCGTTCGGTCTTGTCGCTTTCAGGACTTTGAGGGCTGTTAAATTCTCTCTGTAGATGGGTTTGTCCATCGCGCTGCGGACGGTGACGTGATCCGCAGGGCCGTCCGCTGGTTTGCCTCGGTTTCCTACACGCTCCGTTTTCGTTGCTTCCCATAGCTCGTCGTTTGCTGGATCAATGATCGGTGAGGGAACGACTTGGAATGTGATCTTCCAAAGCCCCGGCTCCGGCAGCCGGATCACGGGTCGTTCCAGATAGTCTATGGTTCCGCCGATAGCGATCGTGCTGACCAGCCAGCGATTCGTTGTCACGATATCCTTGAAATGGTGCAAGCCGGCCTCGTCACGTGTTTCGATCAATCGCCTTGTCGGGGAAAGCGGGTCCATGATAAGCGCGTTTCCGCCAAGGATCCTTCTTCCTTCCGTGTCGACGAACTCCGCTGCGAGCTGTGCTACCGTCGCGAGCATGAGATCACAATTCGTGACGGGGTGTTTGGGGGCAATGAAATGCTTGGTGACTTCCTGGGGCGACGCTCGCGTATCAGGATCAGTTGAAGAGCTTCTCGTCTCCACGTCCGGCACGGATTTCGTCGCGATGAGCAGACATTCCTGCTGCAACGCGAGGTCTGCATGTTCCACCAGCACGGTCACATGGGCTTTGCCGATCTTCTCGCGTGCATACTCGCCTGCTTGACGGAAAGAGAGCCCTTGCTTCCGTAACTGCTCTACGGCGTCAGTAAAGCCGTTGCTTGACAGGAGTAAAGGGTCGAGATCGATCAGTTCGGGAACCGTGAACCGGAGTTGATATTGTCCGTTTTCGTCGGTAGTCGTTCTTGCGATCTCTTCTCGAACTTGCATCGCTACGACTTTTACGTTGGGAACAGGGCTTCCGTCCTCGCGGACCACGGTCCCCTGTACGGAAAAGGGGAGCAGTTCTTCCACGGCTTCACTCGTCGGGCTGAGGGTCCGCATCGGAAGGAGGAGCGGGATACGCCTTCGGTCGCGCGACCCTTCCCCGAGCGAAGTTGAACGAGTTTCATTGGCAGGATCGATAGTAATCGATACTTGGAGAGGGGACGTCCTATAATAGCTCACTTGCCCCAATGCACTTTCGGTAAGTCGCCCATATCCGCTATGAACATCGACCCGATAGTTGCCGGGCCGAAGGTCGACGCTATACCGCGTTCGCGATTCCCCTTCGAAAGAGACGCGATCCGCGCCCAAAAAATCCATCCACTTCGTCGTGATGGGTAAATATCCATCACGATACACTTTATAAGAGAATCCCAAGTCGTCGGGCCCAGCGATCCGTTCGCCTGTCTCGGGATCGACAAGAACTGCTTCTATTTCGCAAGGGACGCGCCGCTGATCTTGGTCCAGAAGGAGCGTGGCTTTCGCGATAGGTTTTGCCCGATCCAACTGGAATGGCTTCCCCATCGCCATGCGGTCCTCTGTGGACAAGCGGTAGATCCCCGCCTCGGGGGTCTTGACGTCCATACCGATTCTCGACAGCGGCCCGCCGCCATTGTCTGGCCTTCTCGCGTTCACTCCACGTGAGGCAAAGGACCGCCAGAAGCCGCCCTCCGTGTCCCAGAAATACGAAACAGGGGAGGCGCCGCCTTCTGGAGAAGCTCCGGTCTTGGGATACTTCATAGGATCGGGAGCGGGAGACAATCTCCATAACGTGAGCCCGATCGCATCCCGGCCCAGGTCGCCACTTGTGCTCACAAGTTCGATTTGCATCGCGGGCAGGCTGATGCTCATCTTCGCGATTGTCTCGGTTCGTTTGTTTTCATCTCGGTGCGCCATTGCCAGCTTTCCACCTCCCTTGAGATATCCGCCCGCGGCAAACCCGCTCGGGGTCGGTCCTTCCGGATCTCTTGCGAGCCAGAACGCTTCCAGGGGCGGTGTGCTCTCAGCGGGATCATCCGCAAAGCTCATACGACAGAGCATCACCGCTCGACTCCAGCGACATCGCGCTTCAACATATTGGACCGTCTTCGGTCCTGCGCCAGCGCGCAGTTCCTGCGAACTGGGCTGGACGAGAACATCCACGAGCTTACAAGAGAGTAATTCTGCGAACGAACCAGTGCGTCCGCGATAATCATTCGCTAGATCGAGTATGCCGACACCTATGTTTCGAGCAAAGAACTTTTGCGTCTGACTCAAATCGTTATGCTGGTAGATCGCATCGATCGCTCTGGCAACGGTCTGATATCGCGGGTCCGATCGACTCAGCAGTTCTTCCTTGATTCGCGTCCCGTACTGGCGCTGCTGCTGATACGCGGCGAGCTCGTCCGCCCACGCTCTCATGTCATAATACTCGATCGTTGTCGCGGGAGGTTCGGAGTGCGGCCAACCGGCCGATTCGTCTTCTCGGCCCAATGGGATTGAAGATGTTGATGCGTTGGAGGAAGTGTCTGAAGTGTCTCTTGAGTTTGGAGTATCCTTCGGATTGCAGCCGCTTGAGATTACGATAGCAATCGAAGCGACTGATCGCAGGACGCCGGCCACATAGGCTTTTGTCATAACTCACCCTCACTTTGACCGATCCGATTTCCCCTTGCGCATTCTACGACACATTTTCTCCAGCAGATTCAGGGAGGCAACCAGATTGAGTCTCTTGAGAATGAAAGAGAACCCGGCACCGCGCCAGTCAACCACGAGTTCCTTCTGCCAAGAGTAGTTCAATCCAGAATCCCAATCTGCTGGCCTCCCTGAATCTGCTGGAAACCCGAATCATGGACACCAACCACGGCCTGTGTCAATCCACCTGCGAACGGAACGGAGGTCTTGACTTAGAACTTACAGAAGTCTCTTCGGATCCGATTGTCCTGAGCTTCGGATCCCTGCCATCAGCCTGTTCAATTGCCGCTTCCAAGCTCGATCCTGACGGCGCCGGATTTTAGCGCGCTGCAACGAATGGGGAATCGCCGGCGTGCTGACCTGCCCGAAGTAATCTCCGATGGTCCCAACGGATTCGGCCGTCGTTGACCAGGTACTGCCAGGCAGTCCAACCACACCGGATTCAAATCCGAGTAACGTGTCAACTCCAACGAATTTGACCGTTCCCACTCACCTGAACTGAACCGGCTGGGATCAGCAAAGCGGCCCCTTTTTTTCTTTCCAAGTAGTCCGGGGGAGTTTGTTGAAGCGTCTGCACCCCCGCGATCTGTTGGCCAAGCTCCCCGCACCTGCCGCTGGCGCGTGACGGCACTCGGTCAACAGGTGCTCGGCGCGCTGGTCCCGTTGCACTATCATGGATTGGCCACTGCCGTGTGCCCCCAACAGATGCACGCACGGCGCGCATGGTACGGACGGAGACTCTTACCGATCGCAGGTTGCCGATGAACGCCAGAACGCCCCACCGCCTGCTGCGGCTGGATATCGATCCGGTGATCCAGCGCGCGGAGCACTTGGCGGAACAGGTCCGGCGGGAGTTGCCCGGTCACGGCGGCATCATCCGCGCGGCTCAGGGCATCGCCCAGGCGGCCCACGAGGCCAAACGCGTGGCCCGTGCGCTACGCCGCCCGTGGGGCCTGCACCGCCTGCCGGCCGCCTTTGCGGCGGTCGCCCTGCTGTTGTTCGCGACCTGGATCTATTGGAATTTCTTCTATGTGGCGACGCTCCGTATCGCTTTGCCCAGCGAAGACGCGAGGCAATTGCACGAGCGGCTGGCGCATGGCGGCCGGGTCCGGTTCGAGAAGACGCTGACCGAGGGTTCGCGGGAGAGCCTGCAGGTGCTGCTGAACAACCAAGTCGATCTGGCGTTCATTCAGGGCGGGATTCCGGTTCCCGACGATCTGCCTCGGCGCCAGAATCCCAGTTCCGAACTGGTGCTGTATTTTGTCCGTCAGGGCGTGAGCCATCCCAAGGACATCCGGCGGATGCTGACCTCGGCGCCGGGGCAGGGCAGCCATTCCGTCGCCCAAGTGTTCGCGCACATCTGGGACATCGACGGTCAAGTGCAGTTTGTTCACGACTGGCGGCCGTTCAACGCGGACCCTGCCTATCAAATCCCCGCCGACATCGACGCGGTGTTCGTGATCAAAGACATTGCGGAGGACAAGACGCTGGCGGCGGCGGAGCGGCTGGCGGCGGCCGGCTTCCGTTTGACGTTGCCCAATATCGGCGCGCACGCGGTCGCGTTGGACTACCTGCGGCCAGCGGAACTTCCCGCCGGCTACTTGAGCCAACAGCCGCCCGTCCCCGACCAGGCGGTCGCCACCTACTCGGTCGCCACGTATCTGGTCGCACACCGCGGTTTGACCCCGCGGCTGCTGGCCGCCGCCGCCCATCTGCTGGATACCGACGCAAATACGCTGTCCGAACGCGGCTATGAACCGACGTTGGAAGACGCGGCCGCGGTGCTGCAGGGCTTGGAGGCATTCCTCAGCGTGCTGGTCTACATCGGCGTGGCCTTCCTCGCCCTGCTGGGTCTGGAGATCACGACCTACCGCCGCCGGTTCCACGAATTGAACACGCTGATCAGCTTGCTCAGCATGCACCAGAGCGACAAGGACGTGCTGGGCTTGACCTGCAACGAAACCCGGCGGGAAAACCTGCTGTACTTGACGACCTGCAGCGATTTGCTGGGCCTGATCAGCGTGATCGGCGGTTACTATTCGCAGGAAAACTCGTCGCTGTTGTACAGCAGCCTGTTGGACGTCATCTACGAACGTTCCGACCGCATGAAGCTGAACATTCAGACCAAGATCTTGCACGCGTCGATCGTCATGGCGCCGCCCGCGGCAGGGCCGGCGGCGCCGGAACCACCTGCCGCGGAGCAAGGTCCATGAACGAACCAGATTCCATCTTGGGCGTCCAGCGCCGCGCGGCTCAACAACAGCACGTCGGCGCGATTTGCCGCCACATCTTCTTGTGTTGCGATCAGACGACTCTCACGACTTCCATCGGGCGACGCGCCCCCAGCTTAGGACTCGGTGCATGATGAAACAACCGCTTGGTACTTGGGAAGATACATCGGTTTTTCGATGGTCGATGTATCTCGCGTTGACACTCACCCTCTTGTCGCGCGAGACGCGGGCAGCAGAGGAAGCCTGGTGGCAATTCCGCGGGCCAAACGGCGACGGACACACAACGGCAACCCATCTGCCGCTGGAATGGGACGAGTCCCGGAATGTGGCCTGGAAAACGGCGATTCATGACCGTGGATGGTCATCCCCGGTCATTGGGGGCAATCAGGTCTGGCTGACCACAGCCACCAGAGACGGTCATCGGCTGTTCGCGGTGTGCGTCGACAAAGACACGGGAAAAATCGTGCATGACCTGCACGTCTTCGATGTCGAAAACCCGATGAGGATCACGGACGAAAATACGTATGCCACGCCGACACCGGTCATCGAACAGGGCCGCGTCTTCCTGCACTTCGGAACGTATGGAACCGCCTGCCTGGACACCGCGACCGGTCGAACGCTCTGGACTCGCCGTGACCTCCATTGTGATCATGAAGTCGATGCCGGCCCAGCAAGTTCTCCCACGCTGATCGACGGCAACGTCGTTGTCCACGTCGATGGCCGAGACGTCCAATACATCCTTGCCCTGGACAGAGCCACTGGCGAAACCGTGTGGAAGACCCCGAGATCCATCGTTTTTACCGACATTCCCGTGCACCACCGCAAAGCGTTTTGCATGCCGATTGTGATGCCTCGCGGCGATGGTTTGCAGGTGGTCAGTCCTGCGGGACGCGCTGTGTATGCCTACGACTTGAGAGGTCGAGAATTATGGCGCGTCCAGCATCGCGGCTTCTCCGTCGCGCCTCGACCGGTCTTCGGCCACGATCTGGTGTTCGCATTTCTCGACCACGACAATCCCGAGCTTTGGGCGATTCGGCCTGATGGCAACGGCGATGTGACCGACACCCATGTTGCCTGGAAGGAATCCAGGAGTATGCCTCAACGCTGCTCACCGTTGCTTGTTGGCGAACTGTTATTCTTGGTGAATCGTGATGGCATCGCAACCTGCTTGGAAGCGAAGACCGGAAAGCTCGTTTGGAGAGAGCGGCTTCGAGGCAAGTACTCGGCGTCACCCATTCTTGCACGGAATCACATCTATCTGTTCAACGAAGACGCAACAACGACGGTGATTCAGGCGGGACGAGAATTGGAGGTTGTCGCGACAAACGCTCTCGCCAATCAGCAACTCCGATCCACACCGGCCGTCGATGGCAATGCCTTGATCATCCGCACGGAGAATTATCTGTACCGTATTGAGAATGGTGCGACCAAACCAGGTGGGCCTGACGCGACGGCGGGTACGTTTGTCGGCGACTGGGATATCGGCAAATCTACCCCTTCGGGCAGGCCGGCGTTCATCATCACCCTGAACGCTGATTTTACGGCCCGGAAGAGCCACGTCCCGGGAGCCACCGGCCAATGGCAACTTGTCAACGGCGAGGCGCGCATTGTCTGGAGCGATGGCTGGCGCGACATCATTCGAGCTGAGGGCGACCACTTCCGAAAAATCGCCTTCGGCCCCGGAACCGACTTCGATTCCGATCCCGCCAACCGGGATACGGCGGAACGCTCGTCGAAGTAGTTTCCCCCGTTCATCCCGTGGCCGGTGGTTCACACCCGCAGAGTTGATGGCGAGGGGAGGCAGGTCTTGACCCGTCTTCTACGGTAGGGTAAGACTCAGGGTGGGGCCGCCCCGGTATCGGGACGCACCTCCCGACCAGCACCCTTGCTCTGCGAAAGGAGATGTCCGCCATGATGAAGTGGATTGGCTGTTTGGCGTTGGCTGGGCTGTGGTTGGTTTCGGCTGCAGCGGCTGGTGCCGAACCTGCGGTCAACGATGCCCAATTGCTGCGCCTTCAAAAGCGGTTCCCGGAGGCGGACAAGAATCGAGACGGCAGACTGACCATCGAGGAATGGCGAGAGTTCCAGGCGAGCCGGCGTCTGGCCGCGGAGATGGGCGAGGAGGAGGCGCGCGCGACGCGGAGCGAGGGCGATTCGGGGAAGCGAGTCCCGCCGACGCACGCGGAGATTGCTTACGGACCGCTGCCGGAGCAGAGGCTGAACCTGTGGATTGTGCCTGCCGAGAAGCCCACGCCCTTGATCGTCCACATCCACGGCGGCGGTTTTATCCAAGGCGGCAAGCAGGACACGATCGACGCGGCCGTCCATGAGAAGCTGATTGCCCGAGGCGTGTCCTACGCCTCGATTCAGTATCGCTTTCAATCGGCCGATTCTCCGCTGCCCGACGTGTTGCGCGGCATCGCCCGCTCGATCCAGTTCCTGCGTTTCATGGCCAGCGATTGGAATCTGGACAAGTCCCGTTTCGGCGCGTTCGGATCGAGTGCCGGAGCTGCTGCCAGCGTTTGGCTGGGGATACGCAACGACCTTGCAGACGCCGACCATGCCGATCCGGTGTTGCGCGAGTCGTCGCGGGTCCAGGCGGTGTGGGCGATCTCGGTGGCAGCGACCATGGACGTGTGGCAGTGGCCGAAATACAACCCCCTGTTTTCCGAACGGATGGTCCGCGCGTGGATCGCGCGTTGGGGCTACGACCCGGATACCGACCCGAACGATCCTCGGATTTCCGCCTCGCGACGAGAACTTCACTTCCCCGGCCTGGCGTCGGCCGACGATGCACCGATGGTGATCGTCAACGAGCATTTCGCGGACAACGTTGCCCACAATCCGCACGCCTCCGAGTCGCTGTATCAAATCTGCAAGAAAGCCGGGATGGACGTGCGGCTGTACATGCGAGAAGTCGTGAACAATCTTGACGACGCACCGGACATGTTCGATTGGATGATCGGACGATTGGTTCCATCTGATTCGCCAGCGGGACGAGCCGGATGGGGTCAGGAGCTGGAAGCGATCCGTCGTAGCGTCATCCGCGGGCAACCGTACGGCCGCGAGGCGTGGGTCCAGCAGGCCGCCAAGTCTCTCGGCCTGGCGTCTCCCTGCCCCTCCCCCGTGGGCCATGCCTAACTCGCCCGGTTACAATTATTCTACCGTCACACTTTTTGCCAAATTCCGAGGCTGATCGACATCATTTCCACGCAGCACGGCCATATGATAAGCCAGTAATTGCAAAGGAACACAGATTAATATGGGCATGAGCATGGGGAGAGTCGATGGCACATGGATCACATGATCCGCAATTCTTTCGAGTTCAGTCGATTTAGGCGTCGCGATGGCCACAATGCGACCATGACGCGCTTTAATCTCTTGAACGTTTGATAAAACTTTATCGTAAAGAGCATCTTTAGGGGCGACCACGACCACAGGCATTTTTTCATCGATCAATGCAATCGGGCCATGCTTCATCTCTGCTGCGGGGTAGCCTTCTGCATGGATATAGCTAATCTCTTTCAGTTTGAGAGCGCCTTCCAACGCAACAGGATAATTGTAATGGCGACCTAAATAAAGAAAATTATTCGCTTGTACGAAATGCGTTGCAATTTCTTTAACATGATCGCTTTGGGCAAGAACCTGCTCGATTTTTTCGGGGAGTTCTTGGATTGCCTTGGCAATTTCAATTCCTTGTTCGTGGCTGATTCGTCTCATTCGCCCTAACAGCAGCGCAATCATTGCCAGAACAGTAACTTGAGCCGTAAAGGCTTTGGTCGATGCAACTCCAATCTCTGGGCCAACATGTAGATAAACACCGCCATTAGAAGCTCTTGCGATACTTGAACCGACGGCATTACAAACGCCGAGCACCGAAGCCCCCTTGCGCCGAGCCTCTTTCATTGCAGCCAGCGTATCTGCGGTCTCTCCCGATTGCGAGATAGCAATCACCACGGTATGGGGACCGATAATCGGATTTCGATAACGAAATTCTGAAGCATATTCAACTTCAACAGGAATTCCAGCGAGTTCCTCGATCATGTATTCACCCACCATCCCGGCATAATAGCTGGTTCCGCAACCGGTAATGATGATTCGATCGATCGCCCTAAGTTCATGAATATTCGTATCGAGACCGCTGAGTTTAGCCGTACCTTCATTGACCAGTAGGCGACCTCTCGTGCAATTTCGAATGGATTCGGGTTGTTCAAAGATTTCTTTCAACATGAAGTGATCAAAGCCACCCTTCACCACTTGATCCAGAGAAAACTCTACCTGTTGTACGGTTCTTTTCACTTCTTGACTGTTCAAGTTTAAAATGCGATAAGTACCATCTCTGCGAAGCACCGCCACATCGTTGTCATCGAGATAAATCACATTCGATGTATGGTGTATTAATGCAGAAACATCACTCCCCAAAAAGAGTGTCTTCGGTGTAATTCCCACGATCAAAGGACTACCACGACGAGCACCGATCAATACATCGGGTTCATCCTTACAAATGACGGCAATTCCCAAAGCTCCTTCAAGCATATTTAAAGCCTGCAATACCGCGGACTGCAAGTCACCTTTGTATAAGTGACCAATAAGGTGCGCAATGACCTCGGTATCGGTTTCACTGAGAAACTCAATACCCTTTTGCTGCAAGCTTGACTTTAAGATCGCATGATTCTCAATGATTCCATTATGAACCACTGCAATGCGGCCATCAAAACTGGTGTGAGGGTGTGCATTTCGCTCTGTTGGCGCTCCGTGAGTCGCCCATCGAGTGTGGGCAATTCCTAACGTTCCATGAAGACTAAAGTTTTTTAGCTTTTCTTCAAGTGCTGCGATTTTACCTGGAGAGCGAACAGTAACAATCCCACTGAATTCACAGAGAGAGACCCCTGCAGAATCATACCCACGATATTCCAACTTTTTCAGGCCTGCCAAAAGAATTTCAAGGGATTCTCTTTCACCAATGCTTCCAACGATTCCGCACATAAGTTCACCTTCGTATTAACGGATAACTGATAACTGACTGATAAGAATTTGAACCTCGTCCGTCAAGAACTGCACTTTAGGCGAACTTCGTCGCCTCGGTTCCGCCGACCTGACCAGCCAGCGTGAGACCAACCGTTGGCCGCAACCGTGGATTGTACCTGTGGCGAAAACCCTGTCAACTAACAACAGATCTCGCGCCCGCCGGTAAGCGGTGCGCGCCGGCTGAGTACGACCGGCAACCTCCAGGCGACGCCCATCTTGCAGAGCCGCCCGAAGGCTGACGAGGGCAGGAACTTGGTGGAGCTGTCGGTGATGTCGATGACAATTTGAGCATCGTCAACCTGACCATTGGCGCGACCGCGGTGTTTGGCCAGGCCACGACGGTGACCGCAGGCTACGGCACGCCGGTCAGCACTGATCGCGTGTTCGATGGCGAATTCCGCGTGATGCTGAACCGGTACTTCCCGTGCCGCCCCCAATACCGGAACCGGTAGTCGCTAGCAGGATCAGAATAGCGATGTACAATGAATCTGGTAAACTGGCTTTCTGATGGCGTGTTTCGGCGATTCATGGTTTTGGCTCCGTATCGAGAGGACACAGCGATGAGTATTCACAGTAAGTCGAAGGCACGACGGTTCAAGAACAACGCGTGCCGCCTGGGCCTTGAAGTTCTCGAGAACCGCATGCTGCTTGCCGCCGGCCCCGAAATCGACGTGCAATTCGGAGCCGAGACGCTGCCGATCGGCGGCAGCGTGGACTTTGGCTCGGTCCTCGCGGGGGATGCGGGACGCACGCGGACGTTCACGGTTATCAATCGCGGAAACCAGCCGCTGCGATTGGGAAACATCAGCCTGCCGGATGGCTTTCGGGTGAAAGAAGGCCTCAACTCGACGATTCGGGCGCACGGGCGCGATAGCTTCACCATCGAGATGATCACCAGCGAGCCGGGGTTCAAGGCGGGCAATCTTCAGTTCACCAACAACGATGCCGACGAAAATCCCTACGAATTCACGATCGTCGGCGAAGTGGCGCCCCGCCGAAGCGGGGAACCTGATCTCGAGGTCGTCCTGATCTCGCGGAACATGGATACAGTGTGGAGCGGTTCAACGATCGACTTTGGAACGGCCCATCAACACGGAGCTGTCCCGCCCAAGACCTTTCGCGTGCATAACCGCGGTGGCCAACCGCTGAACCTCGGGGCGCTGGAAGTGCCGGCGGGATTTCACGTCCTGGGACGCCTCTCGCAAACCATCGCTCCGGGCAGATCGGGCTTTTTCACGATCGCCATGAGGACAGGCACCGCAGGCTTCCAATCCGGGACCGTGCGGTTCACGAGCAACGCCGTCGATAAAGAGAGCTTCGAGTTTACGATCCAGGGCGAGGTGGCCCAACGCGGTCAGCCCGAGGCCGACGTGCTGTTGGGCAAGACTGCGGTGCGCAGCGGGTCCGTCGTCGACTTTGGCAGCGCTACCAAGGACGATTCGCCACGGGAGCGGACGTTCACCGTCGTCAACAAAGGCACGCGGACGCTCACCTTGGCAGCCTTGCAGGTGCCCGACGGTTTCCGCGTCAAGGAAGGACTGTCCGCGAAGCTGTACCCCGGCGGTCGTGACACGTTCACGCTGGAGATGCTCACCGGCACGGTGCGAGCCTCGTCCGGCGTGGTGCGATTTGCCAGCAACGATCCGAACGAGAATCCCTACGAATTCACGGTGATGGGCATTGTCGAGGAGCGTCTGCTGGGTTCCCAGGCGACAAGCATCTCGATCTACAACGTCTCCAACGGCACGAACGTGTCCAACGGTTCCCAGCTTTCCTTCGGATCCGTGGTCAGAAACAGTTCGCCCCCCACGAAACAGTTGACCATCACCAATCGCGGCACGCTGGATCTGAAAGTCGGCAATTTCGAGTTGCCCTCCGGTTCGGGCTTCAGTGTGACGAGGCTGGGAACGCCGTGGCCTGCCGCGATCAAGCCCGGCCAGTCCGTATCCTTCAGAATCGCGATGAGCACGACGGTCGTGGGAAGCAAGAGCGCGCCGCTGACGATCCGCTACGGCGACAACAGTGAATTCTCGTTCTTGATCAATCTCAAAGGAACCGTGACTTCGTAGCGGCTTCGCGCAGCGTCCGGCGGGTGGGAAAGATCAGAATCGTCGGCGGCTAGTCTCTCGATGGCCGAGCTACGGTTCGGGTCGGGTGGCCGAGAGCAACTGCGCCGCTCGGCTGACGGGGCCGGGCTTGCCGGCCCAGGCGTCAGAGTCTGCCGGATTTGTCGGCAGGATGCCGCATTTGAGGGCAGCCGGGCGGCGACAAGTTTCTCATCGTGGCGGTCACCGGCTATGGGCAATAGGAGGGCTGCCGCCCCCCCTAAGACAGGATTTGATAAACACCTGCTCAAGCCGGTGGCACTGGAGATGCTGAAGAAGTTGTTCCGGCATCCCAAACTGCTTTACCACCGCATGGACTGACCGCGGAGTTCGTCCACAACCGAAATCGCCCAGGCACTGTTCAGCAGCATTCCCGTATAAAGGCTGTAAGCCGGCAGGACGTGGAGCAGCTCCAGCCGGTCGTCGTGCATCGAGACGAAAAAGGCGCCTGCGCTGATGTGAACCATCAGGAACGCGCCGAACATGGCTGCCAGCAGCGGCAGATTGCCTCCCGCCGAGATGACCACCAGCGAGAAACTCAGTCCAAGGCAGTACAGCAATGGCAAGATTGTCAGGTCGAGCACACAGGTGGCAACGAGCCATCCCAGCAGGCGGGGCGAGAGGAGGCTCGGATCCTGCCGGGCTCGCCGGGCGAACTTGCGCAGCACCTGGATCGCGCCTCGCGTCCAGCGATAACGCTGGTTGACCAGCGCAAAGATGGTCTCGGGCGATTTCGTAAACGAGATCGCCCCCGGCTCGTACACGATCCTCCCGCCCAAGCAGTGGATGGCGAGCGAGAGATCGAAGTCTTCCGCAAAGGTGTCGCCCTCGAACGGACCGTCCACGGCGCCGGGCTTGCTGGCGTCCTGTCCCGACGTATACCGCAACCACACCTCCTCCAGAACGGATCTGCGAAACATGCCGATGGGACCCGGTACGATGAGCACCGTGCCGAAAAGCCCCTGGCCGGTGCGGACCGCGCCATTGGCAATGAGATATTCCAGAGCCTGGAGGCGTGTCAGCAGGCCGCTGCGGTTCCGCACGCGCATCTGACCGGCAATGCCGGCGATGTGGGGGTCGGACATGCGGGCAACCAAGGTCCGTAGCGACTGTGGATCGAGGCGCGAGTCGGCGTCGATGCAGAGGATCAGTTCGCCCGTGGAGCGTTGGAACGCCAGATTGTGGGCGCTCCACTTGCCTCCGTTCGGCTTGTCGTAGACGCGCACGACGCAGCGGCCGTGTCGGCCCTCAAAAACGCGAGCCTGTTGGAGGGTGTCGTCGGCCGATCCGTCGTTGACGACGATGACTTCATACGCGGGATAGTCCAGTTCGATCAGCGACCGAAGGGCGGATGCAATCGTCGCACTCTCATTGTAGCTGGGAACGAAGATGGATACAAAGGGCCATGTCGCCGGAGCCGGCGGCAGGCGCCGGTACTGGCGGCAGCGGGCCGCAAAGGCCAGCAGCAGCAGCGAGCACCACCGGCAACTTGAAAAAAGGGCTACCGAGGCTAGTGCGGTCGCCCCGACGACATACAGCGTGTTCGTGCGGGCCCCCCGCTCCGCAAGCTCCTGCCAGCTCACCACCCGGTAGGCAAAAAAGCAGAGAATCGCCAACGAAAGGAGCAAGCCGAAACCGAACAGCGCGGTCTCCCACCGCTGCGGCAGGCGGTGGCCAGGCGGGCTGGACTCCGAATCGTGCCAACGGTACGTAGGCGTGCTCATCCCTTCCGCAACTCCTCGCCCGCAGCGCAGACGCGATTATTCGTGTCCCGCCAGCTCGACGCTTCCACGGTGCCCTTCGATCTGGCATGTCCGGGGGACGACAGTTGGCGGGCGATTCGGCGAACCCGTTCGTGGCTTCCCTCCGGTCCGGCCGTCTGAAGAATGGCCACAAGCCGATGCAATAAACCGAACGAGCGCCGCCGCACATCGGCGCTGATTCCATTCTCGTGGACGCACTGCTTGACGAGGTTTTCCAAACTGTCGCACAGCTCGTCGCCCTCGCCCATTCCCAGCGCGAGGAGGCGAACCGCACGGGCGCGATGCCGGTCCAGGGCCCATTCCGCGGCGGCGATTCCGTGGGCGTCGAGTTCGTGTCGAACCGTCATCTCCCGCAATTGGGCGCCCAGCAGGCGGAGCATCGCCCCTTCCCCGCCGAATTCCGTCGTGATTTCCGGGTTGATCACGCCCTGGGCGGCAGGAACTTGAAACCGTCGTTCCGCGGATGGCGACGCCGCCCACCGTCCGCTCACGCTCCGTACGAAGGCGGCAATCGTGGCGAGCACCGCGCAGAAGAGGAACATCGGAGCCCTGTAGAAAGGCGGGCGCCACAGCAGCCGTGCCGCAATCTGCTCTCCCCGTGCCAGCAGTCGGACCGCCTCGCCCGGCAACTCGCACCTCATCTCCGCCAGCGCATAGCCGGGGTGGGCGGGAAGATCCTTCCAGCTGGCCAATGCGGCCGGGAACCGGCACTCGACGAAACGACGTTGTTCGTCTCTTTCCAGATCTTCCAATAGCCTGCAATGTGCCTCCTCCGCGCGCGCCAGGTGCGATTTCATCCAGCGGGGCAGACGCACGCTGAGGCGAAGGCCGTCCGCGGGCGCCATCACGATCAAGGGCTCGCCGGGATTCACACTTCCCGGCGAGGTCGCGCGGTACACCACACGGCCGGCAAATGGGGCGAGGATCTCGAGGCGGCGCGTCCAGCCGGCCAACTGCTGTTCCGCCTGCTCCAATTCCACGCCAATCTTCTTCAGCAATTCCTCGCGGTGCCGTTGGGCGCGAACCAAGTCCCCAGCTCGCTGTTGCTCTAGATCCTCCTGGAGCGAAGCGATCTCTCGGAGTTGTGTTTCCACCTCGGCGATCTTCACGCCTAGAACCCGTGCCTGGTCCTCACCAAATTTCCGGAAGCTGTCGAGTGCTTGCTCCAATTCCGCCTTCTGCTCGCAAGTTTTCTCAAACTGCTCTTCGAGCTTGCGGACCTCGATCTGCTGCGCCGCCAGTTCACTGGCCTTCTCGGAGTATTCCTGCTCCGAGGAAACTCCCCGCTGATGCAGCTTTGCAAGCCGTTCGTGCTCTGCTTGGCATTGAGCGAGATTGCTTTGGGCTTGCTGAAACTCCCCTTGGAGTTGGCTCATCTCTCGCTGCAGCTTGTTGATCTCGTCCTGCGTGGCAAGACGCGAGCGCAAGCTGTCGCGCAGGAGTTTCTCCTGTTCCAGGACAAAATTGGTCAAATTGCTGCGCCCATTGCGATCTTGTGCATTCTGCTCGGCGATCTTCTGAGTGATCTCAGGATCAACCGCCAGCGGCTGGTGCAGCAGGACCTGCTGATCCGCCACCAAGCTTTCGCGGCGGAGCTTGAGGACGGCAATCTCCGTCGTCGCCCCGGCCGAGCGATAGCGAGCCAGCGTCGCGTGCTGCGAAACGGCATCGCTCCCCGCAACGTCGACCACGTCGAAATCGGCCGGCCGCAGGACGGTGAACAAACCGTCGCCCGATAGGATGCCTTCCTGCGGGACGGCCGCCTGCCACACCGTCGACAGCAGCATTCCCAAGAGACCGACGACCAGCAACAGCGTCGAGGCACGCCGCAGCACGCCGGCCACACCCCCAACTCCGCCCGGGGCGCGGACGGTGGCGTTTCGCTTTCGCCAGACGTGAACCGCACACGCCAGGCAATAGGTGCCCAAACCGACCATGCTGCTGATTGCGGCCACCTCCGCAATTACGATCCACTCCATTGACGCCCCCTTGGGAGAAACGCACCTCCGTGATCCAGCTCACGGCTGGCGTAGGATCGATGCACTACCACCACGATGAAAACCTTGGAAGAGAACGGGACACGTTCCGAGAATGAGTCTGGATTGATCGCGATTTCGCATTACGCGGCGGAAACGCCAGAGCGGGGAACGTGGAATCGCGAGCGTTGAAGGCTGTGTCGACGGATGAGCTGCCCAAGATGTAAGCCTCAAAGGAAAACATAACAGATCCTCCCCCGCCAAACAATGGGGCGAAGGCAACCAGAGGAGATGCTGTTGAGCAAAACGTGCGCCGGCGAGCCATCGCCCGGGTCGGCAACTCGGATCGTCGGCGGAGCCCCGCCGCAGCGCCGTGTTTCTGTCGCCGCCTCACAAGCCTGGCAGATGGGAGCTGCGGCAAACCCACGCATGCCACTGCGGACGGAAACCCCGCGATCATGCTTCGCAAGGGGTCTCATCTGGCGGGTACGCCCGCTTTCCGGTCGATTTGATCGAAAAACGCTGGCTTTTCGCGGGACACCTGCGGTGCTAGCAGAGCTTACGGGAAATTTCGCTGAAAAGTGGCCATGAAACCCTTATTTTGCATGCACCAGCCAGATCAGACCCGTTCGTGAGTGTCTCAGGAGTGTCTCACGAGCGCCGATTCTGAGACATGCCGCGGTCCCATCCGCGGCCCCTTCGCCATTTCGTCCACCGGCTCTGTTGAGTCTTACGTGGAAGATCAGGTGGCTGTTAGCCACGGACCACGGACAAAGGAGCCGCCGCTTGTATTTGGTCGTTTGTTACGATACTGTCGAGAATCGGCGTCGGACGCGCGGACTGAAAACGCTGCGCGAGTATTTGACGCATCTCCAGAAACGTGTTCTTGAGAGGCTTCCATTCATTTGCCCGTTGGTGTTCGAAGCGAACAATCCGTTGAGCATCAAGGGAGGACTCGCCGCATGTCCAAACCTCCGCGAAAGCGAGTTCCCCGGCAGTTGGCGGTGATCGACGTCGACAGCTGCACCGGCTGTGAAGCCTGTATCGAGGTCTGCCCGGTGGATTGCATCGAACTGCGGCAGTTCGGCCTGGGCGTCAAAGGCACACAGGCCTGGTGCGTGGTGGACTCGGAACGCTGTATCGGCTGCGAATGGTGCATCCGCTTGCCCCGGAAAGACAAGACGGAGGCCTACGTACAGCGGATCTGTCCGTGGGAGGCAATCGAAATGGTGCCCACCCGCCGTAGCCCAGACTTGCAGCCTGCGTAATCCGCGTTTACTCGCCTTCGCGATAGCGGCGGAAGTAGTCGCGGGTGTGCTCGCGTTCTTTTTTGGGCAGGCGCAGGTCGATCAGCGGGTCGGCTTCTTGGCTAAAGCTGCTCTGCAACTGGTCCTTTGCCTGTTGCAGCGTCTGGCCGGGTTGGTTGGGGCCGGCGGCCGAGCCGGTGCGGACGACTTCGCCGGGTTGAACTTTGCCTTTGACGTGAGACTCGTAGAAGGCGGTGTCCGTCTGGGCTTCGGGGCGATCCGCCTGGCCTTGGCCGTCGCCCAATCCGAAGCCCGGCTCTTGGCCCTGGCCGCGGCCGTTGCCGAATTGCCCCACGCAGGCTTCGCAGCCCTGGCCGTCGCATTGCTGGCAGCCCATCGCCTCCTTGGCCATGGCGATCTCGCCGAGCATCTGTTGCAGCGTTTCGCGCTGATCCGCTTGTTGCTGCATCTCTTGCAGGTTCCGAGCCATTTGGTCCAGTTGTGCGGCAGCCGCCTGGCCGTCGCCGTTCTGCAAGCACTCGCGGCAATGGCCCAGTTGCTGGGCCATCTTCTGCAAGGCGTCCATTGGTTCGTTCATGCGATTCCGTTGGTCCAGTTGCCGTTGCAGCTTGCCGGCCCCTTCCAAGTCGCCGGCCGCTTGACGCCGTTGGATTTCCTGCTCCAAGTCGCGTTTGGCCTGTTCGTGGCTGTCCTTCAATTCCTGCAGCCGGTTCTGCATCTGTTCCAGCTGCCGCATTAACTGCTGTTTCTCCTCGTCGCCCAGTTGCTCGTTCTTCAGTTTCTCCTGCAGGTTCTTGAGTTCGTCGAGGGCCTTTTGGAAATCGCTCGCTTTCATGGCTTCGGCGATCTTGTCGGCGGGGCCGGCGCCCAAGTCCTTGAGCCGTTGGAGCTGGTCGCGCATCTTGTCCACACCGCCCATCTGGTCACGGCGATCCTGCAGCGACTTGGCCAAGTCGTTCATCGTGACCAACGCCTTCTTGTGGTCCACGTCCGTCTTGGTGACCAGTTCTTCCAGGCCGTTCCGCAGTTCCCTGAACAGTACGTCGGCGTCGGCGAGTCCTTTCTCCTCGGCCTTTCGCTTGACGCGATCCAGCTGTTCCTGCAGCTTCTTGGCACTGCGTTTCACCTGCTCGGCCTGCTGCGCGAGCGAGTTGGCCGCCGCGGCTTGCTGGTCGGGCACGGCGTCCGGGACCAGGCCGAGCAACAGGCCGATCAGCGCCGCCGGCAACAACGGCAGCAAGATCCGCCGTTGCGGGCTGACCGCGAAACGATCTCGAACGTCGACGCGTTCGACGCGGTAGATGGCGTCTTGAACCAAAGCCCGGCCGATCTCCGAGTCCAGTTCCTCGGGGGCCAGCGACAGGACGCTGGAAATGCGCTCCTTCAACTGGCAGCGTCGGTCGATCTCGATCGCCGCGTCGATCGAGGATCGCCGCAGGATCCAGGTCCCCACGCAGGCGATCAGCACTCCGGCCGCGAGGCCGCCCGCCACCCAGGACCAGTTCCAAACGGCCGAATCGAGCGGCAGGGCCCAGATTTTCGGCACGGCAAGGCCCACGGCGGTGACCAGCAGCGTCGCAGATAGGGACCAGGCGATGATCTCGAGGAATTGCGCGGCGATCAGCCGACGGCGGGCGACAGCGACGTGGTGCTTGATTCTGTCCACGATGGAAGCCTCTCGGATTGGAATGAACGCACTGTTCAACCGACACGTCGTTTGATGACGCCCAGTCGTAGGCGCCGGCACACAACGCCGCCTTTCCCCGACAACCACTCAGCGTCGTCCCGCTTCGCGCAACAACGCGTCCGCCCAGCGACCGTCCGCCTCGCCCAGCCGCGGCACGGGCTCCGGCCGATAGTCGATTCGATAAGTCGATCTCGACCAAATTGACTTGGGCATCCAAGTACTCCCGTTGTTTCTGGATGTAGATCAGCTGGCCGGTCGAGCCAACTTTGTTGGCCGGGCTGAGGATTTCGATGGCCGTCACCAGCCGGTTGCCGTCCCGCGTATCGACGATTTCCAGGTGCCGAAGCGTCGTGGGATCATCGACGAGCCGAACCACGTGCGGCTTGGCCACCTCCCGCGCCCCAACCTCCGTCTCCGCCAGGGTGCCACCCGCCGCCACGCCGGTTTCTTCGACCACGCAGACATCGGGGTACACCGTCCGCGCCGTTGCGTCATCCTGCAGCACCGCCAGCGACTCCTCGACGCGAGCTTGCAGATCGTCCGGCAGTTGGGCGTTGAGTTGATTTCTGGCATAGACCATCAGTGTCGCATGGACATCGCCCCAATGCGATTCCAGGTACGGGTCCATTCCCGGGAACGGGCTTTTCATGTCGAATCCCCTCAGTGGAATCAAGGCCGCCAATGACCAATTATACCCGAGATTGACCTTTGCCCAAGCTGAGCAATTTGGGATACTTCGTTCCGGTTATCTTCCGCGTCGCGAAAGGATGCACGAGCATGAAGATTTTCTTTTCCGTGGGCGAGCCCAGTGGGGACTTGCACGGGGCGAATCTGATCAAGGAGTTGCGTCAAGCCAGTCCAGGCATCGAGTGTGTCGGCTACGGCGGTCCGAAGATGGCGGCCGCCGGCGCTCAGTTGCACGCCGACCTGACTCAACTGGCAGTGATGTGGATCCTGCGAGTGCTGATGAACCTGCACCATTTCTGGCGACTGCTCCGGCGAGCGGGGGACTATTTTCGCGACCAGCGTCCGGACGCGGTGGTGCTGATCGACTATCCGGGCTTCAACTGGTGGATCGCCCGGGCGGCCAAGAAATATGGCATCCCGGTATTCTACTACGGCGTGCCGCAGATGTGGGCTTGGGCCCCGTGGCGCGTTCGCAAAATGCGGCGACTGGTGGATCACGTGCTGTGCAAATTGCCCTTCGAGGCCGATTGGTATCGCGCCAGGAACTGTCACGCCACGTATCTGGGGCATCCGTATTTCGACGAGCTGGAGCGTCAGCAGTTGGACCAGGCGTTTTGCGACGCCCAGTCCTGCCGGCCGGGCCGCCTGGTCACGATTCTGCCGGGCTCTCGCACGCAAGAGGTCGCCAAGAACCTGCAGGGGTTTGTGGCCGCGGCGGGACGGATCCACGGTTCGGTTCCCGACGCCCGTTTCGCGATTGCCAGCTTCAACGAAAAGCAAGCGGCGATGGCTCGCGAGCAGATCGCCGGCCTGGATATTCCTATCGAGGTGTTCGTCGGGCGAACGCCCGAGTTGATTCGCTTGAGCTACGGTTGCCTGGCGTGTTCTGGTTCCGTGTCGCTCGAACTGCTGTACCACGCCAAGCCGACGGTCATCCTGTACCGGGTCGGCTGGTTCCCGTACACCTTGGCACGGCGGTTCTTCATCAAGGTCAAGTTCATCACGCTGGTGAATCTGTTGGCCGCCGACGATCCGTTCCTCCGCGGCGGCGCCCGCTACGATCCGCGTGCGGCGGCCGATGACGGTGTCTTGTTCCCCGAGCACTTGACCTACGAAGACCGCGCGCCGCAGATTGCCCGCCAGATCATCCGCTGGTTGACCGACGAGGCGAGCTACCAAAGTCGTGTGCGGGAACTGGAAGAACTGAAACGGCAACATGCCGTCAGCGGCGCTTCGCATCGTGCCGCGGCGTACATCCTCCAGCACCTACGTTCCGACGCGCCGCCGCTGGCTGGTCCGCACTTTGAGCTAGGAAAGTTGAACGAAGTTGGCAAGTCGCGGATAAAAAAGAGAAAGTCGGCTTGACGAAAGATACATCAAGTTGGTTCAATGTGCCGGATTGGGTGAATCGAGCAAGTGGCCAGCCTCAGGCAGATTTGGTAGTCAAGTCAAGCTGAGGCATTTGCTGGTGCAACCAATATGACAGCGACCTTCCCCGTCGGGGCGTTGCGGGGGAATGGTCGCGACCTAAACACGGACGCCCGACAGAAGGAGCCGTAGGATATGGCAACGAAGAAGACCGAAACGAAGAAGCCCGCCGCCAAGAAGCCCGCCGCCAAAGCAGTCGCGAAGAGCGCTTGCAAGCCCGCCGCGCCCTCGCCGAAGGCGAAGCCCGCTGCGAAGAAGCCGGCGAAGAAGCCCGCCAAGAAGTAAGCACTCGGCGAAGCGGTGCGGTGCGTGCTCGCGACGTCCGCCCGGACCACGGATTACAACGAGAAAGGCCGGTGTGACCCAGAAGACCATGGGTTGCACCGGCCTAATGTTTTTGCTTCCCAGGCCGGCAGCCTGTGCTACGGGGAACGATTCACCACATTGGTCGGTTGGCCGTGCAGGAACGCGCGGAGATTGTCGACGGTGGCTTGGATCAGCCGCCCCCGCGCGGCTCGTGTGGCCCAGGCGATGTGCGGCGTGATGATACAGTTCTTGGCCGTGAACAGCGGATTGTCTCGCACCGGCGGCTCGACGGACAGCACGTCCAGCCCTGCGCCCGCCAGGCGATTCGCGTTCAGCGCCGCCGCCAGATCGCCGTCGTGTACCAGGCCGCCGCGAGCGGTGTTTACCAGATAGGCCGAAGGCTTCATCGCCGCCAGCCGAGCCGCATTGACCAGTTCGCGGTTGTCCGCGGTCAGCGGACAGTGCAGGGTCACCGCATCACTGCCGCGAAACACTTCGTCCAGCCCGGCCAAGCGGATGCCGTCCCCAGCCGTGGCGGGCGGAAACTGGTCGCAAGCCAGCACGTTCATGCCGAAGGCGGTCGCGATCCCAGCCACCGCTTGGCCAATCCGGCCCAACCCGACGATGCCCAGCGTCAGCCCGGCCAGTTCGACCTGCGGAAAATCCCAATAGCAGAAATCCGGCGAATCGGACCAGCGCCCGTCGCGAACGCTTTGCGCGTGGTGTCCCACACGATTGGTCAATTCCAACAACAGGGCAAACGCGGCTTGAGCCACATTCGGCGTGCCGTATTCGGGCACGTTACAGACGGGAATACCCCGCCGAGACGCCGCCAACGTATCGACAATGTTATGGCCCGTGGCCAGCACGCCGATGTATCGCAGCTTGGGCAAGGCCTCGATCACCGCGCGGTCCACGATCGCCTTGTTCGTCAGCACCATGTCCGCGTCGGCCGCACGGGCGACGACTTGATCCGCCGGCGTGCGGTCGTAGATCTCGCAATCGGCCAGAGCGCGAAGTCCATCCCAACTCAAGTCGCCCGGATTCGTCGTATAGGCATCGAGAATCACCAGTTTCATCCGCGTCGCCCTCGTCGAAGAACTCAACCGCGCCGTCGCCGGACCTTGTAGTTGCCGCGGCTGTCGTCGTAATCCAGCTCGAGCAGGCCCTTGTCCTGGATTTCTTCGAGCAGGTCCGAGAAGCTCCGATAGCCGTAGTAGCCTTCGCTAAACCCCGGATACACGCGGCGAATCGCCTGTTTGAGCATCGAGCCCCACAACGGATCGTAATCCTGCTCGACGGAATGCACCACCTCCAGGACGCGCTCGAACGCCTCCTGCCGCTTGTCCTCCTCGGTCTTGTCGCCCTCCGTCTTCTCCTTTTTGGCCGCCTTGGGCGTCTTTTTGGCGGTTCGTACCAGGTCGTCGTAGTACATGAACTCGTCACAGTTGGCGATCAGCAAGTCCGACGTCGAGCTTTTCACGCCGCAGCCGATCACGCGGCGGTGATTCTCTTTGAGCTTCGAGACCAGCGGCGAGAAGTCGCTGTCGCCGGACAGCAGGGCAAAGGTGTCGATGTGCTGTTTCGAATAGCACAAGTCCATCGCGTCGACCACCATGCGAATGTCGGCGCTGTTCTTGCCGCTCATCTTGCTCTGCGGGATGTCGATCAGCTCGATGCCTTGGCCGTGGAACTCGCGCACCGCGTCATCATAATTTCTCCAATCGCAGTAAGCGCGTTTGAAGACAATGCGTCCCTTTTCCAGCAGACGTTTCAACACCAGCTGGATCTGGAACTTCCCGGCCTTCATGTCGCGCACGCCCAGGGCCAAGTTCTCAAAATCCACAAACACGGCAATCAACGGTTCGTCAGACATCAGGATTCCTTTTCGTCTTAAGTGGGCTCAGTCAATCTCCCAGCCGGCAATTCTTCCGGCTTTCGTTTTCGCCACCCCCCATGGCAGCGGCAAGAAGGTTCGCAACACGAATACCGCCACGCGATCGCAGTTGCCGAGTATTCAACGCTTCGAGCGGCGACAGGTGTTGGGGATTCTGGATTCGTGTGGGCGCTAGTTTAGCATTTTCATGGCAAGAAGTGAATTGTCACGAACGGAACCGGTCCCATAAGGCTACTTTTCACTCCCCAAGCATTAGGGTAAGATGGGATCTTTGAAACACGAAGAATGGTAATATAAGCTGCCAATCTTCTCGTTCAGGGCTGTTTTCCTGGGGGGCACGACGATGAGCCGCCAATCTGCTTCGTCGGAACATCCGCTTGTGCGTCACGTCATCGAGCAGGAACAGGCCGAACGGGCACCGCAGGACAGCGGGCGCCAGTTGGCCGCGCTGCTGGGGAACCTGCCGGGCATGGCTTATCGCTGCCGGAACGACGAGCACTGGACGATGGAGTTCGTCAGCCAAGGGTGTTATCGGCTGACGGGTTATCAACCCGACGAGTTGCTGGGGAATCGGCAAATCGACTACAACGATCTGATCCATCCGGAGGATCGGGCGAGGGTCCGCGCCGAAGTCCAGCGGGGGATCACCGACAACCGGGAATTTCATCTGACGTATCGGATTCACACGCCGGACGGCACGGAGAAACACGTTTGGGAGCAGGGCGTCGCCATTCTGTCGCCTGACGGGCAAGTGGCAGCGTTGGAAGGATTCATTACCGACATCACCGAGCAGAAGCAGGCGGAACAGGCCCTGCAGCGATCGAACGGCCAATTGGAGCAGCGCGTCAAGGACCGGACGGCGGAGATGCGGGCGATCTACGACGGAATAGTCGATGGCGTGTTAATCGCGGACATCGAAACGCAACGATTCCTGCTGGCCAACGCTGCTGCGACGCGCATGCTGGGATATGGGGTGGAGGAATTAACGTCCCTGTCGGTATCCGATGTGCATCCGGCCGACCGAATCGAGTGGATTATGGGGCGATTTCTCGAGCATGTCGCAGGCCGCGTGGACCGCACTCCCGACATGCCCTATCGGCAAAAGGATGGGACCGTCCGCTGCAACGACATCGTGACCAGCCGCATCGAGTACCGCGGCCGTCCGTGTTTGATTGGCTTCCTGCGCGATGTCACCGAGCGTCGCCAGGCCGAGGCGGATTTGCGAAGAGAAAAAGAGACGCTTCGCCTGTTGCTGTTGGCCAGTGACCACGAGCGCCGCGTGATCGCGTACGAGATCCACGACACGGTGGCGCAACAGTTGGCCGGGGCCGGCTTGCACTTGGAAGGTTATCGGCAAGCGCGGGAAAAGGATCCCGAGCGCGCGGCGGAAGCGTTTGACGCGGGGATGCAAGCGTTGCGCGCCTGCCAAGCCGATGTCCGGCGGTTGATCGCCGGCGTGCGGGCCCTCAGCCTGGATCAAGCGGGCGTCGAAGTCGCGATCCGACAGCTGATTCGTGCTTTGCAGCGCGAGTCGGGACCGGTGGTCGAGTTCCAGTGCGACGTCCAGTTCAATCGCCTGGAGTCCGTCCAAGAAAACGCCATTTACCGGATCGCGCAGGAGGGACTTCGAAATGTGTGCAAGCACAGCCGCAGCCCTCGGGCACGGGTCGAACTGGTTCAGGCAGGAGATCGCGTGCGGATCGTCGTGCAGGATTGGGGCCAAGGGTTTGATCCCGCCGACATTGGCGGGTATCACTTTGGTCTGGACGCCATTCGCGAACGGGCTCGTTTGCTGAACGGTCACGCGGAGATCCAAAGCCAGCCGGGCCAGGGCACTTGCGTCACCGTCGACATGCCGTTGATGCTGAGGGAAGACGACGAATGAGCCGCCCGTCGCGCCCCCTTGGTTGCGGTCTGCGTGAATCCAGATAATTCCTGGAGGGATGGAAAACCGGTTGGTCCTGGTTTTCCCCCACCCCGGCAGAGTACAATGTAGGGCGACGTTGCACCAAAATAGCGTTTCTTCGTTGGAGTCCAGTCTTTCGGCTGCCAAGCGGTTGGAAAACCCGCCCGCGGCAGGCGAAAGCCTGGACTCCTGCTGTACGGCTAGAAAACTTGCCAATTGGGGGAGGATGGTTTCATGGGAAGCAGCATATCGAGGAGCGGTTTCATCGTCGTGATGGCCTGGGGAGGGCTGTTGCTGGGGGCGACGGCTGCCGTCGCTCAAGTGCCGATCATCCCCTCTTATCCCCCGCGGATCGTTCCCTAACGGTGACCATGCTTCCCTGTCTGCCGCTGCCTCGATTACCCCCGCGGAAAGTCGACTCGCACAAAGGCGATTTCGGCCGTGCGTTGTTGGTCGGGGGTTCGCGCGGGATGAGTGGCGCGATCGGCTTGGCGGGTATGGCCACGCTCCGCAGCGGAGCCGGGTCGGTGACGCTGGCGGTCCCGGACGTTTGTCTCCAGACGGTAGCGGCGTTCGAGCCGTCCTACATGACGGCGCCGCTGGCCTGTGACGAAGGCGGGCGAATTGGACACGCCGCGGAGGCGGAGATCTTCCGTTTGGCGGCCGTTGCCGATTGTGTCGCGTGCGGTCCCGGCTTGTCCCGTGCGCCGCAACTGACCGAGTTGGTTGCCAGGATGTACGAAGCCTTGCCGCAACCCCTGGTGCTGGATGCGGACGGTTTGAACGCGCTGGCTGCCTTGGGCGAGGCGTGTCCTGCCGCGGCGGCTCCGCGGATCCTGACGCCTCATCCGGGAGAATTCCGCAGATTAAGCGGCGAGCCGGATTCTCGCGTGCCGTGGGAAGACGTCTGTCGGCGGGCCGTCGTGTTGGCTGCGCGGCGGGGTTGGGTGCTGGTGCTCAAAGGCCACCGCACCTTGGTCACCGATGGCCAACGGGTGACGGTCAACACCAGCGGCAATCCGGGGATGGCGACCGGCGGATCGGGCGACGTGCTGACGGGCATCATCACGGCGCTAGTCTGTCAAGGCCTGACGCCATTTGACGCCGCTCATCTGGGCGTGTACCTTCATGGTCTGGCTGGCGACTTGGCGGCGGACCAGTTGGGCCAGGTCTCGCTGATCGCGCGGGATCTGGTCGACTATCTGCCGCAGGCGTTTCAAAGCCTCCGCGCTGAAATCCACCGCGCGGCGGGGGCCGGGCCATGACGGGACTTGGGGACCGCAACATGGGAGAGTTGGGGACGGTGGCACGACGAGGCGACCAGACAGTGGGACGAGACGAGACAGTGGCTCGAAATGGAGCGGCGGGTGCCGGCTGTGCGCGGTTGCGGATCGAATGGGAACATCCGATTCGTTCCCTCTTGGACGTTCCTGCGGCCCTGACGTGCGGAGCGGTGGCGATTGGAAACTTTGACGGGGTGCATCGCGGGCATGCGCGGCTGATCGAGCGGTTGAGGCGAAAAGCCGACGAGGTTGGCGGTCCGGCGACGGTGCTCACGTTCGAGCCGCATCCCGTGGTGCTGCTGCGACCCGATGCAGCGCCGCCGCCGCTGACTTGGGCCGAGCGGAAGGCGGATTTGCTGGCCGATTTGGGAGTCGACGCGGTCGTCATTCAGCCCACCGACCTGGCCTTGTTGAGTCTGACTGCCCGCGAGTTTTTCGAGTGCGTCGTGTTGCAGTGCTTGCGCGCCAAGGCGGTCGTGGAGGGCCCCAATTTTCGTTTCGGCCGCGATCGGGCTGGAGACATTCTGGTTCTGGACCAGTTGTGTGCCCAGGCGGGGGTCGTGTTGGACATCGTCGAACCGCTGACCGTCGGCGACGGCCTCGTCTCCAGCAGCCGCATCCGCGAGCGGATTCGGTTGGGCGACGTGGATGCTGCCCGAGCGATGCTCACCCAGCCTTATCGGACTCGCGGGATGGTCGTTCACGGGGCACGCCGCGGCGGGGCGTTGGGGTTTCCGACCGCGAACCTCGAAGCCGTGGACACGCTGATTCCCGGCATGGGCGTTTATGCGGGCCGGGCGTACACCGCTGCCGAATCGTGGCCGGCGGCCGTCAACATCGGCCCCAATCCGACGTTCGGCGAGCACGGTTTCAAATTCGAGATTCACCTGGTTGGCTTCACCGGCTCCTTGTACGGCCAGCCTTTGGAGGTTGACTTTTTGTCCCGTTTACGCGACATTCAGCCTTTCCCGTCTAGTGAGGACTTGAAACACCAGCTACAGGTGGACATTCGCGCGGTCTGCGAGATCACGAATTCAACCTCGAGGGGGTAAGCGAAATCATGAACATTGACTGGCCGCATTTTGTGGAACTTGTCCGTCGGCAGCGGACGTTTTTGCTGACCAGCCACATCCGTCCGGACTGCGACGCGTTGGGCAGCGAGTTGGGCATGGCGGGCGTCTTGGACGCGCTCGGCAAAGAGGTGCTGATCGTCAACGGCCATCCGACGCCCCCGAATCTGGCTTTTATCGACCCCCGGCAAAGGATCCGCACCCTAGGCCGCGATTTGGCCATCGACCAGTTGCCGCCGGTGGATGCGATCGTGATCCTGGACACCAGCGCTTGGGCCCAGCTGGGGCCGATGGCCGAGGTGGTCCGGGCGAGTTCGGCGCAGAAGATCATCATGGACCATCACGTCAGCGAGGACGATTTGCAGGCTTTGTCGTTCAAGGATCCGCAAGTCGAAGCGACGGGGCGGTTGGTGATGGAGGCGGCGCGGCAACTGGGCGTCGCGCTAACCCCCGAGATCGCCATTCCGCTATTTGCCGCAATCGCCACCGACACCGGCTGGTTCCGCTTTTCCTCGGCCCGCGCCGCGGCTTACCGGGCCGCCGCTGATTTGATCGACGCGGGCGTGCGTCCCGACGAACTCTTTGCCCAGCTGTACGAACGCGACACGATCGGCCGCGTCCGGTTGCGCGGGGTGATTCTGTCGCGGGTCCAGTCGGAGCGCGACGGACGCCTGGTACACACCTACGTGTTGAAGGACGATTTCTCCCGAGCCGGAGCGTTGCCCAGCGATACCGAGGATGTGATCAACATGACGCTGGCCATCGAAGGCGCCCAGATGGCGGTGATCACGATCGAGCAGCCCGAGGGCGGGTGCAAAGTCAGTCTGCGCAGCCGCTGCGAAGTGGACTGCAGCCGCATTGCCGAGCAATTCGGCGGCGGCGGGCACAAGGCGGCGGCGGGAGCTTTCCTGCACGAGCCACCGGACCAAGCCGCTGCCAAGGTGCTGGCCGCGGTCCAGGCAGCCATGCCGTGATCGCCTTGGGACAGCCACTCCCAAGCGCCGGGATAGAAACGCAGAGGGCCGTCGTTTTCGGCCCTCCCATCAGCAGGCTCACCGGGGCGCGGGAGTTATTTCGTGGCCGTTGCTACTGCGGCTGCCACTGACGCGCGTTGGGGATCACCCGGATGCGATCTGCCGCGCCCAGTTTTTCGTACACTTGCCGCGTCCACTGGTAGGCGGCGGGCATGGTGCCGACAAAGGTGATGGGCCGCGGATACAGCAGCGCCAGGTTATGCGGCAGATCGCCGACGCGGAGAATGCCCAGGAACTCGGGGGTGAGCGGATCCTCGTGGCTTTCGGGAAGATCGGCCAGGATGACTTCGCGGATGTTTGGATCGAGGATCGCCGCATAGACGGCCAGCGGCGCCGTATCGCCTTGGCCGAATACGGCCACGGGGCCCGTGACCGCGTCGCGCCGCAGCAGCGCGATGCCGGCCAGCAGATCGTAGACTTGCCGCTCGGGCAGCGTCTGGCCCAGCAGCGGATAGACGCGGCGGAGCGTCCACAGGTACCCCGGGCCGACGGAGGTGACGCCCGTATTGCGGACCTCGACCCCGGCCGTCGCCGACGGAGGCCCGATTGCCGGCCGCGAGGAACTGCCGCCTGCAAAGGTGCTGCGCGCGTCCGGCTGGATCGCGTAGGCCACGGTCGGGGTCGGCCAGGCCGCGTCTTGCGGGCGCATGGTCTTGATCCGTAGGGTCAGCCCGTCCGCCGTGTCGAACTCGTGGGTCGCAAAGCGGGTCCCGCTTTGCTCGCTGCCGTCGTGACGGACATCTCGGGGGCGCGGCGTGCAGTCCCGCGGGACGTAGCGAAAGGTCAGTTCCCGCAGCCGGGCGAGCGCCGCCTCCTGATAGGCATGCCACTGGTCGGCGTCGGTCACCTCGGGCAGGGCCGCGCGCTTGACCAGCAACGTGTCGATCCGCCGCATCTGGTCGTCTTGCGGCAGCGTGCCGCCGAACACCAGCAGGTTCTCCTCCGGCTCGACGAACTCGGTCACGTCATCCTCGACGGGCGTCGCGTCGCCCTTCAAGTGCGTGTTGAACCACGTAAAGATGGCCTGCCGCAGCTTGGGCGTGTAACCGTGCGGAGCGAGATCTTCGACCAGGTCGAACTGGCTGGAGGCATCCAGCGCCGCGTATTGGTGTCGGATGCGATGGGCGACGTCGCGGAACGCATAAGGCCGCCACAGCACGTCCTCGGTGCCGGAGGCGATCAACAGCGCCCGCGGAGCGATCAGCGCACCCAAGTCGGGCCAGCACCAGCGGTAGTAGTTGATCCAAAACGCGCAATCGCAGTGGCCGTCGGTAGCGCGGTCCACGACCACGTGTTCCGTACTGCCCGTCTGGCAGACCGGCACCACGACCTTGACCCGCTCGTCGGCTGCGCCCAGGCACCAGGACACGACGCCGCCTCCGCTCAACCCCGTGGCCCCCATCCGCTCGGAATCCACGTCGTCGCGGGTTTCCAGATAATCCAGCGCCCGCATCGCGTTCCACACTTCCGTCCCCACGGGCGTGTAGCCGCGGCTGGGCCAATCCCAACGCCCTTCGCGATACGTGCCGTGGTGCAGCCCTTGGGACTCGCCCAATTGGATCGGATCCAGCACCAGGGCGACATAACCGTGTTGCCCGAACCAACGCGGGTTCGCCTGGTACGGCGGATTGACTTTCCCTTTAGAATGTCCGCACAGATACAGCACCGCCGGCAGCCGTCCGCTGACCTGCGCGGGGCGATACAGATTCCCGATCACGTAGGCTCCGGGCACGCTTTGAAAATGGATCTTCTCGACCACGTAATCGCCGCGTTCCAGGACGCCGGTCACCGTGGCCTGCAGCGGGGTACGTTCCGGCAGCGGGGACAAGCCGATCATTTCCCGCCACATCTCCCGCCGCCGAGCCAGCGTGGCCTGCCATTGAGCCGACGGCAGCGGTTCGGCCAACGACGCCCGAGACACGTGTTGCGCCTGCCGGCAGACGCTCTCATAAATCGTCTCCGCGCAGGCGTTCGACGCGAACGACAAAGGGCCGCAGCAACACCACAGGCAGACCGTTTGAAGCCAACGATTTCGCGACATGAGCACCTCCCTTGGTCGAGTTCCTTTGCGGATAGGTTCTTGATACAATTCCAGGATGGCAGAGCAAGACAACGGTTACAAGCGGTTGTTCTCGCATCGCGAGAGGATGGCGGACTTGCGCCGCGCCTTTGCCGCTTGGTTACAGCAGACCTTCCCTCTTCGGCGCACTTCCGAGAGCCACATGCGACAAACATCACGACGTGCTTTGTTGAAGGCCGGCGCGGCTGCCGGACTGGGAGCCTGGCTGGCGTCTCGTCCGGGGGACGCTCCGTCCGCGACGAACGCAGACGCATCGGCGGCGCAGAGCCCCCGCGTGCCGCTGATTCACGTGACGGATCTTTTTCACCCGCACGGAGACCCGGACGACCACTTCGATTTGGCCAGCGTCTATGCGCTGGCGCTGCAAGGCCGATTCGACCTCCGCGGCATCGTTATCGACTATCCGCCGGGATTCCGCGCCGGCGATCCTGCCGTGGTGGCTGTGGCTCAGATGAACCGCCTCGCCGGTCTGGCGGTTCCCGTGGCGATCGGCACCTCGCAAACGATGACCGGACGCGCGGACGCGATGCCCGACGCGCCGTGGCGCGATACCGCCGCCATCCGCTTCATCCTCGAACAATTGCGCGCGTCCGAACGGCCGCTCGCCTTGACCTGCGTCGGCTCTGCGGCCGACATCGTGATCGCAGCGTTGCGCGAGCCGGCTTTGTTTCGAGACAAGTGCGCCGCGGTCTACTTGAACAGCGGCTCGGCGCACGACAATCCCGCGCGACCGGAGCAGCTGGAGTTTAATGTGCGACTCGATCCGGCGGCGTATGCAGCGATGTTCGACTTGCCTTGCCCGTTGGTTTGGTTCCCCTGCTGGAACGTCACCGAAGTGCGCGAGTCGGGCGAGTCGGGCAGCTTCTATTGGCTGCCACACCGCGAGGCGCTGGCGGAGATTTCCGACGCGGCAGCCAATTTGTTTGCCTACATGTTCGGTAAGTCCACGGAACCAAAATGGCTCCGCGCGATGAACTTCCCGCCTCCCGCGGACGCGTGGGAGAAGATTCTCGACGGCCAACGCGGCATGTGGTCCACCGCCAGCCTGTTCGCGGCGGCGGGCCTGACGGTCACGCGGGACGGGGACATCGTCTCGTCCGCCGAGGCGGGCGATTCGGCGGTATTTCGTCTTAAGCCGGTCCAGGTGACATGCGCGGATGATGGCCGAACCACTTGGCGGGAGCGGACGCCGCCGGCCCCCGCAGCAGCCAGCACGGCCTCGGCTCGCTGGATGCTCTCGGTCACCGACGTGGCGCGATATCCGGGCGCCATGACGCGCGCGGTTCAGGCGTTGTTCAAGACGTTCGAATAGAAAATCATGCGTACCTGATGGCATTTCGCCCCTTGCGGGACGCTTTTGCCTTGTTATATTCTCAAAGCGTTATGGGTTGCCGCAGAAACAAGTAGCGTCTACAGCGGTCTGTTTGTCGGTTTTGTGATTGAGTCGGTTGCCAGGCGATTCGGCTTGCGGTCTCTACGCTCAGGGGTCAAGGATTCCAGCCGATGGAACAATTTCATTTCCCGAACTGGACGAACAAACTGGTTGTCGTGTTGACAGCTTCCGTCTTGCTCGGATTGGGCTATATCGGGGCGGTTGGAGCGTATGGAACGGCGCCGGGTACGATCCAAGTCGGTTACTCGCCCAAGCAGCCCGTGCCGTTCAGCCACAAGCTGCATGTTGGCAAACTGAAGATGGATTGCCGTTACTGCCACAACACAGTGGATCAAGCGGCTCATGCGGCGATTCCCCCGACTGCCACTTGCGTCAACTGCCACAGTGCCGCCGCTTCGGACGGTTCGGTGCAGATTGCGGCGATATTCTCGAAGAGTCCCAAGCTGCAACCGGTTCGCGAGTCGCAGGTCACCGGCAATCCGATTCCGTGGGTTCGCGTCCACAACCTGGCTGATTTCGTGTACTTCAACCATGCGGCGCATGTGAATCGGGGCGTCAGTTGTGGATCCTGCCACGGGCGGGTGGACAAGATGGATCAGGTTTACCAAGTCGAACCGCTGACGATGAGTTGGTGCCTGGACTGCCACCGCAACCCGGAGCCTCATCTGCGGCCTCTGGAGTATATTACCCAGCTGGATTGGCAACCCGGTCAGGACCCCGGAATGCTCGGCGCGGAAGTTCGCAAACAGCTGAACATCAATCCCTCGACCAACTGTTCCACGTGTCACCGATGATGGCAAACAGCACTGGGAAACGATATTGGCGGAGTGTGGGCGAACTAGAGAATTCGCCGGAATTCGAGGAATTCCTACAGCGCGAGTTCCCGGTGGCTGCAGCCGAGTTCCCCGACGGCATTTCGCGGCGGCGGTGGCTGCAGCTGATGGCCGCTTCGCTAGCGCTGGGCGGTCTGACGGGGTGCCGATACCGCGAAGAGAAGATCGTCGCGTTGGCCAAGCGGCCCGAGGATTGGGTGCCGGGCAAGCCGCAGCGGTACGCCACGTCGATCGAGTTGGCCGGCGCCGTGCGTCACCTGCTGATGACGTGTTACGACGGGCGGCCGATCAAAGTCGAGGGGAATCCGGACCATCCTTCCAGTTTAGGAGGAACGGATCTGTTCGCCCAAGCCTGTGTTTTGGATCTGTACGATCCGGACCGTAGCGATGCGGTCCGGCAGCGAGATCAAACGCAGACGTTCACGAAAAGCTGGGATGATTTCACCGCCTTTGCCACGCGGCATTTTCAGGCCCTGAAAGACCAGGGCGGCGAAGGGTTGTGCGTGCTGCTGGAGCCGACCGAGTCGGCCGCCGTCCACGGCCGGTTGTCGGCGTTGAAGGCGGGTTTTCCGAAAGCCGAGTTTTTCCAATACGCTCCCCTGGCCCGGGACAACGAGCGACAGGGCAGTCAGCTGGCGTTCGGCAAAGTCGTTCGCACGCATCTGGCCTTGGACAAGACGCGGATCATCGTCTGTTTCGACACCGACTTGCTGGGCGACCATCCGGCATCGATTCGCTTGGCGCGGCAATTCGCCGATGGCCGGGACGTGGCGACGGCTGCGGATGCGAAATCCAGCCGCATGAACCGCCTGTACGTGACGGAAAGTCAGTACTCGATGACCGGGGCGATGGCCGATCACCGCTTGGCCGTGCGGTCGGCGGACATCGCGGCGGTGATCGCGGACCTGGAACAGCGAATCCGTGCGATGCGGGACGCGGGCCAGGTCCAGGGGCCGGCGGCGGACGGGTCGCGCCGCGAACGGATCCTGCAAGCGATGGCCGCCGACCTGTACGAACACCGGGGGCAGGGCGTCGTCGTCGTCGGGCCGCGCCAGCCTGCCGAAGTACATGCCCAGGTGTACCGCTTGAACGGCCTGCTCGAAAACGCGGGCCAGACCGTCGTGTACAGCGACGAGCCCGCCGCGAGTTATGCCGTTCCCTGCGGCGACTTGGCCGACTTGACGCGGCGCATGCAAGCCGGCCAGGTCGGCACGCTGCTGATGCTGGGCGGCAACCCCGTGTATGACGCACCGGCGGATCTGCAGTTCGCTCAGGCGCTGGCCCAAGTCGCCACGGCGATTCACCTGAGCACCCATGAAAACGAGACGTCGCAGCTCTGCCAGTGGCTCTTGCCGCAGACACATCCGTTGGAAAGCTGGGGCGATTGCCGGGCCTTTGACGGGACCATTTGCGTAACCCAGCCGTTGATCGAACCGTTGCTGGGCGGCAAGTCCGCGCTGGAGCTGCTGGCCTTGTTGCTGGGCGAGCGAACCGATGCCCAGACGCTCGTGCGGCAAGCGGTCGACCGGACGGCCGGGCGGAGCTTGACCGACCCGCAGTGGCAACGGCTGCTGCACGATGGTTTCCTGGCCGACAGCGCGGTCGTGCCGGTAGCAACCGAGTTGAAAGAGGTCGCTGTCACCCCGTCGGCCCCGGCCGCCGACGGCCAGTTGGAACTGGTCTTCTGCCGCAGTGAAACGGTCTACGACGGACGATTCGCCAACAACGGCTGGCTGCAAGAGACGCCCCATCTGATCTCCAAGTTGACGTGGGACAACGCGGCCATCGTTAGTCCCGCCACGGCGAAAAAACTGGGCCTCGCGATCGGATCGCTGGTGCGACTGGAGCTCGACGGCCGCAGCTTGGAAATGCCCGTATTCGTGCTTCCCGGCCAGGCCGACGATTCGATCGGCGTGGCGCTGGGTTACGGCCGCACGGCGGCGGGAATCGTCGGCGGCAGTGCGCGGGAAGGCATCGCTTCGGTCGGCGTCGACGTGACACCGCTACGAACGACGACCGGGATGCACTTTGCGGTCGGGGTGCAAGTGACGCCCCTTGCCGGCCGCTACGAGTTCGCCTTGACCCAGGACCACCACGCGATCGACCGGGTCGGCTTGCAGGCGATCGGCCAGCGCGTCGGGGAACTGATCCGCGAAGGCACGCACGGCCAGTACCAAGCCGATCCGCACTTTGCCCAGCACGGCAGCCACAAGCTGCAGTCGCTGTGGCAGGAGATCTCGTACGAAGGCCAGCATGCCTGGGGCATGTCCATCGACTTGAACAAGTGCATCGGCTGTAGCGCCTGCTTGGTCGCCTGTCAGGCGGAGAACAATGTCCCGGTCGTGGGCAAGGACCAGGTGCGGCGAGGGCGCGAAATGCACTGGATCCGCATCGACCGCTATTTCAGCGGCAGCGGTGCCGAGGACGAAGATCTGCAAGTCGTCCACCAGCCTTTGATGTGCCATCATTGCGAACACGCGCCCTGCGAGCAGGTTTGCCCCGTGGCGGCGACGGTTCACAGCCGCGAAGGCCTGAACGACATGGCCTACAACCGCTGCATCGGCACCCGCTACTGTGCCAACAATTGTCCCTACAAAGTCCGCCGCTTCAATTTCTTTAACAACACCAAATACTTGGAAGATCCCGACCGGCAGCTGATCCAGTTGGTGGTCAATCCGGAAGTGACCGTCCGCAGCCGCGGCGTGATGGAGAAGTGTACGTACTGCGTCCAGCGGATTCAGAATGTCAAAATCGACGCCCGCAGCCAAGGCCGGCCGATTCGCGACGGCGAAATCCAGACCGCTTGCCAGCAGGCTTGCCCGACGCGAGCCATCGAGTTTGGCGACCTGAACCAGCCGGGCAGCCGCGTGGCGAAATCGCACCACCAGGACCCCCGCGCGTACGCCATGTTGGCAGAATTGAACATCAAACCGCGGACGGTATACCTGGCAAGAATCCGTAACCCGCATCCGTCCTTGGCAGCACAGCCGAAATCTGAAACCTGAAACCTGAAATCTGAAACCTGAAACCTGAAACCTGAAACCTGAAACCTGAAACCTGAAACCTGAAACCTGAAATCTGAAACCTGAACCCAGCAGCGAGAGACAACCCGGATGACGCCCCGGGGCGGCGAGCGCCCTTGATCACCGGCGGGCAGGATTACACGTCGGTCACCGACATGGTCTGCTCGCTGGCCGAACGTCGTCAGCCGCCACTGGCCTGGTACGTCGCCTTTGGCATCTCGTCCACGTTGGCCGCCATGTTCTTCGGGCTGATCGGCTATTTGATCGTCACCGGCATCGGGGTCTGGGGCAACAACGCGCCGGTTTTCTGGGCCTTTGACATCGTCAACTTTGTGTTCTGGGTCGGTATCGGCCACGCTGGCACGCTGATTTCGGCGATTCTGTTCTTGTTCCGACAGAACTGGCGCACGAGCATCAACCGTTTTGCGGAAGCGATGACGATTTTCGCCGTCACCTGTGCGGCGATTTTTCCGGGCATCCACGTGGGCCGTGTTTGGTTTGCGTATTGGCTGGCTCCGTATCCCGCCCAGCACTTGGAGATGTGGCCCAATTTCCGCAGTCCCCTGTTATGGGACGTGTTCGCCGTCAACACCTACGCCAGCATCTCGGCATTATTCTGGTATATGGGCATGATCCCGGACTTGGCAACGCTTCGCGACCGGGCGACCACGAAATGGCGGCAGCTGGCGTTCGGCATAGCGGCCCTGGGCTGGAACGGCTCGGCGCGGCATTGGATGCGGTACGAAACCGCGTACATGCTGTTGGCCGCCCTGGCCACGCCGCTGGTGCTCAGCGTCCACTCGGTGGTCAGTTTCGACTTTGCCGTATCGCAGGTTCCCGGCTGGCACACCACGATCTTCCCGCCGTACTTCGTGGCCGGAGCCGTCTTCGGCGGCTTTGCCATGGTGATCCTGCTGATCGTCCCGGCCCGCCAGTGGTTTGGCCTCAAGCACCTGATCACGCTGCGGCACCTGGAGAACATGAACAAGATCTTGCTGGCCACGGGGACGATCGTCGGTTCTGCGTATGCCATCGAGTTCTTTATCGCTTGGTACGGCGGCAACGCCTACGAACGGTTCGCGTTTATCAATCGAGCGCTGGGGCCGTACGCCTGGTCCTACTGGACCATGATCGCGTGCAACCTGGGCGCTTCCCAATTCCTGTGGCTCAAGAAAGTCCGCACCACGCCTTGGATGATGCTGATCGTCGCCGCGGCAGTGACCGTCGGCATGTGGTTCGAGCGGTTCGTGATCATCGTGACTTCGTTGAGTCGGGACTTTCTGCCGTCCAGCTGGGGCTTTTACAAACCGACCGCGATCGACATCTTGATGTTCATCGGATCCTTCGGCTTGTTCTTTACCATGTTCCTGTTGTTCGTGCGTTATCTGCCCATGGTAGCGATGGCCGAGGTCAAGTCGATGATGCCGCACGGGCATGAGGAAGAGCACTAGGACAGAAGCAACTTCAAGGCACAGTCATGGCCGAGCAGATGAGCAATCAAAGCGAACCTGAAACCAAGCTGGTCGGGCTCCTAGCCGAGTTCCGGTCGCCGGAAAAGCTGGTGGCGGCGGCCGAGCAGGTGCGCGAGGAGGGCTATCGACGGATCGACGCCTTTACGCCTTTCCCCGTGCATGGCTTGGACGAAGCCCTGGCGATCCGTCCGACCGTGTTGCCGTGGGTGGTTTTGGGGGCCGGTGTGAGCGGCGCGGTGGCGGCGCTGGCCGGCCAGTGGTGGACCAACACCATCGACTATCCGTTTGTGGTCAGCGGCAAGCCGCTGTTCAGCCTGCCGGCCAACATCCCCGTGACATTCGAAGTGATCATCCTGTTCGCCGGGTTTACGGCCTTCTTCGGGATGTTGGTGCTGAACGGTTTACCGCGTTTCGTCCAGCCGGTATTCCGCAGCCAGCGTTTTCGCCGCGCGACGGCGGACCGGTTCTTTCTGCTGGTCGAGGCGGCCGATGCACGGTTCTCCGTCGAGAACACGCGGCAGCTGCTGAGCGCCGTGGGCGCGGCGCAGGTCGAGGAGTTGCACGACGACGCCTCGCCGATCCGGCTGCCCTCGTGGATCGGCTGGACGCTGGTCACCCTGGCCATCCTGGCGTTGCTTCCTCCGCTGTGGATCGCCCGGGCGCGCGTCGTCCAATCGGACCAGCCGCGGTGGCACACGTTTATCGACATGGACTACCAGCCGAAAGCGAAGCCGCAAACCGTCTCGACGCTGTTTGCCGACGGCCGCGCGGACCGACTGCCGGTGGCGGGCACCGTCGCCCGCGGCCAATTGCGGGACGACGTGCGGCTGTATCAGGGCATCGACCCGGACGCGCAAACGCCGCAACCTGAACCCTCGAACCCTGAACCCCCGCACCCTGAACCCTCGAACCCTAGCGAGCCCAAACCCGAAGCGGCCAAGCCTGCTGACGCCGCCGCCAGCGAACCGGCGGTGGCGTGGGTGACCGAGATTCCGCTGCCGGTGACCGATCCCATGATGCGACGCGGCCAGCAGCAATACAACATCTACTGCGCTGCGTGCCACGGATTGGCCGGCGAAGGCGACGGTTTGGTTGCCCGGCGAGCCCAGGAGCTGCAACAGGGCACTTGGCTGCCTCCGACGTCGCTGCATTCCGAGCCGGTTCGGCTCCAGCCGGTGGGGCAATTGTTTCACACGATCTCCCACGGGGTGCGGAAGATGCCTCCGTACGCCGCCCAGATTTCGGTGCCGGATCGTTGGGCGATTGTGTTGTACATCCGAGCTTTGCAGCGGACGCAGAACGCCAAGCCGGAGGATGTGCCCTCGGAGACCTGGAAAGCGATGCAACCATGAAAGAACGCGAGTCTTTGTCAGTCAGTGAGGTGACCTGCCTGAGCCCCTCGGCGGTCTGCTGGGCACGGCGGCTGGCGGCGGTGGGTGTGGGAAGCCTGCTTCTGAGCTTTCTGGCAAGCTTTGCCCTGCGCGACGGGTTCTCGCGGTTTCTGCTGGCCTATCTGGTCAGTTTCTGCTTCTGCCTCAGCCTGTCGTTGGGTGCGCTGTTTTTCGTCGTCCTGCAACATTTGACCCGGGCCGGCTGGAGTGTCGCGGTGCGGCGGTTGGGCGAGATCCTGGCGGCGGCATTGCCCGTGTGGTCGCTGCTGTTCCTGCCGATCCTGTTCCTGGTCCTGGTGGGAGACGGCAGCCTGTATCCCTGGAACGATGCGGCGCATGTCGAGCACGATCCGCTGTTACAGGCCAAGCAGCCTTACTTGAACGCCCCGTTCTTTGCGATTCGCGCCCTCCTGTACTTTGCCGTTTGGGCCTGGATCGCCCGCTTTTACTGGCGGCATTCGCTGGCCCAGGACGAGACGGGCGACAAGTCGCACACCCTGGCGATGCAGCGTCGGGCGGGCATTTCGCTGGTCGCGTTCGGTTTGACCGTCACGTTTGCCTCGTTCGATTGGCTGATGTCGCTGGACCCGCACTGGTTCAGCACCATTTTCGGCGTGTACTTTTTCGCCGGCTGTGTCGTGGCCGCTTTTGCCGCCTTGGTGCTGATCGCCGTATCGCTGCAGAAATTCGGCTATTTGCAGGATTCGATCACCGCCGACCATTATCACGATTTGGGGAAACTGCTGTTCGGGTTCACCTTCTTCTGGGGCTATATCGCTTTTTCGCAGTACATGTTGATCTGGTATGCCGACATCCCGGAAGAAACGGTGTGGTATCTGACGCGGCAATCCCACGGCTGGGCGGCGATCTCGCTGTTCCTGCTGGGCGGGCATTTCCTGCTGCCGTTCTGTGGGCTGATGCCGCGGCGAGCCAAACGCAACAAGCGCGTGCTGGCCGCGTGGGCCGCCTGGCTGCTGGTCATGCACTGGGTCGATCTGTACTGGCTGGCCGTGCCCCACGCGGGCAGCGGACCGGCCTTCAGCGTGCTGGACCTCCTGTGCCTGGCCGGCATGGCCGGCTTGTATGGGGCCGTCCTGCTGCGGATTGCCGCCGACCGCCAGCTGATTCCGCGGCGCGACCCGTGGCTGGCCGAATCGCTCGCTTTCCGGAATGGATGAGGACCGCATGGAAAGTCATAACGACCTGAATTCGCTGAAGATCGGCATGATCGGCTTCCTGGGCGCAGTGGTCACGTTGGCGGCCATTCTTGCCTTGCAGGTACTGTACTATGCAGCGGCAAACCGGTTGACCGATGAAAGAGTGATTCAATCCCCTACGACGCAGAGCGACACCCAGTTGGCCGAGCAGGCGGTCCAGTTGACGCGGTACGACTGGATCGACCGCGAGAAAAAGCAAGTCATGATTCCCGTGGACCGCGCGATGGAGCTGGTGGTCAAGGAGTTGTCCGCGGCGCAAAGCGAGGAGCGGAGTCCATGAGCGAGAAACGGTTGACGCGAGCAAAGCAACTTGCCCAGTTGGCGTGCGGGTTGGCGTGCATGCTGGCTTGGGGACTAACCCTGCCGGGGTTCGCCGTCGCCCAGCGTCAAGAGTCCGCGCCGGCAGCGCTGGCCGAAGTCGGGGTCGATGAACACCCGGGCGCCCAGATCCCACTCGACCTGCGTTTCCGGGACGAGAACGGCCGGGAACGGACGCTGGCGTCGCTGTTCCAGGGCGATCGGCCGGCCGTCCTGACGCTGAATTACTCCGACTGTCCCATGCTGTGTACGCTGGTGCTGAACGGCATGGTCGACGGCTTGCAGGAACTTGCCTGGACGCCCGGCAAGGAATTCGACGTCATCAGCGTCAGCATCGACCCGCTGGAGACGCCCCAGCGGGCCCGCTTGACCAAACAACGGTATCTCCGCAGTTATGGCCGTCCGGAAACGGCGGCCGGCTGGCATTTCCTGACCGGCAGCGCAGCGAATATCAAGCAGTTGGCCGATGCGGTCGGCTTTCGTTTCAAGTACGTCGAGCAGGACAAGCAGTACGTGCATGCGGCGGTGATCATCGTTTGCACGCCCCAGGGCCGCGTGTCCCGCTACCTGTATGGCGTTCAATTCCCCGAGCAGACGCTACGGCTGTCGCTGGTCGAAGCGGGCGAAGGCAAGGTCGGTTCCACGCTGGACAGGGTGCTGCTGTTCTGCTTCCACTACGACGCCGACGCGGGCCGCTACGGACCGGTCGCGCGGAATCTGATGAAGTTGGGAGCCGGCATGACGTGTGCGCTGGTGCTGTTGGGGATGATCCCCTACTGGCTGCGGCGGCGCAGCCACGCGCGCGGCGCGGACGCCGCCCCGCCGGCTGCCGCCACCGGCAAAACGGGCGACGCCTCCGGCGAAACGAGCATCGCCTCCGGCGGAACGAGCATCGCCTCCGGCGGAACGAGTAATGCCTCCGGCGGAACGGGCACGTCGGCCGGGTTCGTTCTGCCCTTGGTCGGACTGTTGGGCGCGCCCGGCGGTTCGCTGTTCTTCCCCCAACGGGCTACGGAAGAGGCCGCGATCGTCGACCAGGTCTTCTACTTTATCTTCATCATTTCGGTGATCTTCTTTGCGCTGATCCTGGGTCTGATGGGGTTTTTCGTAATCAAATACCGCCGCCGCGAGGGCGTTGGTCCGCAACCCAGCCCCAGTCACAGCACCAGCTTGGAGATGGTCTGGACGATCATTCCCACGATTCTGGTGGCGGTGATGTTCCTCTGGGGATTCTGGGGTTACATGGGCATGCGGCAGGCTCCGGAAGACAGCTACGAAATCCAGGTCCTGGCGAAGAAGTGGTCTTGGAATTTCGTCTACCCCAATGGCCATATCGAGGCCGACTTGCACGTCCCGATGGACCAGCCGATTCGTCTGGTGATGAGTTCCGATGATGTCATTCACAGCCTCTACGTTCCGGCTTTCCGGCTGAAAATGGACGTCGTGCCGGGACGCTATACCAAGACCTGGTTCCACGCCACCGAGGCGGGCGAGCATCAGCTGTACTGTGCCGAATACTGCGGCACGCAACATAGCACGATGTTGGCCAAGGTGGTCGTGCATCCGCGAGGCGAGTTCGAGAAATGGCTCGAAGACGCCGCCAATTTCCTGGAGCGGATGACGCCCGCCGAGGGCGGCCAGTTGCTGGTCCAGCGCCGCGGGTGTCTCCAATGCCACTCGCTGGACGGCAGCGCCCGAGTCGGACCGCCATTCAAAGGCATTTTCGGGACCCAACAAGCGATGACTTCCGGCGAGATCGTGACCGTGGACGAGAACTATATCCTCGAATCGATCATGGAGCCGATGGCCAAGATCCGAGCCGGCTACCAGCCCGTCATGCCGACCTACAAAGGCCAGTTGAAGGACGAGGAGATCACCGCGATTATCGCGTACATCAAGACCTTGAAAGAATGACCTTTGCCGCAGTGGAATTACGTGTTGTGGAGCCAGTCTCCTCAGCAAAGTCCTCGTGCGGATGGTGAATCAGATTGGCGGGTTGGAGAAAACCATGACTGAAAACTACTTGACGCACGACATGACACTCAGGTCGTGGATCGTCACCCTGGATCATAAACGGATCGGGATCATGTACCTGGCCGGGATCATGGGCTCGTTCCTGCTGGGCGGGATCTTTGCCCTGCTGATCCGCGCAGAGCTGTACACCCCGGGCAAGATGTTCCTGACCGAAGATCGCTACAACGTATTTTTCACGTTGCATGGGGCGATCATGACCTTTCTGTTTATCATCCCCAGCATCCCGGCCGCCCTGGGCAACTTTTTCCTGCCGCTGATGCTGGGCGCCAAGGACGTCGCCTTTCCGCGGATGAATTTGGCCAGTTTCTACCTGTGGCTCGGCGGCGCCGTCTTTTTCCTGCTGGCCCTGGTCCTGGGCGGCCTGGACACCGGTTGGACGTTTTATACGCCGTACAGCACGACGACCAGTGACACCGTCATCGCGGCGACGATCGGGGCCTTTATCCTGGGCTTCAGTTCCATCTTCACCGGTTTGAATTTCATCGTCACGATCAACACCATGCGGCCGCCGGGCATGACCTGGTTCAAGATGCCCTTGTTCTTGTGGAGTCTGTACGCCACCTCGATCATCCAGTTGCTGGCCACGCCCGTGCTGGCAATCACCCTGGTCCTGCTGACTGCCGAAAAGATGTTCCACATCGGGATTTTCGATCCCAAACTCGGCGGCGACCCGATCCTGTATCAGCATTTCTTCTGGTTCTACAGCCATCCGGCCGTGTACATCATGATCCTGCCGGCGATGGGGATCATCAGCGAGCTGGTTTCGGTGTTCAGCCGCAAGCACATTTTCGGCTATCGGTTCATCGCGTACAGCAGCATCGCCATCGCCGTGTTCGGCTTCCTGGTCTGGGGACACCACATGTTTGTCAGCGGCCAATCGCCTTTGGCCGCGATCATCTTCAGTGCCTTGACGTTCAGCGTGTCGATTCCCTCGGCCATCAAGGTCTTCAACTGGCTGGCCACGATGTACAAAGGCTCCGTCAGCCTGGCGGCGCCGATGTGCTATGCGCTGTCCTTTATCCTGCTGTTTGGCATCGGCGGTTTGACGGGCCTGTTTCTGGGCACCTTGGCCACCGATGTTCATCTGCACGACACGTACTTCGTCGTGGCGCATTTCCACTATGTGATGATGGGCGGCACGCTGGTGGCGTTCCTCGGTGGCTTGCACTACTGGTGGCCGAAGATGTTCGGCCGCATGTACAACGAGCTGTGGGCGCGGATCGGCTGCCTGATCATTTTCGCCGGTTTCAACATGACGTTCATGCCCCAGTTCCTGCTGGGGACTCGCGGGATGCCGCGGCGATACGCCCGCTACTTGCCGGAATTCCAATCCCTGCACCAGATGTCCACGATCGGCTCGATGGTCCTGGGCATCGGCTTGTTCCTGGCCGCCGGGGTGCTGTTGTACGCGGTGTTCAAAGGCAAGCGAGCGCCCACCAATCCGTGGGGCAGCCCGTCGCTGGAATGGACCTGCAGCTCGCCCCCGCCGCCTCATAATTTCGAACACACGCCGACAACGGGGGATCCCTACGATTACAGCGTGAACGAGTACAGCGCGGAAGAAGAAGGTTACGTGCCCGTCCAGAAGTAGAGCATCCTTATGCACCAGACAGCCAACAGCGACGCAGGATACGCCGGTGGTGAAGCGGATCCCCACGGCCACGATTCGCACGGCCACGATCCCCACCTGGCTCACCATTTCGAGACATCGCAACAGCAGTTCGCTGCGGGCAAACTCGGCATGTGGCTGTTCCTGGTGACGGAAGTCCTGTTCTTCGGCGGACTGTTCGTCGCCTATGCCGTGTATCGCAGCAACCACCCCGAAGTGTTTGTGGACGCCCACAAGTACCTGGACAAAGTCCTGGGCGGGTTCAACACGATCGTCCTCCTGCTCAGCAGCTTGACGATGGCCTGGGGGGTGCGATGTGCCCAACTGGGTCAGCGGCGAGGCTTGGTCTGGTGCCTGACGCTGACGCTGGCCTGCGCCAGCTTGTTTCTGGGCGTCAAGGCGGTCGAGTACACGCACAAATGGGATCTGGGACTGTACTGGGGCCAAGCGTTTGTGCCGCAGGCGGCCGACATGCCGCACGGCGATCACGAGCACGGACCGTGGCTGTGGTATCTGTGCCTCCCCGCCGTCTTGGCCACGGCGGGCTATGGCCTCAAGGCCGCTGTCCATCAAGCGCGGGGCCACACCCAAGCCGCGGCGGTGGCGTTTTGCCTGACGCTGACGGCCTTGGCGTTCTTTGCCGGCGTTGGAGCCGGGAAAGCCATACCCGCGCTCACCGGCCAATTCCTGGCCGTCGAACAAGACACTGCCGCGCATGCCGCCGCGCATCGGCCCCTCGACTTGTCGTCCCGACCGCCTGCCGAGCAATTGGTGATCCGCGATCCCGAGGCGGCGTCCGGGATCTCGCTACTGGCGATTTTTTTCAGTATCTACTACCTCATGACCGGCGTTCATGTGGTGCATATCCTGGCCGGCATGGGCGTTATCGCTTGGCTCCTCGGCCGCGCGATGCGCGGGGAATTCAGCGGTCAATACTTCAGCCCGGTCGACTTTACGGGGCTGTACTGGCACCTGGTGGACTTGATTTGGATCTATCTGTTCCCTTTGCTGTACCTGATTCATTAGCATGACAACCACACCCCACTCGCATTCGCCCGCCGCGGACGATCGCGCCGCACACAGCTTGGCGCACGTCATGCCGGTACCGGTTCTGATCGGCGTTTTTTTGGCCCTCGTGCTGCTGACCGTGGTGACGGTCGTGGCGACATTCTTCCCCACGGGCAGCTTCGAGATCTGGATTTCCCTGGGCATCGCCACCGTCAAGGCCAGTCTGGTGGCCGTCTATTTCATGCATCTGCGCTACGACACCCCGCTGAACGCCCTGATCTTTGTATTCGGACTAATCTTTGTGGCCCTGTTCCTCGGCTTGACGATGATGGATACGCACCAGTACCAACCCGACTTGATGATCAACCAGCCTAACGGCGTCGATTAACCGTCGTTTCGTGCGACGTTCGGCAGCACCGGCGTCCGCGCGGCAGATCCGACGTCGCTTTGTCGCGAAACAATGTCTGTTGGCATTTTTCGCTGGGCAGCGCTCCGACGTGCAGAATTCAAAATTGCCGCTGGAAATCTCGGCGGATGGGAGACGCTTTTCCCGCCAATTTTGAATTCTGCACGTCGGAGCCCCGATGAAACAATGCTGCTGGAGATTGACAGAAGGGGTTGGGATTAGGCAAGATAGAGGCACACGGGCCGGCGTTGGTCCCGAATTTCCCGGTGGCTTGTCTGACCGTGTTTCTGAAACACCGAACAGTTCCCCTAAATTGGCGAGGCGCTCGCACATGGCAAAGGGCGTAAATTTCACCGAAGTTCTCCTGCGACGGGGCGTCATCAGTCCGGAACAGCTGGCCGAAGCCCAGCAAATGGCGTCGGAGCACGACAAGGATGTCGGCGAATGTCTTGTGAATCTGGAGTACGCCACCAGCGAAGATGTCGTTCGCGCGATGGCGGAACACCATTCGATGCGGTATGTCGACCTGACTGCCGTTTCCATTCCCGAGAGCATTATCGAACTCGTTCCCGAAGCGGTCGCGCGGGAAAACTCTGTTATCCCCCTCAGCGAGGAGGACAACGTGCTGACCGTGGCCGTCAGCGATCCCTTCGACTTGGAAACGATCGAAAAGCTGCGGTTCATTCTCAACCGCCGCATCGAGACCACGCTGGCGCCAAAAGAGGCCATCCAGGGAGCGATCAACCGCCATTACGGTCAGATCGAAGGCGAAAGTGCCGACTCGATGCTGCAGGAATTCACCGATACCGCGATCGATTTCACCGAGACGGCCGAGGATCTGTCGGGCGGTGAAGGCGTCGACGAGAACAGCGCTCCCGTCGTGCGGCTGGTCCAATTGTTGATTTCCGAAGCGGTCCAGTTGCGGGCGTCGGATATCCATGTCGAGCCGTTCGAGAATCGGGTCCGCATCCGATATCGAATTGACGGCATGTTGATGGAACGCGATAGCCCGCCGCGGCGACTGCTAGCGGCCATCACCTCCCGCATCAAAATCCTTGCGAGGATGGATATCGCCGAACGCCGCCGCCCTCAGGACGGGCGGATCAAAGTCACCGTCGGCGAGAAAGAACTGGACCTTCGTGTCAGTATCCTGCCGACGAACCACGGCCAGGCGACCGTTTTGCGAATTCTGGACAAAGATAACATTAAGATCGGCGTGCGGCAGTTGGGCTTGTCCGAGTACAACTACCAGATCTTCCAGAAACTGATCCGTCGCCCCAACGGAATCGTTCTTGTGACCGGCCCCACCGGATCAGGAAAAACGACCACCCTCTATGCCGCACTGAATTACCTGAATCGCCCGGATAAAAAGATTATCACCGCCGAAGATCCCGTGGAATACTACTTGCCGGGTATCAATCAATGCGAAGTCAGGCACAGCATCGGCTTGGACTTTGCCAGAATCATCCGCGCCATGCTGCGCCAGGCACCCGATGTCATCCTGGTTGGCGAGATGCGGGATCAGGAAACGGCTTCGATGGGAATCCAAGCTTCTTTGACTGGACACTTGGTATTTAGTACACTCCATACGAATGATGCGCCCAGCGCTATTACACGCATGATTGACATGGGTGTTCCCGGTTATCTCGTGGCAAGCAGTGTGGTAGCCGTACTTGGCCAGCGGTTGGTGAGGACCATTTGCCCTCGCTGCAAGCAGGTTTACGTACCGCGGGAGGCGGAGCTCGCCGAGGCGGGGATACCGGTCGAGGTGGCAGCCAAAGGCGGCTTTATGAAAGGCA